>Ga0157370_10004906_pt1 | contig 15159 bp, 11 predicted proteins | sample C35metaG_FD_113463 | JGI IMG/M metagenome (GOLD analysis project Ga0157370, IMG submission 113463) | Corn rhizosphere microbial communities from Kellogg Biological Station, Michigan, USA - C3-5 metaG | ecosystem: Host-associated > Plants > Roots > Rhizosphere > Soil | place: USA: Michigan...
CGTGATCGCGGCGCAGCGGCGACGACTCTCCGAGCTGCGCCGCGACCACCGCTACCCGGCGGATACCCTGCGAGAGATCGAGCGTGACCTCGACCTGGACGAGGAACGGCTGCGCTGAGCGGCCGCCGGACCGGAGGGGCGAATGGCTGGCGACGTGCGGATCAAGCGGGTGTACGACGAGGCCGAGGCGGGCGACGGCTACCGCGTCCTGATCGACCGGCTCTGGCCGCGCGGGATCTCGAAGGACAACGCCCGGCTCGACGAGTGGGCTCGCGAGCTCGCGCCGAGCAACGAGCTGCGGAAGTGGTTCGGCCACGAGCCGGAGCGCTTTCCGGAGTTTCGCGACCGCTACCGGAAAGAGCTCGCCGGGCAGGCCGACGCCGTTGAGCAGCTACGGCGGCGCAGCAAGGAGGGGCCGCTGACGCTCGTCTACGGCGCGCGCGATCAAGAGCACAACGACGCGGTGGTGCTTGCGGAGCTAGTCCGCGAGGGATAGGCAGCGCCGCCGGTTCACCTGGGCGGCCGCTCGCGCTTCCGTAGACGCCGGGGGTCCACGCGGTCCGGCAGATCGGTTGCTGTGGGGAGGTTGATGTCGTAGCGCAGCCCCGCCATGCGGATCGCGAAACACGCGGCCGCTCCGACGATCGGCCACGCCGTGCTGCGATCGCCCTGGCGGTACGCGATCACGACGATGCCCGCCCCGACCAACGCGGGGATGGCATAGAGCCCGCGCCGGAGAACCTCGGGGATCTCGCCCACGAGCACGTCGCGGACCATGCCACCGCCGATCCCGGTGAGCGCGCCGAGGATGATCGACTCGGCCGTGCCCAGGCCGTAGGTGAGCGCGGTTGCGGCGCCGGTGACGGAGAACAGCGCCAGGCCCGCCGCGTCCATGGTGTCGATCGGTCCCTGGATCCGGTCGATCGCAGGATGCATCAGCGACGTGACGAGCCCGGCGCCCCCCGCAACCGCGAGATAGCGCCAGTCGCGGAAGGTGGCCGGCGGCCTGCCGATCAGCACGTCGCGGATGATCCCTCCGGCGAGCCCGACCACCGCCGCGAGCACCACCGCGCCGAAGATGTCCAGCCCGCGGCGTACGGCCGCCATGCCGCCGCTGATCCCGAACACGAACGTCCCGGCCAGGTTGAGCACGAGGATCAGCGTGGGGGAGAAGCCGCTCAGCAACGGTCCCGCCCCCCGCGCGCTATGCCGACAGCCAAGCGCACGCTCCCGCCACGAGCGCCTCCACTCCGGTCTCGAGCGTCGGGTGGATCACCGGGGCGAACTTGGGGTTGTGGTTGGTGGGCAGCTCGCTCAGCCGCCCCTCGCGCTCGGCCTTGGCGTACATGTCCGGATCGACGCCGCCGACGAACCAGAACACCGACGGCACATGCCACTCGACCCCGAAGGAGCCGAAGTCCTCGCTGGCGGATGCCGGACCCGTCTGGGTCACCCGCTGATCGCCGAAGTGCGAGCGAAGCGCGTCGCGTAGCCGCTCGGTCGCCTGCTCGTCATTGCGTACCAGGTCGTAGCGGTCGAGCGGCGTTATCTCGGGCGGCTTTGGCGCGCCGGAGGCTTCCGACTCGGCGTTGACGATCCGCGTGATCGCGTCGAGCACGCGCTGGCGGACGTCCTCGTCGAAGGTGCGCACGTTGAGCTTGATCACGGCCTCGTCGGGGATCACATTCTCCTTCGTGCCGGCCTGCAGAGCGCCGACGGTGACCACGGCCGAGTCGGACGGCCCCACCTCGCGCGAGACGATCGTCTGCAGGCGCAACACCGTGGAGGCTGCCATCACCACCGGATCGATGCTGGCCTGCGGCATCGACCCGTGCGCCCCTCGCCCGAACATCCGGATCTCGAAGCTGTCGCCGGCCGAGGTGACGACGCCCGTGCGGCTGGCGATGATGCCCGCGGACATCGGCATGACGTGCTGTCCGAGGATCACGTCGGGTTTGGGAAAGCGATCGAACAGGCCGTCGTCGATCATCGCCCGTGCGCCCGCGGCCACCTCCTCCGCGGGCTGGAACACCGCCATCAGCGTGCCCCGCCACGCGTCCCTGGCTTCGGCGAAGAGCGCGCTGGCGCCGGCGAGCCAGGTCACGTGGATGTCGTGGCCGCAGGCGTGCATCACCGGCGTCTCGCTGCCGTCGGCTCCGCTCGCCGTGACCGTGCTCGCATACGGCAGACCCGTGTCCTCCTTCACGGGCAGAGCGTCCATGTCGGCGCGCAGCATCACCGTCGGCCCATCGCCGTTCTTCAGCAGGCCCACGACGCCCGTGCCTCCGATCTGCTCGGTCACCTCGTAGCCCGCCGCGTTCAGCCGCTCCGCGGCAAGTCCCGCCGTTCGCGTCTCCTGCAGCGACAGTTCGGGGTGACTGTGGATGTCCTTGTACAGCGCCTCCAGGTCATCCAGCGTGTCGCTGAGCCCTCGCAGAATCGAGTCGCTCGCCGATCGGTCATTCATGGCCACTCCTCGCATCGGCCCGGCACAGCGCGCCCGGGCCTTGGTTTGACCTCCCCAAACCCAGCGCGACGCTACCCCAACGCGGTCCACGGAAACGTCATGACACCACGGAGCGGACCTGGCGCGCGATCTCGAGGTCCTCGCGGGCGGCGATCACCATCACCCGCACGGGCGAGCCGGCGGCGCTCACGTCACCGTCGTCGGTCACCTCGCGATTGGCCGCCGGATCCAGCGCGACTCCGAGGTAATCGAGACCGGCGCACGCTCGCTCGCGCACCTCGGGCGAGCGTTCGCCCACCCCGCCGGTGAAGACGAGGACGTCGAGCCCGGCCAGCGCGGCGGTCATCGCGGCGATCTCGGCCCGCAACCGGTGGAGGTAGACGCCCAGCGCCAACTGCGCCCGCTCGTCGCCCGCCTGGTCGCCGCGCAGGACCTCGCGCATGTCCGCGCTGCCGGCGAGCGCCAGCAGGCCGGACTCATGCTCGAGCGCCCGCGCGAGGTCCTGCTCGCCCAGCCGTTCGTGCTCCAGCAGCCACAGCACGAGACCCGGATCGAGGCTGCCGCAGCGCGTGGCCATCACGAGGCCGTCAAGCGGCGTGAAGCCCATGGTGGTGTCGACCGAGCGCCCATCGCGCACCGCGCACAGCGACGCTCCCGAGCCGAGGTGGCAGCTCACGATCCGCAGGCCCGGCCGGCCGAGCAGCTCGGTGGCGCGCCGCGACGCGTAGGCGTGCGAGAGGCCGTGAAATCCGTAACGGCGCACGCCCCAGCGCTCGCGCCACTCGGCGGGCAGCGGGTAGACCGACGCCGAGGCCGGCATCGCGGCGTGGAACGCGGTGTCGAAGCAGGCGACGGCGGGCACCCGCGGCAGCGCCCGCTTGACTGCGTCGAGCGCCGCCAGCGACTTTGCCTGGTGAAGTGGCGCGAGATCGCTGAGCGCGCGCAGCTCGTCCTCCACCGCGGCGTCGATCAGCACCGGCTCGAGGAAGCGGTCGCCGCCGTGAACCACGCGGTGCCCGACCGCATCGGGCTTCGGCAAGCGCGCGAGCGCCTCGTCGAGCGCCTCGGCCTCCGGCTCGCCGCCGAGCGCGCCCAGGTCCTGCTCGGCCAGCAACGCGTCGCCTTCGTCGAGCAGCCGCAGCTTGAGGCTGCTCGACCCCGCGTTGACGACCAGTACGCGCAACTACGCCCGCTGCCCGCGAGCGGCGTCCGTGCCGGCGGCATCCGGAACGCCGTCGAACGGCCACACCCAGTCGCGCACGTCGGGCGAGTCGTCACCCACCTCCCGCGTGTACGCGCGGTGCCGGAGCCGCTCGTCCATCATCTGCTGCCTCACGTGGGCCGCCCGGGACTCGAGGCCCGGCACCCGGTCGATCACGTCCATCACCAGGTGGTAGCGGTCCATGTCGTTCAGCATGACCATGTCGAACGGAGTGGTGGTCGTGCCCTCCTCCTTGTAGCCGCGCACGTGCAGGTTGTGGTGATTGGTGCGCCGGTAGGTGAGGCGATGGATCAGCGTCGGATAGCCGTGGTAGGCGAAGATCACCGGGCGGTCCGGCGTGAACAGCGCGTCGAACTGGGCGTCGGAGAGGCCGTGCGGGTGCTCGGTGTCCGGCTGCAGCCGCATGAGGTCGACCACGTTCACCACCCGCACCTTCAGGTCCTGGAAGTGCTCGCGCACCATCGCCGCGGCCGCGAGCGTTTCCAGCGTCGGGATGTCACCCGCGCAGGCGAGCACGACGTCGGGCTCGCCGCCGTCGTCGTTCGATGCCCACTCCCAGATGCCGATCCCGCGCGTGCAGTGCGCCACCGCCTCCTCCATGGTCAGGTAGTCGAGCGCGGGCTGCTTGCCGGCCACGATCACGTTCACGTAGTGGCGGCTGCGCAGGCAGTGGTCGGCCACGGACAGCAGGCAGTTCGCGTCGGGCGGCAGGTACACGCGCACGATCTCGGCCTTCTTGTTCACCACGTGATCGATGAAGCCCGGATCCTGGTGGGAGAAGCCGTTGTGGTCCTGCCGCCAGACGTGCGAGCTGAGCAGGTAGTTGAGCGAGGGAATCGGCCGCCGCCAGGCGATGTCGCGCGTGACCTTGAGCCACTTGGCGTGCTGGTTGAACATCGAGTCGACAATGTGGATGAAGGCCTCGTAGCAGTTGAACAGGCCGTGCCGGCCGGTCAGCAGGTAGCCCTCGAGCCAGCCCTGGCACATGTGCTCGCTCAGCACCTCCATCACCCGGCCCTCAAGAGCCAGGTGGTCATCTGTGGGCAGGCGTTCGGCCTCCCACTGGCGGTCCGTGGCCTCGAACAATGCGCTCAGCCTGTTGGAGGCCGTCTCGTCAGGCCCGAAGACGCGGAAGCGGTCGGGGTTGTCGCGCACGACATCGCGGAGGAATTCGCCGAGCACGCGCGTCGCCTCGCTGGAGGTGCGCGCCGGCGCCGGCACGTCCACCGCGTAGTCGCGGAAGTCCGGGAGCTCGAGTGCCCGGGTCAGCAGGCCGCCGTTGGCGTGGGGGTTCGCGCCCATCCGCTGCTCGCCCACCGGCGCGAGCGAGGCCAGCTCCGGCACCAGCGCGCCGGAGTCGTCGAACAGCTCCTCGGGCCTGTAGCTCTTCATCCAGCGCTCCAGCTCGGCAAGGTGCGCGGGGTTGTCCGCAAGCCCAGCGAGCGGCACCTGGTGCGAGCGCCACGTGCCCTCGACCGGCAGGCCGTCCACCTCCTTCGGCCCGGTCCAGCCCTTGGGCGTGACGAGCACGATCATCGGCCAGCGTGGCCGCTCGGAAGAGCCGCCCGCACGGGCGCGCTGCTGAATCAGCCGGATGTCGTCGAGAGCGTCCGCCAGCGCGCCGGCCATCTGCTGGTGCACGTCCGCGGGCTCAGATCCCTCGACGTAGATCGGCCGGTGGCCGTAGCCCTCGAGCAGCGCGGTCAGCTCGCCGCGCGGGATCCGGGCGAGCACCGTGGGGTTGGCGATCTTGTAGCCGTTCAGGTGCAGGACCGGCAGGACGGCGCCGTCGCGGGCGGGGTTGAGGAACTTGTTCGAGTGCCAGCTGGTGGCGAGCGGCCCGGTCTCGGCCTCGCCGTCGCCCACCACGCAGCACACGAGCAGGTCGGGGTTGTCGAACGCGGCGCCGTAGGCATGCACGAGCGCGTAACCCAGCTCGCCGCCCTCGTGGATCGAGCCAGGCGTCTCCGGCGCCACGTGGCTCGGGATCCCGCCCGGGAACGAGAACTGCCGGAAGAGCCGGCGCAGGCCCTCCTCGTCATGCCCGATGTGCGGGTAGATCTCCGTGTAGGTGCCCTCGAGATATGTGTTGGCCACGAGTCCCGGCCCGCCGTGCCCGGGGCCGGTGACGAAGATCGCGGACAGCTCGCGCGCCTTGATCGCGCGGTTCATGTGCGCGTAGACCAGGTTCAGGCCCGGGGTGGTGCCGAAGTGCCCGAGCAGCCGCGGCTTGACGTGCTCGAGGCGCAGCGGTTCACGCAGCAGCGGGTTGGCGAGCAGGTAGATCTGCCCGACGGACAGGTAGTTGGCGGCGCGCCAGTAAGCGTCGATGCCCTTCAACTCGTCCGAGCTGAGCGGAGCGGCTTCCGGCCGGGCGGGTGGCGTCGCGGCTTCGGTCATGTTGGCTCCTTGTCGTCGACCCCAACGCAAGAAGGCCCGCGAGAGCGGGCCTTCGCAAGCGGATGATGGGACTCGAACCCACGACCTTCTGCATGGCAAGCAGACGCTCTAGCCAACTGAGCTACATCCGCGAGAGCGTCGGAGTATAGCCCCAGCACCCGGGCGTCAGGCGGGCGCGTCGGGGGTATAGGAACGGCATGCGCTGGATCGTCGTGGGAGCCGTCTGCGCCGTGCTGTTCGCGCTGCCGGGAACCGCTTCGGCGGCCACGACCTGCACTCCCAGCGCTGCGCATCCGTACCCGGTTGTGCTCGTGCACGGCACGTTCGAGAACGCGTCGATGTGGGCCGCCGTGGCGCCGCAGATCAGGGCGGCGGGCTACTGCGTGTTCGCGCTCAACTACGGCAATAACGCAACGGGCGACATACCCACCTCGGCCGCCCAGCTGGGCAGCTTCGTGGACCAGGTGCTGGCGCAGACCGGAGCGTCCAAGGTGGACCTGGTGGGCCACAGCCAGGGCGGCATGATGCCGCGCTACTGGATGAGGTTCGACGGCGGGGCGTCCAAGGTGGACGACCTCGTGGGCATCGCCCCGTCCAACCACGGCACCACCAACCCGTTCGCCACGCCGGCGGGCGTGTTCTGCCCGGCGTGCGCGCAGCAGGCGGCCGGCTCCTCCTTCATCACCAACCTCAATGCGGGGGGCGACACCCTGCCCGGCCCGTCCTACACGGTGATCTCCACGCGCTATGACGAGGTCGTCACGCCCTACCGGTCGCAGGCGCTGTCCGGCCCGTCGAGCCAGGTGACGAACGTCGTCCTGCAGGACAGGTGCCCCTTCGACTTCAGCGAGCATCTGACGATCCCGGACGACCCGGTCACTCTGCGCTGGGTGCTGAACGCCCTCGGGCGGAGCGGGCCCGCGGATCCGTCGCTGCGGCCGAGCTGCGCCTAGCCGGCAACCGGCAGGAGCTCGCCGCCGCACACGCGGTCACGCCCAAGGCGCTTGGCCTCGTACAACGCGGCGTCTGCCTCGGCGAACACGACGGCGTAGTCGAATGCCTCGCCGCGTCCAGATGCGCTCACGCCCAGACTGAGCGTCACGTCCACGCCGCCGGCCACTGAGCTGGCCGACACGGCCTCGCGCAGCTCCTCCGCGAGCGAGAGCGTCTGATCCGCGTCGGCGCCCGGCAGCAGCACGAGGAACTCCTCGCCGCCAAGGCGGTAGGCGAGGTCGAACGCGCGCAGCTGCTTGCGCAGCACGTACGACACGTCCTTGAGAACGGCGTCGCCCGTCGCGTGCCCGAGCGAGTCGTTCACCTGCTTGAAGTGGTCGAGGTCGGCGAGGATCAGTCCGATCGGCTCGCCGCTGAGCGCCGACTGCTGTGCGAGCTCGGTGGCGCGACTCTGGAGCGCGTTGCGATTGAGCATGCCGGTGAGCGGATCGATCACGGCCTCGCTGCGGTGCTCGACGTCGGAGCGCATGAGCGCGGTGGAGAGCATGGCCACGGCAACGATCAGCGCGGCCGGGGCGATCAGCAGCGTGGGGTCGTCCGCGACCGCGTGCGCCGCCGTGGCCAGAGCGACGGCGATCAGGAACGTGAGCGCGAGCGACACACCGGCCACCACTCCGCGGAGGGAGAAGCGCGAGCTGAGCGTGACGACCGGAATCGCGAACCACGCCATCGTGGCGTTGCGCGGCCCGCCACTCAGCCCGACCGCGACCGCGATGGCCACCTCGCTGCCCGCCCAGGCGGCGAAGAGCGCGTACTCGGGCCGGGCCGCCCGCTCGGTGAACGGGTGAGCCAGCCCGAAGCCCAGCGCCGCGAGCGCCAGCGGCGCGAGAGTCCACCAGCCGAGCCACGGCCCGCAGGCGATCAGTGCGAGAGCGAGGACGCCCATTGCCGCACTGCGCACGGGCGTGATGCGCTGCTCCATGTCGAGCATGCGCTGACGGTCCATGTCGTCGCGACACAGCCACGATCCACCGGCCATGGCGCCCTTATCGGCAGGCCGCCTGACCCGTTTGAGCTATGCAGCGAGCGGGCCGCGAACGCGCCCGGGTGACCGCTACGCTTGACCGGCTCCGGCGCCGTGGCGGAGTGGTTACGCCGCGGCCTGCAAAGCCGTTTACACCAGTTCGATTCTGGTCGGCGCCTCTAGGCGAACAGCCCTTCCCCCACGAACCCGCCCGGCCGCACCCCTGGCGGCACCGCGAACAGCGCGCTGCCCACGTGCTTGATGTACTCGTTCAGCTTGTCGTTCGACCCGAGGCGGCGCTGGATCGGCACAAACTGCTTGTGCGGGTCGCGCTGGAAGCAGATGAAGAAGAGGCCGGCGTCGAGCTGGCCGAGGTCGGGGTCCATGCCGTCGGTGAAGGAGTAGCCGCGGCGGAGGATGCGCTCGCCGCCATTGGTCGCGGGATTCGCCAGCCGCACGTGCGAGTCGACGGGCAGCGCCGAGAGCTTGATCGGGTCGAACTCCGCACTTCCCCCGAGCGGCGCGCCGCTGATCTTCTTGCGGCCCATCGTCTCCTCCTGGTCCTGTAGCGAAGCGCGGTCCCAGACCTCGATCAGCATCCGGATCCGGCGCGCGACCAGATAAGTGCCGCCGCGCATCCAGGCGGGAGAGTCGGACGCGCCAACCCAAACGTGGTCGTTCATCAGATCGGTGTCCTCGGCGCGGATGTTGTATGTGCCGTCCTTGAAGCCCATCAGGTTGCGCGGCGTGGCCTGCGAGCGGCTGGTGGTGGACGTGCGGCCGAAGCCGAGCTGGCACCAGCGCATCACCACCGACCCGCGGCCGAGCCGCGCCAGGTTGCGCACCGCGTGGAACGCCACCTGCGGATCGTCGGCGCACGCCTGAACGCACAAGTCACCGCCGGAGCGGTCTGGGTCGAGCTCATCGCCGGGCAGGCGGGGGAGGGGGTGCAGCGCCGCGGGACGCTTGCCTCCAAGTCCGAACCGATCGAACAGCGACGGGCCGAAGCCGAACGTGACCGTGAGCCGCGAAGGCGCCAGCCCGACCGCCTCGCCGGTGTCGTCGGGCGGCGCGAGCTGCGAGTCGTTGTCTGGCCCCGCCACCTTGCCGGCGGTCATCCGCGCGGCCGCGCCGGTCCACTCGCGCAGCAGCTCCCGCAGCTCGCCCGCCGAGCCGGCCGTCACGTCGAACGCCGCGAACACGAGCCGGTCCTGAGCGGCGGTGGCGATGCCCGCCTGGTGCTCGCCGTGAAACGGAACCGAGGCGGACGCTGCCCGGCCGGAGCCGTCGTCACCCGCGCCGCCCGCGAGATACCCGGCGCCGAACGCGCCCGCCGCGGTGGCGCCGGCCGCCGTGCCGAGCAGCCGCCGCCGGGTGATCCCGCTCATCCCACTACGACGGCGGGCACCTTCGACAGCGGCTCGGCAAGAGCGTCGATCGCCTGCGAGAGCTTGCGCTTGTCGGCGCTCGTGAGCTTGGTGTAGGAGACGAAGCCGTTGCCGCGGCGGTAGCGCGCCAGCGCCGTGTCGACCGCCCCGAAGTGCTTGTCGATCTGCTCGTCGAGCTCCTCATTGCGTTCATGCACAATCGGCGCGACCGCCTCGAACGCGGCGTGCGCGCCCGCCACATTGGCCTCGAAGTCCACGAGGTCGATGTGCGAGTAGCGCTCCTCCTCGCCGGTGATCTTGGACTTGGATACCTCGCCGAGCAGCTCCACCGCGCCGTTGGCGATCTGCGACGGCTCGAGCTTTACGCCGCGCACCTTGGCCTGCAGCAGGCGCACGTCGTCGAACAGCTTGCCCGCCACGGCGTCGAGCCCGCTGGCGGACCCGCGGACCCAGAGCGCGTGCTCGATCGGGTGGAAGCCCGTCCACTTGGCCGCGGGCACGTCGCCCGCACGCGCGTCGATGCGCGGGTCGAGCGAGCCGAAGCTCTCGGCCACCGGCTCGATCCGCTCGTACGGCACGCGCGCCGCCGCGTAGAGGTCCTTGGCCTGCCCAACGTCGCCCGCGCGCACCTGCGAGGTGAACGACCGCGTGCGGGCCACGAGCTGGCCGGTCTGCTGCTCGAGGTAGCGGCGATAGTCGGTCACGGCCTGCTGGAGCTGCGTGCCGGCCGTGGTCTTCACTGCCGCGCCGGTCACGGTCAGCGTGCCCTTGTCCGCGCCCTTGCCGCCGGGGCAGTTCGTCACGTAGTCACCCGGCTGGAGCGTGAGCGAGAAGCTGCGGTGGAGGCCGACGGCGACGTTCTCGACCTCGCCGAGGATCTTCGAGCCCTTCATCACCTCGAACTCGGTGACAGCGTCGGCGCCGTCGTTGGACACGTCGAAGGTGGTGGGACCGGAGGCGAGCTTGAGCTGTGCGGGGCTGCAGCCCGCGTCCGTGAGGGTGACCTTCACGTGCTTGGCGCTGCCGCCGCCGGAGTCCGAGCCGGAGCCGCCGCCACTGCTGCCGCAGCCGGCCACGATCAGGCCCACGACGACCACCACGGTGCCACCCACGACCATGGCGCGAGCGGGCCGCCGGCTTCGCCACGGCCGCCAGCTGTCCGGCCAGGCCACGTAGAGGCAGACGGGAACCGCATAGAGCAGCCAGCCCAGCGCCTCGCCGACCGTGGGCTGCGGCTGCAGCCCGAGCATCCCGGTGAGGAGCGCGCCGCGCACGGTGCCGGGACCGACGAGCCAGGTGAGGTCGAGCGCCTGGCTCTGAAGACCGTTGAACCAGCCGGCCTCGTGCGCGGTGTGGATGGCGGTGGCCACGAGCCCCGCCGCCACGAGCGCGAGCACGAAGCCCGTCACGCGGAAGAAGCGCGACAGGTTGATGGTCACGCCGCCGCGGTACAGCAGGTAGCCGATCACGATCGCGGCCGCCAGTCCCAGCAGCGCACCAGCGCCGGCGGCTGTGGTGTTGGAGGTGTCCTGGAAGACCGCGAGCAGGAACACAGCGGTCTCGAAGCCCTCGCGCAGCACCGCCAGGAACGCCATGCCGATCAGCGCGCCGGCGGAGCCCGAGGCCAGCGCGCGCGACGCGTTCTCCTGCAGCTCGCGCTTGAGCCCGCGCGCGTTGCGGCGCATCCACAGGATCATGTAGGTGACCGCCGCGACCGCGATCAGGCCTACGACTGTCTCGAGCCCCTCCTGCTGCTTCTGGGGAAGGTTCTGGTCGGCGATGCGGAGGAAGACGGCGATGGCCATGCAGAGGCCGACCGCGACCCCGACGCCGAGCCACATCCTGCTGAGCGCGTCCTTGCGACCCTCCCTGACCAGAAACGCGGCGATGATCCCAACGATCAGCGACGCCTCCACGCCCTCGCGCAAGGCGATGATGAAAGTCGGTAGCACGGGCTTCGGGAACCTCCGCTGACAGGGTCTCTTAGGGCGCCCTAACCATTAGGGCGCCCTAAGTCCTATCACAGCGGTAGGAAAAGAGGCAAGCTCGAACGAGGGCGGCTACGGAGAAAGCCGCTCAGCGAGGTACTTGAGCGCCAGCGGATACCTGTATTCGATGCCGCCGTGCCGGCCGTCGAAGAGCTCGAAGAACACGTCGGTCACGCCGACATCCGCGAGCGCGCGGCGGAAGGCCTCGGCTCCGAGGTCGAGGAACCACTCGTCGCCCTTGCCGGCGTCGATGTAGATCGCGCGCATCCCGCGCATCGCATCTGCGTGCCCCGCGACCATGCGCACCGGGTCCCACGCGAGCCAGCGCTCCCACACCTCCGGAATCAGCTCGCCCGTGTCGGTGTCGAAGGGCAGGCGGATCGTGCCGTCGTCGTCGGCCGAATAGCAGGCGGCCATGCACCACGAGTTGAGCAGCACGTGGTCGGCGTCCTTCGACAGCGCGGGGCGTGTGCGGAAGTCCTCCCAGAACTTGTCGAACGAGCCGTCGTAGTGGTCGCGCAGCGCGCGGGTGGTCTCGCGAAACTCGGGCAGGTAGGCGTTCTCGAAGAGAGCGTCGCCCGCGTGGGTGGCCAGGCCGCCGAACAGGTCGGGCCGCAGCATGGGCGTGACCATCGAGCCGTAGCCGCCGCTCGACTTTCCCTGGATGCCGCGATGCTCGGGTGCGGCGAGCGTGCGGTAGTGCTCGTCCACCCAGGGCACGATCTCGTCGCAGAGGTAGCTGTGGTACCTGCCGGTGCCCGGCGAGTCGAGGAACTGGCTGCCGCCCCAGGAGGTCCAGCAGTCCACCCACACGAGCACGCACGGCGGCGCCTCGCCTCGCGCCAGCAGGTCGTCGGCTGACTCCGGATAGTTGCGCCGGAACGCGGAGCGGTTACGCCACATGTCCACCTGGCCGGTGAGGCCCTGGATCATGTAGACGGACGGGTAGCGGCGCTCGGGATCGTCGTCGTAGCCAGGCGGCAGGTAGACGATCAGCGGCCGCTCATGCGGGTCCCCGAGCGGGTTTCCCTTGAGCAGCTCGCTGTCGAAGACGTGCTCCTCGAAGCGGCCGGCCGGCTCTGTGCCCCAGGGTTCCACGGGCGCGACTGTAGCGACGGCGGCTCAAGATCGCGCGTGACCCTGCCGATTGTCACGGCTAGGACTGACGAGCCAGCGCCTCGCGATGAACGTTGGTGGCACGTCCATTTGTTCCGAGGAGGGCCCCAGAGCTTTTGGGGCCCTCTCTCTTTTGGGTTTACGATGCGAGGCGTGCGCTACCTCGTGACAGGCGGGTCCGGGTACATCGGCTCGCGGCTCGTGGAGCAGCTGTCGCACCGCGGCGACGTCGAGCGCATCGTGATCGCCGACATCCGCCCGCCGTCCTCCTTCAGGCCAAAGGCGGAGTTCGAGCAGCTCGACGTGACCGACAAGGCGCGCGTGCGCGAGTTGGTCACGCGCGAGAAGCCGAACGTGCTCGTGCACCTGGCGTTCTTGCTGAACCCGATCCACGACCAGGACCGGATGTACGAGGTGGATGTCGGCGGCACGCAGAACGTGCTCGAGGCGGCGGAGGCGGCCGGCGTGCAGCAGGTGCTCGTCACCTCATCCGCGACCGCATACGGCGCGTTCCCCGACAACCCGGTGCCGATCACGGAGGAGCAGACGGTGCGCGGCGTGCCCGATTTCGAATACGCGCGCGACAAGGCGGAGTGCGACCGGCTGTGCCAGCTCTGGGCGCTGCGCAACCCCGATCGTGTGATGACGATCGTGCGGCCGTGCATCGTGCTCGGGCCGAACGTGAACAACTACATCGTGCGGCTGTGGACGGAGCAGCCGTTCCAGCTCGACGTGGGCGGCGGCCACACGCCGATGCAGTTCGTGCACGAGGACGATCTGGTCGATGGGCTGATGCTGCTGATGGACGGGCGCCACTCGGGCGCGTTCAACGTGGGCGGCGACGGCACGCTGACCATCAACGAGCTGGGCGACATCATCGGCGCGAAGCGGCGCAAGATGCCGCTGGGTGTCGCGTGGAAGCTCGGCGGGCTGATGTGGAAGCTCCGCCAGTCGGAGACGCCGCCGGGCAATCTGCACTTCGCCCTGCACCCGTGGGTAGTGTCGAACGACAAGCTCAAGGGCGTTGGCTGGAAGCCCCGGTACTCCACGCGGGAGGCGTTCGAGATCGCGATGCGAGCGAACGGCAAGCTGCCTTCGGGTAGCGGCGACTCGTCCTCGATTCCGACGCCCGCGCAGCCAGTCGGCGCCTAGAAACGGGCCTCCGGCCACTGCTATGCTCGCCCCGCCTTTGGGCGGTTAGCTCAGTTGGGAGAGCACCAGCTCGACAAGCTGGGGGTCACTGGTTCGAGCCCAGTACCGCCCACTCCAGAAAGCCCCGCTAATGCGGGGTTTTCTGCTTCTTGGGGGCGGGTCCGCGAAGCTGCTCGAGGGGCCCCGATCGTTGTTCTTGCTTTTGGCGAGGAGGAGGTGCGCAGGGGCGTCATGGCACAGACCTTCTTCGTCGCAAACGCGGGTGTCGGGCCGGCGCTTCCCTGGACGAGCGAGATCCGGGGGTTTGCCGACCGTTGACGGGTCGCTTTCGCTCAGCGACGATGGTTGCCGCCGGTGAACGCCGTCACCGAGATCGAACAGGGCCGCGAGTTCTATGCAGATCGGGCATGGAGCGCGGCCTACGCGGCCCTGTCGCGCGCCGATCGTGAGGCGGCCCTTGCGGCCGACGATCTCGAACTGCTCGCAACGGCCGCCTACATGATCGGCCGCGAGGACGAGTACTTCGGCGCGCTCGGGCGCGCGCATCAGGCGCACCTGAATGCCGGCGAGGCGCTCCACGCAGCCCGCTGCGCGCTCTGGATCGGGATGAACCTCGCGCAGCGGGGGGAGATGGGGCGCGCGGGTGGATGGCTCGGCCGGGCGCGACGGCTCGTCGACCGCGAGGGTCGCGAGTGCGTCGAGCAGGGCTACCTGTTGATGCCGCGGATGTTCGAGCGCGAGGCGATGGGCGATCTGAGTGCGGCGATCGCGACCGCCGGCGAGGCGGCCGCGATTGCCGAGCGCTTCGGCGACGCCGATCTGCTTGCCCTTGCCGTTCACTCCCAGGGCCATCTCCTCGTCTCTGCTGGAGAGATCAGGGAGGGCCTTGCGCTTCTCGACGAGTCGATGGTCGCCGTCACGACCGGAGAGCTCTCGCCGATCGTCAGCGGCATCGTCTACTGCGGGGTGATCATCGGGTGTCAGGCGGCTTTCGATCTCCGCCGGGCGCAGGAGTGGACCGCGGCGTTGGCCGCTTGGTGCCGGGAGCAGCCCGACATGGTCGCCTTCACCGGTCGCTGCCTCGTCCACCGATCGGAGATCCTTGGTCTGCGGGGCGCCTGGATGGAGGCCCTCGAGGAGGCGCGGCGGGCGGTCGAGCGATGTCTCGAGGCACAGAACCGGCGAGCCGCGGGCCAGGCTGCCTACCTCCAGGGAGACCTACATCGGTTACGGGGGAGCTTCGCTGCGGCCGAGCAGGCATACCGGGAGGCGAGCCTTCACGGGCGTGAGCCCCAGCCAGGTCTGGCTCTGCTGCGGATGGCGCAGGGCAACACCCACGCGGCGTCCGCGGCGATCCAGCGGGCGCTTGGAGAGACGCCAGATCGCCCGGGGCGTGCCGCGCTGCTGCCCGCGGCCGTCGAAATAGCGCTGGCGGCCGGTGACATGGA
>Ga0157370_10004907_pt1 | contig 15158 bp, 15 predicted proteins | sample C35metaG_FD_113463 | JGI IMG/M metagenome (GOLD analysis project Ga0157370, IMG submission 113463) | Corn rhizosphere microbial communities from Kellogg Biological Station, Michigan, USA - C3-5 metaG | ecosystem: Host-associated > Plants > Roots > Rhizosphere > Soil | place: USA: Michigan...
AAACTTCCTCTTAAAGCCAAAAGGTTCTTTTTGTATAAAATGGCAGCCGGTAAAATGTTTTTCCCTTCAGGGTTAAACATTACGGCATCCGTCATTCCGTTTTTAACCAACTGTAAACTCATCAAACGATTGTCTACATCAGCAAAACGAGGTCCCGAAAAGTTAATCGTATCGATCTCTAATTGATCCTTGTCTAAGTGATCGTATAAATAACGCAGTAAACGTTTTGGGTCATTATATTTGTAGAAAGCACCGTAAATTAAGTTTACACCTAAAATTCCTAGTGTTTCTTGTTGTAATCTGGCATCGGTTTCCTTAAAACGAATGTGAAGAATAATTTCGTTGTAAGCTTCGTCTGGTTCAATCTGGTATCGAATTCCAACCCAGCCGTGTCCTTTAAATTGTTTGGCAAAATCTATTGTTGCTACCGTATTAGCGTAGCTGAAGAAAAGTTTATTTGGGTGTTTTTCTCTGCTTAATCGTTCCTCGATCAATTCCCCTTCAAACGTAAGCATTTTTTTTAGTCGGTTTTCGGTCACGTATCTTCCGTCACTTTCAATCCTGTAAACAGCGTCACTAAAATCTTTATCGTAAGCTGACATCGCTTTTGCAATAGTTCCTGAAGAACCTCCGGATCTAAAAAAATGCCTAACAGTCTCTTGTCCAGCACCAATTTCAGCAAATGTTCCGTAAATATTCTCGTTTAAATTAATGCGTAACGCTTTGTCTTTTATAGAAGGAATCTGTTCGATGACCTTGTCACCTTTGAGTTTTATTTCTGTACCCATTTTATTTTAAATAGATTTGTTACAAAGTTAGTAAATTAGGCTTCTAATGAAAGAGAAATAATCCTATTTTTGTAAAAAAATTAAGTTCAATTGAAGGTCTATTTTTTAGGTACTGGTACTTCTCAAGGCATTCCGATTATCGGAATCGATCATCCCGTTTGTAAAAGCACTGATGTTAAGGATAAAAGGCTCCGCGTATCCATTTGGATCACGTGGGACGAGCACTCATTTGTAATCGATTGCGGCCCTGATTTCAGACAGCAAATGCTTTCCTGCGGATGCCGTAAACTCGACGCTATTTTATTTACGCACGAACACGCAGATCATACTGCCGGTTTAGATGATATACGTCCGTTTAATTTCCGTCAGGGAGAAATTCCAATTTACGGGCACAAACGCGTTCTCGATAACTTAAGACGCCGTTTTGATTATGTTTTCGAAACTGTAAACAAATATCCGGGAGCGCCGAGCGTAAAAACAATCGAAGTAAAAAACGATGAATCTTTTGCTGTTGGCGATAAAATGGCAGTTCCAATAAATGCCATGCACGGTGATTTGCAGGTTTTTGGATATAGAATCGAAGATTTTGCCTACTTAACCGATGTAAAAACAATCGAACAAAAAGAAATTGATAAACTTAAAGGCTTAAAAGTATTAGTGGTAAATGCATTGCGCGTTGAACCGCATGATACACATTTTAACTTACAGGAAGCGCTGGATTTTATCAATCTGGTGAAACCGGAAAAAGCTTATTTAACGCACATCAGCCACGTTTTAGGTTTTCATGAAGAAGTGCAGAAACAACTTCCGGAAAATGTTTTTCTGGCCTACGACAACTTAGAAATTACAATTTAATTATACCACAAAAAATGAAAAAATCCTTAATGCTTTACCTTTTTATCCTTGCGATATTAATGAATGTTTTTACTTATATGTTTTACAGCCGTGAAGTAAAATTTGGTGAAGAAAGATACGAGAAAACAACTAAAAAGCTAAGAGACAGTATCAATTTAGTAACATCTAAATTAGCCGAAGCAGATTATTTTTCTTTAGAACACAATGAAAATGCACAGAATTATTTTGACAACAGCGCTTCTGGAGGAAAAGTAATTTTATTTGAAAAACTAATTCCGGTTGTAACAGAAAAATTATTAGACTTCAATGCAAACCCAAAAGGAAATCCTTATACAGGACAAGATCAAATAGGTCCAAATAAATTTATCATCAATAAAGTAAAACTTTTAAATCACAGATGGATCATTGCAGATTACAGTAATGGTGAATTATGGGGAGAAGTCTTGTTAAAATATTTTGTTGATAACGATGATAATATTACTTTTGAAGTAAATCAAACTTGGTTATATCAAAAATAGGATTTTATAATCCTATTTTTTTTTGTCTAATATTAAAAATTCAGGATTATGAAAAAGATGTTTTTGTTCACAATTATCGTGGCTTCGGCCTTTTCTTGCGGGAAAAAAGTTTCTCAGGAAAATGCAGCAGCAAAAGAGCCGAAAAAAGAAGTTGTAGTAGGAGGAGATGCTGATGCGCACGGATGTAAAGCCTCTGCCGGTTACACTTGGTCAACATTAAAAAAAGAATGTATCCGAATTTTTGAAGGTACAAGGTTAAACCATGCAGAAGATGGAAAAACATATACAACAGCCGCTTATGTGATTTTTGACGGCAATAAAGCCGAGCTTTTCTTGGACACCCAAAAAGAATCCATCATTTTAGAAAGAAAATCCGAAGGGGATTCTTGGAATAAAGACGACTACCAGTTAATTCCCTGGAAAGGATACGTGCTTAAAAAAGCCGGAAAGATTATTTATACAGGGGAGTAGTATTCAGTCTTAGTTTACAGTATTCAGTTTACGGATTAGAACTTTGTCAAAGTTTGAAACTTTGACAAAGTTTTTTAGGTTGTAATTTACAGATCAAGACTGAAAAATGCGACTGAATACTGTAAACTTACAAAGCAAGCCAATTCTTAAAATCAAAGAAATTCTGCGGTGCAACACCGTGGCCAACAGGATACTCTTTGTAAGTAAGCGGAATGTTTAATTTTTCTAAAATTGCAGGAGTTTTTCTCGCCCACTCAATCGGGATAACCTGATCTACAGTTCCATGTGAAGCGAAAATATTTAAGTTTTTAAAATCGTTTTTCTCAAAACCTTCTTTGATAATTTCTTCATTGAAATAACCGCTCATTGCTACAACTCTCTGAATTTTTTCTGGATACGAAAGCGCAGCAGCGTAACTCAAAATAGAACCCTGACTAAAACCGACTAAAGTTACATTATTAGCATCAATAGGGTAATTGGCCACTAATTCGTCTATAAAAGCTGCGATTGCGTCTCTTGAAGTTTTAGCCTGCTCATTATCTGAAAATTTATTCTGATCTGCATCAAAATTAATAGCGTACCAAGCGTAAGCTCCGTATTGTAAATCATAAGGCGCTCGAGCCGAAATGATGTAATAATTATCCGGAAGTTCTGTAGCAAACGAAAACAAATCGGCTTCGTTGCTGCCGTATCCGTGTAATAAAAGCAATAATGGATTTTTATCTAAAATTACTTTTGGTTTTTGTATTTTATATTCTAAAGATAGATTCATTTTTAATTGTTAATTGTAAGTTGTGAATTGTTAGTTCTCAGTCTCAGTCTTTAACTTTGTCAAAGTTTGAAACTTTGACAAAGTTTTTGGAATTTGGAATTTAAAAATTGGAATTTAAATTAACCAATAGATTTAAACCATTTTTGAAATAAATTTCCAACTAAAGGAATTGGTCTTGTCTGCCCTTGAATGGCGCTAAAAATACCGTAAGTCCACAGAATTGAAATACAGATCCACATTGGGAAAGTGATAAAAAAGCTGTCGAAATTGCTGATTATAGCTCCAAAAGAAATAAAAGTGAGCGATAAGCCTAAAGCCTGACGAATATGGAAAGACGCAAAACTATTTTTATTTTCAGAATTCATAGACATGGCAATCAAAACGCCAATAATTAAAATGTAACTGGTAATGGTGATTGATTTTCCTTCTTCGATTGTATTCTTCATTATATTATTTTGTAACAAGTTGATTTTGATTTAAAATTCCGTACACAGAACCTTTAACCTCAGTTCCTAAGAAAGCAGAATTTTTAGATTTTGAAAGAATATTTTCTTTTGTAAAAGTCGATTTTCCTTCTGGTGTAAAGAATGTAAAATTAGCTTTTGCACCTTCTTCGATTATGTTGTTTTCCAAACCAAAAACAGCTCTTCCCGAAGTTAGTTTTGCAACTACAGTTTCTAAAGGTAAAACCGTTAATAAGGCACTAAAAGCACTTTCTAAACCAATAGTTCCGTTTTTAGCGGTATCAAATTCCATTTTTTTGAATTCAATATCAATTGGGTTATGGTCTGACGTAATCATGTCGATTGTTCCATCAGCGATTCCGTTTAGCAAAGCCTGTCTGTCAACTTCAGTTCGTAACGGCGGCGTCACTTTAAAACGAGTATCGAAACCGTCTAGTTTTTCATCTGTTAAAACCAAATGATGTACAGATGCACTTGCAGTTACGTTTAAACCTTTTGCTTTAGCTTCTTTAATTAACTGAACCGATTTTGCTGTAGAAATAGTTGGAATATGAAGTCTTCCGCCAGTATATTCCAGTAAAAACAAGTTTCTTGAAATTTGTAACTCTTCTGCTAAATTCGGAATTCCTTTTAAACCTAATCTTGTCGAAACGATTCCTTCGTTGACAACACCATTTCCTTTTATATTTGGATCTTGCGAGTAGGCAATAACCAAACCATCAAAATCCTGTACGTATTGCAAGGCAATTTTTAGCAAATTAGCATTGTCGATACTTTTGTTATAATCTCCAAAAGCCACAGCTCCGGATTTTTTCATATCATACAGTTCTGCCATGTCTTTTCCTTCGCTGGCTTTTGTTAAAGCGCCAATTGGGAAAATTTCTGCAGCAAATCCATTTGCTTTATTTTTTACAAAATTTACCTGAGACTGATTGTCGATAATAGGGAAGGAGTTAGGCTGCAGCGCAATTGCCGTAAAACCGCTTTTTGCGGCAACATTTAACCCGTTTGCAATGGTTTCCCTGTCTTCGTAACCTGGTTCGCCCAGCGAAACACTGCTGTCAAACCATCCTTGAGAAACATGAAGATTATCGAATCGTACTTCTTCTGCATCGTCATTTGGAAGTGAAATGCCTATTTTTTCTATTAAACCATCTGCAATTAAAAGATCAACAGTCTGGTTATGAAACGGACTTTTTGAGTCGATAATTTTGGCGCTTTTGATGATTATTTTCATATGTAGAGATTTTTTGTCGTAAAATGTTTTTTGTAAAAAGTAAAACGTTTTAGAAATAATCGTTTAAATCTATTTTACAAATTTGATTATTGCCATTTCTAATGCTAAAAATAACAGTGCAAAGATAACAAACCATTTCCAAATTTGGCTGTCAGTTCGTTCCGTTTGCAAGGTATTGAAAATGGTCGAAATCGTATCGGCGGTTTTAAAATCAGAAACCACGTTGGTGTTTACCTGACTTAAATCGCTTTCGGTTCTTTTGTAATTGAAACTCAAATTTTCAACCCATTCTTTTTTGTCAAAAATGCTGTAATTTCCAGCTGTTTCAGGGAAATCATTAAACGTTAATTTGACTTTATTATTCAGAATCTGCTGGATCGGAATAAAAGAATCTTCTGTTCCTTTTACTTCAAGAATAGCATCTTTTGTCAATAAAACATCAACAAAATAAGGCTGATTATTTCCAATTGTTAAAGCGTTTACTCCTGTTTTTTGATTGTTTTGCGCCATTTTATAAAACAACGGAACAATTAAAGGTGACTGCTGGAAATTTGAATTTGATGCATTTATTGGTGCCGAGAATACGGTAATTCCGGCAGTTGGATTTTGAATTGCGGTTACAAACGTACTTTGATCTTCATAAGATAAAACTGCCGGATATGGGCTTGAGATATCAAATGAAGTGTTTGTTTTTGGGTATTGGAAATTCGTTATTTTATTTTCGAAAACTCCAGAAAATAAAGGATGATCGAAATTGATTTTAGTAATGAGCTTACTTTCTGTTTTAAGATTGTTAAACTGAACTTTTCCAAAATTTCCTAAAAAAGAATTTAAATTTGAAATGGAGCTTTTTTCAGAAGGAATCACAACTAAGTTACCGCCTTTAGAAACAAAGGCTTTTAATGTAGTTTGTAAAGCCTGCGGAATTTCAACTAATTCGTTTAAGATTATGGTGTTTTGTTTTTCTAAACTATTATAATCTAAAGAACCAATAGAGTAATTGTTGTAATTGAATTCAGCAGAAGTATAAATTCTCGATAAGAAATTACTTTTTTCAGGTTCACCAATGCTGATTACGTTTGTTTTTTTGTTTTTAGAAATGCTGAAAAACAATTTGTTATCGTAAGTCAGGCCATTGTCTTCGATAGAAACATAACCATGAAAAGCTTCTTTGGGAATCGTGAAGTTGATTTTCTTTTTCTTTGTATCAAAATTGATAATCGTTTTGGCAATCAGTTTGTTTTGATTGTACAAAGCAGTTGAAATAGGTTTGAAATCTTCTCCATAACCAGATAAATTCACACTTATTTCATAGAAATTCTCTAAAGTCTGATTAATGTAAACGCTGTCTATTGAAATGTTGTTTTTTTGTTCGGCTTCCGGAATTATGAAATACGGTTTTTCTTCTGAATCGATGTTTTTAATATCGTTTTCGGTTAAACCTACTGCATCCGAAATAATCACAATATCTTTATTATGAGCTGATTTATGTGCTTTTACTTTTGCCATAATCGACGAAAGTTCAAACGGCGCTGCGCTGTAATTTAAGTTTTGTAAAGCACTTTTAACCGATTTGATATCTGTATTCCAATAATTCTCAGTATTAGTCAATAAAGAAAATTGAGCAGTTTCGGGCGTGTTTTCCAGTAATTCCTGAACGGCACGTTTTAGCAATTCACCTTTTTTGCCTTTTGCCTGCATACTAAACGAATTGTCTAAAATGATATACATTTCGTTTGAAGCATTCTTGCTGTCTTTGGCTTCAAAAAAAGGCTGGGCAAAAGCTAAAATAATGCAGGTAAGCAGTAAAAGACGAGTTGCAAGCAATAATCGTTTTTTGATTTTGGAGCTTTTGCGAGTCTGAACGGCCAGTTCTTTTAAAAAACGAACATTGGTAAAATAAGAGGTTTTAAAACGTCGTAATTGAAATAAGTGAACCAAAATTGGAACAATCAATAAAAAAAGAAAGTATAGAATTTCGGGGTGTTTAAAGTGCATTCTGGCTTCGATTTACTTCACTACGTTTTATTTTTCGCGAAGATGCTCGTCAAAAATACAAATTTTTAATTAAACTATGCAGGCAATATTTTAGTTAAACCATATTAAGTCCTAGCTATTGTTGAATTTTTTATTTGCTATGAAAGCTCCAGAGGAGCATAATATTTATAGTATAATTTATTTCCATACACATAAAGCTCCAGAGGAGCGACATATTTGAGATAATATATGTTTCGCTCCTCTGGAGCTTGAAATCACGAGGTATATAATTGCTATAAATATTATGCTCCGATGGAGCAGTTTAGTTCAAACGAATGAAGCAATTACATTTTAGGATTATGTTTTAGTTAAAGCAACTTATATGACTTATATGGTAAAATCGATCAAAAAATGTAACTTTTCCGGGTTGATTTGTAATGCCGAAAAAGATATTATTGCTTATTTTAGCGTATTCAAAAAAACAAACTATGAAAAGAATATATCTAGTTTTATTTTCCGCTCTGGCAGTCACAACTGCAAGCGCCCAAAATAAATTTAACCTATTGGTTGGAACTTATACCAATACGTGCCAAAGCAACGGAATCTATGTGTATGAATTCGATGCTGGTTCGGGTGATTTTAAAATGAAAAGTTCTTCAGAAAATGTGGTAAGCCCGAGTTATTTATCGGTTTCGGCAGATAATAAATTTATTTATGCTGTAAACGAAAACGGAACACATAGTACTGTAAGTGCATTTGGTTATGATGCAGCTTCGGGTAAAATTAATTTTTTGAATAAAAATGATGCTTTAGGAGCAGATCCGTGTCATTTAATAAACGATGACAAAAATGTAATTGTGGCTAATTATTCCGGCGGTAATATCGTGGTGTATAAAAAGAATACGGATGGAAGTATATCTGAAGTGCAGCAATTGATTCAGCATGAAGGAAAAGGACCAAACGCAGCACGTCAGGAAAAAGCGCACGTACACATGGTTGTTTTTTCTCCGGATAAAAAGTTTGTATTGTCGAATGATTTAGGTCTGGATAAAGTGTTTATTTATAAATACAATCCGAATTCTAAAAATGAAATTCTGACTCTAAAGGGAAGTGTTGATGTTAAACCAGGAAGTGGTCCGAGACATTTAACATTCAGTAAAGATGGTAAATTCGTTTATTTGGTTCAGGAATTAGATGGTACGCTGACTACTTTTAGTTACGATAAAGCCGGAACCTTAAAAGTAATCGCCGAAACGAGTATTTTACCAAAAGGTTTTAAAGGAGGAACAGGCGCAGCAGCCATAAAAGTTTCACCTGACGGAAACTTTTTATACGTTTCTGATCGTGTAGATGCTAATTCGATTTCGGTTTATAAAATTCTTAAAACCGGAAATATTGAATTGGTAGAGCAGGTGAGTACTTTAGGAAAAGGCCCAAGAGATTTTGCTATTGATCCAACAGGAAATTACTTATTAGTTGGACATCAATATACCAATGATATTGTAATCTTTAAAAGAGACATCGCAACCGGAAAAATCACCGATACAGGAAAAAGAATTCAATTGTGTTCGCCTGTGGGGCTGGTTTTTACGAAAATGTAATTTTAAGGTTCAAAGAGGCAAAGGTTCAGAGATGCAAAGATTTGAATGTAGTCACGTAAAAAGGCTCAAAAGCGAAAAAAATGTTTTTCGTTTTTGAGCCTTTTTTATACTTTGTCGCTTTGTTCCTTTGAACCTTTGCTTCTAAAAATTACTTATTATTATCTTTCCTTTTCTTATCTCTCGTTTTCAACATATTTCGATTGACAGAACCGTGGGTTTTCTTTTTTGTTTTTGAAGGGCCTCCTAAATTGACTTTTTTGTTCTTTTTAGATTTTTCATGAAAAGCTCCTTCGCCTTCAAGTTTTACTTTTTTCATTAAAAACTTAATTGGCTGTTTGTCTTTTTCAGGTTCAATTAGTTTAGATGAAACTTCCACTTCTTCAGGGAAATCAGTCACATCCAGTTCCTGGTTCATTAAAACTTCCACTTCAATTTTAAATTCTTCTTCTCTTGGTGTTACAAAACTAATTGCTGTTCCCGTAGCATCTGCACGACCTGTACGACCAATTCTGTGCATGTACAATTCAGGTTCTTCCGGAAGTTCGAAATTTATTACGTGTGTAATATCAGAAATATCTAAACCTCTTGCCATAATATCTGTCGTGATCAAACCACGAAGATTTCCTTCCTGAAATTCAGCCATTGTACTCAAACGGTAATTTTGAGATTTATTAGAGTGAATTACACCAAATTGACCTTCAAATTCTTCTTCAATTCGGGTATGCAGCATATCCGAAATCTTTTTATTGTTTACGAAAACCAAAACACGACTCATGTTTTCGTCATTCTGCAATAAATGTTTTAGAAGATTTACTTTGGTATTAAAATTTGGAACGTTATAGGTAATTTGAGTGATTTTTTCAAGCGGAGTTCCAGATGCAGCAAGAGTTACTTCTTCCGGAAAATCAAAAAAGTCATTCAATACAGCATCTACTTCGTCTGTCATGGTTGCAGAGAACAATATATTTTGACGTTTTGCTTTCATCATAGCCAAAAGTGCTGTCAATTGGGTACGGAAACCAAGATTCAGCATTTCGTCAAACTCGTCAATTACCAGTTTTTGAGTTTCATCAAAACGTACAACTGCGTCTAAAGCTAAGTCCATTGTACGGCCTGGAGTTCCAACTAGAATATCGACACCTTCGTAAACCGCTTTTTTTTGTGTATTGATGTTTACACCTCCGTAAATACCAAGTGTTTTAACCGACATGTATTTAGTCAGTTTTTCAACTTCTTCTACCACCTGAACTACTAATTCACGTGTTGGAACAAGTACAACGATTTTTGGCGTATTGGTATTAGTAAACTTGTAAAGCTTTAAAAGAGGTAGTAAATAGGCAAATGTTTTACCAGTTCCAGTTTGTGCAATTCCCATCATATCGCGTCCAGACATGATTACAGAGAAAGATTTTTCCTGAATAGGAGTTGGTGTAACAAATCCCAGTTCGTCAATAGCTTTTTGTAATGATTTTGGTAGATTGAATTTTTCGAAAGTGCTCATTTGCATTAAATTTTGTGCAAATGTACGTTAAAATGATGGTTTTTTGTGGAATTTATAATTTTAGAACTTAAAACCCTTCAAAAACACCTAGTCCAAATAAGGCAAAATCGTATTTTACAGGATCTTGCGCGTCCATTATGCGGAGTTTTTTATCTAATTCGGCTAAGGCTTTTGCATCGTTTTGTTTTCGTTCTAAAATACCCAGTTTTCTGGCAACGTTACCGGAATGTACATCAAGCGGACAAGACAATACAGCTGGGGAAATGGTTTTCCAGATTCCTAAATCGACACCTTTTGTGTCCTGACGAACCATCCAGCGCAAATACATATTAATTCGTTTTGCAGCCGAATTATTCAACGGATCTGAAATGTGTTTTTGAGTTCGTGCTAAATGATCGATCTCAAAAAATATTTTTTTAAATTCGCTGATGCTTTTCTGTAAACTGTCTTTTTCTTGGTTTTTAGCAAAAACCGCTTCGAGTCCGTTATGGTTTTTGTAGATGTGCTGTAAACCTTTAATGAATCCGCCAAAATCTTTTCCGTTGAAAGTGCGGTGAACAAAAGTTTCTAAATCAGCTAAGTTGTCTTCGGAATGTGACATGACGAAATCGTAAGGTGTATTGCCCATTAATTCCATCATTTTATGTGAATTCTTGATAATCATTTTACGATTTCCCCAAGCGATTGAAGCGCTTAAGAAACCGGCAATTTCAATGTCTTCTTTTTGAGAAAACAAATGCGGAATCTGAACAGGATCGCTTTCGATAAAGTCCTGATTGTTATATTGAATGACTTTCTCGTCGAGAAATTCTTTTAGTTCTTTTTGATTCATGCTGAAATGAAATGTTCTTGTTATTCGAGAGTCCTAGCCCTGATGGAAGCGGCATCCTTTTGTGGCGGGGTTCGCCGCAAAAGATATAGCGGACAGCAGGATTAGCTTCTAATTACTAATCTGACCGTCGACCATAACTAGTTTTCTGTCGGCCATATTGGCTAATTCTTCGTTGTGGGTTACGATTACAAAGGTCTGCCCGAATTCGTCACGAAGCTGGAAAAACAATTGATGCAGGTTTTCGGCAGAATGTGTGTCGAGATTTCCAGACGGTTCATCGGCAAAAATAACATCGGGTTTGTTAATTAAAGCTCTCGCAACGGCAACGCGCTGCTGTTCTCCGCCCGAAAGTTCGTTTGGTTTATGATTAATTCTATGTGATAATCCTAAATACTCCAGGATTTTTTTAGCTTCTTTTTCAGTTTCGGCTTTTGGTTTGTTAGCCATAAAAGCTGGAATACAAACGTTTTCTAAAGCGGTAAATTCGGGTAATAATTGATGAAACTGAAAAATAAACCCAAGGTTTAAATTTCTGAAATCAGATAGTATTTTGTCTTGTTTGCTTTTTCTTTTGAAATATCGGTTATAATAAACAAGCATCGAAATTATGGGTAAGAATAAAGCGCTAAGAACTACTAATCGTAATGTTTCGTCGAAGATTTTAGTTCTAAAAAACAACAAATAAACCGCCAGAATTATAATATAAACAGATCCTGCCCAGCTTATGATTTTAAATGTTTTTTCTTCTTTTGAGTTGTCAGTTTCAACATTCTGAAGTTTTAGAATATTTTTTCCGTTGATTGTTAATGAAGATTCTGAATTGATTTCGGGTTTGTCTAAAGTTCCTAATATCTGCAATAAAGTTGTTTTTCCAGCACCCGAAGCTCCAACAATAGAAACAATTTCTCCTTTTTTAATATGAAGATCAACTCCTTTTAAAACTTCAAGTTTATCGTAGAATTTATGAATATTTTTTGCGTGTATCATTTAGTGAAACTGTTTTTACAAAGAAACAAAGATTATGGTTAGAATCAAATTACAAAAAATCTAAAATTTTAAAAATTCCAAATTCCAAATTCCAAATCCTTCGACTTCGCTTAGGAAGACATTCTTTGTTAAATTGACAGTTTTAAAAAAGAAATTCCAATTCCTGATTTGGTTAGAAAAGAATATCAAATAAATCTAAAATCAACAATTTAAAAAGGGGTACGTTTCTTGATATGGGAATTTTGAAAGTTTTTTTATTGAATAAATAAATCAGTTAATTGAATTATTTTTATTTTTGAATTTAACTAAATCTATCTTAAAATGCAGGAATTGAATATTGTAGAGAAAAAAGATAATATGATGTCAAAATTAATTATTGGTTTAATTTTGGACGGAATTGGTATGATTTCTTTTTCGATCCCGCTTCTGGGCGAATTTTCGGATGTAATCTGGGCACCTATAGCTGCTATTATTATGACCAGAATGTACAAAGGCAGAGTAGGGAAAGTAGCCAGTGTTTTGACTTTTATTGAGGAGATAATTCCGTTTACAGATATAATTCCGTCTTTTACGCTTACCTGGATTTATACGTATTTCTTTTCGGGAGAACGCACGAAGATTTAATCTTTGAATAAAAATCCTAATCCCATATTTTTGAGCATTTTCTTTTCGAAGTTCCAAAAGAATCTGAACTGGCCAAAGATGGTTCCAATTGCAACTAATAAAACCTGATAAATAGGGAATATTATAATTAGACGGATTAAGGTAAACCATCCTCCAAAATCTTCTTTTGTGATGCCTAACCAAATGCAAAATGGTTTAGACAGCCACGCAGATGCCGATCCTGTAATGGCAAAAACGGTAAGTATTATTATGGCTTGTAGATTTGAGGTAATTCCCCAGCGTTTCTTTAATCTATTCATTGCTATTTGTAATGATTACAAATATAGTAACATTATCTTGAAGGAACATTACCCCAAAGCTTTTGTTTGTAAGTATTTTGAAAATAAATCATGTAATTGTAAATTAAGTAATTTACTTCGTAGCCATAATGAATATTTGGGCGGTAATCTATTGTCATTTCGTATAAACTCGGATTGTAACGCTGCGGCTGTAACACACGATTATTCCATTCTGTTACATACAAGTAGTTTTTGTTTTCCAGAAAAGCCAGCGAATGATAGTTTCTTGGTAAAGCTCTTGAAGCAAGCCAGGTATTAAATCCGTTATCAATTATAATAACTTCGTATTCTAAAGAATCGTTAGCAATTCGCACAGTATCGCCTCCTTTTTTAGGTAAATCTGTACTCGCAAGCTGTTTCGAAGTTGTAGAACAAGCCACGATAATAAGTAAAAGGATCAATATGGAAATACACTTTTTCATAACTTTTCTTCGAGACTTAAAGGTACGAAATTTTTTTTAAAAAGTTTCAAAGTGACAAAGGTTCAAAGGTGCAGAGGTAATTTTGTTTTATAAAATAAAAAGAGATTACAATTTTGTAATCTCTTTTTTAGAATTTATTTAGACTTTGTTCCTCTGTTGCTTTGAACCTTTGTTCCTTTTATTTACTTCCAAACAATTTACCAATAAAACCGGCAATACCGCCTTTACTTTTTGTAACTACTAATACATCTGCAACGTCAACTTTTCCGTCGTTGTTTTGATCAAGGCCAAATTGCATTCCGTATTTTGAGATCGTATCCATAATTCCTGATGCTTGTCCGCTGTTTCCTGTAATCGAACTGATTATATCCGAAATTTGAAAACTGCTGTCGTTTGGATCTTTTGCTTTGTTTACTAGGGAACTTAAAATCTGCGGAATCATACCTGAAGCCACACCAGAAGAAGCCTCACTGCTTAAACCAAATTTTTGTCCCAAGTTTCCTGATAATTGCTGCGTAATTTGCTGCACAACAGGATTAGAACTGTCTATAGGAGTTTTTCCGCTGAATAAGCCGGCTAGCTGTTCGCCTCCGCCTTCTGAAGCAATTTTTTGTAAACCTGCAAAAATAGAATTGCTGGTTTCACTTATTACGGCTTCGTTATGTTCATTTGGGACAGCGTTATTGTTTACAACAGCAGCGCCTCCGTATTGTTGTACTAACTGGGTTAATTGTTCAAACATAAATATTTAAGGTTTAAAATTATACGCCAAAATTAATAAAAAAGAAAGGGATTTACTACAAATAAGTAGTAAATCCCTCTAAAGATAATCTATTTTTTTATTACTTAGCTTAACAAAGTAATAATTTGTGAAGCTAATTCTGTACCAATTCTGTCTTGTGCCTCTCCAGTCGCAGCACCAATGTGCGGAGTCAATGAGATTTTAGAGTGCATTAAGATTGCCATTTCTGGTTTTGGTTCGCTTTCAAAAACATCTAAACCTGCAAAAGCAACTTTTCCAGAATCTAAAGCTTTTACTAAAGCAACTTCGTCAATAACACCTCCACGAGCACAGTTTACGATTCCAACACCGTCTTTCATGATTGCCAGTTCTTTTTCTCCAATGATGTAACCATCCTGAGCAGGAACGTGTAAGGTAATGAAATCAGATTCTTTGAACAATGATTCTAAAGATTGAGAAACGATTGTAGTCGTGATAGATTGTCCGTCGAAAAATTCTACTTTTATATCTACCTGCGGAATAAAACTATCAGCAGCGATAACTTTCATACCTAAACCAAGCGCCATTTTTGCAGTAGCTTGTCCAATACGTCCAATACCTACAATTCCAAGCGTTTTTCCTCTTAATTCAATTCCGTTTGCATACGCTTTTTTCAAGCCGTCAAAGTTAGAATCTCCTTCAAGAGGCATATTTCTGTTAGAGTCATGTAAGAAGCGAACACCAGAAAATAAGTGTCCAAATACCAATTCAGCAACAGATTCTGAAGATGAAGCCGGCGTATTAATTACATGAATTCCTTTGCTTTTAGCATATTCAACATCGATATTATCCATACCAACACCACCACGACCGATGATTTTGATTCCAGGACAAGCGTCGATAATATCTTTACGAACTTTAGTGGCGCTGCGCACTAAAATTACGTCTACATTATTTTCATTAATAAAGTTAGCTACTTGTTCCTGAGCTACTTTTGTAGTTATAACTTCAAATCCGCCTTTTTCTAAGGCTAGAATTCCACTTTTAGAA
>Ga0157370_10004912_pt1 | contig 15148 bp, 15 predicted proteins | sample C35metaG_FD_113463 | JGI IMG/M metagenome (GOLD analysis project Ga0157370, IMG submission 113463) | Corn rhizosphere microbial communities from Kellogg Biological Station, Michigan, USA - C3-5 metaG | ecosystem: Host-associated > Plants > Roots > Rhizosphere > Soil | place: USA: Michigan...
AGTGACGCCGGCGTAAGCGCCTCGCGCCGCACCCCCACCGCGAGTTCGATCACGTAAAGACGGTTGAGCCCCCCGACGAATGGTCTGCAGACCGTTCCTCGGGGGGCTCAACCGTTCCAGGGCCCGGTTCGCGGGAGCGGCCCGCCCCTCAGCCGGCCAGCCGGACGACCTCGATGGCGCGGCTCGGCGGACGCAGCCTTCTTACTGGCACCTGGGCATGCGGTCAGGGTCGCGATGGCGACACCACCCGCGATGGTCGCCGCCATAATGCGGCGTGCGAGCACGACCCAACCCCCTCGATGGGCCGCTCTCGCGGCTGAATTGCCTGACCGGCGAAGCGCTATCGCTCCAAGTTAGAGACGCGACTGATCGATCCTGTTGCCAGCGAGGCCGCACAAGTCTCACCGACTGAAGGGTTTTCGTTGGCCTTTCGGCCCTTCACACAACGAAAACCCTTCACTCGGCCCGCCCAAGTGCGCAGCCGGTGAGTCGCCCTTAGGCCCAGGAGAGGCCGGTCAGTCGCTCGTACGCCTCGATGTACTTTTCGCGGGTCTTGGCCACGACGTCGTCGGGCAGTGCCGGCGGGAGTTCGCCCGACGACTTGTCCCATCCCGATGCCGGCGACGTCAGCCAGTCGCGCACGAACTGCTTGTCGTACGACGGCTGGGCCCGCCCTGGCACGTAGTCGTCAGCAGGCCAGAACCGCGACGAGTCGGGCGTGAGGACTTCGTCGGCGAGCACGATCGTGCCATCTGCTCGGCGGCCGAACTCGAACTTCGTATCGGCCAAAATGATGCCGCGGTCGCGAGCCATTGACTCGGCCCGTGAATAAACGGCCAGGGTCAGTCGCCGGATTTCGTCAGCGACTTCGGTGCCCACCGTCGTCTCGACGTCCGACAAAGAAATGTTCTCGTCGTGCTCGCCTTGCGGTGCTTTGGTGGACGGCGTGAAAAGCGGCTCGGGCAATCTCGAACCGTCGACCAAGCCCTCCGGCAACGGGATTCCGGACACCGCGCCGGTGCGCTTGTAGTCGGTGAGGCCAGAACCGGTGAGGTAACCCCGAGCGATCGCCTCGACGGGAAACATCTCGAGCTTCTCGCAGATCATCGCCCGGCCGGCGAACTCCGCAGGCACATCGGTCGACACCAGATGGTTCGGCACGACATCGGCCAGCTGCTCGAACCACCAGATCGACATTGCCGTCAGCACGCGCCCCTTGTCGGGGATCGGCGTGGGCAGCACGTAGTCGAACGCCGAGATGCGGTCGCTCGCCACGAACAGCAGCCGGCCGTCGTCCAGGGCGTAGAGATCACGAACCTTGCCGGAGGCGATGTGGGTGTAGGTCGTCACGGCAGCAGTTTTGCAGACGGCGGACGACGGCCTTCGGCCCCCCGTACCGGATCTGGCTCGAGCACCCGCCGCGGCCCGCTCCCGTGGGTGGCGAGCTCGTCGTCGGGGTTGTACAGCGCGCAGGAGCGCATCGACAGGCAGCCACAGCCGATGCAGCCGCTGAGTCGATCACGCAGCCGGATCAGCATGTCGATCCGCTCGTCGAGCTGCGAATGCCAGGTGCGCGACAGCCGAGCCCAGTCGGCCTTGGTCGGCGTCCGATCATCAGGCAGGGTCTTCAAGGCCGCCGCGATCTCATCGAGGGTCACGCCAACCCGCTGCGCGACCCGCACGAAGGCGACCCGGCGCAGCGCGCTTCGCGGGTAGCGACGCTGGTTGCCGCTCGACCGCTCGGCGGGGATCAGCCCCAGCCGGTCGTAGTACCGCAAGGTGGACGTCGGCACGCCGGAGCGCTCGGCCAGCTCACCGATCGTGAGCGAAGGGAGCAGCGCCATGCGACCGAGAATACGCCGACCACTTGACTTGAAGTTAACTTCAAGTCGCAGCCTGATCACATGACTACGACGATGACGCAAGCGCCGCCCCTGCCCTATGCCGCTCTGAACGGCCTGATGTCAGACATGACCGGCGACGAGAAGCACCAGCCGAGCGCCACTTCCACGCTCGACGTGCTCTGGGTGCTGTACGACAGCATCCTCCGCGTCGACCCGGCGCACACCGCCGACCCGACGCGCGACCGGTTCTTCCTGTCCAAAGGGCATGGCCCGGTTTCCTACTACGCGGTGCTCGCCGCCAAGGGATTCATCCCACGCGAGTGGCTCCCCACGGTCGGCCGGTTCGACTCGCGCCTGGGCTACCACCCCGACCGCAACCTCGTTCCGGGCGTGGAGATCTCCAGCGGGTCGCTGGGCCACGGCCTGCCGCTCGCCGTCGGCACCGCGCTCGGACTGCGCGCCCAACGCAACCCCGCTCGTGTCTTCGTCCTGGTGGGCGATGCCGAGCTCGACGAAGGCAGCAATCACGAGGCCATCGCGTACGCCGCGCGGGCCCGGCTCGACCGCCTCACGGTTGCCGTCATCGACAACACCTCGTCGAGCCACGGCTGGCCGGGCGGGATCGCCCGGCGCTTCGAGACCGAAGGCTGGACGACGGCCACGATCGACGGCCGTGACCACGCGCAGATCGCAGCTGCCTTCGAAGAACCGCACGATCGCACGCCACACGCGGTGATCGCCCGCGTCGAGCCGAAATGGAGCACCCGATGACCGCCCTGCTAGCCCGGCCCACCACGATGCGCGAGCAGTTCGTAGCAACGACTGTCGAGTTACTCGACGATGATCCGCGCACCGCCGTCGTCCTGGCCGACATCTCCACCGACGCGTTCGCTGACGCCGCCGTCAGATTCCCCGAGCGCGTGCTGAACATGGGTATCCGCGAGCAGCTGATGGTGTCGGCGGCCGGCGGTCTCGCATTGGCCGGCCTGCGCCCGATCGTCCATTCGTACGCGCCGTTTGCGGTGTCGCGCGCCTACGAGCAGCTGAAGCTCGACCTCAGCCATCAAGACGTCGGCGCTGTCGTCGTCAGCATCGGCGCATCGCACGACAGTGCAACCTCCGGCCGCACGCACTACGCACCCGAAGACGTGGCCCTCTTCGACACCCTCCCAGGTTGGCACGTCCATGTGCCGGCGCACGTCGACGAGGTCGACCCGCTGCTTCGTGAGGCGGTTGCGGACGGCGGCCGGCACTACATCCGGCTCACCGAGCACGCCGTGCCGCGCGCGCCTAGTGCGCTACCGGCTCGTCCACGCGCGGTGGTGGTTGCGGTCGGGCCGACGATTGCCGCGGCTAGTCAGGCGGTCCGTGGGCTCGATGCCACCGTGCTTCCGGTTACGACCGTGCGTCCGTTCCCTGCTCAGGCCCTGCGGCGGGCAGTGTTCGAGTTGGACGGCGGCGCCGATGTCGTGCTCGTCGAGCCTTATTACGCAGGCACTTCTGCGCATGAGGTCGCGGCCGCGCTGCCCGACGTCCGGCATCGGCTTTTGTCTTTAGGCGTTGGACGTCGAGACCTGCGTCGCTACGGCACCGCCGCCGAACACGATGCAGCGCATGGCATCGACGCTCAAGGGCTGCGCCGCTCGATTAGCGCCTTCGTTTTGGGAGGTCAGAGAATGCCGGACGGCGAGTAAGTGGCCGCCTCGGGAAAGCGAGCCGCAATTTCGCCTGCTCGACGGCAGAATTCGGCCACCTGCGCAGTCGCGGCCCCGGTGAACGACAGCGGCGCTGAAACGAGTTGCGCGAGGTCTGTGCCGGTGAGCTGAAGCCGCTCGTCGGTTGCCAGCCGTTCGAAGAGGTCGTTGCGGTCGGCGCCCTTCTCGCGCATGCCGAGCGCCACGGCAACCGCGTGCTCCTTGATGACCTCGTGGGCGAGCTCGCGGCCCACGCCGTGGCGCACAGCGGCCATGAGCACCTTGGTGGTGGCGAGGAACGGCAGGTAGCGGTCGAGTTCGCGCTGGATCACGGCTGGGTAGGCACCGAATTCATCAAGCACCGTAAGGAAAGTCTCGTAGAGACCATCGGTCGCGAAGAAAGCGCCCGGCAGCGCGACGCGGCGAACGACCGAGCACGAGACGTCGCCCTCGTTCCACTGATCGCCGGCCAATTCACCAGTCATTGCTGAGAATCCGCGCACTACGACGGCCAGCCCGTTGACGCGTTCACATGAACGCGTGTTCATCTTGTGCGGCATCGCGCTCGAGCCGACCTGGCCGGCCTTGAACCCTTCGGTGACGAGCTCGTTGCCGGCCATCAGGCGAATCGTGGTTGCCAGCGAGGATGGGCCGGCCGCCGCCTGCACCAGCGAGGTGAGCACCTCGTAATCGAGTGAGCGGGGGTAGACCTGGCCTACGCTGTTCAGCACCCGCTCGAACCCCAGATGGGTCGCCACCCGTTGCTCGAGCTCTGCCAGGCAGCTCGCGTCGCCGTCCAGCAAATCAAGCATGTCTTGCGCCGTGCCCATCGGACCCTTGATGCCGCGCAACGGGTAGCGCGCGATCGTGCTCTCGAGGCGGTCGAACGCGATGAGCAACTCTTCGCCGGCCGAGGCGAAGCGCTTGCCGAGGGTGGTGGCCTGGGCGGCGACGTTGTGGCTGCGGCCGACCATCACGAGCTCGTCGTGCTCGGCGGCGAGGCGGGCGAGCCGCGCGAGCGCGGCGACCATGCGCTCGCGCACCAGCCGGAGCGACGAAAGCACCTGCAGCTGCTCGACGTTCTCGGTGAGGTCACGCGAGGTCATGCCCTTGTGGATGTGCTCGTGGCCGGCGAGGGCGCAGAACTCCTCGATGCGCGCCTTGACGTCGTGCCGGGTAACGCGCTCACGATCGCGAATCGAGTCGAGGTCGACGTCGTCGATCACCCGCTCGTAGTCGGCAATGACGCCGGGTGGGACGTCGATGCCGAGCTCGGCCTGGGCGCGTAGCACCGCCACCCAGAGCCGGCGCTCGAGCACCACCTTGGTGCGCGGCGACCACAGCTCGGCGATCTCGGGCGAGGCGTAACGGGTGGCGAGGACGTCAGGAATCACGTCGCCCATTGTCGCGTACTGCGCCTGGCGCGTCGGCCCGGCCTCCTGCGTCGAGCGAAGGGTTGTGGCCGGTTTCCTCGATGCGGAACCGGCCACAACCCTTCACTCGATACGGCGCAGGAGAACCCGCCGAACGGCACTGCCTCAGAAGTGCGAGGCCACGGCCTCCGCGATCGCGGTCAGCTGGGCGGATGACAACGGCGCGTGCTGACCAGGCGCCGGCGTGCTCGTGCTGCCGATCACCTGCACGAACATCGGGTGCGACGTTCCGCGCGTCAGGACCACTGAAATCCCGACGTAGCCGCCCTTTTGGACCTCCGTCGAGCAGATCTGCTGTGTCTGCACGGTGCCCGAGCAGGTTGTCGTGCTCGTGCCCGGGGACGGCGACGCAGTGTCAGCAGGGCTATTCGTCGCCAGACCGGGCGACTTCTGGGTTGCCATATCTGATTTGAGCGCATCCAGCTTCGACTGCTCGGCGGCGGCCGCAGACTTCGACGCGGCTGCCGCTGAATCGGACGGCGACGCGGCCGAGCCCGTCTTCGAGCCGCCGGTGTTCACATCGATCTGGACGATGCCCTTCGGGTTACTCAAGTCGAATAGCTTCTCGATGTTCATCCCGCCGCCGGGCAGGACAAAGCAGTCGCCGGGCGAAGGTGCGGTGGGCTTGGCGACGCCAGTCACGGTCACCCCGGGCACCGCGCTTGTGATGATCGACGCCCAGTCGAGCTGCGGCGGGTTCGGACATGCGGTCGCCAACTGCGCCTTGCCATCTTTCGAGTTGGACGACGTGGCGCTCGGGGCCTGCGTAGTGCTGCTGCCCGCCTGGCCACCCGTCGAGACCTCCGGTGAGCCGCCGCCGAGCCCCAGCACACTTGGACCGGCGACGACGCCCGCGGTCACCACCCCGGCGAGAGCCACCGCGCTCGCGGCGTACACGCCCTGCTTCGTGCGGTTGGCGTTGCGGGCCCGGGCGGTGATGACGTCGAGATTCGGCAACCCGGTTGGCTCGCCGGCGAAGCTCGATTCCATCGCGTGCCTGAATGCGGCACGGGCAAAGTCTTCGTCGTTCACGACGATCGTCCTTCCATCAAGTGTGAGTCGGCTAGCAGCGCGCGCAGGGCCGTCAAGCCGCGCGCGGTCTGCGATTTCACCGTTCCTTCTGTGCAGCCGAGTGCGTTCGCGGTCTCCGCGACGTCCTGGTCTTCCCAAAACCGCAAGACCAGGACGGCGCGCTGCCGAGGTGGCATTTTTGCCAGCGCGTCAAGCAAAACGAGGCGTTCTTCGACATGGGTCTCGATGTCGACCGGCGTTTCGGGTGGCTGCGCCGAGCTAAGCTCCCGACGCCACCAGAAGCGGCGCTTTCGCTGGAACGTCGCCCGCACCAGCATGGTGCGCACGTATGCATCGACGCGCTCGCGCTCTTGAATTTTCGTCCAGTTGCTGTAGAGCTTGGTCAGGACGGTCTGCGTCACGTCGTCCGCATGATGCCAATCGCCGCACAGCAGGTAGGCCGTCCGGCGAAGGTCGCGCATGCGTGACGTGGCGAAGCTCCGGAAATCCGCCTCGTCTTCGGCGTTCACGCGGTCCCTCCGTTCCTTCGCCCGTTATGAGGGCGCGACGGTGGCACCAGGTTGCATCGCCGAGCTAGATCGGCACCACGATTTCGCCGCGAATAGCCCGAAGGGCAATGTCACTGCGGTTGTGGGCACCATCGAGCCTGATCTCGGTCACCCCGGCGTAGGCGGCGTCGCGCGCTGCCTCGAGGGTGGACGCCGCTGCCGTGACCGACAGCACGCGCCCACCGGCCGAAACGATCTCGCCATCCCGATTCGCCGTGCCGGCGTGGAGAACGTAGGCCGGCGCCGGCACATCATCGAGCCCGTGGATTGGGTCGCCGGTGCGCGGCTGCTCGGGGTACCCCGCGGCCGCGACGACGACGGTGACCGAGAAGCCGTCGCGCCAGCGCAAGCCCTCATGCTGGGCGAGCGTTCCGGTGGCCGCCGCATGAAGGACGCCGGCCAGTGGGGTGTCGAGCAGTGCCAGCACGACTTGCGTTTCGGGGTCGCCGAAGCGGGCGTTGAACTCGACAACCCGGATGCCCTTCGACGTCAGCGCCAGCCCGGCGTACAGCAACCCGGCAAACGGCGTGCCGCGGCGGCGCATCTCGTCGACGGTCGGCTGCAGCACGGTTGCCGTGACCTCGTCGACGAGCCCGGACGGCGCCCATGGCAGCGGTGCGTACGCGCCCATGCCTCCGGTGTTCGGCCCGGCGTCGTCGTCCGCTACTCGCTTGAAATCTTGTGCCGGAATGAGGGGGATGACAGTGCTGCCATCGGTGATCGCGAAGAGTGAGACTTCGGGGCCGTCGAGATATTCTTCGATGACGACGCGCTCGCAATGCGCGGCATGTTCTAGTGCAGCGGCGCGGTCGGTAGTGACCAAAACCCCTTTGCCTGCAGCCAATCCGTCGTCCTTGACGACGTACGGCGCGCCGAACTCGTCGAGTGCGCCGGCCGCCTGGCGGGTATCGGTGCAAACCCGCGACGCGGCCGTCGGAACATCGGCCGAAGTCATGACTTCTTTGGCGAACGCCTTGCTTCCCTCGAGTTGCGCGGCCGCCTTCGACGGCCCGAAACAAGCAATACCTTTTTCGCGGACGGCGTCAGCGACGCCCGCAACCAAGGGATTTTCCGGGCCGACGACGACGAGATCGGCGCTCAATTCGACAGCGAGGCCGGCCACCGCCTCCGGATCGCGAACATCGAGCGGCCTGGTCTCGGCGATGGCTTCGATGCCGGCATTGCCCGGGGCACAGAACAGCGCCTCGACGGCCGGATCTTTCGAGAGCGCAAGGCAAAGCGCATGCTCGCGAGCACCGCCGCCGATCACCATGACCTTCACGGTCGGCAACCCTACCGTGGGGCGTCGCGGCCGAGTCCGGCCTCGCGGGCCCGCACGATCGCCGCCGACCGGTCGGTGACCTGCAGCTTTGTGAAGATTGCCGACAGGTGATTGCGCACCGTCTTTTCCGACAGCTGCAGCTGCCTGGCGATCTCGCCATTCCGCTTGCCGGCCGCCACGAGCTCGAGTACTTCGCGCTCGCGTGAGGTCAGTTCAGGAAAGGCGCTTCCCGCGTACCGAAGGGTCGACTCGAGGAAGAATCCGACGATGCGCCTGGCCACGGAGGGACCGAAGACTGTCTCGCCGCGGGCCAGCGCCAGCACAGTCGACACGAGCTCGGTGCGGTCGGCGCCCTTGAGCAGGTAGCCCCGGGCGCCCGCACGCATCGTCTCGAACACGGACTCGTCGTCATCATGCATCGTCAGGATCAGCACGCCGAGATCGGGTTGCTGCTCGAGCAATAACCGGGTGGCTGCGGCACCGCCCAGGTCAGGCATGTGCAGGTCGGTGACCACGACGTCCGGCCTGGTCGAAGCCACCACGTCGAGGAGCTGCCGACCGCTTTCGGCCTCGCCGACCAAAGTCAGTTGCTCGTGGGTGTCGAGCACGGCGCGTAGCCCGTAGCGCACCATCGGGTGGTCGTCTGCGATCACGACGCGGACGACGCGCGGTGCCGACCCGGTCATCGCGCTCCGATCGGGAGTCGGGCGACGACGGCGGTTCCGCCTGCAGGAACACGCCGGACGTCGACCGAACCTCCGAGTTGCGCCGCTCGGGAACGCATCGAGTCGAGACCGACTCCGGGGTGCGACGGCACCGAGATTCCCCTTCCGTCGTCGCAGATTTCGATTTGAAGCTCCTCCGGCGACCAACGGAGCCGCACCGCGCAATGGCGGGCGTCGGCATGCCGGACCACGTTGGTCAGGGCTTCGAGCGTGATCCGGTAGGCGGCGACTTCAAGCTCTTTTGGCAGGGCCAGAACGCTCAGCGGCGCCTCGACGTCGACGACCAGTGCGCCTGCGTTGCGCGCGTTGATGGTGGCCGCGTGGTCACGCAGCGCGTCGACGAGCCCGGCGGCGTCGAGGGCGGGTGGCCGCAACCCGTCGACGAGCCGGCGCACGTCGGTGAGCGATTCGGCGACCTCAGCTCGCAGCCGGGCTAACAGTGGGCGCAGCGCTTCAGGGTTTTCGGCAGCGAGTTGCGCGGCTTCGAGCCCAAGACCTACCCCGGTCAGTGAGGCGCCGAGGCCGTCGTGCAGGTCGTGCCGCAACCTCGACCGTTCCTGCTCTGTCGCCTCGAGCAGTCGTTCCCGAGAGACCGTCACCTCGGCAGCCAGCCGCGTGGCATGCACCGTGATACCGATCGGGCCGGCGAGCAGCTCGAGCAACGCCACGTCGTCCGCTCGAAGTGGCTCTTGCGGTGTTCGACGCGCTACGGACAGGGTGCCTACCGGCGCGCCGCCGTAGTGCAGTTCGACGGCGTGGAGTGGCAGCGATGGTGTGCCGTGCTCGATGACGTCACCGTCATTCGTTGCCAGGCGGACGTATGGCACCCGCAGCGCCTCCGCGATCGCGCGCGCTGCTTTGGGGAGCGGGCCTTCGGCGCGATCGGCCCTTGTGAGCTCGCGGCCGAGCCGGGAGACAGCGCGTACCGGGTCGTGCCGATCGCCGTAGACGTACCGGTCGACCGCACTGCGCAACACGTCATAGCCGGGCCGGATTCCGACGACGATGGCGGCGGCTGCGAGGAGCCGCGGGAACGGGCCGTGCGGCACGAGCGCGGTCAGCGCCGCGACAACGCCGATGTAGATGCCGACGACGGTGGCGGTAAGCACGCCGTAAAGCAGCGTTCGCCTCAACACGAGCTGGATGTCGAGCAACCGATACCGCAGGATTCCCAACCCGATGCCGAGCGGGACGAGCGGGATCAGGCACAAGGTCACCACACTCGGCGCGACGACGCTCGACACCGTCACCGGGACGATGCAGACCACGAGCCAGGTGAGCTGCTCGCGTACCGGGCTCGCGGCGCGATAGAGGCGGACGAGGGTGCCGATCGAAGCGACCAGACCGACAGCAAGCCCGGTTGCGAGACTGAGCGGGAAGATCACGCCCGCTACCTGGTTTGCCGTTTCGCCGAACGGCGCGTACCGCGCCGGCGCGACGTCGTCGAACGCCTCCCTTGCCAGGGCAAGCCCGACGGCTGCCGCAGCCGTAACCGACCAGCCAACCCGATCGACGACTCGCCAAATGCGCGACGGCGGCACGCCGGTCGGGTAGCGCGCAAGCAACACCGTGAAGGCAGGGACGAATCCCACCACCCACGCCCAGGACGACAGCCACGCAGCGAAGACGCCGAGATGCCATGGCGTGGGCGACGCGAATGCGTGCTGGGCGTAGGCATCACCCAACGCTGTCAGCGCGTTCGCCATGCCAGTTCCGGCCACGATCCAGCCGAGCGGATTCCGCGGCCGGGCACGCAACAAGATGATGCCGAGGACGCCGAGGGAAGCGCCGAGTACCAGGTTGGTTGCGCCGTTGCCGTCGACCATCTCGCTCGTGCCCGAGTGCGACGTCGCGTACAGACCCATCGCGGCAGCGGCGGCTGCGACGGATGTGGCGCCGAGCAGCGTTCCGCCCGCTTGCAGGAGGCGCCCGTCGAGCGACGGCATCGGCGTTGCACCGACCGCACTTGGCGCTGGGGCTGTTGACACGCTCCGAGTCTGACCTCTGGACGCGGGTTATGGAGCGGTTCCGGTGGATGGGAAAGCCGGGACGACGTCCCGGCTGAGTCGGGACAACTGGCTCAGGCCGGCCGCCAGGGAGGGCAGCACGCTGGCCGAGTCGCGGCGCTGGGCCGCGTGATCTTCGGAGGTCATCATGGTCAAGCGCCACCCCTTCCGCTCCCTTGGTAGCGTCCTTGCGGCCGCCGTCGTGTTCTTCCTGTTGAGCGCGTCCGGCCAGAAGGACACTTTCTGGAAGGACGGCCCGTCGTGGCTCGGGTCGACCGGGTGGGCGTGCTTCTTGCTGTCGCTGCTCGCCTTCATCGCGCTGGCCATCTATTTAGTCGTGGCGAAACTTGGGCAGCGCAGACGCTCGAGGGTCGCGGCCTAGCGCTTGCGGCATATCGCACCTGTGCTGAGGGGTCAGCCCTTCGGCACGTGCCGCTGCAGTGCAGTGTCGAGGCGGTCGCGGACGTTCGGCCATTCGTCACGCAGAATCGAGAACACGACGCTGTCGCGCCAGCTGCCGTCGGGACGCCTGATGTGGTGGCGCAACACACCTTCTTTGGTGGCGCCCAGCCTTGCGATGGCATCGGCCGAGCGGGTGTTGGCGACGTCCGTCTTCAGCGCCACCCGCTCAAAGCTGCAGACCTCGAACGCGTGCGCCAACATCAGCAGTTTCGCCGTCGTGTTGACGTGGGTGCGCCACCACGGCTTGCCGATGAATGTCGCGCCGATCTCGACGCCTGAGCTGAAAATGTCGGAGTCCCAAAACGACGTGGTGCCAACGACCGTGCCATCGACGCAGGTCGCGAACGGACGCCGAAGTCCGGCCTCTTGCTGTTCGAGGGCGCGGACGACGAGTGCCCCTGTGGCTGTTTCGTCGACCGGCTGGGGGTACTGCAGCCAGCGCCAAACTTCAGGATCGCGCAGGGCAATGTGCAGCCCCTGCACATGCTCAAGGGTGAGTGGCTCGAGCCGAATGTTGCCCCGGCTGAGCACAACCGCTGCCGGGAGGCGCGGCGTCTTCGGATGAATGCCCTCGTCGGCCATGCGGTCGGCTTAGGTGAGGCTGCGCAGTTGCAAAGTCTGGTCGCGGGCCGGCCCGACTCCGATAACGCTGAACGGCGCACCCGACATCTCTTGCAGCGCCTCGACATAGCGCTGCGCGTTCTTCGGCAGGTCGTCGAACTCGCGCACGTGCGAGATGTCTTCGCGCCAGCCGGGAAGCTCTTCGTAGACGGGGGTGGCGTGGTGGAAATCGGTCTGGGTCATCGGCATGTCGTCGATCACCCTGCCATCAGGCAGTTTGTAGCCCACGCAGACCGGGATCTTGTCGAATTCCGAGAGCACATCGAGCTTCGTGAGCACGAAGTCGGTGACACCGTTGACCCGGGTCGCGTAGCGCGCGATGACGGCGTCGTACCAGCCGCACCTTCTCGGCCGGCCGGTGGTGACGCCGAATTCGGCGCCGATGGCGCGCAGCTTTTCGCCGTCCGCATTCTCGAGCTCTGTTGGGAAAGGACCGCTGCCGACGCGGGTGGTGTAGGCCTTGATGACCGCCATTACGCGATCGATGCGGGTCGGGCCGATGCCGCTTCCGGTGCAGGCGCCGCCGGCGGTGGCGTTGGACGACGTGACGAACGGATACGTGCCGTGGTCGACGTCGAGCAGCGTCGCCTGGCCGGCTTCGAGGAGCACCGTCTTGCCGCCATCGAGGGCATCGTTCAGCAGCTTGCCGGTGTCTTGCACGAGTGGCTTGAGGCGGTCGGCGTACTCGAGCAGTTCGGTGACAACGGCGTCGGTGCTGATGGCGCGCCGGTTGTAGATCTTGAGCAGCAGCTGGTTCTTCTGGTCGAGCGCGCCTTCGACCTTCTGGCGCAGGATCTTCTCGTCGAAAAGATCCTGAACGCGGACGCCGACCCGCGACATCTTGTCGGCGTACGCAGGACCGATGCCCCGGCCAGTGGTACCGATCTTGGCCTTTCCGAGGAACCGCTCGGTGACCTTGTCGATCGTGCGGTGGTAGCTGGCGATGATGTGTGCGTTTGCGCTGACGACCAGCCGGCTGGTGTCGATGCCGCGCTGGCTGAGCAGGTCGATCTCTTCGAACAGCACGTTCAGATCGATCACGACGCCGTTGCCGATGACCGGCGTGACGGTCGGGGTGAGGATGCCGCTCGGCAGCAGATGCACGGCGTACTTCTCGCCGCCGACCACGATGGTGTGGCCCGCGTTGTTGCCGCCGTTGAACCGGGCGCAGTAGTCGATGCGGTCGCCCAGGAGGTCGGTGGCCTTGCCCTTGCCCTCGTCGCCCCACTGGGCGCCGATCAGCACGATCGCCGGCATCTCGCGTCAGACCTTCCTCACAACCGAAGACCCCGGGCTCGCAAGCGCGACCGGGGCCTCTTGCGAACAGAGGCTACCCGATCGTGGCCGTGCTGCTCACGCTCCCCTGCGTGTCGATCACGCTCAGGGCGTGCAGACCCCCCGAGCGAGGCGCGTATGCCTAGCTCGGCGGGTTTGGGCCTCGCTCGGGGGGCTGCCCAGCCGGAGGGGCCGGTGCCTCGCATACGGCGAGCTCCGGGTGGCGCGCTAGTCGCTCTCAGTCCGCGAGCGGCGCGCCAGGGCTCGAGTCACGGAGGAACTGCTCGCATCGGGTGGCCTCGTCTTCCTCCCCGATGGCGGCTGCTGCGTGCGCTAGAGCCCGCAAGCTGCGAAGGAAGCCCCGATTCGGCTCGTGTTCCCAGGGCACTGGGCCGTGGCCCTTCCAGCCCGCGCGGCGAAGTTGGTCAAGAGAGCGGTGATAGCCAGTGCGCGCGTACGCATAGGCGGCGATCGCGTCGCCGGAACGCAGGGACTCCTCGGCGAGTGCCGCCCAGGCGGCGGCGTATGCCGGATGCCGCGCCGCTACCTCACGGGTAGGCACGCCAGCCGCGATAGCCGCGCGCGCCTCGTCGTCGTCCGGCAAATACGTAGCGGGCGGCTCGCCAAGCAAATTCGCCATACCGTCTATCGTGCGGTATGGCACCTACTAGCGCGGCGGGGGCTGCTTCTTGATGCGGTACTTCGGCGGAATGTTGGAGTAGCGTGCCCGTTCGAAGGCGTCGAGAGTCTTGGTACGGATCGAGACCGACTTTGCCCTGGCTTCGGGCCAGTAGAAGCGAACGACCTGTGCGCCTGCTTGCCGTAGCCGATCCTCCCTGCGCTTTTCGGCGATGACTGCCTTCTTGCCATCTTCGCCGGCGTACTTGACGAGGCCGTCAAACTCTCCGATGGTGTTCTGCTCTTCCCACAAGAAATCACTTCTGGCGATAAACCCGGCAGCGTCGTAGATCAACACTTGTTGTGAGGGCTGCGGTAGACCGAGGACGTCGAACGCGATTCGACAGAGCGTCTCACCCGCCGTTTCCGAATACGGCGACGCGAAGGAAACTACGCGCCCGGCATCGCGCGAGCCAATCCAGTCGGCGCAGTATTCGTGGATCTCTCGCAGTTCAGCCAACGTAGTGAGGCCCTTGTTCAGCGCCGATTCGGCGGCCACAAGCCCTGCGTCGAACGGAAGCTCACGCGCGAGGTCGACAACGGTTCGGGCGGCACTCGTGGTCAGGAGACCCTCGACTTTCGTCAGTTGACCAGACGGCAGTGATGCGTCGTGATGTCTGACACCGGCCTCGGTGCGTGATGTACCCGCTCGCTCGCGTGTGACGTTGACCAGCGAAAAGTCGGGATCGAGCAGCGCGAATTCGTGCAGCGCTGCGCCAGTGATGTGGCTGGCCGCTACTTCCTCCTGCAAGCAAAGCAGGACGGCGCGAAGCTGAAGGATGTGCCGCGAGATCTCGTCGTCCGGCAGTAGCGTCGCCTCGATGTAGACGCTCCTTCGAAGCCGAATCCACCGCCCCGATGTGATGAAGCGTTGGATCTCCCGTTGGTTCAGCCCGGCGGCCGTTGCCTGCTTCGTGGTGAACGCGCCGCCTTGCGCGGCGGCTTGGGCGGCAAGCTTTGGCGGCAGTTCCATGGGAACCAGCCTGGCGCGTCGTGCCGCGGGTAGCGGCAACCGCAAGTCGCACTGTGGACGGACGGTTATGCCGCTGTGCTTTTCTTCCGCGCTTTCCGCCGGGGCCCGGAGCGAGGCTCAGACCCTCCGAGCTAGGCGTGCGCGCCACGCTCAGGGGGTGCAGGCCCCCTGAGCGTGATCGACTTCCGAAAAACGGGCGGGCGGGCGGCCCGGGGGTTACTTGAGCTTGGTGCCGGCGGACCGGAGGTCTTCGCAGGCGGTCACCACGCGCGCGGCCATGCCGGTCTCTGCGAGCTTGGACCAGGTGCGCGGGTCGTACGCCTTCTTCACCCCGACCTCGCCGTCGATCTTCAGCACGCCGTCGTAGTTCTTGAACACGTGGTCGACGACCGGCCGGGAGTACGCGTACTGGGTGTCGGTGTCGACGTTCATCTTGACCACGCCGTAGCCGAGAGTCTCGCGGATCTCGTCCAGCTCCGACCCGGAGCCGCCGTGGAAGACCAGGTCGAACGGCTTGTCCTTGCCGAACTTCTTGCCCACCTCGTCCTGGATGTCCTTCAGGATCTTGGGGCGCA
>Ga0157370_10004915_pt1 | contig 15142 bp, 16 predicted proteins | sample C35metaG_FD_113463 | JGI IMG/M metagenome (GOLD analysis project Ga0157370, IMG submission 113463) | Corn rhizosphere microbial communities from Kellogg Biological Station, Michigan, USA - C3-5 metaG | ecosystem: Host-associated > Plants > Roots > Rhizosphere > Soil | place: USA: Michigan...
AGAAGAGATACCAGCCGAGCGCCAGGCCGGCCGCGACCAGGAGCGCACCGCCTACCAGCCCGCCCAGGATGATCGGCCAGCGCGGGCGGGACGGTTCAGCCGGATGGGCAGGCGGAGTGTCGGCCATCGCTCAATTGCGCTCCTATTCTCACCGCAGTCAACCCGGCCGGCACGGCGGAATTTGGGCGGAACCGGGCTTCAGACGGGGGCGGCAATGAGCAAATCTCCTGCGAGCGGGCTTGGCCCGACGGAGCACCGTATATAAGTGTATCTGCACACGCGGATTCCAGGAGCGCTCCATGACAGCCTGCATCGTCGGTTGGTCCCACGGCAAGTTCGGCAAGCTGGATAGCGAGACAAGCGAATCGCTGGTCGTGAAGGCGGCGACCGAGGCAATCGCCCATGCCGGCATCGAGCCCAAGGACATCGACGTGATCTATGTCGGGAACATGAACGGCGGCTTCGTGCGGCAGGAGTTCCATTCCTCGCTCGCGCTGCAGGCCCATCCCGACCTGCGCTTCAAGCCTTCGACGCGGGTGGAGAATGCCTGCGCCACCGGCTCGGCTGCGATCCACATGGGCCTCAATACGCTTGCAGCGAAGAAGGCGCGCTTCGTCCTGGTGGTGGGCGTCGAGAAGATGACCGAGCTCAATTCGGCTCAAGCCGGCGACGTCCTGATCAAGGCCTCGTATGTCGCCGAGGAGGCGAACATCGAGGCGGGCTTCGCCGGCATCTTCGGCAAGATCACCTCGGCTTACTTCCAGCGCTACGGCGACAAGTCCGATGCGCTCGCCAAGATCGCCGTCAAGGCCCACAAGAACGGGGCGAAGAATCCCTACGCGCACTTCCAGAAGGAGTTCGCCTACGATTTCTGCCGCAATCCCTCCGACAAGAATCCCTTCGTCGCCGGTCCGTTGAAGCGCACCGATTGCTCCCCCGTGACGGACGGCGCCGCCGCTGTCGTGCTCGCCGACGTCTCGACCGCGCTCGGCATGAAGCAGGCGATCGCCTTCCGTGCCGCCGAGCACGTGAACGATTTCCTGCCGATGAGCCGGCGCGACATCATCAAGTTCGAAGGCCCCCAGCTTGCCTGGCAGCGCGCGCTCGCGGCGGCCAGGCTCGACCTGCTCGATCTTTCCTTCGTCGAGAGCCACGACTGCTTCACCTCGGCCGAGCTCATCGAATACGAGGCGATGGGCCTCGCGGTGCCCGGCGAAGGCGAACGCGCCATCCATGAGGGATGGGTCGAGCGCGACGGCAAGCTGCCGGTCAATATCTCCGGCGGCCTCAAGGCGAAAGGCCATCCGGTCGGCGCGACGGGTGTCTCCATGCATGTGATGAGCGCCATGCAGCTCTCCGGCACGGCGCCCGAAGGCCTGCAGCTTTCCAAGGCGAGGCTCGGCGGCGTGTTCAACATGGGCGGCGCTGCCGTCGCCAACTATGTGAGCATCCTCGAGCCGCTGCGCTGACGCTATCGGCGAGACGCACTCGCCGGCCGAAACAGCGCGTTCCTTTTTCAAACACAACTTTCGCTCCAAGCCGTCACACGCCGGCTTGGCGGAACACCTTAGTGTTCACCTGCGCGTGAGCGGAAGGGGTTCCGGACTCGACGCGCCCGACTCGAGAGGATGGATGGCCCTGCCCGGCCTCCATGCCGCCCTGTCGGATCTGTGTGGGTATCGTCGCGTCGAGAAGCACGGGCCGCAGGCCTTATAGCTCGCATCGCGTTCCAGTCGCCTTGCAAGGAGGCGCTGAACGAACGCTGTCGAACTGCTCTCCCCGTCGCGGCGGCATTGTGGGGAAGGATGGTCATGCGCGATTTCATTTCCGGTCGACGCGCCGCTTCGCGTCGCGTGTCCGCTTCCGGCGCCAAGGGCGCCGCCAACCGCAGTTGGGCAAGGCATATCGGCATGCTGCCGGTGCTGGGCGTGCTGGTCGCCGGCACGCTGGTGGCGGCGGCAGGACCCGTGCCCGATTCGGTGATCTTCATCGATCGCGGCAAGACCTACAACGACAGGGGACAGTGGGACTCCGCCATCCACGAGCTCGATCGTGCCATCAAGCTCGCGCCCTACTCGTACAACGCATTCCTCAATCGCGGCAATTCGTATCGCGGCAAGGGCGATACGGAACATGCCATCGCGGACTACAACGAGGCGATCAGGCTCAACCCGCTGGGCGCTCTCGCCTTCCTCCATCGTGGCAAGGTCTACAACGACAAGGGTGAGTTCGAGCGTGCCATCCAGGACTTCGACACGGCAATCAGGCTCGACGTCACGGATGCCAATGCCTTCCTCAACCGCGCCAACTCATACCGCGCGCTCGGAGACGACGACCGCGCCCTGCTGGATTACGGCCAGGCGCTCAAGCGCAATCCCAACGACGCGGTGACCTACATCAACCGCGGCAAGGTCTACAACGACAAAGGCCAGTACGATCTCGCGGTCAAGGATTTCGACAGGGCCGTCAAGCTCAACCCGCACGATGCCAATGCCTTCCTCAACCGCGGCAATGCCTATCACGGCAAGGGCAATATGGATCTCGCCATCCGGGACTATGACCAGGCGATCAAGCTCAACAAGAACGACTCGGTGACCTTCATCAATCGCGGCAAGGCCTATAACAACAAGGGCGAGTATGACCTCGCCATCGCCGACTTCGACCATGCCATCGAAATGAATCCGAAGGACGCCAACGCCTTCCTCAACCGCGGCAATGCCTATCGCGGCAAGGGCGATCAGGATCATGCCACGCAGGACTACCAAGCCGCGCGCGAGATTCAGCACCCGACCGACACCGTCGCCGCCGCGGGCAGCGCCGGCGGCCGCTAGACCAGAAGGTTCTCACTTGACCTGAGCGAAGTCGAAGGAGGGCTCCTTGGCCAGCTCGCCAAGGACCCTCGCATTCACTCAGCCGATCGGGGTATGCTCGGCCAACGAGCTCGTGTCGACAGATCGGTGAGAAAGATGCATCCAAGGTTCCTGCTGTTGGCGGCGCTTGCGGTTTCGACCAGCGCTTGCGCCTCCTCCGACGCGCTGCAGGCCGGGATGGAGCGATACAAGAACGAGCCCGTGAGCGAGTTGGTGGCGCGGCTTGGACCGGCCAGCGAGACGTCCTCCACCTCGGAAGGGCCTATCTGGACGTGGGCGACAGGCGATTCGCTGACCGGCAGCGCGTTGAGCTGCGCCCTGCGCGTGCGCGTGGACGACGCGCAGCGCATCGCAGCCGCCGACTGGGCGGGCAACTACGGCGCCTGCCGTTATGTCTCCCAACGGCTGCAAGGCCAGCACTGAGCCCGCCTGCCGCCATTGGTATCACTGCAAGCGTCGCAGCAGCTTGTCGCGCACGGCCGGATCCTTCTGGGCCACGTTCACGATGTCGGTGTATTCCTCGACTGTGAGACCCTGGTCCGTGACGGCCTTCTTCATCGCCGTGTTGGCCTCGCCGACGAGACGCTCCTTGTCGGCGGCGGGCGCCTTGGCGATCTTGTCCCGATAGCTCTCGCTTATGGCCGATACGCTTTTGACGGCGGCGGCGGCGGCATCGATTTTCTTGTCGGGAATGTTCGCGGGTGATGTCGCGCCGGGCGTCGTGGCCGCAGGCGGCGAAGATTGGGTCTGTGCATGGCTTGCCGGTACGAACTGGAAGCCCGCGACAACGAGCGTCAAGGCAGCGCGAGGTCCGATCAGGAATCGCATGTGGGTCTCCATGGTTTTTGTGGTGGTCAAACGCAACTTGAGGCCGGATTGCACGGCAATCGCGCGCATCCGGCGGCGGGCGCATGGAGCGCCTTTGCTGCAGATTGCCGGAGCGGATCGTCGTCGGCCCGCTCCGGCGCAGGTCGTCAATGACGGACGTCGGTCTCGAGATCGACGACCAGCTCCGTCGGCTCGGGTTCATGCGGCTGCAGGCTGCCGGCACTTTGATCGGCCCAACTGGCGAGGTTGACGACCACGCCCATTCGCCCATCGGTCTGTTCCGGCTCGACCGGCTCGACAATGCAAAGGCCGTTGCTGTCGAGGAAGTAGGTGTGATCGCCGAACAGCCGCTCGAGCTTGGATACTGCCGGATGTTCCGAGGGGATGGCCTGGGCATCGAGTTGGTTGAGCGTCCGCTCGATCTGCACGGAATTGAGCTTCATCGCACATTCCTTCCAGTTGGAGTTCCGTTCGCGTGTCGGGTTGCGCGGCGGCCTCCCACGTGAATGGTGGTCGTGAACTGAGGTCGATCGTGTCATCGGCCGTTCCGCTGACTTCAATGTACGGCGGCATCCGGTCGGGTCAACCCGTCGATGAAGACTTTGTGCTCGCGACTATTGGACCGGACTGGCGATCGCCGGGGAATCCGCACGCTCAGTGCGCACCACGCTCCGCTTGTCCGGAAGGTCGGAGGCATGCCCTCGAGGCAGCCATCCCAGTTCGCAAGCCTTGATCTGCAGCCCGAGATACCTGGAATAGATGCGGCACTGCGCGAGGCTGCCGGCGATGAACCAGAGACCCGGCTGCGGTGTGCGCACGAACATGTTGCGCAGTTCCTGGCTGTCGCCGAAGCCCCAGATAGGACCGACGCGTTCGGCCACTTTTTCGCCAAACAGCTTGCGCACCAGGGCTTCCTGGCCCTTGTAGCCGGTTGCGAGCACGACCAGATCCGCCGCGAGCGTCGTGCCCGATCGCAGATGGGCGCCCTCGGCGACGAACGCATCGATATCGGCGAACTGGACAAGCCGTATCTTGCCTTCGACCAGCAGGTCGGAGCAGCCGACATTGAAGTAGTACCCGCCGCCGCGCGTCAGGTACTTGAACTGCCAGCCGGTTCCATCCTCGCCGAAGTCGAGCCGGAAGCCGATGCGCTGCAGCCCGTCCAGAAGCTTCTTGTCGATGGCCTTCGCCCGTTCGGTGAAGAGCTTGTGGCTTCTTCGGCCCAGCGCCAGCGGCGTGGCCACGGTGATGAGATCGCAATCCTCGAGCGAAGCCCCCTCGTCGTACAGCGCATAGGGAAGCTGTGCGCTCGGTTCGATATTCACGATCAGCGTCGGGCTGCGTTGCACCAGCGTGACCTCGGCGCCGCTCGACTGGAGATCCTGTGCGATATCGTGGCCGCTGTTGCCGGTGCCGATGACGATGGCTTTCCTGCCCTTCCATGCTTCGCCATCTTGGTACTGGCTGGAATGCAGGACCTTGCCGCGGAAGTCGCGGAGCGTCGGGATGTCGGGGATGTTCGGAATGCCGCTCACGCCGGTTGCCATGACGATGTGGCGCGGGTGCATCTCGCGGCGCGTGCCATCCGCGCGCCGCAGCGTGACGGTCCATCGGCCTTGCCGTTCGTCGTAGCTTCCGCCCTCGAACTCGGTCCCGGGCCAGTAGTTGAGCTCCAGGCTCTCGACATAGACCTCGAACCAACCGGCCAGCTTGTCCTTGGGGATATAGGTCGGCCAGCTAGGCGGGAACGGCATATAGGGCAGGTGGTTGACCTGCACCTGGTTGTGCAGCGTCAGCGCATGATAGCGCTGGCGCCAGTTGTCGCCGATGCGCGGCATGCGATCGACGATCAACGTGTCGACCTGGAGCTGGGCGAGGCGCGCGGCGATCGACAGCCCCGCCTGCCCGCCGCCCACGACCAAAACGGTGGGATCGCGGTCGGCATAGGCCTCGGCCGCTCTGCGGAGGTCGAGCCAGTTGGGACCACGGAAATCGCGCGAGTAGGCTTCGCCGTGCGGGCGCCCCTTGTCGACCTGCTCCTCGTGTCCCTTCAATTCTTCCAGCGCCGTAAGCAGCGTCCAGGCCTTCCGCGCGCCGTCGGCGTCCGGCGTCAACCGCACGACGCCGCTCCCGCGTCCCTCGTCCGTCTCGAACTTGAAGATGGCCTCGATCGCTTCGTTGCCGGCACGCATGACGCGGCGAGGCGGGGTACGATCGGCATCGACGACAAAGCCGGTCGGTCGAGCCCGGTCGGCGCAATCTTTTATCTGCCGCGTCACTGCGTCCCGGCCACTGACTGTCTCGATCCGCCAGCTCAGCGCCAGCACGTCGCGCCAGTGGCTGTCGGCATGGAACAGGCTTTCGAGCGAGGAAGCGTCCGCCTGCGACAGGGCGCGCTCGAACTGCGCCAGCCAAAGCGCGGCCGTTGCCTCGATCTCCATCGTTGCGTCCCGCATCCGTCTCCTCCAACCGTCGCCTCTGGCCATCGTGGAGCGACCCGTTTGGGCCAAGGTCGTTTCGATCCTATAGTGATTTTCGGCCTGTGTCGGGCAAGGAGGTAGGCGGATGCGTCATATCGATCAGCGCGAAAGTGATGCCATCCTGGCCGCGATGCGGCAGGTCGCGCTGGCGGGCGGTGCCCTGACGGCCGCCGATCGCGCCAGCATTTCGGCGGCCGGCCGCTACCTGCTGCGGTGGACCGGTTGGATCGACGGCGACGTCTTGCCGACCATTGGGCCGGCCGATCTTGCCGCGACACTCGAGGGGCCGGAGCTCAAAAGCGATGCCGTGAAGTATCTGGCCATCATGACCATTGTCGACGGCACGCTCGACAAAAAGAAGGTGGCGCGTCTGCTGGACTATTCGCGCGCGCTCGATATCGAGGAGGGCTATCTCACGCCTTCCCCGGCCATTCGTCGGCGCTCAACGAACGCTTCGGCACGCCGCACGATCCGACGCACGTGATCTCGGGCTACGACACGAGCGCGCGCGGCGAGATCCTGGTCTCGACCTTCACCGCCGCCATGCATCCGGTGAATCCGATGGCCGGCCATATCCTGCCGGTCATCTTCAGTTGGCATCTCGACATCAAGATAAACGACGTGGCGAAGTCGACCTCGGGCGGCCTCGACCCGGACGAGTTCTGGCACGCCTGGGCGCGCGGCCGCGACATCAAGACCGACATATTCGACCCGGCCTGGCAGGTCTGGGACTGGGCCGAGCGCGACCTCGAGGCGCTTCGGCACACGCTCGGCGTAACCCCGGCTGGCGGACCTTCAGCCCTATGGACAGCCTCGGCTGTCCAAGCGGGATAGGCTCTTAATCGAGCCATCCGTCGTCCAGAGCGGAGCGCCTGCCCTGAGCGAAGCCGAAGGGAAGCGAAGTCGAGGGACCTCTTCTCGACAATTTGTGGCCGATCGTCGAGAGAAGGTCCCTCCACGACACCTCGCTACGCTCGGCTTCGGTCGGGACGACGGGGAACCTGAACTCATCAAGCTCAGCCGCTGCCATAAGTCCTGCCGGCTACACCACCGGGCTCATGCCGCCGTCGACATTGATGGCGACGCCCGTCACGTAGGAGCCGGCATCGGAACAGAGGAAGCAGGCCATGCGCGCGAATTCCTCTGCCTTGCCCATGCGGCCGAGCGGGATGCGGCCCTTGGCCATGCCGTCGAGGAACTGCTCGTAGGTCTTGCCCTCACCCGCCGCGGTCTTGTGACGACGCACCCATTGGTCGCTGTCGATCAGGCCGACCAGCATGGCATTCACGAGGATGTTGTGCTCGGCATTCTCCTTCGACAGCGCTTTGGTGAGGGCGAGGCCGGCCGCGCGGCTGACGCTGGTCGGCGTCGAGCTGGCGTTGGGGGCCTTGGCGCCGATGTTGAGCACGTTCAGGACACGGCCCCATTTGCGCTCGCGCATGCCGGGAAGCGCGAGCCGGATCGTGCGGATGGCGGCGAAAAGCTTGAGATCGAGATCGCCCTGCCAATCGGCGTCGGTCACGGTGTCGAAAGGCTTGGCATGGCTGATGCCGGCGTTGTTCACCACGATGTCCACCTTGCCGAAGTCGGCGACGATTTTTTTCCAGGTGTCGGCGATCGGTTCGGCCTTCGAAACGTCGCAGGAATAGGCCTCGACCTTGCCGTTGGTCTTGCCGGCGGCCTTCTGCACCTCGGCCTTGGCCGATGCGAGCACATCGGCCTTGCGCGCCAGCAGCGCCACCGAGCCGCCCGAGGCAGCGAATTCCCTGGCCATGGCGAGGCCCAGTCCCGTGCTCGCGCCGGTGATCACGGCCACGCGGCCGTCCATGCGTACGTCCATCGATTTCCTCCGGTCAGACCGCCGATTTCTGCACCATCTGCGGCCGATAGGAAATGGGCTTCAGCGTCGGCGTTCCGCCGCCGCCCGTTCCGCGAGCTCCAGCGCATCGTCGGGCGGATCGCCGTCCTGCATCAGGAACGCTGCCGACAATCCGGTCCATGCGACGATCCAGTCCAGCAGCCGGTCCGGGTTCAAACCGGCCGATCTCGATACCACGTCGATCTGGCGTCTCAGCCGCCCGGGAGCCAGCGCGGTCACGGCATCCGGATTGCAAAAGGGATTGGCGTAGTCGAAGTAGCGCTCGCCAATCAGCCCTTTGGGATCGATCGCCAGCCAGCCGGACGGGCCGAAGTCGAGGATATTGCCGTGATGGATATCGCCGTGGAGCACGGTCGCATCTTCCGGCGCCTCCAGGAGCGCGGCCGCCACCGTCGCAGACAGCCGCAGGACGCCACCGTGGGTATCGGCCGCCGGACGCAATGGCGCGAACCAGTGCTCGAGCGACGGCAGTTGCGGGACCGGCCGTGGTCTTTTCGCATGCAGCTTCGCCACCACATCGCAGATGATGCGGCTCGCTTCGCCGTCGTTGCCGGCCTTCGCCATGGCCGCCAGAGAGCGTCCCGCACAGGCCCGCGCAAGAAGCAGGGCGTTCTCGCCGTGGCGCACAACCGGCGCGGCCCCTCCTCCATCCCACCACGACATCAGCCGAGCGCCCGCCTTCTCTTCCTCGACGGTCGCGATCTTCAGGATAGCCGGCAGTCCGGCCGAACGCACAGGCAGAATCGCACTCGTGCGCGTCACGATCGGATCGCCGTCCGGCGTCAGCTCCCAACGCGCGAGATAGTCGTCGAACATCGTCTCGACGGGTAGCTGGTCCGCCATGCGAGCGAGGATCGATGAGAAGGGCCGATCTCGCAAGCGTTGCGCGAATATTCACCGGCCGTAGTGTTGCACCTGCCGTGCCTCCATGATGCACTCCGCGTGCCACAAGGAAGGGATCAGATGGATCCGTATCGGTTCGGCTATTCTCCGGTCGTCGAGCGTCCGAAGCTCTCCTGGCCCAACGACGCACGTGTCGCTGTCTGGGTCTGCCCCAACATCGAGCATTACGAGTATGTCCCGGCGGAAGTGCGCATCCGCAATCCCTGGCCGCGCATGCCGCATCCCGACATTCTCGGCTATGGCGGCCGCGACTACGGCAACCGCGTCGGCCTGTGGCGCATGTTCGAGGTGTTGGACAAGCACGACATCCGCTGCACCGTCTCGCTCTCCATGTCGGTGATCGAGATGTATCCCGAGATCCTGGAGGCGATGGAGGCGCGCCGCTGGGAATATATGAGCCATGGTTATTTCAACACGCGCTACCACTGGGGCTACGGGGAGCAGGAAGAGCGAGAGGTGATCGAGCACAGCAAGGCGACGCACCTGCGCCTTACCGGCCGCAAGCTACGCGGCTGGTTCTCGCCGGCGGTTTCCAACACGCTCAGCACGCCCGATGTCGTGAAGGAGGCGGGCCTTGAATATTTCTGCGACTTCTATCACGACGACCAGCCTACGCCGGTCGCGACCAAACATGGGCCGCTTATCCACGTGCCCTATTCGATGGATCTCAACGACGCCATGATCTATCGCCAGCCGATCGAGGCTGAGGAGTTCGCGCAGATGATCGTCGACCATTTCGACACGGTCTATCGCGAGGGCAGCGAGAACGGCCGCGTGATGTGCATCGCCCTCCATCCCTACATGATGGGCGCGCCGCACCGACTGAAATATCTCGATCGTGCGCTCGCCTATATCCGCGAGCACAAGGATGCCTGGATCTGCACTGCCGAGGAGATTCTCGACTGGTACACGGCGAACGGGCTTGCGGCCTACCAGAAGCATCTCGGCAAGGAGGCGTAAGGTGAACGCTCCCTCTGTTCCCAAGAATCCGCCACCCCTGAAGCCGGGGATGGACAATCCCTGGTACGACTACTCGCCGTTCCCGACGCGGCCGGTGCTGGAATGGCCCCGCCGGGCGCGCGTCGCCTTCTGCGTGGTCCTGCATCTCGAATACTACGAACTGCTGCCGGCCGAGAGCAGCGTGAAGGACGCGCGCTTCGTCGGCGAGTTCGGCGTCTACCATCCCGATTACCGCACGTGGACACAACGCGAATACGGCAACCGCACCGGCATCTTCCGCGTGCTGGACGTGCTCGACCGCTACCAGATCCGGGCCGGCGTCGCGGTGAATGCAATGGCCGCCGAGCGCTACCCGTACCTGATCGCGCAGCTCAAGAAGCGCAACTACGAGTTCATCGCGCATGGCGTGTCGGCCAACCGCCTGATCTCGTCCAGGATGAGCGAGGCGGAGGAGAAGGCCGAGATCGTTGCCGCCAAGTCAGCGCTGGAAAAGGCGGCGGGTGTCTCCCCGAAAGGCTGGCTCGGCCAGGAGTACGGCGAGAGCCAGCGCACACCCAAGCTGCTGGCGGAAGCAGGCTTCGACTACGTGCTCGACTGGCCGAACGACGACCAGCCCTATCCGATGACGGTCGGCAAGAAATTCGTGTCCATGCCGAACCAGCCTGAATGGGACGACGTGCAGCAGCTTTGGCTGCGCCGCATCAACACCACGCGCTATCCCGACCTCGTTGCCGACGCCTTCGAGTTGCTGCATCGCGAGGGCGGGCAGGTGTTCAGCCTCTCGATCCATCCGTGGCTGACGGGCATGGCGCACCGCATCAAATATCTCGACGAGGCGCTGCGGCGAATCGAGCGGTTCGGCAACGTCTGGCAGGCGACGCCGGGCGAGATCGCCGATCACTACGCCCGGACGATGATGGACTAGAGACAAGAAGATCAAGGGAGGTTTCACATGAATCAGCCAAGTCGCTTTCCGGTATCTCGCCGCACGTTTCTCGCGGGCAGCACGGCCCTCGCCGCCGGCACGCTCGGCGGCCCGGCGATCGTCCGCGCCCAGCCGGCGCCGGTGAAGGTCGGCCTGATCCACCCGGTGACGGGCTTCGTCGCCTATAACGGCCAGCAGAGCCGGCTGGGCGCCACGATGGCGATCGACGATCTCAACAAGGCTGGCGGCATAAAATCGATGGGCGGCGCCAAGCTCGAACCGCTGCTGGGCGACAGCCAGTCCAAGGTCGAGGTCGGCGTGAGCGAAGTCGAGAAGATGCACGAGCAAGGGGTGGCGGCCTATATCGGCTGCTTCCAGAGCCCCGTCGGCATTGCCGCCAGCCAGGCCGCGGCCAAGTACAACACGCCGTTCCTGATCGATGTCGGCGCCTCGGATCTCCTGGTGACACGCGGCCTCAAGAACGTGTTTCGCCTGAAGCCCGGCTTCGGCGTCTGCGTCGATCAGGGCATCGCGGCGCTCGATTCGCTGAACAAGGCCGCGGGCAGTCCGGCAAAGAGCGCGGTCATCGTTCACGAATCGGGCGAGTTCGGCACCGGCACGTCCAAGCTCCTGTCGGGCAAGCTGCCGTCGATCGGCATCAACGTGAAAGAGGTCATCTCGCACGACAACCCGACGCGCAATTTCGACAACATTGCGCTGCGCATCCGCTCGGTCGCGCCCGACCTTGTGATGATGTCCAACTACCAGAACGAATACGTGCTTCTGGCGCGCACGCTCTTCCAGCAAAAGGTCAACCTTGCGGGTTTCTATTCGTTCCTGGGCGGCGGCTTCAACTACAAGTTCGTCAAGGAGATGCCCGACGTCTCGCAATACATGATGGACACCAATCACTGGTTCAATCCGAAGTCGGAGAAGGCGCAGGCGCTCAAGAAGCGGATCGAGGCGACCAAGGCGCTGTTCACCTACGAGCTCTACCTCAGCTACTCGGTGGTGATGCTGCTCGCCGACGCGCTCGAGCATGCAGGCTCCGCCGACAACGAGAAGCTGCTGGCAGCCCTTTCGGCCTCGACCTTCAAGGCCGAGCTCATGCCGTATGGACCCACAAAGTTCGTCAACGGCCAGAACCAGGGCGGACGTGCGATGACGCTGCAGTCGCTGAAGGGCGACATCGAGGTGATCGCGCCGGCCGAGTTCGCCTCGGCCAAGGCGGTGTTCCCGCGGCCCAAGTTCACCTGAGGGCGCACAAAAGCGCGTGCTCGATCCCGGAATCCTTTTCGCCGGCGTGCTGAACGGGCTGATGGCTGGCGGAATCTATGTGCTGGTCGCCGTGGGGCTGACGCTGATCTACGGCGTCCTGCACATCATCAACTTTGCCCATGGCAGCCTTTTGATGCTCGCCATGTACGCGGTCTTCTTCCTGTGGCGGCTCAGCGGGCTCGATCCCTATGCCGCGCTGCCCATCGTGATCGGCGCCGCCTTCGCCTTCGGCTATCTCCTCTACCGGCTGGTGATCGGCCGCCTGAGCCACGGGCGCGACGAGAACATCCTCCTGATCACGCTCGGCATCTCGATCGTGATCGACAACGTGGCCCTCCTCCTGTTCGGCGGAAACACGCAGACGGTCGAGACGCCCTATGCTTCCTCCTTCGTCCAGCTCGGCGACGCGTTCCTGCCCTTGCCCAAGATCATCTCCTTTGTCGCCTCGCTGTTCATTTGCGCCGTGCTCGGCCTGTTCCTGGCGCGCAGCGACACCGGCAAGGCGATCCGCGCCGTCGCACGCGAGCGGCAGGGTGCGCGCTTGGTCGGCATCGACGTCGACAACATCTTCGCCCTCTCCTACGGCATCGGCATCGCCTGCCTGGGGGCGGCCGCCTGCCTCCTGATGCCGACCTACTATGTGACGCCGAGCTCCGGCCACGCCTTCGTGCTGGTCGCCTTCACCATCGTCGTCCTGGGCGGCATGGGGAGCTTCGCCGGCGCCGCCGTCGGCGGGCTGATCATCGGCGTGGTCGAATCGCTGGGCGGCCTCGTGCTGGGCGAGCAGCTCGGCCAGATCGGGATCTCGGCCATCTTCATCCTGATCCTGCTCCTGAAGCCCTCCGGCCTGTTCGGAGCCCGTCAATGAGGCGGCAAGACGTGCTCCTGGCCCTCGCCCTCGCTGCGGCAATCGTCCTGCCCCTGGTCGCGCCGGGCTACCTCGTCGAAGTCAGCATGCTGGTGTTCTTCCTGGCCTTCATCGGGCAATCCTGGAACATCAGCGGCGGCTTCGCCGGCCAGACCTCGTTCGGCCATGCGGTCTTCTTCGGCACCGGCGCCTACACCTCGACCATCCTGCAGATCACCTTCGGCTGGAACGCCTGGCTTGCGTGGCCCGCCGGCGCGATCGCCGGCGCGATCGTCGGCTGGATCATCGCCGTCCTGTCGTTCCGCGCGGGCCTGCGCGGCTCGTACTTCGCCCTGATCACGCTCGCCTTCGCCGAGGCGTTCCGTATCCTCGCCAACTCGGTCTCCTTCACGCATGCGGGCCTCGGCATGCTGATCAAGGCCGATCCGCGCCCGGCCAATTTCCAGTTCAGGGATCCGATCTGGTTCTACTATCTCGCGCTCGCGCTTTGCATCGTCTCACTGCTGATCGCCTGGCAGTTGACGCGCGACCGGTTCGGCGCGCGCTTGGTCGCCGTGCGCGAGAACGAGGATGCGGCTCGCGCACTTGGCATCGACGTGTTCGCCGAGAAGGTGAAGGCGCTCACATTGTCGGGCGCGATCGCCGCCGCGGGCGGCACGTTCTACGCGCAAAAATACCTCTACATCGATCCCAACATCGCGTTTGGCGTCGACAAGTCGATCGAGATGCTGCTGGTCACGATGGTGGGCGGCGCCGGCACGATCTTCGGTCCCCTGCTGGGCGCGCTCGCCCTGACCGGCATCAACGAGGCGACACGCGCGCTTGCCAGCGTCGTGCCAGCCCTGAAGAACGTGCAGCCGCTCAGCCTGATCGTCTACGGCGTCATGCTGATCCTGATCGTGGGCCGCCTGCCCGACGGGCTGGCCCGCCTGTTCCACCGGGTCCAACGGCATGCTTGAGGTGAGCGGCGTCAGCAAGTCGTTCGGCGGCCTGAAGGCGGTCGACAGCGCCTCGCTCGACGTGCGGTCGGGCGAGATCGTGGCGCTGATCGGCCCGAACGGCGCGGGCAAGACGACCTTGTTCGCCACGCTGGCCGGTTTCCACAAGCCCGATGCCGGCCGCATCGTCTTCGCCAATCGCGACATAACCGGCGAGCCTCCGCATCGCATTTGCGCCGCCGGCATGGTCCGCACCTTCCAGATCACCCAGCCCTTCGCCAGGATCAACGTCCGCGAGAACCTGATGGTCGGCGCCTATCTGCGCGTCCAGGATCGCGGCGAGTCGCGCCGCCGTGCCGAATCGGCTGCCGCCCAAGTCGGCATGGCGGGCCAGCTCGACCGGCTCGGCGCCGATCTCACCGTCGCGGGCCGCAAGCGTCTGGAACTGGCGCGCGCGCTCGCGACCGGACCGAGCCTCCTGCTGCTCGACGAGGTCATGGCCGGCCTCAACCCGACCGAGATCGGCGAGATCGTCGAGGTGGTCCGCGCGATCCGCGCATCGGGCATCACCATCCTGCTGACCGAGCACGTGATGCAGGCGGTGATGTCGCTTGCCGACCGCGTGTATGTCCTGAACCAGGGCCGCATGATCGCCGAAGGGACGCCCGCCGAGATCGCCGGCAACCCCGCCGTCGTCGAAGCCTATCTCGGCCATGGCGCCGCCGGGGTGCTGCGTGCTTGAGGTCGCCGGTCTGCGGGCAGGCTACGGGACGGTCGAGATCCTGCGCGGCGTCGATCTCACGGTCGGCGCCGGCGAGATCGTGGCGCTTCTGGGCAGCAACGGCGCCGGCAAATCGACGCTGAACAATACCGTCTGCGGTCTCTATCGGGCCTTCGGCGGCACGATCCGCTTCGAGGGCAAGGGCATTGCGGACGCTTCGTCGATGACGATCGTCGAAGCCGGTCTGATCCAGGTGCCGGAAGGCCGGCGCGTGTTTCCCAATCTTTCGGTGCGGGACAATCTGGAGCTCGGCAGCTACCGCCGCGGCAAGCCCGCACGCCGGCGCAATCTCGATCATGTCGTCGAGATCTTCCCGCGATTGGGCGAACGGCTGACGCAGGCGGCCGGGACGCTGTCGGGCGGCGAGCAGCAGATGCTGGCGATCGGCCGCGGCCTGATGAGCGAGCCGAAGCTTTTGATCCTCGACGAACC
>Ga0157370_10004919_pt1 | contig 15132 bp, 15 predicted proteins | sample C35metaG_FD_113463 | JGI IMG/M metagenome (GOLD analysis project Ga0157370, IMG submission 113463) | Corn rhizosphere microbial communities from Kellogg Biological Station, Michigan, USA - C3-5 metaG | ecosystem: Host-associated > Plants > Roots > Rhizosphere > Soil | place: USA: Michigan...
ACTTTCTTATGAAGCCGGATATTCTGATCAGTCTCATCTGATCAGAGAATTTAAAAATAATATCGGACTTACTCCCAAGCAATATTTGAATACAGAAAATAAAATGGCTGTTAATTTTATTGAGCTATGAAACAGGAATGTCGGTTTTGTACAATTTTTCTCAGGCAATACAATCTAGTTTTGCTTAAAAAAATCAATGAATATTAAAATTTCAACCGCACAGTTTGAAAATAAAAGTGGAGATAAAGCCTATAATCTATCTGTCATAGAAAAATTAGCTGGTGAGGCCGCATCCAAAGGGTCTCATGTGATTGCTTTCCATGAATGCTCCATTACAGGGTATACTTTTGCCCGAAAACTTTCCAGAGAACAGCTTCTTGATATTGCAGAACTTATTCCGGATGGCGAGAGTATTAAAAGACTGCAGGAGATTGCTGCTAAGCATAATATCACCCTACTGGCTGGACTGTTTGAAAAAGATGAACATCATAACCTTTTCAAAGCTTATGTATGTGTTGATAAAACCGGACTTAAAGCTAAGTACAGAAAACTACATCCTTTTATCAATCCGAATCTTACCCCTGGCAATGAATATTGTGTATTTGATATTATGGGCTGGAAGTGTGGAATTCTTATCTGCTATGATAACAACGTTATTGAAAATGTGAGGGCCACAAGACTTTTGGGTGCAGAAATTATTTTCATGCCTCATGTTACGATGTGTACACCTTCTACAAGACCGGGAGCTGGTTTTGTAGATCCTCAGCTTTGGGAAAACAGGGTAGCAGATCCTACCTCTTTACGCTTAGAATTTGACGGAATGAAAGGCAGAGACTGGCTGATGAAATGGCTTCCGTCAAGAGCTTATGATAATGGAGCTTATATCGTTTTTTCAAATCCCGTAGGTATGGATGATGATCAGTTAAAAAATGGATGTTCCATGATTATAGATCCTTTCGGGGATGTGATTGCAGAATGCCGTTCTTGGGAAGACAGTTTTGAAACCGCTGTCATTACTCCTGAAAAGCTTACTCAGGCAGGAGGGTACCGATATATTAAAGCCCGAAGACCTGAATTATACAGGGATGTCATTGGGCAGGAGCATTCATCAGAACAAAAAGTAGTTTGGCTCAGTGATAAAACTATTTAAAATTAAAATCTCTCCTGCATATCAATTACAGGAGAGATTCATTATTTATTGTTTATTGTTTTCTGCAGATCAGTCCAGGCACCACCGTTGTAGATATGTTTGAAGCCTCTTTCTTTGAGAATATTTTCTGCTTTCACGCTTCGGAGTCCGTGGGAGCATACTGTGATGTATGTTTTCTCCGGATCTAATTCTACATACCGTTCTCTTATTGTTCCTAATGATATATTGACAGATCCATCTATGTGGCCTGTTTCATATTCTTTTTCAGTTCTTACATCCAAAATAACAGCTCTTTTTTTGAGCAGTTCCGGCAAGCCATTATCTAAGGTCTGGAATCGGTAAACTTTGTATACAATATATACAATAAGAGCTATTCCACAGAATAGAAGAAGATTTTTCATAATTTGCTCAGGATTTTTTTGTCAATATAAAAAGTTCCAAACGGAATAAAACATGCCAGAATTACTTTCCATGTTATATCTTTAAATTTCCAGTTCTGTTCCACTCCAACGCTTAATGTATTGAACAGGAAAAGCAAAAATAATGTTCCGTGAACGGGACCAATAAGTCTTACCAATAAAGGATTTTCCATCCAATATTTCATCGGTACAGCAATAAGTACCAGCGTCAGTAATGAAATTCCTTCTAAAATAGCCAGAATTCTCAGCCGGCCGATCTTTGTTTTAAATAAATCTATCATAATTATCTGAAATAAGGTCTGTTTGCAAATGGCGAGAAAGGCCACGGAATAGCAATGAAAATGATAATCAATGCTATTGAAAACCATAAACCCATCGTCTTGAATTGTTCTTTATCCGAAGGTTTTCTTTTGGCTAAAGCGGAGCCAATAGTGATGATAATAATCGCTGTAATCATCAGTGAAATATGAATCAAACCGAAAAATACATGTTCAAAGGATTCTTTAGCTTGGGTAAAGTTTTTCCAGAAGTATTGGATTACAGGACTTTTAAAATAGAATATCATTCCTATGATCAGTTGGATGTGGGCTATAGTAGCCGTCCAGTGCCTGACTGTATTATCTGTTCCTGTAAATTTTCTGTCTGCAAAATAGCCTTTAAAAGAACGGTAAATTGAATAAATTAAGCTTATGAGAACCAGCCATCGGGTGAGTGAATGTAAAAATGTAAGGGTTTGATACATTGTTTATTTTTTTCAATACAGCAAAGGTAAAACAAAAACATACTAATTAGTATGTTTTTTGATAAAAAAATTATTTAAGGGTTTTAAAATAAGATTTAAGTCCTTTTAAATAAATAAGATACACTTCTTTTGAGTTTTCGAGTTTACCTAGATTTCTTACTCCCCAGTAGCCTGAAATGACAAAAACGCTCACTTCTTCTGCATTCACTTCTTTTCTGATGAGTCCGGCTTCTTTACCCTTTTTAATACTTTCTGCAAGAGCCTGTTCCCATTCTTTTGAAAGTTCATGCAATGCCTGCGTAAAAGCATGATGCCAAGGTGCCATTTGCTGTACAAAATTAGAAGTAGGGCAGCCATATTCAACTTTTAAAAAGTCGTTTTCGATCAGGAGATGGTACATGTTGTCATAAATACTGTCTAAAGGATTCTGGCTGCTTTGAAGAGAATGAATGAAAGTTTTTCTGAAGTTGGGTTTCATCAGATCCGTAATAATGGCCAATCCCATTTCATCTTTGGTTTTAAAATGATAATAAAAAGCGCCTTTTGTCACTTGGGTCGTTGCGATAATTTCATCAATGCTTGTGGTCTGAAAACCTTTCACATAGATCAATTCGAACGCTTTCTGGAGAATAGTAAGGCGGGTTGCTTCTGATTTTTTCATTAAAACTGATGATTATTGTACAAAGGAACACATTTTAAATGTAAAATAAAATATATCATTATTCTGATACTTTGATACAATTTAAATAATTTTTATAATACAATTATTCGTCGGAAATTTGTCTTGTCAAAATCAACAAAATACAAGACAATGAACTTTCAAAAAGAAATACAGATCAAAACTGCAGCACAGACTGCTAAAAAAGGTCTTCCTGCAGCACTTTGGGCACTAACGATCAGTGCCTTCGGAATAGGAACTACAGAATTTGTGATTGTAGGACTGCTTCCTACAGTAGCCTCCGACCTTGGAATTACGATTCCTTCAGCAGGGCTGCTGGTAAGTCTTTATGCGATAGGGGTGGCTATCGGAGCACCGATATTAACGGCATTAACAGGAAAAATTCCGCGCAAGATGCTATTGGTATCTATTATGCTGCTATTTGTAATCGGAAACGGGCTCGCGTCGATAGCTCCGGGTTTTATAACTTTGGTTTTAGCAAGAATACTTACGGGATTTGCCCACGGGGTTTATTTTTCTATCGGTTCTACCATTGCGGCTTCGCTGGTTTCTGAAGAGAAAAGAGCTACCGCAATTTCCATTATGTTTGCCGGGCTTACGCTCGCAATTGTAACAGGTGTTCCGCTAGGGACATTTATAGGACAGCATTTCGGATGGAGAGCAACTTTTATAGGTGTTTCAATCCTTGGGATTATTGGGCTGGTTGCCAGTTTATTATTGGTTCCCAACAATCTGAAAAACGGAAAAACCGCTTCTATAAAAAGTCAGTTTAAAGTGCTTGGGAACAGACGTCTGATTTTTGCTTTTTTAATGACAGCGATGGGATATGGAGGTACGTTTGTAGTATTTACTTATCTGTCGCCTATTTTACAGAAAATAACAGGATTTCAGGAATCTACGGTCACTTTCATCCTTTTGATTTATGGAATTGCCATTGCCTTAGGAAACCTGATTGGAGGAAAAGTAGCCAATAAGAATCCTTTGAAAGCCCTTCTATGGATGTTTGCAGCACAGGGATTGGTATTGCTTGCTTTTTATTTCACAGTAAGCAGTCCGGTTTTAAGCATCATTACGCTTTTCTTTTTAGGAGCTTTATCATTTGCTTCTGTTCCGGGACTTCAGCTATTGGTGGTACAGATTGCAGAAAAAGAACTTCCGGGAACTGAAGACGTTGCTTCAGGGATCAATATTGCAGCATTTAATATTGGGATTGCGATCGGATCTTATGCTGGAGGAATGATTGTTACCTCATCTTTAGGGCTGGGAAGTACACCATGGATAGGAGCATTATTCCTATTGGTTACCGTTTTTATTACCGTTTATAGTATCCGTTTAAGTAAGAAAAATTAATATTTTTATTTTACTCATCAATCCATGTCAAGTTTTAAAACCTTGACATGGATTCTTACTTACAAGATATCTTTTTTATGTAATGACACTATTTTTTCATGTAAAATCAGATAGCATTAATATTATCAGATTTCATAAATCTCCGCATCTGTAAAAACAAAAAAAGTGCTTTTCTTCGGCAGGTTTTTTGTGTCCAGACCTGTAAATTCACTAAAAGCAGGTAATAATAACTGATTGCTGCTGAGAGCAAAGCAGGGAAGCCTTATATTTTTCACAGCAGAATTCAGGACAATTCCGGGGTGAATATGTCCGGTAATTTGAAATCCGGATCTGGTGGAATCAAAATCGTGAATAAAGGTAATATTACCCATTTCAATGTATTCAGATTTGTGATGAAAGCATAATTTTTTCTCCAACGCTTCTGAAATCCGGTCGTGGTTTCCTTCAATCAGATAAAACTGTATATCAGGATATTGGTTTTTCCATGTGCAGAATTCATCTACATCAGAATTGTCTCCGGCATGAAGTAAATCACCAACCACAACGAATTTTTCAGGCTGAAAATATTCAATCAGCACTGATAATCTTTGCAGATCACTTTTCATAATATGATTGGCCAGTGCAATCCCATTTTTACGAAAATGAGCGGTTTTCCCGATGTGCAGATCAGAAAGGATTAATGCTTTTTCTTTTTGCCAGAATGCCGCCCGCTGATTGGTCAGAGTGAAAGTTTCGTTTTGGATGGAAATATCTTTAGTTGCTATAAACACTTGATGGATTGAAAAATGAAAGTTTAAAATTAAACTATTTAGATCATATTTAGCCAACCTTCCTGCTTACATGAAATTTTTCATCAAAAACATAAGTAAGAGGGATACCGGTCGCAATTTCTCTCTCTAAAATTTCTTCCGGAGAAAGATGTTCCAGATACATAATGAGAGCACGAAGACTGTTTCCGTGAGCGACGATCAATACATTTTCACCTTGTTTCAGCAAAGGTCTTATCTGGCTTTCAAAATAAGGAATTACTCTGTTGTATGTATCTTTAAGGCTTTCTCCGCCTGGAGGAACCACATCAAATGATCTGCGCCAGGTATGAACCTGCTCATCACCATATTTCAGGGCCGTTTCTGCTTTGTTGAGTCCTTCCAGATTACCATAAGAACGTTCGTTTAATGCTTTGTCTTTAATAACCGGAATATTGGGATTTCCTATTTCATTCAGGATAATAGAAAGAGTATGCTGTGCCCTGATCAGTGCAGAAGTAAATGCTATATCTATTTTTTCTCCTTTTAAAGCAAGACCTGCTTTTTTTGCTTCTTCAATACCGGCTTCAGTTATATCGATATCTTTCCACCCTGTAAATCTGTTTTCAAGATTCCAGAGTGACTGTCCGTGACGGACTAAGAACAATTTTTCCATTTTAAATTTTATTTAAACTTCTAAGAAGGTATACTCTAAGTTACGGTGATTATTTAAAATTATCAAGAAATTTAACTTAGAATATTAGGCTAAGAATAAGATTAAATTAACAGGCATCAAGTCTGATTTTATAACAGAAAAATACATAAATTGATCATCAAAGATCACTTATATTAGACAGCTTCAGCATTCTTTTTATTCTTGCATCCAACCCTTCGCTTGAAAGAGTCTGCCTTAAGCTGTCAACCTTAATCGGGAAGCTGAGCGGAGTAAAGGAGCGGGAATGTTTTAAGATAATTTCAGATTTTTCAATCCTTTTAAAAGCTTCTACCAATCGTTGTTCCTGAAGCTGCATATTGAAGACTTCTGTATACGCCTGTTTTATTAAAAAATGATTGGGATCATGATCTTCTAAGACTTTAAAGATGAGTCCGGCAGAGCTTTGTAAAGATTTATTGGAGCGTTGTTGGCCTGCATAATTTTGAATCACCATTCCTGAAATCACGGCAATATCACGAAATTTTCTTCTTGCCATTTCTGCAGAATTGATACTTGCAATCACATCATTCATCAGATTATCTCTGCTTAAAATATGCTGTAAATTGTCTTCGTTTAATGGGATTTCTTTATCACTAAAAAGCTCAAATCCATAATCATTCATTGCCATAGAGAAGGAAATAGGAGCCAGTTTTGAGATCCGATAGGCAATCAAAGCAGCTATTACTTCATGTACGAGACGCCCTTCGAAAGGATACATAAACAAATGATATCCTTCACGGTTCTTGATCATTTCAACCAAAAATTCATCTTCTTTGGGAATATGGGAATTTTTTTCCTGATTGATCAGAAGAGGATGCAGAAATTTCAATTCTTTTTCTGAAGCTTTCGGATTTAAAGCATGTGAAAGTTTTTCCCTTAAAAAATGTCCCAGATTGGAACTCAAAGGAAGCCTTCCGCCAAGATAACTCGGAACTAAAGCTCTTCCTTTAGCTGCTCTTACATACACCGTCATATCTTTGATCATAGCCACTTCCAGAGTACGGCCGGCCAGAATAAATTTTTCTTCTTTTTTCAGTTTTGAAATAAAATATTCTTCAATCATTCCGATATAACCTCCGGATATAAATTTCACTTTTAGCATCGCATCACTTACAATCACGCCCATATTCATCCGGTGAAGCATCGCTATTTTTCTTGAAGTTACTTTATAAAGGCCATCTTCCATAATGACGATTTTATGAAACTCTTCATAGTTTTTTAAAACACTGCCGCCAATGGTAAGAAATTCCAGAATGCTTTTCCATTCTTCATCCAGTATTTCCTGAAAAGCATATATTTTTTTGATTCTTTCATACAGTTCGTCGGGATAAAAACCATCTCCAACTGCCAATGTCATCAGAAACTGAACCAGCACGTCGAAACACAATACCTGTGGTTCTCTGGGCTCTACCACCTTCTGTTTTACGGCTTCTTTTAAAGCTGAAACTTCAATCAGTTCCAGAGAATGGGTTGGAACACAATAAATTCTGGATGTTTCAAAAGGAGAGTGGCCGCTGCGTCCGGCTCTTTGCAGAAAGCGTGCAACACCTTTGGCGGATCCAACCTGAATGACGGTGTCAACAGGTTTAAAATCAATTCCAAGATCGAGAGAGGATGTGGAAACAACGGCTTTTAATTTTCCGGAACTTAAATTTTCTTCAATCCAGATTCTTAAATGAGCATCAATAGAACTGTGATGGATGGCAATCTGACCTGCAAAATCAGGGTAAGCATCCAGCAAAAGCTGGTACCACATTTCACTCTGGCTTCTGGTATTGGTGAATACAATGGTAGATTTTGATTCCAGAATAATAGGAACCACTTTATCTGCAAGTTTGTTTCCAAGATGTCCTGCCCAGGGCAATATTTCAATTTCATCCGGAAAAACGGGGAGAATATCTATTTTCTTTTGTTCTTTGGCTGTAATTTTTGTCTTTTTAATATCATATGGAATAAGCACCTCCATGGCTTCATCCAGATTTCCGATAGTAGCTGTGATTCCCCAGATCTTAATCTTCGGAACATATTTTTTAAGTTGCGAAATCCCGAGTTCTACCATGACGCCACGTTTTGAACCCAGTAACTCATGCCATTCATCCACCGCAACACATTTCATGTCCCTGAAAAAGGTTTCATTATTTTTCTGAGCAAGAAGTAAGTGAAGACTTTCGGGAGTTACAACAAGAATTTCAGGCATCTTTTTTACCTGCTGCTGTCTTACTTTAGGATCAGTATCTCCGTTTCTTACGCCTACAGCCCAGTCGAGCCCGATTTCATCAATAGCTTCCTGCATGGCTTTCGCAATATCTTTAGAGAGGGAGCGGAGCGGAGTTATCCAGATCATTTTCAGTCCTTTTTTATATTGCTCAGGATGATTCAGGAAATCTGAAACTAAAGCTAAAAAAACAGAAAAAGTTTTTCCAAAACCTGTGGGAGCCACTACCATTCCGCTGTATCCATTTCCAAATTTCTTCCAGGTTTCCAGCTGAAATTTGAAAGGCGCAATAGCTTTATCGGTCATCCATTGCTGAATGATCTTGAATCCGTCGGTATGTTCAAAAGCTGCCAATTTATATTTGATTTAAATTTTTAACGCAAAAGGCGCTAGGATTTTATTTGATATTGTTTTATTTTCGATCGCAAGGGCGTTTCACTTAGCAAAGTTCGTATTTTATTGTAGCTGAACAGAGTGTCTTTGCGTTAAAATATTACTGTATTAATTTTTTAATCTCTTCCAAATCATCAATTTCATCTACTGTTTTGTCTTTCCGCCATCTTACAATTCTTGGAAATCGAAGGGCAACACCGCTTTTATGACGGTTACTGAACCCAATTCCTTCAAAAGCAATTTCGAAGACCAGTTCTGCTTTTACGGTTCTTACAGGACCAAATTTCTCAATGGCATTTTTGGTAACAAACCGGCTTACTTCCATGATTTCTTTATCCGTTAATCCTGAGTAGGCTTTGGCAATGGTCACCAAAGTATCTCCGTTTTTCACGGCAAAACTATAATCGGTGTAGTAGGCACTTCGTCTTCCGCTACCTTTTTGGGCATAAATGAGAACTGCATCAATGGTAAACGGATTGATTTTCCACTTCCACCAGTCTCCTTTTTTTCGACCGGAATGATAAGGTGAATTTTTTTGTTTTAACATCAATCCTTCGCTATTTACTTCTCTTGAATTTTCACGAAGAGCATTTAATTCTTCCCATTTTTCAAAATCCAGACTTTTGGAAATACTGATGCGTTCAGGATTTTCATTCAATAATAATTCTTCAAGTAAAGCTCTTCTTGAAGAAATAGGTTTTTCTCTCAAATCGTTATCTTCCAGTTCCAGCAAATCGTAGACGAAGACTTCTATCGGTATTTCCGAGAGCATTTTTTTAGTTAAAGTTTTTCTGTTTAATCTTTTCTGTAATTCGTTAAAATTTAATACTTTACTATCCTTCACTGCAAGTATTTCTCCATCCAGTACAAAGTTGCCTTTCATGGCTTGTATGACTTCTGTAATTTCCGGAAATTGCTCTGTCACGAGTTCTTCACCTCTTGACCAGATGAACACTTCATCGTTTCTCCGGATGATCTGTCCGCGTATTCCGTCCCATTTGTATTCTACCAGCCATTCATCAGGATTTCCCAGTTCTTGGGTTTCTTTTTCTAAGGGATAGGCAAGGCAGAAAGGGTATGGTTTTGAGTTGTCTGGATTTACATTTTCTGCGTCAATAAGTTCTTTGAAGGAAACTTCATCCGGCAGCCATTTACCCATTAAACTGTGCATCAAAGCACTCGATTCCTGCCCTGAAAATTTAGTCAGCGCATTGATTAATGTCTTATCAGATACTCCAATCCGGAAGCTTCCGCCAATTAATTTATTGAAAATCAAACGTTCGGTATAATCCAGTCCGTTCCATGACTGCAGGACAAATTCTTTTTTTTCTATGTCTGTTTTGCCTTTTAAACTGACAATATCATTCATCCATTCTGATAATGAACGTTCTATCTTTTCCTGTGGAGGCGGAAGAATTAATGATAACGTTTCTCCAAGATCGCCCACAGAAGAATAAGATTCCTGAAACAGCCAGTAGGGGAGTTTTGTGATTTCCAGCGCCCATTCTTTCATGTAATTGGTATTCACATTTCTCTTGGGTCTTTTTCCGGTAAATAAAGCGATAAACCATACTTTATCTTCATCAGGAGCGCGTTCCAGATAATCAATGATGGCATCAATTTTAGCATTGGTCTTATTGGTGGTTTCCAATGCGTTGATAAGTTCTGCAAAATGTCTCATGATTCCGGATTTTCTGAGTTTTCTTTTTCAGGTTCTTCTTCGTCATCGCCGTAAAGTGTTTCTACAACATCTGCCTTAATTCCTGTTTCATTCAGATATTTTGAAAAAACTTCCGTCTGTCCGTGGGTGACGTGTACTAATTCTGCTTCTGTTGCTTTTACAGTCTGTAATAATCCTTTCCAGTCTGCATGGTCGCTCATCGCAAAACCTGCATCAGCACTCCGCCATCTTCTTGCACCGTGCACCTGCATCCAGCCGGAACATATTGCTGTGGCCGGATCTGGAATTTTTTTGATGATATTACTATCGAGCAAAGCGGGTGGCACAATGACAATTTCGTGTTCCATTTCTTTTGGGCGTTCTCTGAAATCGGCAATGGTATATCCAGGAAGATCAATTCCTACTGATTCAAAGGCTTCATTCAGTTTTCCGATGGAATAATGGACGTATATTTTTCCCAATTCTTCCACTGCCTTCATAATACGCTGAGCTTTCCCCAAAGAATACCCGATGAATACAGAGGTTTTATTGTTTTCTTTATTTTTCAGTACCCAGTTCTGGAGTTTTTTATTTAAATCCGGAACTTCCAGCCAATTGTAAATAGGCAGGCCAAAAGTACTTTCTGTGACAAATTCGTTGCATCTTACCAGTTCGAAAGGAGTGCTCAGTCCATCTTCCTGAACTTTATAATCCCCCGAAATTACGGTCACATACCCTTTATACTCAAGCCTTATCTGTGCAGAACCAATGATATGTCCGGCCGGATGAAGTGAAAGTTTGACTCCATTAATGGTAATCACTTCACCATATTCTACACTCTGACATTCGATATCTGTTCCAATTCTCTGATGCAAAATAGGTTTGGTAAAATGGTGGCAAAGGTATTTTTTCATTCCCCAGCGGGCATGATCGGCATGGCCATGGGTGATAACGGCCATGTCAACAGGTCTCCAGGGATCTATATAGAATTTCCCTTGTGGACAGTAAATTCCTTTTTTGGTAAATGTGATTAATTTCAATGGTGTGACTGGTTTAGAGAATAAACTTCAAAAACTTAACCAAATTACAATAAATTGATTATTTTTTAATTATTGACATTTGAAATACAATAATCAAATTTCTTTTGCATGAATGATTTTGGGGAAACTTTTTCTCAATGCAACACCTGAACTTTTCAGCAATATAAAAATGAACTTTGAGCCAATATTGACCTTCTTAAAATCTTTGAAATTTGTACCATCATTAAAAAAGAATACAATGAGTAAAACAATTTTAATTACAGGTGCAGCAAGCGGATTTGGGAAGATTGCTGCTTTTGATCTTGCTAAGAAAGGACATAAAGTAATTGCTACGGCTCAGGTTTATCCTCAAATGAGTGACTTAATCCGTGAAGCTAAAGAACAGGGAGTTGATCTGACAGTAGATAAACTGGATGTAACGAGCCAAAGAGATATAGATTATATCTTAAAGAAATATGGTAATATTGATATTCTCATCAGTAATGCCGGAATTATGGAAGGCGGCCCGATTGCAGAGCAACCCGTAGATATTATCCGTTCTATGTTTGAAGTAAATGTTTTTGGAGCACTGAATCTTACACAAGGTTTTATCAAAAAATTTGTTGAGAAGAAGAAAGGTGGTAAGATTGTTTTCACTTCTTCAATGGGTGGTTTATGGACGGTTCCTTATGTTGCTGCTTATTGCTCTTCAAAACATGCTTTGGAGGCTATCGCGGAAGGACTGAGAACTGAATTGGCTCCATTCAATATCAAGATTGCAACTTGTAATCCGGGTGTATTTGGAACAGGATTCAACGATAGAGGAGTAGATTCTATTTTCCATTGGTATGATCCGAAAATCAATTTCACTCCGGAATCAGCGTTTGACGGAGCTGCTGAATCTTTAGCGCACCAGCTTGATCCGCAATCTATGGCAGATGTTATTGTAAATGTTGCTTTAGATGATAACAGTAATTTCAGAAATGTACATCCGAAAGATACTGAAGACTTTGTAAAACAGCTTCAGGCAGATGCATGGACAGCAAAAAGCTAATATCATGGAATTGAGTTATAAAACAGCCGAAAAAGCTTTACAGGCAGCAAAGGAAAAGGCATTATCCCTGAATATCCCAGTGAGCATTGTAATAGTAGATGCCGGAGGACATCTTATCGCTCTGGCAAGATTGGACAGTGTCTATGGAGTGATTGATTTTGCCATTAAAAAGGCAAAAACGGCTGTAATGTTTGGGGTAAACAGTGATGTAATGGGAAGTATTATCTCAGAAACCGGAATCCATGGATATGGAATGCTGAATTCAAATGAGGGACTTTTAACCATTGCAGGAGGTGTTGTTCTTCTAAATGCAGAAGGAAAAATTATAGGGGCAATAGGTTCTTCAGGCGGTACTCCTGATCAGGATAAAGAAATTGCAGAGGCAGGAGCTCATGCTATTGCTTAAATTTCAGATATTTGTATTATGGAAAACACTTCTGAAATCATATTTGACAAACTGGTTTATTCATGCGCCTTTGAATCTTACAGAGGCCATGAGGAGTTTATTCCCGATCATTTTCTGGGATTTCAGATATCCGGAGAGACTCATGCTTTTCATGAACACGGTAAAACGGTGATAAAAGAAAATACAGTAGTTCTGGTCAGGAAAAATCAACTGATCAGGACCATTAAATATCCTTCTGCTCATGAAAAGTATCAGTTTGTTTCTATTACATTGGATGATGAAACACTGAGACAGTATGCTGCTGAAAACAAAATAGCCATACACACCAATTTTCCGGGGAATCAGCGATTGTTTTTTGAGCCTGATGATTTTTTTAAAAGCTATTTTACATCTCTTATGCCTTACATCAATAAAACGCAGGAAGTACCTCCTAAGCTGGCTGTTTTAAAGGTAAAAGAGGCTATAGAATTACTATTATTGAGTAATCCTGATCTTAAAAACCTCCTTTTTGATTTTTCTGAACCTCATAAAATTGACCTTGAAGAGTTTATGAACAAAAACTTTATGTTCAACGTATCTGTAGATGCTTTTGCAAGGCTTACAGGACGTAGTCTTTCGGGTTTTAAAAGAGATTTCAGCAAAACATTTCAGATGACACCCAAACAATGGCTGAAAGAAAAAAGATTGAAAGAAGCGTATTATTTAATTAAAAACAGAGATAAAAAACCCTCAGATATTTATCTTGATCTGGGTTTTGAGAATTTATCTCACTTTTATTCTTCTTTCAAAAAGAAATTTGGGATGACGACTACAGAGGTATAACTTTTAACCATTAAAAAAACGCAAATTATATTATAATGTAACTGTTGGAAAAACGCAAAGACGCGAGAAAGGTTTTACAATGTGACTGTTCTAAGGCGCAAAGATTTTATCTCCGATAAAATTTAGTCCTGAATATTTCAAAGCATTATTTTATTGCCTGTTGATTAATCACAAAATCTGCTAGAATCTATCAATCATTTAAGATTTTACGTCTTTGCGTTTTCCTACAGGTTATTAAGGGATCATATTTTCTGATCTCAATCTTTCAAAAACATCTGTAAAAGAATCTTCAGTGCTTGTATATGCTGTAAAGCCCAGTTTTCTACTTTTAGACATATCACACATCACTTCCAGAGGTCTTCCCAGATCCAAATCGGTGTGCCATGCTGAAGACAGACGATCAAGATTGGTTTCTTTGAGATTATATTTCTCTGCTATTGTTGTCCAGATTTCGTGGTCGTTTTCCAGTTCTTTTTCAAGAGGTCGTATGGTACCGTTGAAACCTTCGGCTTCTATACCAAACCAGTCTGCCAGTCTTTTCCAGAGCCATTTCCATCTGAAAACATCTCCATTGGCAATATTAAAAGCCTGATTCTTTGCTGATTCTGTAGATGATGCCCAAACCAATTGTTTAGCTAATATTCTGGCATCCGTCACATCAGAAACACCGTTCCATTGTGCTTCAGAGCCCGGCCAGATGAACTTTCTTCCGGTTTCTTTGCAGATGCTGGCATATACGGCTAACGTAGCTCCAATATTCATAAGATTTCCTACAGCATATCCAACTACGGTGTGAGGTCTGTGAATGCTCCATGTAAATCCGTCTCTTTCGGAAGCTTTGTACACTTCGTCTTCCTGCGCATAATAAAAGTTGGGGAGGGGAAGTCTTGGATGTTCTTCTCTGACAGGTGTTTCCGGTAAAACTCCTTCTTTAGCATAAGCCTCAAATGGCCCCAGGTAATGTTTCAATCCTGTAACCAAAGCTACATGCTGAACTGATTTTTTAGGAGATAAAACATTTAACAGATTTCTCACAAGCATACTGTTAACACGGATGTTTTCTTCTTCTGTGTCGTTGCGCATCCATGTGGTAAAGTAAATATGAGTGGGAGAGATGCCTTCAAGTGCTTCTGCAAGGTTTTGCTCATTCATCAGGTCTGCTTTAATGGTGTGTAGACCTGGGATATTGGGGTTGGGGTTTCTGGATAATCCATAGGTTGTCCATCCTTGTGCAATCAGTTCTTCTGCAAGGTTACTTCCTGTAATTCCGGTAGCACCTACTACCAATGCAATATTTTCCATAAGTATTGTAAAATTTCTTGTACAAAATTATGGCTGTCGTCAGGCTTTTACCCTTGATTTGGGTCATGCATTTGGGTTGATCTGGATCAAGTGTTATTCAGAGAATTCTTTTTACGGATTCTGCTTATGGTTTCAGGAGCCAGACCAAGATAAGAGGCGATAAGGTTGTGTGGAACTCTTTTGATCATTTCAGGATTCTTTTGTGCCAGCTGAAGGTATTTTTCTTCGGCTGTATAGCTATTGGACACAATGAGCCTGTAATCTTTCGTAACGAGACTGTTTTGATATAAAATTCTGAAATAACGATCCATCACCGGGATTTCCAGCATCATTTTTTCATAGTTTTCTAAAGTGATCATCAGTACTTCAGTTTCTTCAATAGCATCAATATTCAGTACAGATTTTTCCTGATTGATAAAGCTATTAAAGTCAGAAATCCACCAGCCTTCAAAGGCAAACA
>Ga0157370_10004920_pt1 | contig 15127 bp, 11 predicted proteins | sample C35metaG_FD_113463 | JGI IMG/M metagenome (GOLD analysis project Ga0157370, IMG submission 113463) | Corn rhizosphere microbial communities from Kellogg Biological Station, Michigan, USA - C3-5 metaG | ecosystem: Host-associated > Plants > Roots > Rhizosphere > Soil | place: USA: Michigan...
GCGCCGCATCAGCAATCCCGGCTGCTACGCGACGGCGATCGAACTCGCGGTTGCGCCGCTGAAGGACGTGCTGGCTGCGCCACCGGTGTGTTTTGGCGTTTCGGGTTATTCAGGCGCCGGCACCACGCCATCGGACAAGAACGATCCGGAAAAACTGCGCGACAACCTGATGCCGTATGCCTTGACCGGCCACGTCCACGAAAAGGAAGCATCGTTCCAGCTCGGCGTACCGGTGGAATTCATTCCGCACGTGGCGCCGCATTTCCGCGGGCTCACGATCACCAGCAGCCTGTATCTGTCGCATGCACTGGAGAGGGATGAGGTGCTTGCGCGTTTTCACGATGCGTACGGAGAGGAAAAGCTCGTGCGCGTCATGGAGGACCCGCCTTGGGTCAGCCGTATCGCGGGCCGGCACCACGCCGAAATCGGTGGATTCGGATTATCCGCGGACGGCCGACGCGTCGTGATCGTCGCAACGCTGGATAACCTCCTGAAGGGTGCGGCCACGCAGGCGATGCAGAATATTAACGTTGCGCTGGAGCTTGATGAGCTGACTGGAATTTCAATTTGCCGTCATCCCGGCGAAAGCCGGGATCCATCCTGATTCTTGTCAGCAGAAAACAATGGATTACGCGCTGCTCCTGCAGCGCGCCTTTCAGGCCATCGACTTCGTCGATGTTCGCGCAGGCATCCTGCCTGCGCAGTCCGGCTTTCGCCGGAATGACGAGGAACTAAGGACGTCTCCATGACCAAGCCGATTTGGCAAAAATCCGACAGCAAGGTCGACGCAAAGATCATGCGCTTCCTTGCCGGCGACGACGTGCTGCTGGATCGCGAGTTCTTCCTGCATGACATCGCGGCCAGCAAGGCGCATGTCGAAGGATTGGCGAACATCGACGTGCTGGCCGCCGACGAGGCGGCCGCGTTGAAGCGCGAACTCGAAGTCTTGGCCGAGGATTTCCGCAGCGGCGCATTCGTGTTGGACGACCGCTTCGAGGATGGTCATTCCGCCATCGAGGCGCGCCTGACCGAACGCCTGGGCGATACCGGCCGCAAGGTTCACACCGGACGCAGCCGCAACGACCAGATCCTGGTCGCGACACGTCTGTGGCTCAAGGAAAAGCTTTCGGCGCTGCAAGCGCACTGCAAGTTGGCTGCGCGGGTTTGCCTGGATCGTGCAGCCAACGAGTCGCTGCCGATGCCCGGTTACACACACCTGCAGCGCGCGGTGGTGTCGTCGACATCGATGTGGTGGACGGGATTTTCCGAGGCATTTATCGATGATGCATGGCGGGCGAAACAGACGCGCGACTGGATCGATGCCAATCCGCTGGGCAGCGCGGCCGGCTACGGGGCGAACCTGAAACTCGATCGCGACCACACCACGCGTGCACTTGGCTTCGCGCGGATGCAGGTCGGTGCGACCTATGCGCAACTCTCGCGGGGCAAGTTCGAGATGGCGGCACTGGAAGCGATCGGCAGTGCGCTGCTGGATGTGCGCCGGATGGCGTGGGACCTGTCGCTGTTCACCACGGCGGAATTCGGCTTCGTCGCGCTGCCACCGGAATATACGACCGGCTCATCGATCATGCCCAACAAACGCAACCCGGACGTGGTCGAGCTGTTGCGCGCGAGTTATGCCAGTGTCGCCGCCGCGCGCACCGAGGTTGAACAATTGCTGTCGTTGCCGTCGGGCTATCAGCGCGACTTGCAGGTCAGCAAGGGCGGCATTTTCCACGGCATGCATCGTGGCTTGCTTGCGATGGAGCTGGTGCCTGATTTGCTGGCGCGTATGCGCTGGAACGAAGGTGCAATGCGCGCGGCGATCGAGCCCGCGATGTACGCGACCGACGTCGCGATCGAACAGGCTGCGCGAGGCGTGCCGTTCCGCAATGCCTATCTCGCCGCCGCCGAAGCCGCGAGCGCGGCAGGGCAGGGCCGCACGCCCGAGCAAAGCCTCGCCGCGCGCACCTCGCCGGGCGCGCATGCCGATTTGCGGCTGAACGACCTGCGCGCGCGACTTGACGCTCTGGATGGCGCGTCGCTGCAGCCCTCAATGTGAAGCGGAATTCGAGTTCAGGTAACGATCGAACCAGGCGACTGTGCGTTGCAGTGCGTCGATCTGGTTCTCGCGCTTGGTGAAACCGTGGCCCTCATTCGGGTAATAGTGCGCCTCGACGGTGCGGCCTGCACTTTTCAGGATCGAAACGACCTGCTCTGCTTCTTCCTTGGGCACGCGGATGTCGTTCGCACCCTGCAGGACCAGCAGCGGCGCTTTCGCGTTCTTGATGTAGGTGATCGGTGAATCGGCGTCGTAGATCTTGCGGTCTCTCACGGGATCGCCCAGTAGCGACATCTCATATTGCCGCAGGAATGGATCTTCGTGCTTCAACATGGTCATCCAGTTGATGATGCCGTACTCCTCCACCGCCGCAGCCCACACGTCGGGCGTCTTGCCGATCGCCATCAGTGTCATGTAGCCGCCGTAGGAACCGCCGGTGATGCCGATCTTCCTGGAGTTCACGTAACCGGTTGCGGCCAGGAATTTCGCGGCGTACACCTCGTCCTGCAGATCGCCGCCTCCGAGATCCTTGATGTTGGCCTTCTGGAAGGCCATGCCGTAGCCGGTCGAGCCACGCACGTTGGGCGCAATGGCCACGTAACCGCGCGAAGCCAGCGCCAGCGCCGTGCGGTTGAAGCTGTCCACGGTCTGTCCGGTCGGGCCACCGTGCGGCAGCACCACGCCCGGCGCCGAGCCGTCGCGTTTCAGGTTTGCGGGCATCCAGAGGAACGCGCTGATCACGGTCCCATCGAAGCTTGCGTAGTGCACCAGTTGCGAATGCGGCATCGCATCCGCCTTGATGCTCGGCAGCGCCGAATGCGTGAGCTGACGCGGCGAGCCGCCCGCGACCGGATAGGTCCAGTAATCGGCGGGTTCGCTGGAACTCTGATGCGCCACCAGCAAGCGCGAGCCGTCCGCGGAGAATGCCGTGGGATTGCCGTCCAGCGTGTTCAAACCGTCGGGCAGCGTGAGCTTCTGCGATTTCCCGGAAGCAATGTCGTAGAGATAAATGTCGCTGCGGCCGTCGGCGTTGACGATGTACAGCACCTGCTTGGCGTTGGGCGAAAAGTTGCCGGTGCTGGACTCCCATGGATCCTTCGTAAGCCAGCGATAGCTGTGCTTCGCGATGTCGTAGAGCGCGGCATGGTTGGTGCCGCTTTCCGCGTTCGAAGCGACGGCCAGCCAGTGCCCGTCCGGTGAAACCGCGCTGGCCATGATCAGCACCTGTCCCGTGTGCGGCGTCAGCTCCGTCGCCTTGCCGGTGGCTACGTCGATCCGCCACACGCTGGCGTCGGTGAAACCGGCATTGATGCGGTTGGCGTATACGCTGCGGCCGTCGCGGCCCCATCCAACCACCTGCCAAAGATGATCCTTGCTCGCCTCGTGCGTCAGCCAACGTATTGCGTGCGTTTTCCAGTCGAGCAGCGCAATGTCGGTGACCGACGCCGTTTTCGGTTTGATGTTGAAGACGATGGCATGCCCGTCCGGCGAGAACAGCGCGCCGGTATTGGAAACGTCCGCCTTCGGCGTAAGATCGATTGGCGCGCCGCCATTCGCGGGCACCGCATACAACTTGAATTGTTCGTTGCCGCCGTGATCGGATCCGTACACGATCCATTTACCGTCCGGCGACCAGGTCGCGCCGTACTCACGATCATCAGACCGCGTGATCTGCACGGGCGAGCCGCCGGTGGCCGGAACCTTCCACAGGTTGTAACGGCCGCTGGTATTGGTGGAGATCACGATCTCGCGAGCATCGGGCGACCATGCCGCGCCGGCGACGCCATGCGTGAAGAACAAATCGTGTATCGGCACCGGCCGCGCGGTTGGATTGCTGGCGGAATGGATCGAGGCGGGATTGGTAACGGCGCGCTCCGGTCCCGGAACGGCCGCGAACAGCGGGACGGAAACAAAGACCAGCGCAACGGCAAGCCAACGCATGACGGCGTCCTCCCTTTGGTCGAGGGAGAACAGCCTACACCCGGCGGTGTTTGCGGGCAGGGGCGGAAGTCATGCGCGCCGGCGGTCGGTGCTGCAATGCAGGGGACAACATCACGTATCGGCCGTTTACCAGGATTGCGCTGTAGTAAATCACAACGGTTCGCGATACTGTCTGACTGCCAACGCGGCCCTCGGTTGGCCGCTTGCTTGCGGTCCGTTCCCTTTGGACCTCCCTTTAATTTCCGCCGGAAAAACGCGTGCATCCGTGCCTGCCACGCCGGTACGGTCATCACGATGTGATTGGCGCCGGGATAAATCGCAAGCTCGAAATCCTTGCCAGCCGACTCGAGTGCGCAGACGAGCTTCATCGTGTCGGCGAAGGGCACGTCGCGGTCGGCCGTGCCCTTGTTGATGGACAGCTGCCCCTGCATCGTCGGGATGAGGATCGAATTCCTGCCTTTCGCATAGGCATCTGGACAGTCGGCCGGCAGGCAGCCCATGTACGGCTCGATCCATACGCGGAATTGGGGAAGATCAAACTCGGCGGCGCTGATATGCGCCACCTTGTAGAGCGTCGGTTCGAGGAGCAACGCACGCAGCGCGAAGTATCCACCCGTGCTGTGGCCCAGCACGCCCACTCGCGCGAGATCCATCCAAGGGCGATGGTGCGCAAGCTCGCGCAGCACCGTCGCGTGATCGGCGATCTCCACCTGTCCGATACGGCCGTAGGCGAAATCCTGGAACGCCTTGCCGCGTCCTGGCGTGCCGCGGCCGTCGGTCGCGACGACGACATAACCTTCGCGTGCGAGCGACCACATCTGCCAGAACCAGTGAACCTGGAGCTGATCGGGGACAGCCTCCGCGTGCGGCCCGGCATAGATGTACTCGATCACGGGATAACGTTTGCCTGGGTCGAACGGCTGCGGCTTGAACAGCATGCTCCGGAGGGGCGTCTTGCCGTCGGCCGCGAGGTTCCACGCGATTTCCGGCGCGACACCGCTCTCCTCGAGAAAGCCAAGATCGGCCTTCCAGGTCGTCTGTACGTTGGTGCCGTCGGCGTCGAGCACGTCCACCTGGAACAGGTCGGGGATCCCCGATCGCAATACGGCGATCCTGTCCATCGAGCGGGAGAACTCGACGCGCGGAATCGTTCCGGCTTCCGCCAGCTTTTGCGGCTCGCCACCGGCGAGCGACACGCGGTAGAGCTGCTGCCGGTACGGATGCCGCGAATCCGTGCTCGCGATGAAGTAGACCCAGCCGCGTTGCTCGTCCACGCCCGCGATGCGGTGCACCAGTCCGGGCAGCATGGTCGTAAGCGGCCGGACGAGGTGTCCGTCCGCGCGGTAGAGGTAAATGTGCCGGAATCCGTTGCGCTCGCTGGTCCACAGGAATTGGCCGCGCGTGTCCAGGAACCAGGCGAGATGCAGCGCATCGAGCTGGTCCTCATAGCCGTCGAGCAATTTGAGTCCGACGATGAACGTCTTCGAACGCTCGCGCAGGATCGGAGTGACGGCTCCGGTTGCCGCGTCCACGTCCAGCAGGTCCAGGTGCTTCAGCAACCGGTCCGCCCGCAGCAGCCGGAGCGAACGGCCATCGGCACTCCAGCCGACAACATGCACATAGGTATCATTGAAGCCGTGCGCGACGGGCGTGACATGGCCGTTCGCCACGTCCACGATCATCACCTGCTCCTTCGGCAGCGGCTCGCCCACCCGGCTGTAGGGGATTTGCTTCGCCACCTCGTGCGTGCTCGTCCAGTCGACGATGGGAATGCGCGGCACCGCGTGATCGTCGATCCGCTTGACGGCGATCCGTCGCCCGTCGGGCGACCAGGCGGCTCCTTCGGCGTCCCATCGCCAGGGCGGCTTCGCCCTGGCGATGATGCGCTTGTCCTGACGACCGGCGGCCCGCACGTAGAGGTCTCCCTGTGCGTCGGTTCCCGCGAGATGCTCGGCCGCCGGCGATACCACTTCTCGGATGGGCGGGCTGTAGGCGAAGAGTCCCGGGCGCACCACCGCAGGGTGCACGTTGATGGGAGGAGGACCGAACCCTTCGGGAAAGCGCGGGCGCATGGACATCATCCGCCGCGCGACGGCGCGTGCACCGCCGCCCTGGCGGACTTGCGGAAAAGCCGGTGCGGCGACGAGCAGTAGCAACGAGACGGAAGCCATCAGGCGAACGCAGTTCATCGCATACTCCTCCCAAGTCATGCACGCGCAATGGAGATGATCTGCCGCGCCCGCTTCGACCATGGCGGGCTCCCAGTGAAATATCGGCGGTGCGGCGAGGACGTTATAGTAAAAATTCAGCAGGTTCCGGACCGCGCGACATTCTGGTCCCGGCGCGCGTCAGCCGCTTGCGGTGGGAGAGGTGGGCCTGGGGCCGCGGCGGAACCCGCGAGGCGAGTGGCTTCTGCTACGCTTCGCGGTGGAAGCCGGATCCCTCCGGGACCCAGTGAAACAAGATGCCCGTTGCCTGCTCTTCCTTCGTGCCCGCTCTGCACCCGGGCCTTTGTTGCAGGAGGTGTAACGGATGGCACCCTCGGTGTTCGCGCCGCATCGGGCGTTGCAGCCTTACATTGCGCGCTACGTCCACCGCGAGGTGGGCGTTGCTGACGCGTGGACACGCGCCGACCTGGCCCCGGCCGGAGTGGCAGCCATGCCCGTCGCCATCGGCGGCACGCACATCCACCTTCAGGATGAGGGGAGTTTCGAAGCCGTCGCATTCGGCGGGCAGGTGACCCGTTTCAAGGCGCTGTCGTGGCATGGCCGCGCCAGCATTTTCTATGTGTTCTTCCGGCCCTGCGGCGCCTACGCATTGCTGGGCGTACCGCAACATCAATGCACGGACCTGTTCGCGAACCTCAGCGACTTGCTGGGCTCTCCGGCCACGGTACTCGGCGAGACGCTGGCCGGAGAGACGGATCCGGATACCGTGCGATGGCTGCTCGACGGGTTTTTCCTGAAGCGCTTGGCGCAACAGCGCAAGCGGGAGGCAAGCATCCGGCTGGCCCCGGTGATCGAGCAGCTCGGGCGTTGCAGCCACCAGCGCAATGTCATCGGACGCATCTGCAGGCAAACCGGTTATTCGATCAGCCGGCTCGAGCGGCACATGAACGAGATTGTCGGCCTGGGTCCGAAGCAATACCAGCGGATCATGCGTTTCAATGCGGCATTGGCGTATATCCAGCGAAACCCGTCGCAGCGCAACTGGTGCTGGATCGCCGATCAGTTCGGCTACTTCGACCAGACGCACTTCATCAAGGAGTTCAAATTCTTCTACGGCAAGACACCCGCCGAATGTTCCACGAGCGGCCGGTACATCAGCGTCCTCCCCACGGCGCCACCGTGACCCGGAAGCGGCGCGGAAACCGTGGTGGGGTGAGCGAGGCGGCCGAGGGCACGAAGCGGGATCGGTCTGGCTGCCCGGCACTTCGAATCTGCCGAATTTTTACTATAAGCCTCTCGTCGAGACGACGATATTTCATCCCGGTTGGCCGCGACCGCGGCCGGTTTTGATCGCGCTGGCTTCGCCGGACGCGGTCGGTGATCTCGGGAGAAAAGCAATGGTCACGAAGCGCTTCGGGATTCCGTGGGGTTGGTCGGCATTGCTGGCGCTCACAACGGCACTGTGCTTGCAACCTGCACTCGGCCAGCGAGGCCGGAATGAAAACGCACCAGCCAAGTTCCAGAACGTTACCTGGTACACCGTCACCGATTACGCCTTCAAGCCGGGCAAGATCGATGACGCCATCAAACTTGCCGAAAAATACTTCATCCCCGCGGGGAAGGCCTCCGGTGATGAATCTTCCCTGACCCTGATCCACGAGACCGGTCCCTGGAACGTGACCGTCATCGGACGCATGGAAGGCGGTCCGTCTGACCTGGAATGGAAGATGAGTGCGCGTGGTATCGCCTGGCACAAGGCGTTCGTCAAACTGGCCGGCAGCGAAGCCAAGGCAGACGAAATCGACAAGCAGTTCGGCAGCTACATCGATCACTTCCAGCGATATATCGCCCGTACGCCGGAGGTCTCGGCGAGCGGGGAGTAACAGTTGACGTGTACCGGGACGGCCGGAGAGCGGTCGTCCCGCGCGCGACGCGACGACCCGTGATGCACGCAAAGCCCTGGCTTAGAACGACATGAAGTAACCGCCGTTCACAGGAATGTTCGCGCCGGTGATGAAACCGGCATCATCGGCGGTCAGAAATGCGACGGTGCGTGCGATTTCGGAAGGTTCGCCCAGGCGCCCGACCGGAATCTGCGCGACGATCTGCGCGCGGATGTCTTCCGGCACCTTCATCACCATTTCGGTCTTGCAGTAACCGGGCGAAACGCTGTTGACGGTGACACCCTTTTTCGCGACTTCGCGTGCCAGCGCCATGGTGAAGCCATGCATGCCGGCCTTGGCGGCGGAGTAGTTGGTCTGCCCGAATTGGCCGGTCTGGCCGTTGACCGAACTTATGTTGACGATGCGCCCGAAACCGCGTGCGGTCATGCCATCCACGGTGTTGCGGCACATGTTGAACACGCCGTCCAGATTGACGTGCATCAGTTCGCTCCACTGCGTCGGGCTCATCTTTTTGAGCGAAGTGTCGCGCGTGATGCCGGCCGCGTTGACCACGATGTCCACGCTTCCGTATTTCTCGGTGACGTGGTTCACCAGGTTCTCACAATCATCGAAGCTCGCGACGTCGGCGGGCGCGAACACGATGCTGCCGTTGTATTCGCGCGTTTCTTCGCGAAACGCGGCGAGTCGTTCCTGCCGGTTGCCGAGATCGGCGGCGATGACCTGGCGACCGTCATCGGCGAGTCGTTTGCAGATGGCGGTGCCCAGCCCACCGATGCCGCCGGTGACGACGGCTACACGTTTGGTCATTCATCGCTCCTCGCGATCAGGGAAGATCGCAAAAATGTGGCGCAGCGGCATGTGTTGCGCCGCAGCAATCAGGCGATGGTACGGAGCAGGGGGTAGAGTGTCAACGACGCTTGCGCGTGGACTTTTTCTCGTCCGCTTCGGGTTCCGGCGTGGGCTTGGTCGTTGACGCCGTGCCGGGCTGCAGCGACTTCCACAAATCGATGTTGCGCTCGGTGATCTCGTTCAGCATCGACCACGGCGTCTGGCCCAGCAGGTTGTTCAACTGATCGCGGAACTTGTGCTGCTGTTCCAGGAACACCTTCAGGCTGTTTTCGAGGTAACCGCCCACGAAACCCTGCATGGCGTCGCCGTAGAAGCGGATGATCTGCGAGAGCAGGGTGGTGGAAAAGATCGGTTGGCCGTGCTGTTCGTGCTCGGCGATGATTTGCAGCAGCACCGCGCGCGTCAGGTCTTCGTTGGTCTTGGCATCGCGCACTTCGAACGGTTCGCCGGACAGCACAAGCTGCCGCACTTCCTCCAGCGTGATGTAGCTGGACACGCGGGTGTCGTACAGGCGGCGGTTCGGGTATTTCTTGATGACGCGCAGTGATGCCATGCGGCAAAAGTAGCACGGTATGCGGCGGCGCACTAGAGACCCGCGACTTGTGCGGCCTCCCGATCACTGCGTTGCCGAATGGGCTGGTCACACGACGGTTTCAAGCCATTCGGCTTGGAATGGCGTTCCTTGCCTGACTCTCGCAACAGCCGCTTCGGTCGGAAAATGGGGACGCGCGACGGTCCTTCAGCGACCTGGCAATTCACCCTGCCTCAAGGACCTGGCTCGTTGTCCGACGTGCTCTCGCCCAGTGGCAAAACCAGATGCCCACGAACTTCGTTGAGGATCTCTGCCGCGGCGATGTAGATGCCCAGGACGGCGGTCACGAGCCCGAGATAGCCGCCCAGCACCGTCAAGGCGCCAAGGTGGACCCAGTTGGCCAGCGCAAAGGCGAGCAGCGATATGCACAATCCGAAGGTGAACAGCATCCGCGCGACGCCGTTCCGGCACGCTGCCAGCCAGATGCAGAAAACCAGAAACGCCCACACGATGTAGTACCAGCCGAGAAAACCCGACGTCGGCCCGTACGAATCGATTGCCAGCGCGTGCTGCGACAGCGCCGCCACCCACCAGTAGCCCGCGAAAGCGAGAAACAGCACGGCATCGAGGGTGTAGCCGCGCAGCGTTTGCCAAATGCCCGCAAGCGCCAGCACGCAACCGCCCAGCACGGCCGTCAACAACGGCAGCAAGACATTCCCCGGCTGCGCGAAAAGCAGAGGCATCGTCGTCGTGCCGGGTTGATCGAACCAGCCGGCCGGTCCCATGTTCGCCAACCACAGCGTCAACGCAAAGGCGGCGTAACCCAATGCCGACATGTTCGCGATTCTGTACATCCGAACCTCCAACGGCTGCTCGCGGTGAATGTCCTGCGGACACTCGGCAAGCACCTGGACTGTTCGCTCGATTATCGACAAGCCGTGTGTAGAAACGGTCACGATGTCTGCGTTTGGCGTTCACCGCGCCGTGGCGTTGCGCACAATGTGGGTTCGTTCACTCTTTCGCTGTCGACGTCTGCACGGTCGGCACGCCGTCCGCTTGCGGGTGCAACTTGCGCACTGGCACGGCGAATTCGATGCCGAGTTCGTCCCAGGCGTGCAGCATCTTCAGGTTGATGCGCTGCTGGATCGCGGCGAACACGTTGTAGCTGGGGTCGAGCACGTAGTACACGAATTCGAATTCCAGCCCGTATTCGCCGAAGCCGGAAAAATAGCCGCGATCGAAACGGATGGGTTTTTCGCTTTCGATGATGGCGCGCACGCGCTCGACCGCTTCGGGAATCCGCTCGCGCGACGTGTCGAACGGCAGCCGAAACGTGAACACCACCCGCCGCTGCTTCATGCGCGAGTAGTTGTGGATCAGGCTCTTCAGCAGCACCGAGTTTGAGATCGCAAGTTCTTCGCCCGACAGCGAAGCGATGCGCGTGGACTTGACCCCAACCTTGGTGACGGTGCCTTGGCCGGATTCGAAGGCGATGGCATCGCCGACCTCGAATGGCTTGTCGAGGCCGATGCTGATCGACGCGAACAGGTCGCCCAGCACGTTCTGCAGCGCCAGTGCCACCGCCACACCGCCGACGCCCAGGCTCGCCACGAACGCGGTGATGTTGATGCCGCCTTCCGCCAACAACGCGAGCACCAGCGTCACCCACACCACGAACTGCACGGCCCAGGTGAGCACGCCCAGCATCACCGGATTGACCGGCTGCGCGGCATCGCCATCGGCCGACCGTTGCAGCCACGCCACCAGCAGTGTCGAAACCCAGAACGCGATCTGGACGCCCACCAGCGCGTACGTCAGCAAGCGCAGCCAATGTTGCGCGTTTTTGACGTCTTCGAGGGTTTTGCCGAAGTGCAGGAAATCCAGCGCGATCGCGATCGCGATCAGCAGCAGCAGCCAGCCGCGGGTCGCCTCCACGACGCGCGCGGCGATCGCGAACCCGTTGCGATGGGTGCGTTCGGCCAGTTTGCGCAAGCGCGCGCCGAGGATCGCGGCCGCGCTGTGCGCCAGCAGATAGCCACCCAGCGCAGCGGCGCCTGCAATGACCCATGCGAGCGCGGGATTGCCCAGCCATTCGCCGTGTTGCAGCCAGTCACTCATCAAAACATTGTCTCCTCAGCAGAACTCGCGCGCATTCATGCGGCGGATTGGGGTGGGCGGTTCGCACCGCCGGCGTCATGGTGCTGCTGGAATACCCGCCGCATCACGAAGTCGGCGGTGACCTCCTCGCCGGTCAGCAGCATCGCTGCCAGTTCGCCGCCCAGGATCTGCGGCGCGATGACCACGTCCGGCTGCACCAGTTGCACCCGCCCGAGATGTTGCGCGTCGTTGACCGCGGCGACGGTGCGCGCGGTACCCGCCAGTTCGCGCACCGCCAGAACCACGAAGGCGTTTTCGGAATCGTCGTCCAGCATCGCCAGCACCGCCTGCGCCTTGTCGGCGCCGGCCTTGCGCAGCACGTCGCCGTCGCTCGGGTCGCCGATCACCTTGTCCACGTTGTCCGGCAAGGCGGGTTCCGGCTCCTGCCGCAGCAGCCGGGTGACGGGATGGCCGCGGCGCGCGAGTTCGCGCCAGGTATTGAGCGCAAGCGGCGTGTTGCCGATCACGACGAAATGATTTTCGCGTTGCATGCGATTGTCCTTGCGATTGACGATGCGTTGCAGGCTGCGTGTGACCAGCGGCGCGATCACGGCGGTGAGCGAGGTCGCGAACACCGCGACGCCCAGCACGATGATCGACACCGCAAACAGTTTCGCTTCAGCGGTCTGTGGCGTGATGTCACCGTAACCTACCGTGCTCATCGTGACCATTGCGTAATACAGCGCGGTCACCAGATCGGTGACTTGCGGCTTGAAGTCGGAACCAAGATAGAACGTGCCGAATGTCGCGTACACCACCAGCATCACCACCGAGGTGAGCGCAAACAGGGTGCTCGCGGTGATGCTGGCGCGGTCGAACTGGCGCCAGGCGAACGCCAGCAAGGCCAGCATCAGGATGAAATAAGCCAGCAGCAGATGGCTGTGGCCCTGCTGGCCGAAGTACATGCTGACCGCCGCTGTCGCGGCCAGCAGCAAGGCCATCAGCCACGCCAGCCGCGAGCGGAACAGCAGCCCCACCGCCATGATCAGCATGCCCAGTCCGATCAGGATCGGCGGCAGCAACGCGGGATGCAGGTTCTGGCCGCCGCTGAGCAACTGATCGACGATGTGTCGCCAGTGGCGGCCAAGGTCGGCCTGCAACAACCAGAATCCGCCGAGGCCCAGCAGGATCGCCAGCGGCACGTGCGGAAACCAGTGGCGCCCGCCGATGCGCTGGTGCAATTGCTGGATCCGGTTGCGCAGAAGCTGGGACGGGTTGGGCAGCATCGTTACCTGATTTGACGGCCAAAATCACGGCAGCGGAAGCGGCGAACGGACGCTCACGATAGCAAAGCCGCCCCGGCGCGCGCCAACCCTCGTGCGGCGGTCACGGGGCATGACGAAAGTCACTTATGAGGCGCAGGTCATTCGGCGACGATGCGCTCTCATCCATCGGGAACCGCTTCCATGAATGCACCCACCGTTACGCTCGAACGTGCACGCGGCGGCCGCCCGCTGCTTGCGATCCTTGTTGGTGGTCTGGTGGCGGGCACCCTGGACATCGGCGCCGCGGCGCTGATCAACTTGATCGATCCGCGCGTGATCCTGCGTTTCATCGCCGGCGGTGTACTGGGCAAAGCCGCGCTGCAGGGCGGGCCTGCGGTCACGTGGCTGGGCCTGTTCCTGCAATGGAGCATGTCGCTGGTAATCGCGGCGATTTTCGTGCTCGCCGCCTTGCGCTTGCGCTGGTTGACGGTGCGGCCCGTGCTCGCGGGGCTTGCGTACGGCGTGGTGGTGTTCGTGGTGATGAATTACGTGGTGGTGCCGTTGTCCGCATGGCACCGCATCAACCATTTCACGCCCGCATCGCTGGCCTGGAATCTGCTGGCAATGTTGGTATATGGATTGATCATTGCGGTCTGTGCGCGGCGCTTCCTGGGTGCGCCGCCGCGGCGTTGATGTTCGTCGCAAACGCGCGGGCAGGGCGATGGGGCAGGTGTGACCATTGTCCCATGCAATTTCGCGCGAACGAGCGTAAAAGGGGACTTTCGCCGTCGTGAAACCCACGCGAGTGGCGCGTGCGGAGCGACGGCCAACAGGTTGAGGGTATGCCATGAAATCCGTGTACGTGCGCAAGGTCGGTGTTGCACTGGCGTGTCTGTCGTTGACGTGTGTTGCGGGCGCGGCCACGCCGCCTGCATCGGCGCCTGGCGGAAGCGGCATGCTCGGCTTCACCGCATCGGGCACGACGCAACAACGGCAGCTCGAACAGCGTTTCGATTCGCTGCTGAGCGCCAGCGAAATGCGCGACTGGCTGAAGCGGCTGTCGTCGGAGCCCAACCAGGTCGGCTCGCCGCACGACAAGGCAAACGCCGAGTGGATGCTGGCGCAGTTCAAGCAGTGGGGCTGGGAGGCGCGCATCGAGAAGTTCGACGTGTTGTATCCGACGCCGAAACAGGAACTGGTGGAACTCGTCGCACCGACCAGGTTCAAGGCGACCTTGCACGAACCGGCCATCAAGGGCGACCGCACGTCGGCGTTGCCCGGTGCCTTGCCGCCCTACAACGTTTACGGCGCCGACGGCGACGTCACCGGCGATCTCGTCTACGTCAACTACGGCATGCCCGACGATTACAAGGAACTTGCGCGCCTCGGGGTCAGCGTCAAGGGCAAGATCGTGATCGTGCGTTACGGCGGTGGCTGGCGCGGCCTCAAACCGGAACTCGCGTACCAGCACGGTGCCGTCGGTTGCCTGATCTATTCCGATCCGCGTAATGACGGCTACTTCCATGCCGATCCGTATCCGAAAGGCGCGTCGCGTCCCCCGGAAGGCGTGCAGCGTGGTTCGGTGGCCAAGATGCAGCTCTATCCCGGTGATCCGACCACGCCGGGTTATGGTTCGGTGCCGGGCGCCAAACACCTGCCGCTGAACGAGGTCAAGACCGTCCTCAAGATCCCTGTGCTGCCGATTTCCTATGCCGATGCGACGCCGCTGTTGAAGGCCATGGGTGGTCCGGTCGCGCCTGAAAGCTGGCGCGGCGCGCTGCCGTTCACCTACCACGTCGGTGCGGGGCCGGCCAAGGTGCACATGATCGTGAAATCGAATTGGGATTTGAAACCCGTCTACGACGTCATCGCCAAACTGCCGGGTTCCAGCGACGCGGAGCAATGGGTCGTCCGTGGCAATCACCACGACGGCTGGGTGTTCGGCGCGTTCGATCCGCTGGCGGGCACCATCGCGGAGATGGGCGAGGCGAAGGCGCTGGGCGCGCTGTACAAGCAGGGCTGGCGGCCCAAGCGCACCATCGTGTACGCGAGTTGGGACGGCGAGGAGCCGGGCCTGCTCGGCTCCACCGAATGGGCGGAAGCGCACGCGAAGGAATTGCAGCAGAAGGCCGTGTTGTATCTCAATTCCGATACCAACGGGCGCGGCGTGCTGTTCGCGGGCGGCAGTCATTCGCTGCAGCACCTGGTCAACCAGGTTGCATCGGATGTCACCGATCCCGAAACGAAGGCAACAGTGCAGCGGCGCCAACGGGCATTCATCGAGGTGCACGCCGCCGAGAAGAACGCCA
>Ga0157370_10004921_pt1 | contig 15125 bp, 17 predicted proteins | sample C35metaG_FD_113463 | JGI IMG/M metagenome (GOLD analysis project Ga0157370, IMG submission 113463) | Corn rhizosphere microbial communities from Kellogg Biological Station, Michigan, USA - C3-5 metaG | ecosystem: Host-associated > Plants > Roots > Rhizosphere > Soil | place: USA: Michigan...
GAATGCTCCTGCAAGATGCCAATGATCTTCGAGGCAGAGCGCAACTCGCCGGATGACCCGAACTGGCGTGTCGAGACGCTTTGGTGCGGCTCGATTGCTTGCCAAGATGCGCTCACCGAATGCGTCTCGCGCTACGCCGCACTCTACGACCTAGCTGCGCGAGACGAATCGTTTCCTGAGACTGACGCCACCGTTGGTTTCTGAGGTCGAGGATGCTTCGGCTTGCCTACCCTAAGCCGCTTCAAGGGCTTGGTGACTGCGGCGCCAGTAACCCACAACCGATCCCCACGATTGACGTTGGAACCCATCGCGGTACGCGGTAATCTGCTGCGCTATGGTGTTCACCTTCGAGCAGTTGCGCAAGAAGTACCCGACGCTCTCGGACGAAGCGATCCATGAAGCCGTGAAGCTGCTGAACCAGTCGCCGGCGCCGGTGCGCGATATCTGGGCCGGAGAGGATCAGGTCGGCGACAAGCCCCAGGTCCGCGGCCCCGATGGACTGACGACGCCGCAGCGCGAATTGAACGCGTTCGCCGAGGAAAACGCCCTTCCGGCGCCCTTCCCAAGCGGTCCCGAGCGTTGACGAATCGTGCCTGTTACGCTGGCCGTTGCGGGCTATCGCCTTGGCGTTCGCGCGTATCGCGATTCGGTAAGTATCGCGTGCCCCGCGGTTCCAACACCAGCAGCGCGCGGAGCTCAAGCCGTGTCTTCTACAGCGCCGTCCGAGTCGTTGGTTGTCGCCAGTACACGGCTAATCTTCGTGTTGGCGAGCACCATGACCGCGGTCAGGCGGTGCACGAAGTCGCCCTTCCTGCCGACAACGTCGACATGGTGGCGCACCAGCGCGAGCGTATAGGCGCCAACGTCTGCGGCGTCAACCATGCTCGATGGTCGGCATGCAGCGGGGAGGCGCGCGATCTCATAGTGGTGCGAGGCGAGGTAGTCGCGAACGATGCTGACAATTTCCTGCGGAGCGCGGGCCGCCTCGATCTTTTCCTGCCAACTCAATGTCCGCACGTCGATAACCGATCTATTCCGTGTTGGTGGCCGAAAGTCTAGTTGAAGTTGATCGAGTCCAAGCACTCGATATGGCCTCGTGACGCGAGGCCTTCACATTCTAAGCGTCACGGCTCACGCGAAATTGACCGCATCCAGAGCAAAAGAGTGCTCCAAATTGCCGTGATCGGAGGTGCAGTATTCCGCCAGAAGGTCGCACAGCGGACAATTTTCTGGCTTGCGGATGCTCATCGCGAGGCCTCGGTTTCAGCGATCTCGGGCTGAGGCGCACCCTCGCTCTTCGGCGCGGCGCTCGCGTCATCTTTCGGATTCGTGGCGCGCAACGGCTTCTTCGACGATCGGGCGATCTTCCGCCGAGCGTCGTCAGCGCTCGGCCCTTCCATGACCTCCCGCTTGATGACTTCGGCAGCGAGCGCAGATTTGATCAGGTTGGTGTCGATCCTCACGTCGGGCGAGACCCGGCGCAGTTCGCGCCGGATCACGTCTAAGACCGGCTCCGAAAGAATCACGGCTCCCAGGAAGAACCGGCTCAGCGCCTCGCGCTGGGCTTGGTATTCCCCGAGCACCGAGCGCGTCCAGCCTTCCTTGCACCATAGGTAGAGCTTGTCGAGATCATCGCTCGACCGCGGGTTGATCGCCATGAAATCGATTTCGACGACCAGTTCATGTTCGATAGGCTTGTTGAAGAGCACGTGGTAGACGCGCCAAGTCCGTGCGTTCGTGAGCAGCACCCACTCGGCGCCCTGATTGGCGGCGTAGTCGACGACCTGTTTCACATGGTTGTCGCGCAGCTCCATGCCGATCGCCTTCACCTCGATCAGCGTGCCGAGTGCACCATCAACCTTCGTGGCGAGGTCGCAGTAGGTGCCGCGGATGCAATGCTCAGATGTGAGCTCCGAATACTTGTTGTAGCCGAACACGTCGGCGAGCATGTCCTTCACGATCGTAACGGTGTCTGCCTCGTTTACATCGCGAGCGTGTGCGTCCTCCAGGATCGGCTGGTACTGCTTGACGCCAGCGACGAGTCGATCAGCGACTTTCTTCGGAATTGCGCTCAATTGTTCCTCCCTTTGGCGCCGACAGCCTGTTTGTTCATATGTCGCCCCGCGGTCGCGAGACGACACACAGCATCAGTTTGTGCCCGACGTGAGAGCCATCTATTTCCCAAATGATGTGCCGCACAGCAGAGATTTCGAACTCTTCCGCAGCTGCTGGCGGCGTATACCAAGAATCGAATGTCCGATGATCGAATGTGTCGCCTACAGCGAATGAGCCAAATGGGCTTGATGTTGAGAGCGAAACAGACGGATCGTTGACGAACGTTTTTTCGTAAACCTCCAGGTGATACTGCACCGCCAGCGCGTCCATGGAGAGAGGCTCCCATTCAGAGAAGAGAGAGGCCGGGCACGAACCGTTGTCCGGGGAGAGCGACTTGGCGGCAGGTTAACGCGAGTTGCGTAACGCGTCACGCCTTGGAAGTGGGGTGAGTTGTGGGTCTATCGAGGGATGTTATCTAAGTCTTTGATAATCCAGATGGCAATGCGGACACACCTTCCGCCAATCCACTCCCCCCGCTCTCCCGTCGGATTTCTGCGCTACGTCAAAACGTCCGCCCCTGCCGTCCGCGACGATGGAGGCTCGCAATCGCCGGGCAGGGGGTGCCATCGTGATCGTTCCCATGGCGAAGATGCGCGTGCTCTCGCAGGCCGTGCAGCTGTGCATCGACGAGGAGGACGTCGAGCGCGGCTTCGTGGACGTGGAGTGCGCTTCGCAGATCGAGCTGCGCAGCAACGCCGCTTGCCGCGTCGCCTTCCGCCCGACCGCCGGCTGGTTCAATTTCGCGCACGTCTACGGATTTCCCCGTTCGGTCGACATCGGCCCCGCGGGCGGCGCCTTCCTGCGGCCGCTGGAGCGCCAGCGCTCCTGCGTGTACCAGCTGAGCTACCGCTTCGAGTTGCGCACCGACACGCTGCCGGGAACGTACCGGTGGCCGCTCGCGGTGGCGCTCGAAAGCCCGTTGGAGGAGCGCGTGCGCGAGGTCAGCGCCGCTTGTGAATCATCCCGTACGGCACACCGCTGATCGCGCCGATCACGGCGGCGCCCCCGTAAGCGATCTCCGACGCCGGCGTCGCTCCTCACGCTTGCTGTGAACTGCGACATCGCGCGGGGCGCACGCGGCGTGGTACCTTACGCGAAAAATTTCGCGCACGAACCAGCGGAGGGACCGCACATGCGGTGGTTGCGATTCGTCCTCGCGGCGATGGCGGGGCTCGTGGTGACGGCGAGCGCGTTCGCGCAGGACCCCAATGCGTGGCTGGAGTCGCAAGGGCTCGAGGCCACGGACACGAAGCCTTTCGACGAATTCGTCGCCGTGGTCGCACATGTCAAGGGCGCCTCCGACGCGGCCGCCGCGCAGGAGCGCGTAGTGGTCTTCCGCCAGGGCAAGCCCGTGCTGGAAACGAGCGTGAAGGATGCGCCGGCCGGATCGCGCTGGACGATCCGCTCGATCGGGCGCGACCTCGATGGCGACGGGCAGCCCGACCTGCACCTGTCGAGCTTCGTCGGCAGCGGCAACTGCTGCACCACGCACTTCGTCTATCGCCTGAAGCCGCGCGTCGCGCGCACCGCGGTCTATGCGGCGGGCGCGATGGGCGGCGGCGATTTCCTCGACGTTCCCGGACGCAAAGGTGCGGTGATGATCTCCGCCGACGATTCTTCGGCCAACGCGTTCGCCCCGTATGCGAACTCGTACTTTCCGATGGTCGTGCTCGAGGTGGGCCACGGCCGCTTCGAGCTCGCGCGCGACCTCATGCAATCGCGGCTCCCAGGCATGCCGCCGCCGGTCTGCCAGCTGCCGGTCGCGACCGCGAACCTCTGGCTCAAGGAGCGCTGCGGCGAATACACGACGCTGCGCCGCCAGGAGCGAACCGCCGAGGTGAAGCAGAAGCTCGCGGCGATCAAGTCGGGACGCTCGGTGGAGAAGCTCGAGTGGTCCGACTACTTCGGCAACGGCCTCCTCGGCGCCGTCGCCGCGGAGATGAACCGCTACACCTACACCGGCCACGGCGACGCGGGCTACAACTGGCTCGAGACCGTGTGGCCCGGCAACGACGAGGTGAAGGTGCGCTTCATCCAGACGCTGCGCCAGACGCAGGCGAAGAGCGCCTTCGCGGAAGACCTGAAGCGCCTCGCCACCGTCGGCGGTTGACCCTAAGCCGGTTCCAGCGCCCCGCGCAGCAGGCGGGCGGCGGAAGCGGCATCCATCGGGCGGGCGAGGAGGAAGCCCTGCGCGCGATGGCATTCGAGGCGCGTGAGCGCCTCGAGCTGCGCCTGCGTCTCCACGCCCTCGGCCACCACGTCCACGCCCAGGCTCGCCGCCATCGCGACGATCGCGGTCACGATCGCCGCGTCGTCGGGGTCCACGATGAGGTCGCGCACGAACGACTGGTCGATCTTCACCGTGTCGATCGGCAGGCGCTTGAGGTAGGCGAGCCCCGAGTAGCCGGTGCCGAAATCGTCGATCGCGATGCCCACGCCGAGCGCCGCGATCTGGTCGAGCGCCTCGCGCGCCTCGCCCGCGCCCTCGACGATCACGCCCTCGGTCACCTCGAGCTCGAGGAGGCCGGCATCGAGGCCGGTCTCCTTCAGCAGCCCGTTCACGCGCTCGACGAAGCTCGATCGGGCGAGCTGGTTCGCCGACACGTTCACGGAGAGCATCACCGAGCGTCCGGGCGATTGCCACGACTTCGCCTGCGCGAGCGCCTCGCGCAGCACCCAGTCGCCGATCGGAATGATGAGGCCCGATTCCTCCGCCGCGGCGATGAACTGTCCCGGCGCGACCAGCTCTCCGTCCGGCGACTTCCAGCGCAGCAGCGCCTCGAAACCGGTGATCGAGCGGTCGCGCAGGTCGAAGAGCGGCTGGTAGTGCAGCTCGAACTCGCGGTTGTCGAGCGCGCGGCGCAGCGCGTTGTCGAGCGTGAGCCGCTGCTGCGCGGCGACGTTCATGTGCTGCGTGAAGAACTGGAGCTTGCCGCGCCCGGAATCCTTCGCGTGGTACATCGCGGTGTCGGCGTTCCTCATCAACGTCTCCGCGTCGGCGCCGTCGGACGGGTAGAGGCTGATGCCGATGGAGCCGGAGACGTGCAGGTCGTTGCCGTTGAGGTGGAAGGGGCTCCCCAGCACCTCGAGGATCTTCGAGCCGACGCTGGAGGTGTCCGCGGCCGACGCAATTCCCGGGATGACGATCACGAACTCGTCGCCGCCCACGCGCGCGACGGTATCGCCCTCGCGCACGCAGACGAGGATGCGGCTCGCGACCGATTGCAGCAGCCGGTCGCCCAGCTGGTGGCCGAGCGAGTCGTTGATGGTCTTGAAGCGGTCGAGGTCGAGGAAGAGCACGGCGAGCTGCGTGCCGTCGCGGTGCGCGTGCGCGATCGCGTGCTGGATGCGGTCCTTCAGCAGCACGCGGTTGGGCAGGCCCGTGAGCGCGTCGTGGTGCGCCATGTGCGCGATGCGCTGCTCGGCGAGCTTGCGGTCGGTGATGTCCATCGCCACGCCGATCACGCGCTGCGCGCGCCCGTCGGTGCCGCGCTCGATCTGGCCGCGATTGGTGAGCCAGTGCGTCGAGCCGTCGGGCCATACCACGCGATAGTCGATCTGGAAATCGGCGCCGCGTCGGATCGCGTGGCGCAGCGTCGCTTCGAGCAGCTCGCGGTCCTCCGGATGCAGCCGCTGCTGGAATGCGCGGTAGTGATTCATCGGATCGGCCGTGCGGCCGCCGAAGAGCACGCTCAGCCCCTCCGAGTGCAGGAACCGGTCCGTCTCGCACTCCCAGTACCAGATGCCCATCTGCGCCGCATCCATGGCGAGGCGCAGCTGCTCCTCGCTCTCGCGCAGCGCCTGCTCGGCCATCTTGCGGCGCGAGATGTCGGCGAGGGTCACCATCGTGCCGATCACCTCGTTCTGCTCGCCGTAGATGGGCGCGATCGAAAGCGACACGTCGACCTCGGAGCCGTCGCGGCGCAGCCGGCGCGTCTCTTCGACCCAGAGGGTCTCGCCCGCCTGCGCGCGGCGGCGCAGCTGCTTCGCCTCGGGGACGAGGCGCTCCGGGACGATGACGGTGTTGGTCTCGAGCACCTCCGCCTCGGTCCAGCCGAAGAGGCGCTCGGCCGCCGGATTCCACATGCGGATCACGCCGTCCAGGTCGCGCGCGATGATCGCGACCGGCGCGGCGTGGATCACGGTGCGCAGGCGCTCGTGGCTCTCGCGCGTCTGTGCCTCGAGCGCCTTCCTCTCGGTCAAGTCCGCGAGCACGCCCACCGTTCCCGCGAGCTCGCCCGAGGCGCCGAGGAACGCGGCCAGGTTCACCAGCACGTCGTGGCGCGTGCCGTCGCGCGCATGCGTGAAAGCGGTCTCGTAGGTGCGGGCCTGCGCGTCCGCGCTCGCCGGCGACGGATCGAGATCCGGGGCGAGCGTATCGCCCGCGTCGCGGCCGAGGATCTCCGCGCGCGGCACGCCGACGTATTCCTCGAACGCGCGGTTCACTCCGAGGTAGCGCCCCTGCGCGTCCTTGTAGAACACCGGGCTCGGCATCGCCTCGATGAGCTCGCGGGCGAAAGCGAGCTGCGCGGAGAGGGCGTCGGCGCGGCGGGCGGCGGCGCGCGAGCGGGCGAGCGCCCAGACCAGCGCGGCGACGCACGCGCCCAGGGCGAGCACGAGGACCAGCACGGCGAGGGTCGGGGAGCGCAGCAAGCTCATGGGGGGCGGCCCGTCGGTAGTCATTCTCACTATAGACGAATTGGCACGCTAAAATGGCGACTTTTGCCTGCCGGTTTCCCCTCCGTGTCCCTGATCGTCCAGAAGTATGGCGGCACCTCCATGGGTAGCCCCGAGCGCATCCGCGAGGTCGCGCGCCGCGTCCACCGCTTCGCGAAGGAGGGCCATCGGCTCGTCGTCGTGCCGTCCGCGATGGCGGGCGAGACCAACCGCCTCCTCGCGCTCGCGAAGGAGGTCAATCCCGACGCCGATCCGCGCGAGCTGGACGTGATCGCCTCCACCGGCGAGCAGGTCTCGATCGGGCTGCTGTCCATCGCGCTGCACAAGCTCGGCGTGAAGGCGAAGAGCTACACCGGCTGGCAGGTGCCGATCCTCACCGACGCGGCCTACAGCAAGGCGCGCATCCTCGCGATCGAGGAGCGCAACGTGCGCGCGGACCTGGACGACGGCTGCGTTGTGATCGTCGCGGGCTTCCAGGGCATCGACGACGACAACAACATCACCACGCTCGGGCGCGGCGGTTCCGACACGACCGGCGTGGCGCTCGCCGCGGCGCTCAAGGCCGACGAGTGCCAGATCTACACCGACGTGGACGGTGTATATACAACCGATCCGCGCATCGTTCCCGAGGCGCGCCGGCTGGACACGATCACCTTCGAGGAAATGCTCGAGCTCGCCTCGCTGGGCTCCAAGGTGCTGCAGATCCGATCCGTGGAGTTCGCCGGCAAGTACAAGGTGAAGCTGCGGGTGCTCTCGTCCTTCACGGACGTGGGCTCGACCGACATGGGCACCCTCATCACGTTCGAGGAAGAAGAGAACATGGAACAGGCCATCATCTCCGGCATCGCGTTCAACCGCGACGAAGCCAAGATCACGGTGCTGGGCGTGCCCGACCGCCCCGGCATCGCCTTCGCGATCCTCGGGCCCATCGCCGAGGCGAACGTCGACGTGGACATGATCATCCAGAACGCGTCCACCGAAGGGATGACCGACTTCTCGTTCACGGTGCACAGGAACGAGTACAAGCGCGCGATGCAGATCCTCGAGAAGGTGAAGGGCGAGATCCAGGCGAAGGGCGTGGTGGGCGACGACCGCATCGCGAAGGTCTCGCTGGTGGGCATCGGCATGCGCACCCATGCGGGCATCGCCTCGCGCATGTTCGGCTGCCTCGCGCGCGAGCGCATCAACATCCAGATGATCTCCACCTCCGAGATCAAGACCTCGGTCGTCGTGGACGAGAAGTACATGGAGCTCGCGGTGCGGGTGCTGCACAAGGAGTTCGAGCTCGACAAGGCGCCCGACGAGGAGAAGATGCGGCCGTGAGGCTCGCCCTCGCGCTCGCGGTGGCCGCGATGTCGCTCAACCTTTCGCACGCCGCTCCCACCGCCGCGCCCGACGATCCCTACCTCTGGCTCGAGGACGTCGAGGGTGCGAAGGCCCTCGACTGGGTGAAGGCGCAGGATGCCGAGAGCCGGCATGAGCTCGAGTCGAAGCCGCAGTACCGCGCGATCCACGAGCGCTTCGTGCGGATCTACCAGTCGCACGAGCGCATCCCCTACGTGGTGAAGCGCGCAAAGTGGCTCTACAACTTCTGGCAGGACGAGAAGGCGCCGCGCGGCCTGTGGCGGCGCACGACGCTCGAGGAATATCGCAAGGCCGATCCGAAGTGGGAAGTGCTGGTCGATCTCGACAAGCTCTCGGCCGACGAAGGCGTGAAGTGGGTGTGGAAGGGCGCGGCCTGCCTATACCCCGAGTATCGGCGTTGCCTGGTGCAGCTTTCGCGCGGCGGCGCGGATGCGGTCGAGGTGCGCGAGTACGACACGGTCGACAAGCGCTGGGTGAAGGACGGCTACTTCTCGCCGGAGTCGAAGCAGGACGTGGCCTGGATCGACGCGAATGCGATCTACATTTCGCGCGACTACGGCCCCGGGACGATGACGCGCTCGGGCTATCCGCGCATCGTGAAGGAATGGAAGCGCGGCACGCCGCTCTCCGCGGCGAAGACGGTGTTCGAGGGCGAGGCGAGCGATGTCGGCTCGAGCGCCTGGGTAGTCCACGAGCCGGGACGCACCTACGAGGGGCTTCGCCGCAGCATCACGTTCTTCGAGGGCGAGGACTACCTGCGCGAGGGGGACAAGTGGATCCGCCTCGACAAGCCGCGCGACGCCGATGCGTCGGTGGCGATGGGCTGGCTCTTCGTGCGCCTGCGCTCCGACTGGAAGCCGGCCGATCGCGCATTTCGTGCCGGATCGCTTCTCGCGATCGGCCTCGACCGATTCCTTTCGGGCGCGCGTGATTTCGAGGCGATCTTCGAGCCCAGCGAGCGCGTGTCGCTGCAGGGGTTCTCCGCCACGCGGCACAAGCTGTTGCTCGATCTGCTCGATAACGTGAAGGGACGAGTGGTCGAAATGTCTCCTCCTCGCCTGGGAGCGGGCCCAGGGGAGAGCCGCTGGACGTCTCGCGAAATTCCCGTTCCGCCCAACTCCTCGGTCGACGTCGCGCCCTTCGACCGCGACGCGAGCGACGACTACTGGCTCACGGTCACCGGATTTCTCGAGCCGACCACGCTCTATCTCGATCATGACCACGGCGGCGCGCGCGAGAAGCTCAAGGCGCTGCCGGCGTTCTTCGATGCGAACGGCCTCGCCGTCGCGCAGTACGAGGCGACGTCGAAGGACGGCACGAAGGTCCCGTACTTCGCGGTGATGCGCAGCGGCGCGAAGCTCGACGGCTCCACGCCCGCGATCCTGTACGGCTACGGCGGTTTCGAGATCCCGATGACGCCCTCGTACAGCGGGACGATCGGCTCGGGTTGGCTCGAGCACGGCGGCGCGTGGCTGCTCGCGAACATCCGCGGCGGCGGAGAGTTCGGGCCGGCGTGGCACGCGGCCGCGCAGCGCGAGAAGCACCAGAACGCGTTCGACGACTTCATCGCGGTGGCGCAAGATGCGATCCGCCGCGGCATCACCTCGCCCGCGCATCTCGGCATCATGGGCGGAAGCAACGGCGGCCTGCTCGTCGGCGCCACCTTCATCCAGCGCCCCGAGCTCTTCAAGGCGGTGGTGTGCCAGGTCCCGCTGCTCGACATGAAGCGCTACAGCCATCTGCTCGCGGGCGATTCGTGGGTCGCGGAGTACGGCGATCCCGACGATCCGGCGCAATGGGCGTACATCTCGAAGTACTCGCCCTACCAGAACGTGAAGCCGGGCGTGAAGTACCCGCGCGTGCTCTTCACCACGACGACGCGCGACGACCGCGTCCATCCCGGCCACGCGCGCAAGATGGTCGCGAAGATGAAGGCCCAGGGCCACGACGTTCTCTACTTCGAGGACACCGAGGGCGGCCACGCCGCGGGCTCCACGCCCGCGCAACAGGCCTACATGTGGGCGATCACCTACACCTTCCTGCTAAGCGAACTGAAATAGGGGACAGTCCCCTTTTTCTCTTAGGCGGAACGGGCGTTCGCTCTTACGGAAAAAGGGGACTGTCCCTTAATACTCGACCGTCCCGCCGCGGCGCGGATCGGCGGCGCCGATCCAGCCGCCGTTCGAGCGCTCGATGTAGCCCGCGCCCGAGAGGAGCGGCGCGACCACGACATCGTGTCCGAGCGCACGCAGCGGTGCCGCGAGGCGCTCGGCCGCAGTTCCCCGCTCGACGACGATCTTCCCCGGCGTCGCGGTCGACACGTGCCCCATGACGATCGCCTGCGCGGGCGACGCATGGTTCGCGAGCATCTCGATCCAACCTTCACCGATGTAGTCGGGGATCGGACCGCCGCCCGCCGAGCCGCCGGCCGCGAACGGCTCGCCCGAAGCGTCGAACACGATCGCGGGCGCCATCGACGTGAACGGACGCTTGTGCGGCGCCATCGCGTTCGCCGCGCGCTCGCCGGGCTTCGGCGCCGTCGAGAAATTCGTGAGCGCGTCGTTCAGCACGTAGCCGTCGACCATCAGCCGCGAGCCGAAGCCGAGGTTGTTCGTCGTCGTCATCGCGACCACGTCGCCGGATCCGTCCGCCACCGTGAGCTGGCTCGTGCCGCTCATCAGCAGCGGTTCCGTGGGAACGAGCGCGACGTCCGCGCCGGCGGGCAAGCCCGCTTGCGGATGCGTATTGGCGGCGCCCGCGTCGATCGAGGCGGCTCTCTCCCTGGCGTACGCCGGCGCGATGAGCCCTTCGGTGGGCACGGGCGTGAACGCCGGGTCGCCCACGTACTTCGCGCGGTCGGCACGCGCGAGCTTGCCCGCCTCCACGAAGAGATGCACGAACCGCGGGTCGTCGAAATCATAGTGCGCGCCCGAGCGCGATTGCATCATCTGCAGCACCTGAAGCAGGTAGATCCCGCCATAAGAGGGCGGCGGCACGGTGCATACGCGATAGGCGAGGAACGGCGCGCAGATCGGCTCGCGCTCCCGCGCTCGATAGGCCCGCAGGTCCTCCGCGGTCATCAGCGAGGGAAGCGGCCCGCGCTGCGCCGATGCGACGATGCGTTCCGCGCCGCCATCCCCCAGCATCCCGTCCACGCCGTGCGCCGCGATGCGCCGCAGTGTCGCCGCGTACTCCGGATTGGGAACGAGGGTGCCGATCGGAAGCGGGTGCCCCTCCACATCGAAATACATCGCGAGATCCGGCGTCGCGCGCGGATCCACGCGGTCGAGCTCCACGATGCGATGCAGGAACTCGGGAATCGGGAAGCCCCGCTCGGCGAGCGCGATCGCCGGCTCGAAGAGCGCCGGCCATGGGAGCTTGCCGTAGCGTCGATGCACTTCCGCGAGCATCGGAAGCGTTCCCGGAACGGCGACCGAGCGACCGCCGGTGATCACGGCCGCGCGCGGCAGCAGCCGGCCGTCGAGCGCCGTGCGCAGGCTCGCCGTGGTGCGCGCGGGGGCCGCGGCGAGCCCGTCGAACGACACGAGCTTGCGCTGCGACGCATCCCAATAGATGAGCACCGCGCCGCCGCCGAGCCCCGACATCTGCGGCTCGACGAGTCCCAGCACCATCTGCGCGGCGACGACCGCATCGATCGCATTGCCGCCGCGATCGAGCATCTCCATCGCCGCGCGCGTCGCGAACGGATTCGCCGTCTGTGCGATACGCGCGGTTGCCGCTGCCGCCGTCGACCGCGCGCCGGAAGCCGCAGGCCCGACGTGAACGGCGCGAGGCGTCTCGGCGCAACCCGCGGCGAACGCGAGAAGGAAGACGGCAACATTCCGGAACTTCATGGCGTCGGCCCTCGTCGTAGGGAGGCGCCATCATCGTACCGGTGGCTCGGCTATAATTCGACCTTCGCCGGAGAGATGCCCGAGAGGCCGAAGGGGGCGCCCTGCTAAGGCGTTATATGGGCTTAAACCCGTATCGAGGGTTCGAATCCCTCTCTCTCCGCCAACCCACACCACCAAGCCCATGGACCGCTTCACCGGCGGTTGCCTTTGCGGCAATGTCCGAATCGTGGCTTCGGGACGCCCGTACCGGGTGGGCCTTTGTCACTGTCTCGACTGCCGCAAGCATCACGGCGCGCTCTTCCATGCTTCCGCGATCTTTCCGCGGGATGCGGTGACGATCGATGGAGAAACCCGCGACTACGCCGGGCGATTCTTCTGTCCGCGCTGCGGCTCGTCCGTTTTCTCGCGCACCGGGGATGAAATCGAAGTGAACCTGGGATCCCTGGATGCGCCCGACCAGCTCATGCCGACCTACGAAAGCTGGATCGTGCGTCGCGAGTCCTGGTTGCCGCCGTTTCCGCTGAAGAGGCGCTACGACCGCGATCGCGACGCCACGGGTCGCTTGGAGGAGTAGGCAGGCCCTCAGCGCACGAAGTGCCGGAAGAGGAAGTAGAGCAGGATCAGCACCCACATCCAGCCCCAGGCGCCTTTCCTTCTTGCGCGAGTCGTCTCCGATTGCCCCTGTGCCTGCTTCACGGCCGCCTTCTTGCCGAGCTCGCCGGTCGCGATGCTCGGCGCACGCGAAGCGGGAGCGAAGCCGCCCGGCCGAGCGTCCTCGTTCATGCCGAGGCCCTTGTGGCGTGCCCGATCGCGCGCTTCCCATTCGCGCGTTTCCTTCAGGAGCTTGTCGAATTCGGTCTCGTCGTGGGCCATGGGCTGGGCGATGCGTCGATGGAGCCAGCCGATTATCCCCCAGCGCGGCGATTCACGAATGTGAAGTGCGGTTCTATCGCACGAGTGATAAGCTCGTCCTCTTTTTCATTCGGGAGCGTTCCATGCGACGGTCGGCATCGACCCGTAACTCGAAACGGCGCGCGGCGCCGGGCAAGGTCGCGCGGTTGTATCACTTCGATGCGGAGACGGTCGGACAGATCGAGTTCCTCGCGCAGGTGTTCGGCGGCAAGGAGAAGGGCATCGCCGCCGCGGTGGGCATCGCCGCGCGGGTGCTGAAGGGCGAGCAACCCGACCTTTGCATCTCGATCAAGTAGCGCGTCCACGCGATCGATGAACGTCGCGCAGTCGTTGCGCGGTTGCGGCCCACGCGTCCGTAAGCCGATTCCTACAAGAGTTCGCATGCTGATCATCCGAGAACCGCAACGGGACCGCCGGAGTCGAAGCGCTTCCTCGGTTCGAAAGGTCGTTCGATGAAGGTCGCCGTGGTCGTCGGAAGCCTGCGCAAGGGCTCGTACAACCGGATGATCGCGAAGGCGCTGTGCGCGCTCGCCCCTCCCGGCATGCAGTGCGACATCGTGGAGATCGGCAACCTCCCGCTCTACAACCCGGACCTCGAGGATGGCTCGCTGCCGCCGGCGTGGGAGGAGTTCCGCAAGCGCATCCGCGCTTCCGATGCCGTGCTCTTCGTGACTCCGGAATACAACCGCTCGGTCCCCGGCGCGCTCAAGAACGCGATCGACGTGGGCTCGCGTCCCTATGGCAAGAGCGTGTGGTCGAAGAAGCCCGCGGCGGTGGTGAGCGTCTCTCCGGGTGCGATCGGCGCGTTCGGCGCGAACCAGCACCTGCGCCAGAGCTTCGTCTTCCTCGACATGCCGGCGATGCAGCAGCCCGAGGCCTACATCGGCGGCGTCGCGGGCCTGGTCGACGACAAGGGCGAGGTGACGAAGGAAGAGACGCGCGAGTTCCTGCGCAAGTTCATGGAGTCGTTCGGGCGCTGGGTCAAGGCGACCAGCGGGGCGGCTAGCTGAGCGGCGGCTCGGGCCTGTCGGTGTCGGGCTGCCACAGGAAGAGCCCGTCGCCCACGTAGCTGCGCCGCCAGTACGTTCCGCACAAGCCGCATCGGAAGCGCGCACCGGCCGGCTCGCTCGCCTTGCTGCTCGGCTCGAGCACGATCTGCCGGTGGCCTTCGATGCCGCTCAGGCCGTTCTTGCACTTGGGGCAGGTCCGGTACGGCATTGTCGTTGGAGGTGACTCGTCCCGGGGCGGGGCTTCCCGCGAGAAATATATTCCGCGCCATTCGCGCACGCAACACCGCGCCCGGGACCGTGGGCTGAAATGCCTCGCTAGAGGATGGCGGGAAGGTTGCGCTTGCCTTCCGGGGTGAGCCGGAGCGCCCGCGTGTCGTCGATGCGGGCGAGCCAGCGCTTCGCGAGGAAGTGGTCGAGGAGGGCGGTGGCGAGGCGCCCGGCCATGTGGTCGCGGCGCTCCGACCAGTCGAGGCACCCGTAGGCGTAGCGCTCGCCGCGCAGCGAGGCACTCGCATCGACGCCGATCGATTCGAGCCATGCGCGTCCCGTTCGCGTGACCTCGTAGCCGCCGCCGGTGGCGACCAGGCGCCGGCGCGCGAGGAGCGAGCGCAGCAGCTCCACGCCGAGCTCGCCGGCGAGGTGGCGATAGCAGGTGCGCGCGTGCTTGAGCGAGTGGTACGGCTCGCGCAGCCACTTCGAATCGGCGGCGCGGCGCTCGGCGACCAGCGAGAGCGCCTCGAGCGCGCGCGCGACGTCGGCATCGGCCACGCGGAAGTAGCGGTGCCTGCCGCGCGGCTCGACGGCGAGGAGTCCTTCGTGCACGAGCTTCGCGAGGTGCTCGCTCGCGGTGGACGGATTCACGCCCGCGGCGCGCGCGATGTCGCCCGAGGGCAGCGATTCCCCGCCCAGGAGCGCTGCGAGCATGCGCGCGCGCGTCGGATCGCCGATGGAAGTCGCGATGCGCGCGAAGCGCGGTTCGACGGGAGGATGGCGGGGCATGCGAAACATCGTATACCCGCCGCGCCGTTCGACGTTGCGGCGTGCGCCGAAACGCGATCCTGGGGACGACATTCGCGCACTTCGCGGGCCAGGCCGGGGCGGCGCGGGATTTCCTCGCGGGATTGCGTCCAGCGCTCGGGGTGGGCGGCACCGCGGAGTTGGCCGGAGCTCTCCTCGCGCTTCGTTACATCGC
>Ga0157370_10004923_pt1 | contig 15124 bp, 9 predicted proteins | sample C35metaG_FD_113463 | JGI IMG/M metagenome (GOLD analysis project Ga0157370, IMG submission 113463) | Corn rhizosphere microbial communities from Kellogg Biological Station, Michigan, USA - C3-5 metaG | ecosystem: Host-associated > Plants > Roots > Rhizosphere > Soil | place: USA: Michigan...
CGTAAGTCGGGCGGAGAACCCGCCGAGCCGACGTGTCCTCCGTGGACGCACCCGGCTCCAAGATCACCAACACCGCAGTCGGTCCCCGCCGTCGCGTGGGCCGTTGGCTTGTTGCAGTGCTTGCCGCCATGGCTCTTTTTGGCCAAACCGCCGCCGCCGCTCCGATTCCTTCACGCCCAGCCGATTCCTTTGTCGGGTCGATCGGGGTCAACACCCATTTTTACTATTCCGACACTCCCTACGTCGAACGTTTCGAACAGGTGAAGCAACGGCTTGCGGAACTGGGAGTGCGCCATGTGCGGGAAAACATCGCCCCCGACAACCGCCCCGACCAATACCGGCGGCTGCGCGAACTCGCCGCGACGGGGATCAAGGCCGACCTGATCTTGGGCGACCCGAGGAACGGGATCTCGACCCTCGATCACATGCTCTCGGTGGTCAAGACCGAACTCACGGGTGCCCTGGACGCAGTCGAGGGGCCAAACGAGTTCAACGCTCAAGGCGTCGCGAACTGGGCGCCGATGCTGCGCGAATATCAGCAGCATCTGTACACGGCTGTGAAGTCGGATCCGTCGCTGTCGCCTTTGACCGTGATCGGCCCCTCGATAACGAATTGGGGGGACGCCGAAGAACTTGGCGACATCTCAGGGATGTTGGACGTAGGGAACGCCCACCCCTATACGAGCAAGCCGCCCGAGACCGTCGTCACCGAAGCGCTCGAGCGTTCGGCGCAAACCGCCGGAGCAAAACCCGCGTTTACGACCGAGACGGGTTACGACACGGCGATGAACTACACGGGGCCCGAATCATTCCTGCCGGTCACCGAAGCAGCGCAGGCTGTGTATATGCCGCGTGTATTCCTGGAGCACTTTCGACGGGGCGTGAGCCGCACCTACTCCTACGAGCTTCTGGACGAGTTCCCTGACCCCAAGCTGACGGACCGCGAGTCGAACTTCGGCCTGCTTAGGAACGACCTCTCCAAGAAGCCCGCATTCGACGCGCTGCGGAACCTGATCGGCATTCTCAAGGACCCTGGATCCAGCTTCACCCCTGGCTCGCTCGACTATTCGCTGGAAGGAAACCAAGAAGGCCTGCGCCAGGTGCTACTGCAGAAGAGCGACGGCAGCTTCTACTTGGCCGTCTGGCGGGCGACGAGTGTTTGGGATCCGATCAACAAGGTCGCGTTGAATCCCGGAAGCCCCCCGATCTCGATCAAGTTCAACCAACCGATCTCCAGCGTCCAGCTATACGCGCCCAACGTATCCGATGCGCCCCAGTCTTCGATCGTCAACCCGAGCGGTCCGCTCAGTTACGCAATCGGGCCTCAGGTGCAGATCCTGCGGATCACCCCCGGGCCATCGGGCGCTCCGACGACCGAACCAACTCCGACCCCGACCGAACCGGCCCCCATTCCGACCGAAGAAACCGCGCCCGTGCCGACCGAACCCACCCCCGCTCCGACCGAAGAACCCGCGCCTGCCCCCGAAGAATCGACCAAGAAGGGGGGCAAGTCCGGCAGCGGCAAGGGAGGGCGTAAGCGCCTCGCGCTGTGGACCGGCAGCCGCTCTGTAAAGGCCGGCCAGCCGCTGGCGATCGGCGGTCGAGTGATCGCAGCGACGCCGACCGCCTCGACGCCGGTAGCGATCCAGCGCTGGGAAGGCGGCTGGCACACCGTTGGCCACGATCACGCTTCCCCCGCGGGCCTCTTCCACGAGAAGGTCAAGCTCGCAAGCCAAGGCAGAAGCGGGATTGCACGCATCCGCGTTGTCGCCCCCGCCGCAGTCCCCTCGCGGCAGATCTCGGTTCGCGTTCGCGGATAGAACGCAACGAGCCTTTCTCAAACATCCGTCCAGGTGAGTTGACAGCGACTGACGGAGGCCTCGGGCCCTGTCGAGGCATCCCATGTGGATGCTCCACTCTCAAGCAGACGTCGCAGCGGCCGCCGCCGACACCGCGGCATCGCGGTCCTGCCGGTCGCCCTCGTCGTCGTAGCGACGCTCGCCGTAACGCCCGCCTGGGCAGTGGCGGAATCGGCGAGCCCGGCCAACTCGTTCGTCGACTCGGTAGGGGTCAACACCCACATGCTCTATTCAGATACGCCGTATGGCTCACGCTTCGACGAGGTCAAGCAACGCCTGACCGAACTCGGCGTCCGGCATATCCGCGAGGACCTCGCCGCCGAACGTCCCGACCAATACCAACGCCTCAACGAACTGGCTGCCGTTGGAATCAAGTCAACCCTGATCCTCGGCGACCCGGGCAACGGGTCGACCGGGCTCGAAGACCTCACCGCAACGGTCAAGGATCGGCTGGCCGGCGCAGTCGATGCAGTCGAGGGCCCAAACGAGTACAGCACCAGAGGCGGCTCGAACTGGCGCTCCGATCTGGCCGCCTACCAACAGAGTCTGTATGCCACGGTCAAGGGCGATCCCGCGCTGGCCTCGCTCCCGGTCATCGGGCCGTCGATCGTGCACGGGGATCAAGCGGCACTCGGCGATATCTCCTCCAGCCTGGACTTCGGCAACATGCATTCCTATCCGGATGGGGAGACGCCCGAGGCAAACCTGAGCTCACAGCTCTCCTCGGCGGCTCTCAACTCCGGGTCCAAACCGGTGATGGCGACCGAGACCGGCTACAACACCGCGGTCAACTCGAGCAGTGAACTGAAGCCCGTCTCCGAAGAAGCGATGGCGACCTACATTCCGCGCCTCTTCCTCGAGTACTTCAGCCGCGGGGTCGTCCGCACCTACTCCTACGAGCTGCTCGATGAGTCTTCCGAACCGGCCCAGACCGACCCGGAGGCCCACTTCGGCCTGCTGCGCAACGACCTCTCGCCAAAGCCCGCCTTCGACGCCCTGCGCAACACGATCGACATCCTCAGCGACCCGGGCGCAAGCTTCTCGCCCGAAGCACTCGAATACACGGTCGGCGGAGATCAAACCGACCTACATCAGGTGCTTCTGCAAAAGCAGGACGGCAGCTTCTACCTCGCCCTTTGGCGCGCCGAGAGCGTCTGGGACACCGCGGGGCACAGCTCGATCCAGGTGCCCCCGACGCCGGTGAAACTCCAGTTCGATCGCAGCGTAAGTAGCGCCCAGCGGTACATGCCGAACGTCTCCGCCGCCCCGCTCGACACCGTCTCCGGCCACGGGAACTCGCTTTCGCTGGGCGTCGGCGCGCAGGTCGTGATCCTACGCCTCGAGCCCGGCGAAGCGGTCGGAGCCGGCCGAATCAAGTTCTGGATCTCCAGGCGGTCTGTCCCGCCCGGTGGGCGAGTGGCCATCGGCGGCTGTCTGCCCAGTCAGGCAATGGGGCACTCACTGCCTGTCAGCATCCAGCGCTGGCAATCGCAAGAGCGGCGCTGGCAGACCGTCGGTCACGGACGAACCTCTCGGAAGGGCACCTTCCACAAGGCGATCAGGCTCTCACCGCGCCGCTTCGGGCGGGTCTCCCGCCTGCGGGTGGTCGCACAGCAGACCCAGCCCTCCAGAGCGCTCCAAGTGCGGATCCGCGGCTCGGCCGCAGAACCCCACGTCGCCATCGGCGCCGCGGCAGTCGTTGCGCCAGAGCAGAACCCCGACGCAACGAGCTGAGCCGCGAGCATCGATCAGCTGAGGCGCCGCCCGAGATCCGCGAGCTGCTCGTGCAGCTCGTCGGGCAGATGCTCGCCGAAGCGGGCGAAGTGCTCCTCGACCTGCGGCAGCTCCGCCTTCCACTCGACGGAGTCGACCGCGAGCAGGTCGGCGACTTCCTCGGCCGTGATCTGCAGGCCCTCGGTGTCGAGCCCACCGGCCGCCGGCACCATGCCGATCGGGGTCTCCTCTGCCTCGGCTTCGCCGGCGCAACGACGGAAGACCCACTCGAGCACGCGGCTGTTCTCGCCGAAGCCCGGCCAGAGAAAGTTGCCCTCGTCGTCTTTGCGGAACCAGTTGACGTAGAACACGCGGGGCATCCGCGCGCCCTCGCGGGCCCCGACCTCGAGCCAGTGGTTGAAGTAATCGCCCATGTGGTAGCCGCAGAACGGGAGCATCGCCATCGGGTCGAAGCGGAGCTTGCCGACCTCGCCCGCCGCCGCCGCGGTCGTCTCCGAAGACATGATCGAGCCGAGGAAGACACCGTGCTTCCAGTCGAAGGCTTCGCGGACCAACGGGACGACGTGAGAGCGGCGACCGCCGAAGAGAAAGGCGTCGATCGGGACTCCGGCGGGGTCCTCCCACTCGGGTGCGATCGAGGGGCAAGCCGCCGCGGGCGTGGTGAAGCGGGCGTTGGGATGCGAGGAGGGCTTGTCCGAGTCCGGCGTCCAATCCTCGCCGTGCCAGTCGATCAGGTGCTCGGGCGGCTCGGTGGTCATCCCCTCCCACCACACGTCGCCGTCGTCGGTCTTGGCGCAATTGGTGAAGATCGAGTCGCGGGCGACGGTCTTCATCGCGTTGGGGTTGGTCTTTTCGCCCGTTCCCGGCGCGACGCCGAAGAAGCCCGCCTCGGGGTTGATCGCGTAGAGGCGGCCGTCGTCGCCGAACTTCATCCAGGCGATGTCGTCGCCGACCGTCTCGACCTTCCAGCCCGGCACGGTCGGAATCAGCATCGCCAGGTTGGTCTTGCCGCAGGCCGACGGGAATGCCCCCGCGACGTACTTGACCTCGCCCTCGGGCGAGGTGAGTTTGAGGATCAGCATGTGCTCTGCGAGCCAGCCCTCGTCGCGGGCCATCGCAGAGGCGATCCGCAGGGCGAAGCACTTCTTGCCGAGCAGTGCGTTGCCGCCGTAGCCGGAGCCATAGGACCAGATCTCGCGACTCTCGGGGAAGTGGACGATCCACTTGTTCTCCGCGTCGCAGGGCCATGGGACGTCTTCCTCGCCAGCCGCCAGCGGAGCGCCGACGGAATGCAGGCAGGGGACGAACTCGCCATCGGTGCCGAGCACGTCGAGGGCGCCCTTGCCCATCCGGGTCATGATCCGCATGCTGGCGGCGACGTAGGGCGAGTCGGTCAACTGCACGCCGACGTGGGCGATCGGCGAGCCGAGCGGGCCCATCGAGAAGGGCACCACATACATCGTGCGACCCGCCATCGAGCCCTCGAAGAGCCCACGCAGCATCGCCTTCATCTCGTCCGGCTCGCGCCAGTTGTTGGTCGGGCCAGCGTCCTCCTCACGCTCGGAGCAGATGAAGGTGCGGTCTTCGACCCGGGCGACATCGCCGGGATCGGAGAGGGCGAGGTAGGAATTCGGGCGCTTGGCATCGGAGAGGCGCTCGAAGGTGCCCGCCTCGATCAGCGTTTCGGCGAGCTTGTCGTACTCCTCTGCGGAGCCGTCGCACCAGTGGATGGTGGCGGGCTGGGTCAGGTCTGCGATCTCCCCGACCCAGTCGAGGAGCTTCTTGTTGGTGGTCGGCGCTTCGGCCGCGATGGTTTGGCTCATCCAGCGCACTCTACTTACCGCTGCCGGACTTTATGTTGGTGATTTCGGTGTCGGCGTCGGAATTGAGAATCTTCAGCGTCACCGTCTCCTGCTTTCCCCCAGCCAGGCTGACCGTGCAATCGAAGGTCGCACCGGTCTTGACCTCGACCCCGGAGGGACAGTCGACCGAAGCGACCTTCCGCCCCGTGGATTTCTCCAGGTTTTCTTCGATCGTGCCCTCCATCTTGGCGCTGTCGATCACGGTTTCGCCGCAGCCGGCCCCGACGAAGACGGCGACAGCCAGCGCTGCGACAGCGCCGAATCGAGACAGCAGGCTCATCTCTCTCCCTTCGAGTGGATCGTCTTAGAAGTATCCCAGGGCGGCAAGCCGCCGGGTCAGCGCGCGAACAGCTCCGAGCGCGGGTTCAGCGAGCGAGCTTCGCGGTAGGCGCGAACGGCAGGCGCCGCCCTGCCACGCTCAGCTTCGATCCGCGAGAGGACCAACCAGGTGCGCCAGTCGGTCGACTCGCGCTCGGTCGCGGCCCAGGCTGCATCCGCCGCAGCCACGAGGTTCCGCTGCTGCTCGAGCACAAGCGCTTGTTGCAGGCGTGGCGTCGCGGCGCCCGACTGCACGTTCTGTGCACTCTTCGCCGCCTCAAGAGCGCCCGGAAGGTCGCCGGCGCGGGCATCGGCTTCGCTCTGGCGCAGCAGAGCGGCGGAGGCGAGTGGAATCGCGGTTGCGACGATTGCGGCCAAAGCCACGACGAGGAATGCGACTCTCAGGGGCAACCGCAGCCCGGTTTTGGGCTTATCGGCATCTCGTCCCGTCGCGGACACGAGGATGGATGCGAGCAGGAGCGTTGCGACTGGAAGCACGGGCACCTGCCACATCCAGTCGAAGATCGCGGTGAAGCAGAAGGCGACACAGCCGGCCAGGGCGGCAGCGAGCTGCGGACGCCGCTCCGGTGAGGCACGAAGGGTCGCGCGAGCGCCGCCGAGCAGGATCAGGAGAAGGAAAGCGGCGAGCAGCAGGATGCCGACGACACCGAGCTCGCCGAGCGTCTGCATGTAGAGCGAATGCGTGTCGCGCACCACTCCTCCACTGCCTTCGCGGTCCCACCAGTATTCGAAGGTCCCGGAGCCCGTCCCCGTGAAGGGCTTGCTGGCGTTCTCATCGACAGCTACGGACCAGAATTCGTAGCGGCCCTCACCGCCGACGCTGGCGAGTCGCCCTCCACCATGTGGCACGTCGGAGCGCTTGAATTCGTGCCAGGCATCGGACGCTCTTCCGGGTGCGTCCAGGGCCGCCCCGGCGACCAGCAGGCAAAGCACGCAGGCGGCGACGGCCACCAAGGACCGGTTGCGGGAGACATGCGTCCAGCGCGGGCGCCGCCCGCTCCCCAGGCTGGATCCGAGAGCCGCCTGGATCAATCCGACCGACAGGCATACGACCACGACGATCAGCAGTAGACGATTCCCCTGGCTTTCGGCCGTGGCATTGAGCAGGCCGTGCCGTAGGGCGTCGCGCGAGGATGCGACGACGATCAGGATCGCGCCTCCCGCGGCGGCGACAAGCAGGGTTAGCGTCTTCGGCAGCCGATCGGAGGTGAACGCGAGAAAGACAGCGACCGACAGGACGCCCGCGGCGATACCGCCACGAGAGAGAGTGAAGAAGACGGTCAGGGCAAGCGCCGGCAGGGCCGCCGCTGCAAGCGAGCGCAGCAGGATGGACCTCGCGCAGGTGGCAACCTGGAGCAACAGGGGAATCCCGATCGCAATCAGCCCCGCGAGGGCGTTCCAGTAGTTCAGGGGAAATGCCAACCGTTCGCGGCTGTCGCTCAGGAATCGCGCGGTTTGGTCAGCTTCCGGGAACCACGCGGGATGCAAGCGGGAGAGCAGTGCGACGACCGCCACGCAGGCGATCCCTGCGGCCACCGCACCGACTAGGAGCCTGGCTCCCCTGGGGCCGCGGAGGAAGAGAGCAAGTGCGAAGACGCCGAGGTAGGCGATCACGCGCGCAAGGTCGGCCCAGGTTCTGTCGAGGCTCTCCGTCCAAATCAGGCTCAGCGCGGTCCACGCGACGAAGCCGGCAAGCAGGCCAAGCGCTGCCCAGGCGAGGGGCCCGAGGTGCCGCCGTGGCAGCGCGCCAACCAGGGCGCCGGCAAGCAGGAACCACCAGACGGCGATCCCGACCTGGTCATGCACGAGCGGGTCGTAGCCGCCGCCCTCGAGACCCAGGTAGACGACGATGCCGAAACCGAAGAGCCAGGCCGCCGTGGCGCCCCAGTCGACCTTGGCGAAATACTCCCAGGGCACACTGCGCCGCATCGAAGCCGTATCCATCTGGTTCTATCCTACGAGCGCAAGCCGGATGGCTGACTTGCCATCCGCCGAACTCGAAGGAAAAGCTTGAAAGCACTTGGAAAAGCACTTGGCACGCTCGCCTTGGCCAGCTTGACACTCGCCGCGCCCGGCAGTGCGAGCGCGGCAGCCGTTGTCCCTCCCGGAAACTCGGCTGCCACCCAGTACACGGAGGCCCTCCCGACGGCCGGCGGACCCAAAGGCACCGATCGCGCCCAAGAACAGGGTAAAGAACGGACGCCCAGCGAAATCCTGGGCGCTCACAAGACGCGGCACCTTCAGGCACAGGGCGCAGAAGGGCGGGCGGTCGCGGCGGTGGTGGCGGAGACCGCCCCTATCTCTCTCAGCCGGTCGCCGGTCGACAGCGGCGGAAAACCTGGGGGCTTCGACCACCAAGAGAGCCAACGAGCTGGCAGCGGCGGCTCAGCAGCTCAGCCGGAGAGCAGCGGCTCGTCCGGTCTCAGTGAGGTCGCGGCGCATGCAACCGGTTCCTCCAACTCGGGCCAGATGGGCTTCCTCCTGCCCCTACTGATCGTCGCGACGCTCGTCTGGGCGAGCATCTACTGGTCGCGGCAGCGGAAGCGCCCGGCGGCGTAGTAGCCCACGTGGCGGATCGGAGATGAGACTGCGCCGACATGCCGCCATGCGCCGCGGCCTGCCCGCCCTCCTCGTCCTCGGGGCGCTGCTGTCACTCTCCATGCCTCCTGCGAGCGCCGGTGCCCGCGCTCTCGTCACCGGGGTCACCAACATCGGGGACGATGACCCGCTGGCGTTCGAGCACACGCGGGCGACGGGGGCGCGATTCGTGCGAATCCCGCTGAGGTGGGGCGAAGTGGCACCCAGGCGCATGCCCCCCGCCTGGCATCCCGACGATCCTGCGGATCCCAGCTATGACTGGGGCTCTAGCGACACCGCCGTGGTCAACGCGATTCAGGCCGGGCTCACGCCCGTTCTGCAGGTCGACGGAGCTCCATCGTGGGCGGATGGATGCCAGGCTCCTTCCTTCGCTCGGACCGGAACCTGCAACCCAGACCCCGTGGCGTTAGGGGCTTTCGCAACCGCCGCGGCGCGGCGCTACAACGGCAGCTTCGGTGGACTGCCGCGGGTGAGGCTCTGGCAAGGCCTGAACGAGCCCAACCTGAGCCTGTTCTTCAATCCGCAGTACGACGGCGACAAGCCGGTCTCTCCGGACCTCTACCGGACGCTGATCAACTCGTTCTATGCGGCGGTCAAGTCAGTCGACCCATCCAATTTGGTGATCGCTGCCGGCCTTGGTCCGATAGCCGTTCCGCAGTACACGATCGGCCCGATGCGCTTCGCCCGACTCTTGTTGTGCATGGAAGGCCACAACCACCCCCGCCCCACGCGCGACGACTGCGGTGGCGGAGTGCATTTCGACATCTTCGCGATCCAGCCGTACACGACGGGGGGACCGACCCATGAAGGGGGCGTGAACGACGTCGAGCTGGGCGATCTGCCCAAGCTGGAGACGCTTCTCCGCGCGGCCGATCGCGCTGGCCGGATCAAGGGGGAGTTCAAGCGAACGCCATTGTGGATCACGGAGTTCTCCTGGGATTCCAAGCCTCCCGACCCGGGAGGACTGCCGATGAAGATCGAGACCCGGTGGACGGCGGAAGCGCTCTACCGTGCATGGCGGGCGGGGGTCAGCCACTTCTTCTGGTACAGCCTCCACGACGACCGGTACGAACCCGGCGCGTCGTTCAGCGAAACCCTCCAATCGGGCCTGTACTTCCGGGGGGCGACCGTGGCCGATGACCAGCCGAAGGAAATCCTCTATGCCTTCCGCTTCCCGTTCGTCTCCTACCCGACCAACAGGGGCCTGTTCTTCTGGGGCAGGACGCCGAGCAGCAAGCCAGGAAAGGTTGCGATCCAGCTCTGGAAGGGTCGCCATTGGCACAAGGCGGTGACGGTGCATGCAAACAAAGCGGGGCTCTTCAGCGGCAGCGCTGCCAACCAGTACGGGCGCAACAAGCATGGGGCCGTGCGAGCTGTTTACGCGGGTCAGAGGTCCGTGGCCTTCTCGATGATGCCCGTACCGGACTTCGCCCACCCGCCGTTCGGCTAGCCCCCCGCAGCGCGACCTAGACTCCCGAAGATGAAGATCGGGATCGTCGGGCTCGGCTACGTCGGGCTGCCGCTGGCCGTCGCCTTCGCCGAGGCCGGCCACGAGGTGGTCGGGCTCGATGTCGACCCTCGCAAGATCGAGGCGCTGAACGAGGGGCGCAGCTATATCGAGGACATCCCCGACGCCGGCCTCGCGCCGCTCGGCGATCGCCTTCGCGCGACCGCGGACCCCGGCGAGCTCGCATCCTGCGCGGCGGCGATCGTCTGCGTGCCCACCCCGCTGACCGGCTCGCGCGAACCCGACCTCACCTACCTGACCGACTCGGCCGCGACGCTCGCGAGCGTCCTGCAGCCCGATCAGCTGGTCGTGTTGGAGTCGACCACCTACCCGGGCACCACTCGCGAGCGCCTGCAGCCGATCCTCGAGCAGGGGTCGGGTCTTTCCGCGGGCCGCGACTTCCACCTCGCCTTCTCGCCCGAGCGGATCGACCCGGGCCGCACCGACTACACCGTGCGCAGCACGCCCAAGCTCGTCGGCGGCATCACGCCGGCCTCCGCGGAGCGCGCCCGGGAGCTGTACGAGCTGGTCTGCGACGAGGTCGTCGTCCTCTCGACGCCGGAGGCGGCGGAGCTGGCAAAGCTGCTCGAGAACATCTTCCGCTCGGTCAACATCGCCCTGGTCAACGAGCTCTCCCAGCTCTGCGACCGGCTCGGGATCGACGTCTGGGAGGTGATCGAAGCGGCTGACACCAAGCCCTTCGGCTTCATGCGCTTCGATCCGGGGCCGGGCATGGGCGGCCACTGCCTCCCGGTCGACCCCTTCTACCTCGCCTTCAAGGCCCGCGAGCACGACTTCTACCCCGAGTTCATCGAGCTTGCCGGCAAGGTAAACCGGGCGCAGCCCGCCTACTGCGTGGACCGGATCGCACGCGCCCTCAACGAGGCCGAAAAGGCGGTCAAGGGCTCCCGCGTGCTGCTGCTCGGCGTCAGCTACAAGGCCGGGGTCGGCGACATCCGCGAGTCGCCGGCACTGGAGATCGTCGGCATGCTGCACGAGCTAGGAGCGGTGGTCTCCTACCACGATCCCTTCGTGCCCGACCTCACCGAGCTCGACCTGCGCTCGGTGGACCTCGACGAGGCCCTCGCCTCCACCGACCTGGCGGCGATAGTCACCGCCCATCCCGGCATCGACTACGGCGTGGTGGCCTCGACGGCACCGCTGACCGTCGACTTCCGCGGCGTCACGCGGGAGATCGACGCGCCGAGCCTGATCCGGCTGTAGGGGAATCGGCCGGCCCGGTCCCCTCCGGTCTCCGCATCGGTAAGGCGTCGACATTCAGGGCGCCGACACCGAGTGCGCGCAGCGAAGCGCTCGCCTTGAGCAGCATCTCCTCGTACTCGGCATCCGGCTCCGAGAGGGCCACGATCGCCCCGCCGGCGCCGATCCGGGCAGCCTCGCCGTCGAGCACGATCGTCCTGATCGCGACGCTGAGGTCGCAGCCGCCGCCGAGGCCGAACCAGCCGATCGCGCCGGAGTAGACGCCGCGCGCTTCGCCCTCGAGCGCATCGATGGTCCGCATCGTGCGTCGCTTCGGCGCGCCGGTCATCGAGCCGGGCGGAAAGCAGGCGCGGACGCAGTCGGTGGGATCGAGGCCCTCGCGCAGCAGGCCGCGCACTGTGGTTACGAGCTGATGGACGGTCTGATAGCTCTCGATCCGCATCAGCGACGGCACGTGCACCGTGCCCACCTCGCAGACCGAGCCGAGGTCGTTGCGCAGCAGGTCGGCGATCATCAGGTTCTCGGCGCGGTTCTTCTCGTCGCCGCGCAGCTCCTCCGCGAGCCGCACGTCCTCGGCGGCGGTCGCACCGCGGCGGCCCGTCCCCTTGATCGGCTTCGCCTCGACCCAGCGGTCGCGGCCGACCCGCAGGAATCGCTCGGGCGAGGAGCTGAGCACGGCGGTCCCGCCGAAGCGCACGTAGGAAGAAAAGGGCGCCGGGTTGACACGACGCAGCTGGCGGTAGAGCGCAAGGGGGTCGGCGTTCGCGTCGGTGAGGACGGCGTTCGTCAGGCAGACCTCATAGGTCTCGCCCTCGGCGAGCAGCCGCTTGCACTCGGCGATGTCATCCAGGTATCGCTCATGCGAGCGGGCCAGCCGGAACTCGACCGGATCGCCGGCGGCCCCGAAAAGCTCGTCGAGCGACGGCAGCGACGCGAGTCTGTCGGCTGCGTCGGAGAGCCAGCGCTCCGCGTCATCGGTCGTGCTGGACTCGGCAAGGCAGAGCAGGTACGTCTGTCGCTCGACATGATCGAAGGCGATCATGCGATCGGCGAAGACGAAGGCGGCATCCGGCAGCGGCGATTCGTGTACCGCGTCTCCCCCGCACTCCGCCTTCAGCTCGTAGCCGAGCCAGCCGGCGAAGCCGCAGTCGAACTCGAACGGCAGCTCGGGCCCGTCGGGTCGGAGCCGGGCCACCTCATTCGCCAGGTAGTCGAAGATCGATTCCCGCCGCAGCTCAACCCCTTCGCCTCGCTCAACCCGAACCCCTCCCCCGCCGATGTCGTAGGTGATCTTCGCACCCAGGGGACCGCTGTCATCGCCCATGAACGAGAAACGCGCCCCGCCGTCTACACGGCTGCTATCGAACCAGAACGCGTTCTCACTCGCCCCATACAAGCTGACGAAAACCAGCTCGGGATCGACCGGCCCATCGAGTCGCTTTACCACGAGCCGCGGTGAAGGGCCGACGGGGTGTCCCTCCCGCGCAGCGGCGTCCTGTTTTTCGCCCTTGGGGGTTCGGCGTTGCCCCGGCCGGCGTCCCTGGCGAAAAACCCAGTAAGCGGGGGGGACACCCCGTCGGCCCTCCTCCAGCGACCCCGAAGCACTTCCCGGGAATCGCTCGCTGAGGTCGCGGAAGTTCTCGAGCAACCGGCGACCGTGGTATGTGCAGATCGACTCTGGATGGAATTGGACGCCCCAAAGGGGGCGTTTGCTGTGTTCGACGGCCATCAGCACCCCGTCGGTTGTCCAAGCGATGCCGCGCAGCTCACCGGGCAGCGGCTGCTCTATGCAGAGCGAGTGGTAGCGGACCGCCTGGAACTCGCGGGGGATGCCGGCGAAGAGCGGCGAGTCGTCGTGCAGGATGGCGCTGAGGCGGCCGTGGACCGGCTCCGGCGCCGCCACGATCTCTGCGCCGCACAGCACACCGAGGCCTTGGTGCCCAAGGCAGACGCCGAGCAGCGGGACAGTCGAGCGTTGGATCGCCTCTGCGCAAACGCCGAAATCGCCCGCCCGGTCTGGTCTCCCCGGTCCCGGAGAGAGGACGATGTTGTCGAACTCCAGCTCCGACAGCTCCTCCCAGCTCGCCTCGTCGTTGTGGACGACCAGCGGCTCCTTGCCGTTTGCCTCCGCCAGCAGCTGGAAGAGGTTGTAGGTGAAGGAGTCGTAGTTGTCGATCAGCAGCGTCTTCAACCCGCGCGAGGTTGCCACAATGGCCGCGTGCCCGATCCCCGCCGCCCCGACTCGCGACAGGGAGTCTTCGAGACCCTGCTCGTGATGGAGGGGCACCCGGTCGAGCTCGACGCTCATCTGACGCGCCTCGAAGCCAGCCTCGCCGCCCTCTATCCCGGCCTTGCCGTGCCGCGCCTCGACCTGCCGGCTGCCGGTAGGTCCGTCGAGGCGCTGCGGCTCACCGTGGCGCCCGGGCGAGGCAACGAGCTCACCGGCACCGCCGAGACCCGCCCGGCGACTGGTCATTTCGCCACCGAACACGGGGGCAAAATGACCACTCAGCCGGTATCGCTGTACGGGATGGGGCTGCTGGGCGGGCTCGGGCCGCACAAGTGGGTCGATCGTTCGATGCTCGACAAGGCGGAGGCGAAACTGCCCGACGGTGCGCTGCCGTTGATCGTCGACGGCGGGGCCGTGCTCGAGGCGTCGCGGGCGAATTTGTTCGCAGTGCGCGACGGCGCCCTCTTCACACCGCCGCTCGACGGCCGCATCCTGCCCGGCATCACCCGGATGCGTGTGCTGGAGATCGCCGAGGAGGTCGGCATCGACGCTTCCGAGGCCGAGCTCTCCCATGACGACCTGCGTGCCGCCGACGAGGTCTTCCTGACCGGCTCCGTCCGTGGGGTCGAGCCCGTCAGTGCCCTGGACGGGACGCCCCTTGCAACCCGCGGCGACCTCTCCACTCGGCTCTCCAAGCGCCTGCGACTGGCGTGGACCGGTGCGCGGGCGGCTCTTAGATAGGGTTCCGCGCCGCAATGCGCTTCTACGAGTACGAGGCACGCAAGATCGTCGAGCTGGCGGGGATCCCCGTCACCAAGTACGGCTTCTGCCAGACCGCCGATGAGGCCCGCGAGGCCGCCGAGGAAATCGGCGGACCGACCGTGATCAAGTCGCAGGTGCTGAGTGGCGGCCGGATGAAGGCCGGCGGCGTCAAGTTCGCCGACACGCCCGACGAAGCCGCCGAGCACGCCGCGGCGATCCTCGAGCTGGAGATCAACGGCCACATGCCGCGCGGCGTCCTCGTCGACCCCAAAGCCGAGGTCAAGCAGGAGTACTACGCGAGCGTCGTCTGGGACGGCACCGCGAAGCGGCCGCTAATGCTCTTCAGCGACATGGGCGGGATCGACATCGAGGAGGTTGCCGAGAGCCACCCCGACCACGTCGGCCGCGGCCACCTCTCGAACCTCTTGCCGATCGCCGACTTCCAGGCCAAGCAGGCCATCGCCGCGACGGGCGTCACCGGCTCGCAGCTCAACAGGGCGACGCCGATCCTCGCCAAGCTCGCCCGCCTCTTCCGCGACTACGACATGACCCTGGCCGAGATCAACCCATTGGCCGAGCTGACCGACGGCAGCTTCGTCGCCCTCGACGCCCACATGGAGATGGAGAACGAGGCGGTCGGCCGTCAGAAGGCTCTGCTGCGCAGACAGCTGGAGATCGCCGAGGACGACACCCGCGAGACGTATGAGCCCTCCGACTTCGAGCGCAACGTCGCCGCGATCGACGCCGCCGACCACCGCGGCGTGATCCAGGGCAAGGACCACGGCTTCGCGGGCAACCTCGGCCTCGTGATCGGCGCAGGGGGTGGCTCGCTGACGCTGACCGACGCGGTCCGCAGTCAGGGCGGCAAGCCGGCCAATTACTCCGAGATCGGCGGCAACCCCTCCGTCGCCAAGGCCTGCGGCCTGGCCAAGGAGGTGCTCGAAAAGGACGGCGTCGAGAAGATCGCGGTGATGATGTCGATCGTCTCCAACACCCGCGTCGACATCGTCGC
>Ga0157370_10004926_pt1 | contig 15115 bp, 15 predicted proteins | sample C35metaG_FD_113463 | JGI IMG/M metagenome (GOLD analysis project Ga0157370, IMG submission 113463) | Corn rhizosphere microbial communities from Kellogg Biological Station, Michigan, USA - C3-5 metaG | ecosystem: Host-associated > Plants > Roots > Rhizosphere > Soil | place: USA: Michigan...
CTGGGCTTGGGCACAGCAAAACTATAGTTTTACAATTGACAAAAACAAAACGTCAATCAAAAAAATCACTATCGATCCAAGCGGATTAATGGCTGATGTAAAACAGACAAATAACGTTTTTGAGGTAAAATAAAAAAATCTCAATTTTTTCAATAAAAAAACCAACGCTGTCAGCGTTGGTTTTTTTGTTTTATACTCAAATGAATAATGTAATTATCTAAATAAGTTAGTCTTATAATGCTGCAAAAATACCGTTTAAGGGATAAAATATAGAATGATTGATCCATATTTTTAGCCGTTAATATTTTTAATTGTTTAAAAATGAGTGGAGAGGAAAAGTATAATTTCAAAATTCAACATACAATAAATTATGAGCTATTTGATAAAAAACATGAAGCCGCTGCTGCTTATGAAATTGAAATTAAAAAATTTGAAAACTACAATTTTAGATTAGAATTAAGCCGTCATAATTTTAAGATAAACGATCATAATCCAGAAGCAAAGTTTGAAAAAATAGCTCATGCTTATAATGATGCACTGTTTCCTGTTTTGTTTGAAGTACGAAATGGAAAATTTTTACTTGCTAATTTTGATGGTATTTCAGAAAGAATAGCTCAAAAAGATCAAGAGCTCAGATATAAACATCAAGGTCTAGGGTTAGAATATATTCGAAATAATTTTTTTGAAAAAACAGGAAAAGACGGCTATGCCATGGCTGAGTATATATATTCTTTTGAATTGATAAGAATACTATTGTTTTGTGTAGAAAAACCCGAAAACGACAATAATTACCATTTTAATTGGAAAATCCCGCTATTAGACAATGATGTTTTCTGGGAAGGCCAAAAAAGTTTTGACCCTCAAACGAATACCCTAAAATACAAAGGAGAAGATAATCAAAATGATGCACTTTTTCAGCATATAAAAACTGCTGGTAACGCATATCAATATCCCGACACAGTTACAGATCAGGAATCTGTAATTACTACATCAATTACTCACGAAACACAGTATAATACCACCCAGCTTGATTTTGAATTATCTGAAACAAATATCGAAATCAGCAATTCTTATTGTAATTACAGAGAAAATTTAATTCTAATTAAAAAATAGTGAACATGGATCAGGTTAATGGAGATTACAAGTTTAGGATTGTTAGAAATATACACTATAGATTAAATCAAAAGATAGATGAAATTGTATATACGTATGAAATTCAATTTAAAACAATAGGAGAAAAAGAATTTACAGTAGAAATAAGTAATTTTTCATATACAGATTATGCAAAGAATCAAGCAACACCTGTTGTTCGAAATATGATTGAACAGTATGATGCTGTATTCTTTCCTGTTTTGTTAGATATAAAAGAAGATACCTGTTTTATAAAAAATAAAGGCGATATAATTAAAAGACTGGAGAGTAAAAATAATCAATTAAGGGTCAATCCAAAATATCTTATTGATGAAGATACCGCAAAAATTAAGAATATAACCAGACATCATGTTATAGATGATATAAAAGGGGCCTTTTTGCGAAATGCAATTGATGATTATATTCTGGAGAACTCCTGTTCCAAAGGAATAATGGAACTTTTACTTTTTAGTCTTAATGAGATAAGAGATTATGAAAGTTACGACTTACTTTTTAACCTTAGCCCGTTTAATGAGAAGATAAAGTGGGAATGCAAAAAAATATCCGAAGATGATATTCATAGTGTAATATATATTGGGCAGATAAAAGATAGAAATGAACTTTTTGAACAATTTGAGAAGTACGCAAAATTAGAAGGATATTGGTTAAATAAGATAGAAGGAGAAAAGCTGATCTATTCAGAATTAAAGCATGAAGTACATTTTGATTTAGAAAAATCTCTTTTTGATTTTTTTGAAATGAACGTAAAAATTAAACATGATTTTTATGATTATAAAGAAACCATTTACATATCAGCCATTAATAAAAAATAAGCACCATGAATAGTTCAATACCTTATTTAGTAAAAAAAGATGATACACTTGAAAGTATTGCTAAAGAACTTGGAATAACAGATCCTTATGATTTGCGTCATTACCATAATATGAACGCAGAAATAAATGATGGAATTGGTCAGGAACCAGTTCAGGGGAAAACACTGCTGACTCCTTCTCCAGAAAAAATAAAGGAAATAAATGCCAAAAGAGCTAAACTTGATGAAGCCGAAGAAGCAGAAATACAAAAGGAAGAACAAGTAAAAGAAGAACAACATAAAGAACAGAAAGAAGAAAAAGAACAGGAAGAAAAACAAGAAAAAGAAACTGTCCAAAATGCACACAACGATAAATATTTTGTGGTGCATGGAGGTTTGTGCTCTTGTGATAAGGCAGAAAATCCAAAACAGACAGCCAAATTATTAGTTACTTCTCACAATAAAGTAATTCTAAATGCCGAGGCAGGAAAATTTTTTGCTACCGAGATTGATAAAACTTTCGATCCGGCCGCCGCGACTTTTGGTAAATGCACCCTAAAACCATCTTCAGGTGGTAATCAGCCTTGTGCGCTGGCGCCCGCACCAAAATGGACAAAGGTCTACGATAAAACAAGTATTTTTGGCAACAAAGTACTTACAGAGATTTCAACACTGCAATGCACTGTTGGAGGAAAAATAGAAGTTGCCAAACACGGACAAACCAATACCGTTATGAAAGAGCATGCCGAGAAAACAAATCCGGCGGCGCTTGCATTAATTAACCCGGCAGTAAAAATGCCCAATTTAAAAACAGCATATCCAAGTGTTTCAAGCATTGCTTTAAAAAGCTTAAAAAATGATCCTGATTTCAAAGCAGTATCATCAGCACAGACAAAGAATGTTGAGAAAATAGTTATACGCCCTAATCAGGAATGTACGTTTGAAGCAAAAGTAAGCAAAGGCAATGTCGATTTTGTTTCATGGGTAATTTATGAGGGTTTTGACGGAGATAAAGACAAGAGATTATACACAGAAGAACAAATAGGAACACGTTTTACGTACACATTTTCAACAGTTGGGAAGTACCGAATTGAAGGCTACGGAAAACCTAAACAAGACGATCCCGAAGCCGAAACAGCATATAAAAGTTATCCGGACTGCTGTCTGGACATCGAAGTGATTTTAAACAAACTGCAAGGAACTGAACTCCTGCCAATTGACGGTGGTAATTTTACCAAAATGATTGGAGGAAAAATGAGATTAAGACAAAACTTTCCTGCTAGTTTTAAAGCCAATTTTTTAATGCCTCCTACAGATGAGGAGCTTGAAAATTTGAAAATGTATGTTACAGATGCTTCAGGAAGTGTTTTAAAATCGACTAGAATTGAAAATACCATATCGTTTACTCCTGTAAATACAAAAGCAAAGTATACAATTACTGCTCAATATAAATTATCTGCCGAGGAAGTACAGAAACAAAGTTTTTCAGCAGAAACAATTACCAATTCTGTTTCTCAGATAACACATAATGCCGAGGTGATAAGACCAGGGACCCCTATGAATTTTGCTGTAAAAGAAAGCACATTTAGTCTTTATATCCCCGATGAGCAGGAAGCTGTAGCTAAAGAAGTGCAAGCTGTAAAATGGAATCTAAACGGACGCCTGATTGGCAACGGAAAAAGTATAACCATACCAGGGCATGAATTAATGAATTTCGGTAAATATGTTATAGAAGCTTATGTTACACTGGCAAATGCTTATGGGCAGAATGCCAAACATGAAGAAGACGACTGGCATTTTGAAGTAAAAGAAAATGATGTAATTTCTTTTAGTTATACAGGAGTTCCCAAAGTAGGTAAAACCACTTTTTTAGAAGCGGATCATTTAGTGTTTCCAGATTTGACTGTAAACGAAACAGTAATTTGGGATACCGCAATACCACATAAAACGACAGATAAAAAAACAATATCCATAAAGCCTCTTAAAGCTGGAAAAGAAATAGTAAAATGCCGTATAAACAGGCAGCAGGGTAAAACATTAAGTATAGATGTAAAACAGGCAAAAGTACTGGGAATGATGTTTACCGACAGCAATGGCATAGAGATCGAAAAGTCGGGCTGGCACCAAACCGTAAATATTTGGGTACAGCAGGAACATCTTATAGGAGAAGACCTCACGATTGAAATTTGGGATAATGATGCTTTTAAAGATGATTACTGCAAAGCAATTAATATAAAAAGTTACGACGGAAATCTTATCCCGTTTACATTAGACAGCTACGTAAAAAGTAAAGCAGGAGATTGGGCTATGCTGTATGTAAAAATTAGTGCACCAAAATTGAAACTAGCCAATACCGAAGGTGTTTTTAAATCTAAAAATCGTCTGGATGTTCAGGATAAACGAGAAATTTATTCTGCTCAAATTGGATCACAAGATGCCAAACAAAGACATTATCATGTCGATTACAACCAACTAAGTTATTTCTATGGAAAGTCTCGTGGTATTAAAGCCGGAGAAAAGCTAAAAATCACGATTTACGAAAAAGGCAAGAAGTTATTTGAAGTAACTGATGCTACAGTCGATACAAGCGGTGCTGTAAAAGGAAAGTTACAATGGGATAGAATTAGTGAAAAATTGCCATCGCGCACAGTATATGCAGTGGTACAAGATGGTGAAGATAAGATTTTATATAATGGCAATAAAACAGCTAATGGCGGGGTTGCGATTACTAAAAAAAGCGCTTTGCTTGGTTTGGCGGAATATAAAAGTGCTGTTTTGGTTAAGAAATCTGAGAGTAGTATTTCTAAAATGAATAATAAAAATTGTGCTTGTGAATGTGAGGCAAGAGTAAGGGCATTTATGAGTATGTTAAGGGTTAAGGAAGGAACTACTGGAGAAGTAGGTTATAAAAAATTATTTGGACATAGAGATTTTACGAAAGCTCCATATAATAAGGATTTTAGTACTCATCCCCAAATTTATATTCCTTATGGTGACACATCAACTTCTGCAGCTGGAGCTTATCAGATTATGTATGACACTTTTAAGGGATTAAATGGTTATTATAAGGATACAAATGGAGTTTGGCATTATGTAGAAAAAAACAATCGTGCAAAGCTTTATAATATTAATACTTTTAATCAAGAATCACAGGATAAATATTGCGTTACAATTTTAAAATATAGTTATGTAAGCGAGAGAAAAGAGAGTTTTTTTTGGAAAACAGATAGCAGGGGTGTCAAAACTGAAATTTCACAAAGAAGAAAATTTAGAGGGCTTAAAGGTGATATTGTTCAACTGATTATTGATGATAATCTTGAAAAGGCTGCTTTATTATCCTCTTTATGTTGGTCTAGTTTGCCAAATGCACCATATGGGCAGCAAGATCCGAATTATACTTTTGCAGATGTTAAGGATATTTATAATGATTTTTTAAAGAAAGAGTTGGCAGAAAAAAGTGATTTGTATCTTAAAAAGGGCTTTTTAAAAGAGTTTGGATATGAGTGCTGTGCAGTAAATGATAAAACTAACTGTCCAGATGATTGTTCTCAATGTTTTAATTATGCAGATGTATGGGATAATCCAGAAATAAGTTCAGACAACCATGGCAAAAATAACAATAGATATGGTACAAGCACAAGAGGCCATAAGGGGGTTGATATTCTTTCCGGCCCAAATTATAAAGATGTCCATTCCTTACTATGTGGTACAGTAGAAAATATTGTTACTTCATTTCGAACAAACGAATATGGATTTTTAAAATTAGGTAATGTTGTAAATATAAAATCTAAGGACAAAGATGGTAAAACTGTATATATTCTTTATTGTCATTTAGATTCCGTTTCTGTTAGAATAGGTCAAAAAGTGAAACACGGACAAAAAATTGCTGTTTCTGGTTCAACTGGAAATGCATCTTATGATGGATTGCCTAATGGATCAGCAGGACATGGAATTAAAAAGGAATTTTGGCATTGTCATATAGAAGCTTGTTCTGATGGCGCGAATGCAGTTACTTTTTTTGGAAAAGATAGATTAAATCCAGAAGATTATATGAAAACTAAATTTGATAAAGATGGTAATAGGATTGAGAAATAAAGGATTTTATATTTTGAGTTTAATTTTTGTTTGTATTTCATGTAAAAAAAATACTCAAAAATTTAACAATGTCGTTGTTCAAAAAACAAAAAATGAATTACATATAGATTTTTTTGATAAACATTATTTTTCAGGTTATCAATTGATTATTGATGAATCAAACTTGTCAGATCATCCTTTTTTTAGTTATTTAAATTGCAATAGAGAAGGATATTTTGCTGTACATTTTGTTCCTAAAAGCGATTCTTTAATTTCTTACTGGCAAGATAAATATTACGCGAATTTTAATTTTAATGATTTTGATAATGAAGTGGAGAACACAAAAATTAGCAAGAAACTTAAAAATAATTTTAAGAAATATAATATTTTTTGTTACTGTATTAAAAGAGAATACCTCGAATTCAAAGATGGTTGCACGCAGGAAAGTATATACCTGAAAAAAAATAGCTATGCAAATATTTATTTATATGATCAGGATTCAAAAAAATGGGTTTTAAAAAAACAGATTAAAAACGATTTGCTTCCACCTTACATCAATAATCTGTTCTTTATAAATTTATTTCCCAAAATATTTTCGATAGACAATTATAAGATTTTAAAGTATACAGATACTTCTACAGATGATTTTTTACTAAATGATAAATTTTCATGGTTTTATAATTGTAATAGCTCCAATAGTTTAAGTCTTGAAGAAAAATATTTTCAAATTACCTCGCCCGACAGAGGTTTTACTATTCAAGCGAAATTTGATAAAATCTCACCAAATTATTTTAACATGAAGTTTAATGATGCGCCATTATTTCCTTATCCTGAAAACATGGATTGGAAGAATTTTTCTAAAGATTCAATTATTTCAAACATTCAATATGTTGATAATCAAATTGAGTTTACATGGTTAGGGTTTTATAATACAAAAACAAAAAAAAGAGAGTTTTTAGAAAATCCATTCACAGGCAGAGTTGAACAATTACCAATAATTTTAAAGAAATGCGATGAATAATAAAATATTAACAAATGAATATAAATAAATTTTTAAGTATAATCTTTTCAGTTTTAATTATTAGTTGCAAAGGACAAGATAAAGAAAAGAATAAAGAAACTGTAAATTTAAATAATTTAACATTATTGGGTGTAACAAAGAAAAATAGTCTTTACACAGTGATAAACAGGTGTGATGGAGGGTATCCAGTATTACGGTTTTATAAAAATAGATTTTATTTTTATATACCACAGGAGGGAGCTTATTATCTTACTGAATCAATAAAGGAAATTGAAAATCAAAATTATCAAATAACAACTAAAGGTTATTATTTTTTATCAAATGAAAAGCCAATACCAAGTAAAAAAATATGGTATTTAAGAAAGATAGACCAATTATTATGGGATTTTGGCGACGAGAAATCACAATATCAGTTTGCAGATAGTATAAGTTTAATCAAGAGGAAAATTAAATTTTATAATCAACCTTGTCGAGAATGTTGGGATGATGAAGAATGTAATAAACTAGAGCCTCAGAAGAAAATAGTAGGAACTATTAAGTTAGATGACAGTTCTTTTAACAAGTCCATAGAATTAGTGAAACAAGAATTCATTAATATAGAACTGCCAAAATTAAAGAAAACGAATAAATTGATTGGAGGTATAGATGTATTAGAAACATATTTAGGAGATGTAACAAATGATAATATTAATGATATAGTTCTTTTTTATTCCCTAACAGCAAAAGATGGAAACGCCAATATAAGTAGTGGTTTAAACATATATAAAAACACAGGTAAGGAGATGAAATTAATACAAAGTATTATACCTGATTTTATGTTTTATGTTAAAAAAATATCAAATGATAGTATCTACGTTGAGAAAATTGAATATAGAGATAGTGATTCTAGATGTTGTCCATCATTAAAATCAGAAGTTGTGTTGAAAGTAAATAAAAGTGATTAGGAGTTTGTCAATTTCAAATAACTTTATAAAAAATAAATTAGTCTAAATGCAAAAATATTTAATAATTACCATTTTAAGTGCTTTTATCTGTGCTTGTCAACAAAAAAAGAAGTTAGTTTTCTTAATAAGACTTTGATTAAATTAGATTCAATTCAATGAAAACTTATGCTTGATGATAGATGTGGCATAGATGCACCTAAAAAGAGAAAAAAGGATTACACATTAGGAATTCAACTGATATATATTGTGTGATTTTTTGTCCAGAATTAATGGGGAAAAATGATAATGATGTTGTTTATATTAAAGGAGATGGTAACTATGAAACTAATGAATCTTTAGATAAGGATGGAAATAGTGATGGGAAGATACAATATTCCGAAATAAGATTTCGATTAACTCCTTCTTTATCTCTAGGTCTTTCCAATAAAGCATTGAAATTTGAATGTAGTTTAAAACAAAGTGATAATGAAACTAATTCCGATGGAGTGCTAGAAGAAATGAAAAAATTGGTAGATAAAAATATTCCGTACAGTCAATTAGGAGAAAGAGGAGCACTTTCTGAAGCGGGGCTTAAAAATTTGGATTGCTCAGAAACTGTTGGTATATACCTCCATAAATTAGGAATTATGCCAGTATATAAAGCAATTGATACGAGTACATTAACTAATGAAGATAATTTTAGGACTACAATAGGGAGTAATAATATCGATTTTATTGTAGGTAGTGATAAGAAAGATTTTAAGCCTCAAAGAGGAGATGTGTTTGTTTGGAGAAGAAATAAAAAAGATCATGGTAAAACGGATGGACATACCGGGATAGTATATAATTATGATGAGACTACTGATATTGTTACAATACTTGAAGCAATAGGTGACGTTGGAGCAGTAAGTGAAACAGATCAAGTAAAAAATGGTGGATATTCAGGAACAGGTTGCTCTAGAACTGCTAAATATAAGAGATTAAAAGGAGCATTATATGGACATGAGGGCTGGAAAGGTTTTTTTAGACCTAAAAACTATACAAAAAAATTGTAATATGAAAAATGTAATTTATTTAGTATTATTTGTTTTGTTTTCTTGTAATAAACAAGAAAATAAAATTATTAATAGTGAAAAACAAACAGCAAACAATACTGTTAAAATTGAAAAGGATTTAGATCAGATACTTGTCTGCGATAACTTTGATATAAGAGATGGATATTATCAAATTCCAGACTATGGCTGTACATATGATAATAAAATTAATAAACTTGGAAATGCAAATGTTATAATCATACCCAAAACAGAAAAATTTCAAACTAATTTAATAGAATCTCATTGTTTAGATGATATGGATTGCCTTAAAGATGTTTATAAAAATATTAGTAGTTTAACTATGAAAGAATTTAAAAACAATTTTAATGCAATCATATTTATAATCGATAAAAGATTTTTAAAAAAGACACCATCCTTGGATCAAGCTTTTAATGCTGAAATGCCTTATATTATAGATACTTACATATTACAAGATGGTGAATGGAAAGAAGGCTTTCAATACAAAGTCAATAATGATAATGATTTGGCTAAAATGAAGGATTGGGAAGAGAAATATTTAAGGGAGCTTGTTAATTCAAGTATTTCAACCACAAAAGATGCATCGTTATTAGAAGTTAGTTACATAGATAAAAAGTGGATTGGTAATTATTCTGTTAAACTTAATTATGGAGAAACCCAAGGTTTATATTCAGGATTAACAATCAAAATTATGATTAAAAAAGATTCCATATTAGCTAGTGGTGAGGGATACCAAATTGGCTTTAAAGATTTACTATCTGCTAATAATGATGGTAATAAGCTAATATTTAATCAGCTGAGAAATTTGGAAGGAAATGATTTAGGGAGCACAATGAAACCTGAGTTTATTTTAGTAGAACAAGGCGGTAAATATTACATTCAGTCAGAATGGATTGACAGTGAGTTTGTTAATAAAAAAAACAACCTAGGTTATGAGATTGAAAAAAAGTAAAAAGATATATTTATTGATAATTTTTCCAATTTTATTTGGTTGAAAAAAAACGGCAACACCAATTAAAAAACTAGAAATAAAACAAAACAAAGAACTTTTAGCTTTAGATAAAAATAGTGTTTTTAGTACAGGTGATGAATTTATAAACATCATTTGTTCAACTGCCAGGGACAATGATGATTTTTATAATTTATCATGTGATGATTTTATGATGTCGAATTCAATTTTAAAATCGGATGTACAAAATCAAGTTGAGTTTATATATATAAAGTTTAAGGATATAGACAAAGCAATTATTCGAAATATAAAAACTTCTGAATTAATAACATCTGGACCAACTGTTTTTAAAAAAAATAATACTTATGTCTTTTTGTTTCCACTGATAGGGGAATATAATTTTGGTTGGTTGCTGTATTATTACAAAGAGAATAAGTTATATTTTTTAGGAAAGCGAATTTGTTATTGGAATAATGAATATGAAGAAACAAAAACATCTTATAAAGATTTTACAAAAATTTACGAAAAAGATGAAATGATAATTGTTGAAATGGATTCTAAGAATATAATTGTTAAAGACAAAGACTATTTAAATTATCCGAATTATGATGATGGAAAACTATTTGAATTTAAAGAAAAATATCAATTTAGATTTGATTTAAAAAACATTAATTTCTTCAAAAAATATGATAATGGAGATTATGAAGGAGACTATAATAAGATGATTAATAATAACATAATTACTCCAATAGAGTAGTAAAAACAGTTTAAAATATTAAATTAATGAAAAGTGTTATCGCGATAATTTCATTGTTGTCCATTCTATCATGTAAGTATAACGAAGACAAAAAAGCAATACAAAAAAACATTAGAGAAGTTCCAGTCAAAAAAACTGAAACATTACTTAAAAAAAACAATCAGGGATCTGAAGATTTAAAAATTGATTGTTCTCAATTAATTTTAAGCTTAATAAAAAAATCAAATTTTAAAAATCCTTTCAAAGAGAATTTAAAAATTGAAATTATAGACAATAACGGTGTTAATATGAAATTACGTTTGTTTGATGCAAATGACAAATCAGAAAATACTGTTGGATGGATTGTTTTTGATGCAGAAAATATGAGACTTCTTGATATTACTAATGATGATAAAAATCCAGAAAAGTTAAAATTCGACAAAATAATATGGAATAAAATTATTGCTTGCTTATTTAATAATGATCGTAGTTTTTGTTTTGATGAAAATGAGAAAACATTACAAAATGAAGATTGTAAAACGATTATAGAGGATATGGACAATATAGAAGAATGTTTATTTAAAAACACCAACCTTAAAGATGTGTATAATAAATTAGTTGAAGAACATAGAGTGAATGATTCTGAATTTTTAAATAAAGTATTGCCTAAATCAAGTGAGATTATAGCAGTAAATCAAAATGGAATAATGAATATCGAATACAAAGTTGTGAATAATACTAAAGTAGAAATTAACATGAATTATCAAGGAGGCGTTACAATAATAGAATTACAGAAAATTAATAATAATGTAAAGCAAATCATTACTTATAGTGCTGATTAAGGAATGAGAAAAAAAATCATGAAACAAATCTCAATGTTATTTTGTCTTATTCTATTATCAATTTCTATAATATCATGCAAAGACAAAAAAAGAATTGCAAATCTTAAAGAGAAAAAATTACAACTACCTGTAGGACATACTTTTTTTCGTGTTACTATAAAAAATAGAGACACAGTTATATGCCAGCCTTGCGATGCTAATATTGCAAAATATGTTATATATAAAGACAGTGTTTTCCATAATTGGGGGCAAGAAAATTATATGCTAAATATTGTTTCATTAATTAATGGAGGTAATCAAATTAAATTAAAAACTACTTATAAATATAATAATGAGACTCCTGATGGAATAGATAGTACGATTACTATTCAACAATTAAATAAAAAAATCTGGAAAATAAATGATGAAATTTTTATAGATAGTTTACATATCAATTCAATTAGACATATAAACCAACCATGTAAAGAATTTGATAATTGTGATGAAAATAAAAAAGAAGTAAATATATCGGCTTTATTTGCTATAAATAAACAGTGGAGTAATCATTGCGAGAAAGGGGTAGACAAAGACAATATAATTTTTTATTCCCCAGATGAGATAGCATTTGAGATAAGTTCAATTAATTTTATTTGTGGAGCAATTTCTAAAAAAGCAGGAAATAATACAATTGAATTATACTTAAAAGAATCAGGTAATGATTATGCGCCTAATGGAGAAGTATATTCTAATAATAACCTTCCAAATGGAATAGATTTTTATGATTGCTCGCTAACAGTACCTGTAGCAGAAGTCAAATTAATAAACGAATTTAATGCAGAATTTAAATGGCTTGGTTTTTATGATACGAAGAAGAAAACAAGAGTTTATTTGAAAAATCCCTTTACTGATAAGATTGAGAAAGAATCAATTATTCTGAAAAAATGTGATGACTAAAAATGAAAACAAATTATATTTTAATGATAGCAATATTACTATTACTATTGTCGTGTCAAGGTCAAACACATGATAGTAATATATTAGCTACTAAAAACGAAAATTCTAAAGAATACAGAATGGTTTTTTGTAGACAAAAAAGATAACGGGAAATATTTTTATTGTGATGATGTTTCCAAATCAATTAAAGTTACTGATGATTCGATAGTTGATCATACAACAATGGAAGATTCAAATTTCAAAATTGACCATATTAAAAAGAAGAATAATATAATATTTCTGTATTTAAATAAAGAAGAATCGTCATTTTATAAGTTTGAATGGATTAGTAAAGAGCAAGGGATTTCAAAATGGACTTTGGGAAGTTATCAAGGTACTTATTATGTTATAAAAAGGAATCTAGGAACTATTAAAAAGATTCTTTGTGATCAAGAAAATGAAAAACCTGAATGTGAGTTAAAAGGTCTTTCCTCAAAATTTAACTTTACAATAAAGGGGTTTAGAATTTGAAGATGAAAAGGAAAAGAAAAAGAAGAAACCAGTTTCAGTACTAATAACAATTACTAACAAGCAAAATTTATCTCAAATTCAAGAAATACGATTTGAACCTTATTCTTGGGTTTTATTTGACGATATCCCTTGTGAAGCATTTACAGTCAAAGATTTTAATTTTGATGAATTAGATGATTTTGCTTTTATTTGGGATAATGGTGGAGATTCTGAACCTGTTTTTTCTTATTTTTTCCAAAATAACAAAGGTGAATTTATTGAGGATTTAATTTTCCATTAAATCATAGTTTTTTGCCAAAAGAACTAAATAAAAAAGATAAAACATTAACAATAAGTGGTGCATTTGGTTGTTGTAAAACTTTTAAAACAATCTTTCAACTGAAAACAGATAAATGGGTCGTAATCCATTCAGAAGAAAAAGAGAAGTAATTTTTTTTCAAACAAAGATCTTACCATCGAGATTTGAGATAACTACGCCTTTAAAGACGATTACTGCAAAGCAATTACTGTAAAAAGTTACGACGGAAATCTTATCCCGTTTACATTAGACAGCTACGTAAAAAGTAAAGCAGGAGATTGGGCTAAAAGATTTATTAGAACAAGAAAAAAATATAAGTTACAGTACACAATTTACGGATGAATTGAAAGGAATTGATATAAAAGAAACAGATGATGTTTTTTTTATTTATATGCATTTAGATAGTGTTGTTTTTACAGAAGAAGATGCTACTAATAGATTGGAGGTTGAAGCAGGAACAGTTTTAGGATATGCAGGTGTATCTGGTTCGATAGCAAGTGGCGGTCATGCTCCGCATTTACATTTAGAAGTTGCTACGGTATTGGATGCTTATGGTAAAGGAGAAAGTGTTAGGACCAATCCAGCAAGATTTATTAATTTGCAATCATACGACACTGAGGATCAGGATAAAGAGGCGAAAAATAAACACATTTATATAAAATAATACATATGAAATACTTTTTAAAATTACTCCAGCTAGTTATGATTTTTCTTTTGGCGTCATGTTTTAAAAATAATAAAATTGAAGACAATGTAAAGGTAAAAAAGAGCAATGTTGAAAGCAAAATCAATGAAAAAAAGGAAAATGTTTATATTCATAAACAAAAAGAAAATAATGAAAATGAGAATAGTGATACTGATGAATTTATTTCTCATTCTTTGTTTGAAAAATGGAAAGGAGTATATGAATTTGAGCAAGATAGTCAATTAGATAGCTGGGGAAGAGAATCAGTACTTATTGCAGAATTGACTCTGATTAAACCTGATAGCTGTGTTTTTAAAAGTTGGATTGCAGACGAAAACGGGAAAAGATATATTAAAAATGATAACTACAAGGAAATTATAGGAGGCATCCTCGCTACAACAAATAAAGATTCTATAGAGTTTTATAGTAAAAGAGTGATAAGTGGAGAAAATAATACTTTATCTCCATTATTAACTCTTACTAAAAATGGTAAAAATTATTTTATATATAGTTTTATAACGTCTCCACCTAGTAATGGTATTGTCGAAATGCCTATAGATAAAAGATAAATAATGTATTAATGTGTTTAGGGAGTTTATCAAATGTTATTTTGAATCTAAAAATCATCTTAATGTTGAGGATAAAAGAGAAATCTACTCAGCCGTAATTGTGGATTGTCTACAGGATGATGCCATAAATTTTCTTTTTTTCTATATAATCGCAGCTAATTACATTTGCCTTATTTTCTTTACCTCTATCAATATAGATTTGAATTCCTTTTTTGATTTCACCTTTAGTAACCATCCCATCATTATTACCGTATTTAAGATTTGTATCAAATCCTTTGTTCATTTCATAAGCCAAAATTCTAAGATGCCAAACAAAGACATTATCATGTCGATTACAAACAAGTAAGTTATTTCTATGGAAAATCTCGTGGTATTAAAGCCCTTAAAATTAAATTTAAGGGCTTTTTTTATTTTCAGGTTTATTCCAAAATCGTAACGGTTATATTGTTTTTATATCAGCAGGAGTAACCTCCGGCTGTATTTTTCTTAGAGGAAACCATTCTCTGTAACTTGCAGATCTCCATAGCCATTCAATTGGGCCGTAGTTGTATTTTGAAAGC
>Ga0157370_10004927_pt1 | contig 15112 bp, 13 predicted proteins | sample C35metaG_FD_113463 | JGI IMG/M metagenome (GOLD analysis project Ga0157370, IMG submission 113463) | Corn rhizosphere microbial communities from Kellogg Biological Station, Michigan, USA - C3-5 metaG | ecosystem: Host-associated > Plants > Roots > Rhizosphere > Soil | place: USA: Michigan...
CGAGGCTGGAATCCCCTCGTATATCTCTTCCTGCTCCACTCGACTTTTAGGCATTTCAGTAACAGCTAGCTTGCGCCGCAGGTGAACATTCAAGGCGCAATTTCAAGCTGAATGAATGTCCCTCCGCGTGATCAATCTTCCTCGAATTTTCTCGAAATCAGATCGCCGATGGCCTCCAGGGCCAGATCCGCATCGGAGCCCTCCACGTTGACAGAAATCACGGACCCGTGACCTGCGGCCAACATCATGAGACCCATGATACTTTTGCCGTCCACTTCCTCACCGTCCTTTTCGACATAAATGTCTGCCTGAAAACGGTTGGCGGTTTTGACGAATTGAGCAGCCGGGCGTGCGTGGATGCCCAGCTTGTTAAGGATCGTGAAGTCTTTTTTTGGCATGGAGAATGGGCTTTCGCCGGAGGGCAATGTAGGCAGCCGAATCGGCAGCTCCAAGGCAAAAATTTCGTCACAAACCGATCATCTTCACTTGTTGAAACTATTTAATGATCAGTTTGTTATAGTGATGTTCTGTTTTCTTGTGATGGTATGAATGCCAAGATCGTAAATGGATTCGAAATTTTCGACGACTTCGTGAGACCAGTGTGCCATGGCTGAGACCCGGGTGACTTCGTGAAAGATGCATTATCTGCACGTCAAATCATTCGGGATAGATCCTGCGATTCTGGGGCGGAAGATTGGATTCTCACCGTGCACACAAAAAGTCCACGGATCCGTAGGGTAATGGACCGTGGACGAGGGGAAAATCAGGGAATTCCTATTCCTTCGTTTTCTCAATCACTGCATAGGCACTGTGATTGTGGATTGACTCGAAATTTTCTGCCTCCACGTGATACCAGGTAATGGCTGTATTGGCATTCGCTTGGGCCGCTACATTGCGCACGAGATCCTCCACGAATACGGGATTATCGAATGCGCGCTCTGTAACGGCTTTTTCATCCGGGCGCTTGAGCAGGCTGTAGAGTTCGCAACTGGCAGAGCTCTCCGCAATGGCGATGAGATCTTCAATCCATACCGGCTCGCTCGTGCGCACGGAAAAAGTCACCAGGCCGCGCTGATTGTGGGCACCGCGCTCACTGATGGCCTTTGAGCAGGGACAGAGAGTCGCAACAGGCACCAGCACTGTGGTGACGAAATCGATGCCGCCTTGTGCGTCCACTACGATCTCGAAACGAACTTCATAGTCCACCAAGCCGGCCTTTCCGGAAACCGGGGCAGGCTTAGAGATGAAATACGGAAACTGATAGGATACGTGGGCCTTTTCAGCCACGAGCTTATCCAGCAGCATGAGTGGCACTTTTTGGGCGGAGGTCACGTCCAGCGTGGTTCCCTCTGCGTGCAGCACTTCCACAAAGCGGCTCATGTGAGTGCCTTTGAGATGTGCGGCCAGATCCACCGTGAGCGCTACGGAGGCGACCGTGGGTTGTGATTTTCCGCCTTTATCGGAGATGATGATTGGAAACCGCAGGCCTTTGACGCCTACACGGTCAATCGGAATCTGCCGGGTGTCTTTTTCGTTCTGGGTATCGCTGAGTTCCTGCATGGCCGCGGGAAAGCAAAAGGAGCCAGCCCGATTTCCGCGGACAGGCTCCTTCTGTTGAAATGGATTCTTAATTACTGCGGATTAAGGCAGCAGGTTGATCGCACGGGATTGCTTGATCGCATTGGTGATCTTGCGATGCAGCTTGGCGGAAACGCCAGTCACGCGGCGAGGAAGGATCTTGCCGGTCTCCGTGGTGAACTTCGTAAGAAGCTCCGGATTGGTGGCAACTACCTGATCGGCAGGGATGTCATGCCGACGGCGTGGCATCATCCGGTTCGCCTTGCGGAAGGCGATACGACGTTCAACGGTTTTAGGTTCGGACATGGGAAAAATTAGCGGAGTTCGCGGTGAAGGGTGCGGCGCTTGAGGAAATGATTGAATTTCACTTTCTCCAGGCGGCCTGGCGTGCGGAGGCTTTTCTTGTTACGTGTCGTTACGTAACGAGAAGTAGGCTTGCCCTCGGCTTTCGCTTCGGTGCATTCAAGAATGATGATATCGCGTGGCATGAGCTGGAACTTGGGGGGCGGTTAATTACTTCAATCGTCATCCTCGTCAAGAGAAACCGACTCTGAATCTTCATCATCGGCATATTTTCCGCCGCTGAAGCCCACTTCGTTGGACGGACGGAAGCGGCGATTGCCGTATTCTTTCTCCCATTGTGCCTGACAATCAACGGTCAGACGGGCGAAAGGAATGGCTTCCAGGCGAGCCTGTGGGATTTTCTTGTTGGACATCTCGCAGACTCCGTAGGTGCCGGTTTTGATACGGCGGAGGGCTTGCTCGATTTCGTAAAGGGCGTCCTGCTCCTTGGCGAGGACGGAGAGGGCAAAGTCGCGGTCATAGGCATCGCTGCCTGCATCCCCTTGGTGCATGCCGCTGCCGGAGGCCTCGCTGCCTTCCGGGGCATTGCGGATGGTGTCACGGGTCATTCCGGACATTGCATCGACAAGATCATCACGCAGGTCCAGAAGACGCTGTTTTTGTTTGTCGATGAATTCTGCGGAGTGTGCACCTTTGGATGCCTCGGAGTTATCTTCCGCAGCCACAGGAGTGGTGCTTTTTGGCGGAACGAAAGGAGGTTTGATCGGTGCAGGAGGGGCTGGGAAATCCACAACGGAAGACTTCTTGGCGGGCTCAGGCTTTCTGACCACAGGCGCCGGGGCCGTCTCTACGGGCTCCACCTTGGCCACGACTTTTTCCGTCTTGGCAGCCGGAGCTGCCTTGGGAGTCGCCTTTTTGGCAGGGGTTTTCTTCTCTGCCTTGGCCGGAGCCTCATTCTCAACTGCCTGTGATTCAGCAGCCTCGGGCTTCGAAGCGGTAGGTTCGGTCTTGGCGGTAGCCTTTTTGGTAGTGGTTTTCTTTGCAGCCATGGCGCAGAGATCAAAAATGCGAGTGGATGATTTCCTCCGTTTTTGAAGCAGAGGAGAGAGTCCCGCTGTGCGGGAAGAGCGGGGTGGGTTAGCCCTTGAATCACACTGCATCAAGACGAAAGTTCAGATCCTTGAAAATAACTGGCAGGCAGGAGACTTGAAAAGCCCTGATCAATGCCTACTCTGGCGGCCAGACATGCAACTCACTGCCATCGTAGAGGCCTTCCTCCTGGCTTCGCAGAATCCTCTCACCGCAGAGGAAATTGCGAAACTGGTACGTGCCCGCGTAGCAGAAGCAGAGGATCTGTGCGCCCGGGAAGTGGAGGAAGGCAAAGTGCCGGCGGATCTGCCGGAATGGCTCAATGCTCTCGCCAAGACTCCTGCCGAGCAAGTGACAGAGTCCATTCAGGCGCTGAATGAGACTTACGAAGCATCCGGCCGCTCCTTCACCATTCTGGAGCGCCCGAAAGGCTGGAAGCTATATACCCGCATCGAATACGGTGAATTCGTCCGCCAGCTTTTCCCAGGCCGCAAACCGGAGCGCATGAGCGGGCCAGCGATGGAAACGTTGGCCATCATCGCCTACCGCCAGCCCATCACCAAGGCTGCCATTGAGGCTGTGCGCGGTGTTTCCTGCGATGGGATGATCCAGAAGCTGTTGGATCGCGATCTTATCCGCATCGGAGGCCGGGCCGAATTGCCGGGTCGGCCACTTCTCTATGAAACGACGGATCTTTTCTTCGAGCATTTCGGCATCCGCTCCATTGATGATCTTCCAAACGCCTCCGAACTGCGGAAGGTGAAGCTGCCGGAGGCCCCCGCAGCCCCATCCCCGGCAGAACCTGAACAGCAACTCGCCTTCGGGGCCACCGGAGCGCCATCTGCCACAGAATAAGTTTTTCCTATTCCTTTGTTTCCCGTGAAACTCGACGACATCCGCATTAAAATCGACCAAATCGACCGTCAACTGCTTACTCTTCTCTCTGATCGTGCCGATCTGGTGCACGAGGTGGGAGTGGTGAAAAAGCGCGATGGCCTGCAAATCTACGCTCCGGAGCGGGAGGAGGCGCTCTTGCGGAAGCTCATCGAGATCAATGGCGGCCGTCTTCATGAGAAATCCATCCGCGCCATTTACCGTGAGATCATGTCCGCTGCTCTCTCGCTGGAAGATGATCTCACCATCGCCTACCTCGGGCCGGAAGGGACGTGGACCAATCAAGCTGCGATCAAGAAATTCGGCCACTCGGTGAATTACTCGGCGCAGCTCAATTTCTCCGATGTTTTCGATCAGGTCACCCGCCGTGCTGCCAGTTATGGCGTGGTACCGATCGAAAATTCCACCGAAGGAGCGGTGAACCACACGCTTGACCTGTTCGTTGATTCTCCGCTGCACATTTGCGCACAGATTCTCCTCCGCATCGAAAACGGTCTGATGGCCTCCATTCCGCGTGAGGAAATCAAAACACTCTATTCCCATCCGCAGGTTTTCGGTCAATGCCGCGCGTGGATTCAGCGGAACTTCCCGCAGGCGGATCTGGTGGAGGTTTCCTCTACCACCAAGGCTGCGCAGTTGGCCCGCGACAATGCCGCCCAGGGCGCCGCTGCGCTCGGTGGAGCGCTCGCTGCGGAAATGTATGGCCTGCCACTCCTGGAAACCTCCATCCAGGATCGTGCCACCAATACCACCCGCTTTCTTGTCATCGGAGAGAAAACCTGCCCTCGTACCGGGAAAGACCGCACCTCCATTCTCTTCGCCATCCACGACCGCCCAGGCTCTCTCGTGAATGCTCTCAAGTCCTTCGATCAATTCCAGATCAACCTCTCCAAGATCGAATCCCGTCCGTCCAAGCGCAAGGACTGGGAGTATATCTTCTACGTCGATCTATCAGGTCATTGCGAGGATCCGCAAGTGGCCGAAGCATTGGAAGAGTTGGGCAAACATTGCTCCATGGTGAAGCTGCTCGGTTCTTATCCGGATGTAACGGAGTAACTGATTTTTCCCGCGTTCTAGCCCGCCTTATGAGCGAGCTGGCGCTGGATTTCGATGCCTAGCAGACAGACATCATCGTCGAAGTGCTGGGAAGTGGAGAACTCCAGCACGCTGGTGAGAATGTCATCCAGAAGCTGCTCCAGCGTTTCATCCGACTTCGTTTTCACGATTTCCATGAGGCGCTTTTCGAAAAAGGGTTCACCTTCCTGATTTTCCGCTTCCAGCACGCCATCGGTGAAGAGGATGATTCGCTGAATCCCCTCCAGGCTCTGCTCATTGGTAGGGTAATGGGCTCCGCCGATCAGGCCCAGGCCTGGACCTTTTTCCCGCCGCTCCGTGGCGATTTGGTGGACGCCATTTTCAGCCGCCAAAATCGGGCCTGGGTGACCGGCACAGGAATACTTGAGAGTGGCCTCCTCCAGATTGATCAGGCCATAGAAAGCGGTGGCAAACATTGTGGTTCCGGCACGCTGGAGAATGGCAGCCAAGCCATCGTTGAGGCCCTTCAGGAACAGGCCAGGATCAAGAGCCTGGGAGCGTTGTTTTTCCAGAAGCCCACGCAGCATGGCGACCACGAGCGCAGAGCGCACCCCATGACCCATTACATCACAGATCAGGATGCCTGCGGTATTTTCATTCACTTGGATGACTTCGTAAAAATCACCCGCTAGGCCTGAAATGGGAATATAGCGTGATCCGAAAGCGAGATCTCCCGAAGGGGAGGAGATGGAGGGAAAATCAGTAGTGGCCAGTGCCTGCTGGATCTCACGGGCGAGCTGAAGTTCCTCCTCGTAAGCGGCATTTCGGTGTTGGAGTTCATTGGCCAGCTCAGTGGCGGCTTGTTCTGCATTTACCAGTTTCGTAACATCGCTGGAGACGCCGAAGGTGCCTTTGATTTCACCTTGCTTGCCACGCCAAGGGAACTTGGAAGTGATGACCCAGGTGGGGGTGCCATCCTTGCGCCAGGTTTCCTGCTCCAGTTTTTCGGTCATTTCCTGGCCGGTGCGCATGATGTCCTGCTCATCCTGGGCGGCGTCCACCCAATGATCACTCTCGAAGAAATCACTGTCGTGCTTTCCGTTGAGATCGCTGCCGTATTGATAGCCCATGCGTTCGGCCATGCCATTATTCGCCATGACAAAGCGGGATTCCCGATCCTTGAAGTAAACCTGGACGGGCACGTGATCGATCAACTGGCGGAGAAGGTAACGTTCCTCCTCCACCTGGGCTTCCGCCGCCTTTCGCAGGCTGATATCGATCATGGATCCGGCGATCCGGATGGCCCGGCCTTCGCGATCCCTCACCACAGTGCCCCGCATTCTCAACCAGCGCCATTCGCCACTCCCGGTCTGGACGCGGGCATCTGCGGAAAAGGTTTCAGGGCCTCCAGTCTGGAGGGCTTGTGTAAGGGCGAGTTCAAATCGCGGGCGATCCAGTGGATGGATGGAATCATGGGGAGCGATGAATACATTTGGCGCACGGCTGTCTCCACACTCCAGGAACTCCAGAATCCGGCGCGAATAGGAAATTTCCTTCCGATCCGTCCACCAGTCCCAAATTCCTTCATTGGAGGCCTTGAGCGCCAGCTCCAGCCTTTCAAATTCTAGCTCTCTGGCCTCGCTGTGGGAATCGCGATCGACTTTCATCAGTGGGTTAAACTGACGACATATTGCTCGTTCCGCAATCGGATTCCTTAATTAGGATAAGTTAACTTATTATCCTTCCTCATGATCCGGCTTTGATTGGCCTGTGATGGCTACGGCCCTTGCGAAAGAAGGGTTTCCCTGCTTTGCTGGCTCCGTGATCAAGAAATCGGGAAATGGGGTGCTGAAAGGCGTATCGCGTTCCTTCTATCTTTCCTTACGGCTGTTGCCCCGGGAAATGAGAGCGGCCGCCAGTCTGGGATATCTTCTGGCCCGCAGCAGTGACACCATTGCCGATGTTTCCTCCGTGCCCGTGGAGCTCAGGAAACAAGCGCTCTCTTCTTTCCGCCAGGCAGTGGCTGAGGATCTGCCTGCTCCACGCTGGCCGCTGGCCTTGCTGAATGGGGTGACAGATCTGCGCGAGCGCCACCTGCTGGAAACGGCGGATGATTGCCTTGCTTGGTTGCGGGCTTTACCGAGAGGAGAGGCCAGCCTCATCAAGCAGATGTTGGATACCATTCTCAGCGGTCAGGAATTGGATCTGGAGCGTTTCTCGGAAGCCTCGGCCTCCCAGCCGGTTGCCTTGATGAATGCAGGTGAATTGGAAGACTACGCATGGCGGGTGGCAGGCTGTGTGGGAGCTTTTTGGACCAAGCTGGGTTTTCAAACTTTGGGCGGGCGATTTTCCGAAGCGGATCCAGCCGTGCTGGAGCAGCAAGGCATCCTGTATGGCAAAGGGCTGCAACTGGTGAATATTCTGCGCGATCTGCCGGTGGATCTGGCCAGCGGTCGCTGCTACCTGCCGGTGGCGGACTCCGGAAATCGGGAGGATTTATTGCGCTGCCACGCCGAGTGGGTAGAGAAGGCCAAGGACTATGTGGCGGCTGGAGAGACTTATGCGGATTCGCTGAGATTGCGGAGGTTGCGCGCAGCATCCCGCTTGCCTGCGCTGATCGCCAGCCGGACCCTGGCCCGCTTGGAAGGGATCGAATGGCCTGCATTGAGTGCCAGAGTGAAGGTGCCCCGGTATCAGGTATATGGAATGGTGTTGAAATCCCTGCGATAGAGGAACGTTCTGGCGTAGCTGCGCGTGATGGTTTTACTTCGGGCATGGATGCTTTGATTCATCATCTGGAAGAGAAACAGGATCTGTCGGATCGTGAGGTGCAGGTAGCGGCAGAACTGTTGCTGGATCCTGCGGCTCCTGATGAAAAAAAGGCACGCCTGCTGGAGGCTCTGTCGCTTAAGGGCGAGACGCCTTCAGAGATTGCTGGTTTTGTGGAAGCATTTCTGGAGCAGGCGGTGGATCCTCATCTGGGATTGGTGGAGCTGGAGGGTCCTACGATTGATGTCTGCGGGACGGGAGGAGATCAGCTCAATCTTTTCAATGTCTCCACCACCGCCATGTTCATTTCAGCAGCGGCAGGTGCAGTGGTTTTGAAGCATGGCAACCGTGGCATTACTTCCAAGAGCGGCGGGGCGGACGTCCTGGAGGAGCTGGGCATCCGCCTGGATCTGCCTACGGAACGCTTCCGCGATTGTGTGGAAAAAACCGGCCTCGGTTTCCTGTTCGCCCCTCAGTATCATCCAGCTTTCAAAGCAGTGGCTGGTGTGCGGAAGACTTTGGCTGAAAAGAAGGTAAGAACGATTTTCAATCTCATCGGGCCCTTGCTCAATCCGGCCCGCCCGCAGTGCCAGCTCATCGGCGTATTTTCACGCGAACTCTGCCCTGCCTTCGCGGAAATCCTGCAGCGTCTGGGCCGTGAGAGCGCATGGGTGGTGCACGGAACCACTGGGGATGGCCGCGCGGTGGATGAGGTGAGCATCATGGGACCTACCAGTATTTTCAAAGCGGGGATCTATCAGGATCTGGAGGATGAGGAAATCAGTCCGCGTGATTTCGGCCTGCATGTGGCGGATGTTTCTGCACTGCAGGGGGGGGATGCGGTCGTGAACGCTGCGATTCTGAAGGACATTCTTTCCGGAAAGGACACCGGGCCGAAGCGGGATTTGGTGCTGATGAACTCCGGTGCGGCTCTGGCCTGCTGCGGATTGGCGGACAACCTGGGCCACGGGATCGAGATCTCCAGAGAGATGATCAAATCCGGTGCTGCCATGGATCGTCTCAAGCGCCTGCAAACGGCAGCCCATTAAAGGAAATACAGGATTTTTCCATGGCTAAGACGGGGTGCTGGTTTAGCATTCGGCTCAGTTGCCCATGAAGATTGTTTTCCGTGTCAATTACCACACCATTCCTGGCGAGAGCCTTTGGCTGAAGCTTCAGCACTTTCCCGGCGCCCCTGCCGAGATTCAGATGCAGTGGCTCAATGACCGCCAATGGGAAACGACTTTGGAAACGGACGATGGGGGCATCGATTTCGAGTATCACTATCAGCTCCGCAGGGAGAACGGTGTGGCCTTGGATGAATGGCACGCCCCCCGGAAGCTCCATGTGGCAGGCTGGCATCACCATCTTCTTCTGCTCCAGGATTCCTGGTGCAGTGCCGGAACCGTGGATTATTCCTTTGAAACAAAAGCCTTCCAAGCTTCCTTGAAGCCGAGGGCTGGTTTTCAGGAATGCCCTGCTGCCCCTGGGGCCAATCACCTTTTCCAACTGAGAATGGCAGCCGTCCCGGATGGGATGGTTCCTTGTCTGCTCGGTAATATCGATTCCCTGGGAAATTGGGATTACCACTCTGCCGTTGTCATGACGGAGACGGCAGCCAATCTCTGGCAGGCGAAGGTCCCTGTGCCTGCGGATTGGTATGTGGAATACAAGTACGGTCTTTATGATAAGGTGACCCGGCAAGTGGTTTCCCTGGAGCTCTGGGAAAACCGCTTTCTGGAGGCCCACCAGCTTTCGGATCGCCAATGGACACAGGTGAGCGATGAGGCGTATCGCCGGGATGATGCCACCTTGTTCCGTGGTGCAGGGGTGGCCATGCCGATCTTCTCGCTTCGGAGTGAAGCGGGATTGGGAGTGGGGGAGTTTGCGGATTTGAAACCCTTTGCGGATTGGGCATCCGGAGTAGGGCTGAAGCTCATCCAGATTCTCCCTATCAATGACACGACGTCTTCCCATGAGTGGACGGACTCTTATCCCTATTCAGCGATCAGCGTCTTCGCTCTCCACCCGATCTATCTGCGCATCAGCGATCTCCCGTATGAGATGCCAGACGTTTTCCGTGCGGAACTATTAGCGGACGAGACACGATTGAATGCCTTGCCCCACATCGATCATCCACAGGTGATGGCCGTGAAACGGAAACTCACGCGTGAGATCTTCGAGCAGCATCGCACAGGGATTCTAGCAGATGTAGGCTTTCATGAATTCTTTTCGCAAAACCGTGAGTGGTTGCTGCCTTATGGTGTGTTTTGCCTTAAAAGGGATCAGTACGGCACAGCGGATTTTTCCCACTGGGAGGAATGGGCATGGTTCAACTGGGAACGCGTGAATGCCATGGCGGATCCGGCGCATCCGGACTGGCCGGAGATCGCTTATCATTTGTGGCTGCAGTATGAACTGGACCGCCAACTGGCGGATGCCGTGAGCCATTTGCACACCAGAGGTCTGGCCTTGAAGGGGGATCTGCCGATCGGAATCGATCGTGAATCCGTGGATGCCTGGGCGGCCCCTCATCTTTTCCATATGGATGCACAGGCAGGTGCACCACCGGACGCCTTTGCAGTGAAAGGGCAGAACTGGGGATTTCCCACCTACAATTGGGAGGCCATGCGCCAGGATAATTATGCATGGTGGCGCTCACGTTTTGAAAAATTAAGCCGCTACTTCGACGCATACCGCATTGATCATATCCTGGGCTTCTTCCGCATCTGGCAGGTGCCCTATGATCAGGTGGATGGCATCATGGGATATTTCGATCCCGCCTTGCCAATCCATATCAGTGAATTCAGTCAGCGCGGCATCCCTTTCGATTACAACCGCTATTGCAAACCGTATATCAAGGAAGAGTCCCTATGGGACCGCTTCGGTGATTCCATGGAACTTGCCAGGAACGAATTTCTGGATGATGCGGGCCATGGTTACTATCAGCTTCGTGAACACGTTTTCACCCAGCGGAAGATCGTTGATTTGTTCTTGGATTGGGAAGGCGGGGATTTCCTCAAGGAAGCGCTGATGGATTGTGCCAACGATGTGTTGTTCTTTCCTGTGCCAGGATCGGGCGGCACGCAGTTTCATCCACGCTGCTCCATGCAGATGACGAAGTCCTATCAGAATCTGGACCTTGATGTGAAATGGCGGATGGAGGAGCTATACAATGATTACTTCTATCACCGTCAGGAGAGCTTCTGGCAGGCGAAGGGGTATGAAAAACTTCCGGCCATGCGTCATGCCAGCCAGATGCTGCTGTGTGGAGAAGATCTCGGCATGGTCCCGGCGTGTGTGCCTGGAGTGCTCAAGGAACTGGGCATCCTCTCTCTGGAAATCCAGCGGATGCCCAAGGAGTCCGGTGTGGATTTTTTCCATCCGGCGCATGCTCCCTATCTCAGCGTTGTCAGTCCATCCACGCATGACATGTCCACCATTCGCGGCTGGTGGAGTGAGGATCTTCAGCAGACCTCCAAGTTTGCCTGGCAGATGTTGGGCCTCGATTTTCCTCCTGCGGAGCTATCCGGGGAGCTGGCCACCCGCATCATCGGGCAGCATCTTTATTCTCCTGCCATGTGGGCCATTTTCCCACTTCAGGATCTGTTGGCCATTGATGAAACGCTCCGCCATCCGATACCGGAGGAGGAGCGCATCAATGTTCCGGCCATCATGCCCTACTACTGGCGCTACCGTATGCATCTGGACCTGACACGGCTTGCAGATGCCCAGAATTTCAATGCGGAATTGAAAGGCATGATTTCCGCAGCAGGGAGATGAATGCCAGCAAGGCAGTGTTAGTATTCAGGGCCATTGCAATTCAATCAAAGTGACACCCTGGCGGGCGAGAGAGAGATTCATCTGCAATTTCCCATCAACGGTTTTCAGCTTCGTTGCGTCCGGGATGGTTGCGAGTTGGCTGGCTTCTTCCATCTCCTTGATCTGCTGGGCATTCGGTTGCTGGGGAGACCCTTGAGCTTTCCACTGACTGAATGAATTGGAATGATTTTCATCGATCAGTGTGCGGGTGACTTGCGGTGTGCCCTGCGGTGCGCCTGCCAAATCCAGCGTAATATCGGCCACTGGTCCAGTCACGTCATCATCATGATAGTGCCACAGGAGCACGGTGATTTTTTTGCCACTTCGGGCGGCGAGTGCGGAGACATCCGGCTTATCCCTCACTCCGGTTTTCAATAAGGTCTCCATCGGTACTGCCGCGTCGCTGGTGACTGGAAGTCGATTCCCATCCATGCGCGAAAACATGCGGAACACATTCAGCACCGGTTTATTGATCCCATTGGTGGCGAGATCACGGAATCCGGCAAAATAGGGCTGCCCCTCGAATTCAAATGCCCAGGTAACTGCTCCTTCCAGATTCACTCCCTGTTTTTCAGACAGATCCAGAATGCGGGGAAAGGAAGCGGCGGTGTAGCTGGAATACATCGTGCCATTCCGGTAGGTGAGGTTTGGGCCCTGGCAGGCGGCGCAGCCTTCCGGATCGGACTCGCCGATGATGATCGGTTTTCCTTTTGTTTCCGGGTAGGAGGCTACGATGGAGAATCCTTCATTCACCGCGTTGAGATGATTTGAAATTCCCATCCGGATGTGGCCATCCACGAGAGAGGGAGAGCCCTTGGCGTGAAAGGATACAAAATCGAGGGGAGTCCCTGTCTTTCCCGTGGCGTAATTGGTTCCATGAAGGCAGTGCTCCAGGAAATCCCGCTGGAATTTTCCTCCCGGACCAGCGGTATGGGCACCACCTACGCGGGCCGTGGGCAGCACACTCCGTACACCGTCCACCGCGTAGTCCTGGAGTTTATGAAATTCTTCCGGAGTTCCTTTCCAATAGTAGCCATTGGGCTCATTCCACACTTCCCAGTACCATTGCTCCACTTCCGGGCGGCCGTAGCGGTCTACGCAATGCTGTGCCCACTGGGTGATCAGTTCCCTCCATTTGTTGTAATCCTTCGGTGGGTAGGCCCAGCCAGTGAGGATTTCCTTGTAGGCCATGCCAGGGCGCCAGTGGTGCTGGTAAGGTTCCGGATTGATGGAAAGCGCCTTGGGCATGAAGCCGAGCTGCACATACGGACGCACTCCATTGGAAAGATAGGCATCGAAGATCGCATCCACGATGGTCCAATCGTAAACCGGTTTCCCTTGGGCGTCTTCGGTGTAAATATTGGTGCTGCCCCACTTCAGGGCAGGAGTGCCGTCTCCCGTACAGAGGAGATTGTGGGCGCGGAAATATACCTCACTTTTCCGGAGCGAACCCAACTCGCCAAGGAGTTCCCGACCATCCTTCATCGTGGCATAGTTTGGCTCATCCGCTCCGAAAAAGCGCCAGATGGGCTTGAGTGGCCCCGTAGGCCGGGCGGCATCAATGCTGACATGGACGGGAAATGACTCTGCCCGGACCTGGGAGGTCAGGGCGAGAAGGCTGGCAAGAAGGAGACTGGGTTTCATCATGGTTGGGAGAATAGGATTTACCTGTTTCGAGCAAAGAACCTTTCACCTGTTGTGATCGATCAAATTTCCGCGCTGGCATACCGGGTGGGATCATGCTGATTTCGCGGCGTGGAAACGGTCACGAATATTTCAACCTATTTGTTTGCAGAACTCACAGGCCTCAAGGAGTTGCGTGAGGAACTGATCGCGGACTGCAAGGAAGGTGAACTGAAGGGGACGATCCTGCTCAGCAGCGAGGGTATCAATATGTTCGTGGCCGGTGCCGATGAGCCGATCCAGCGCCTGCTGGACAAGCTGCGGGCCATTCCGGGACTGGAAAAACTGACGCCTAAGATCAGCTACAGTGAGGCCCAACCGTTCAACCGCATGCTCGTCCGCATCAAGAAGGAGATCATTTCCTTCGGCGTGGAAGCCGTGCGCCCTGCCAGCTACACCTCGGCGAAACTTCCTGCCAAGGAGCTGAAAAAGTGGCTGGATGAAGGCCGTCCCGTGACGCTTCTGGATACCCGGAATGATTACGAAGTGAAACTCGGCACGTTCAAAAATGCGATCATTCCCCATATCGATACGTTCCGCCAATTTCCCGCCGCGGTGCGTGAATTGCCCGAGGAGTTGAAGGATCAGCCCGTGGTGATGTTTTGCACCGGTGGCATCCGCTGCGAAAAGGCTGGCCCGTTCATGGAACTGGAGGGCTACAAGAATATTTACCAACTGGAGGGCGGCATCCTGAAATACTTCGAGGAGGTGGGGGGCGATCACTACGACGGAGAATGCTTTGTTTTCGATCAACGGGTCGGCGTGGATCCAGGTCTGCGTGAAACCGATTCCGCAGTCTGCTATGCTTGCCAAGCCCCATTGGATGGAGCGGATCAGGAAGATCCCCGCTACGTTTCAGGGAAATCATGCCCGCATTGCTATAAAAGTGAGCCGGAGCTGCTGGCAGAAAAGATGCGGGAGCATCAGGCGGCCATCCATCGGGTGTGCGAGCCGTTGCCTGGCTCCGTTCCCTATGAGAACCGCCGCCATGTGAACATCCCGGCGGAGCATGAGGGCCGCTCGCTTCTGGAGGTTCTGGTGGATCTTTTCCCACATGTTTCCCGGGAAGAATGGAAAGCACGCCTGGCCGCCGGTCGCTTCCGCACGAAGGCTGAGGCCGTGGTGTCGAAGGATCACCGTGTGAAGGACGGTGAAAGACTGATCCAGCTTTTCCCGGAAGCAGCCGAGCCACCCGTGGCGAAGGATATCCGCATCCTTCATGAGGATGAGACCATCCTGGTTCTGCAAAAGCCTGCACCGCTGCCAATGCATGCGAGTGGGCGCTTCAATCGGAATACACTCCAGCATATCCTCAATCTGGCCTATGGGCCGAAGTGCCTGCGTCCCGTCCACCGCCTGGATGCGAATACTTCCGGTGTGGTGCTGCTGGGCCGCACCCGCTTGGCCACCACGCAGCTCCAGCAGCAGTTTCTGGAGGGAAAGGTGGAAAAACTGTATCTCGTCTGTGTCCAGGGTCATCCAACGGAAGATACCTTTTTCTCTGAATCCGCCATCTCTGCGGAATCCGGTCCATTGGGGACGCGGGAGGTGGATGAGGAGAATGGCCTGCCGTCCCGCACAGACTTTGAAGTGGTGGAACGCAGAGCGGATGGGACGTGCCTTCTGCAGGCCCGCCTTGGCAGCGGCCGCACCAATCAGATCCGTGTCCATCTGTGGGAACTCGGGCTGCCGGTGGTAGGAGACCCCGCTTATCTTCCGGGAGGAAAGCTGGGAGATACCCAAACGCTGGATGTGGATTCCCCTCCGCTGCAACTGCACGCGTGGAAGCTTTCGTTCAGGCACCCACGGACCAAGGAGCAGGTCTCTTTTTCTGCGGAACGGCCTGAATGGGCGTAAGGAGGGCGGAAATCCGCACCTCCTTTCAGGTGGAAATCTTGCTGCGGGCAGCCTCAAGCTGCAGGGTGAGATCTTCCGCCTC
>Ga0157370_10004928_pt1 | contig 15112 bp, 9 predicted proteins | sample C35metaG_FD_113463 | JGI IMG/M metagenome (GOLD analysis project Ga0157370, IMG submission 113463) | Corn rhizosphere microbial communities from Kellogg Biological Station, Michigan, USA - C3-5 metaG | ecosystem: Host-associated > Plants > Roots > Rhizosphere > Soil | place: USA: Michigan...
TAATGGAACAAACGGCACAAACGGTACCTCAGTAACCAGTGGCACTACTGCTCCAACGGGTACAGGAGCTACTGGTGATACTTATATCAATACGACTACAGGAGAAACCTATGTTTACAATGGCACAACCTGGGTTTCAAATGGCAACATCAAAGGTCCTCAGGGAGCTACTGGTGCTACTGGTCCGCAAGGTATCGCTGGTCCACAAGGGATTCAAGGTATCGCTGGTACTAATGGAACAAACGGCACAAATGGTACTAACGGTACTTCAGTAACCAGTGGTACTTCCGCTCCAACAGGTACAGGATCTACTGGTGATACTTATATCAATACGACCACAGGTGAAACCTACGTTTACAATGGCACGACCTGGGTTTCAAATGGCAATATTAAAGGTCCTCAGGGAGCTACTGGCCCGCAAGGTGTTCAAGGTATCGCTGGTACTAATGGCGCAAACGGTACTAACGGTACCTCAGTAACCAGCGGCACTACCACTCCAACGGGCCCAGGAGCTACTGGTGATACTTATATCAATACGACTACAGGTGAAACTTATGTTTACAATGGCACGACCTGGGTTTCAAATGGCAATATCAAGGGGCCTCAGGGAGCTACTGGTGCTACTGGTCCGCAAGGTATCGCTGGTACTAATGGCACAAATGGTACCTCAGTAACCAGTGGTACTACTGCTCCAACGGGCACAGGATCTACTGGTGATACTTATATCAATACGACCACAGGTGAAACTTATGTTTACAATGGTACAACCTGGGTTTCAAATGGCAATATTAAAGGACCTCAGGGAGCTACTGGTCCACAAGGTATCGCCGGTACTAACGGTACAAATGGTACCTCAGTAACCAGTGGTAATAGCGCTCCAACCGGAACAGGAGCTACTGGTGATACTTATATCAATACGATTACAGGTGAAACTTATGTTTACAATGGCACGACCTGGGTTTCAAATGGCAATATCAAGGGACCGAAAGGAGATACAGGTACTTTTGTAGCAACTGTTGATAATGGTTTGAATTTCTCAACACCTACCAATATTCAGTTGGGCGGGGTATTAACAAGACCAATTACCACAATTACCACGAATACAACTGCAGGTAGTAATACTTTGGCAATCGCCGGCTTACAACCTGGTATAACGACAGGAACAACACCGGATAAAATAGTAGTCGCTGATCCAACTACTGGTGTATTAAAAACAGTAACGGTTGCCTCTCTAGCCAATCCATCAGTAACTGCCGATAATGGTTTAACTAAAACGGCAGACAATATTCAATTAGGAGGCTCCTTAATAAAACCAACAACAATAAATTTAAATACATATAGCCTTAGGTTTACTTCACCGGAAAGAGATATTTATTTTGATAATAATGGTCGTATTGGCACTGAGGCAAAAGGTACTAATGATGCAGATATATATGCGAGTTCAGGTGCAGGAGCTACTTATAATCGTTTTGATATTCAGTCTTTTCCAAGTGGTCAGGTTAATTTAACAGCAACCGGAGCGACTGAGCAAATGATGATAGCTACCCACATGACAACACTTCCAGCACCGTTAGTATTCTCAACAAGTCCAGGTAGCAATGCTTCGTCAATCGAAAGAATGCGTATTACCGGAACAGGAAATGTTGGTATAGCTACCGATATTCCTTCTGAAAAATTAGACAATGATGGAATTACGAGATTGAGAAAGCTTCCTCTAAATGGTGCTACTAATGCTATTAATACCACAGTTGATGGAGATGAGTCCTCAAGTCAGGATCAAACCTTTACAGCAACTAGAACTGTTGTGGCAGATGCTAATGGTGTATTGGGTACGGTGGCAGGTCTACCTGCAACCCCTGTAAATATCTATAATGCCAATGGTACCTTAACGGCGGCTAGAACGGTAACAACGGCAGATTTTTCTCTTACTTTTCAGGGTACTAATAACAATGTTTCTATTGGAACTGTCAGTAACCAAGGTATTTTACGAGCAACAGGTACAGGTGCTACAGGTAGGGGTGCAACGACGTTAACAGGAGGGAATTCAATATTAGATCTATATGCTGATAATAGTAACCTGGCACAGGTTGCAGCCAGAGGGACCACAAATACTGGTCTAGGGATAAGAACAGAAGGCGCTACACCAATTATCTTCAGTACTAGTAATGCTGCAAGAATGCGGATAACACCAACTGGAGAGGTAGCCATAGGAGCTACAACAGCACCTTCGTTTACAGTAGGTGCAACCACCATCCAACCTCTATTACACGTAGCTGGAGATATCTCTACAACAGGTAAAATATGGACAACGAATAGTGTTTATGCCGATTATGTATTTGAAGATTATTTCAACGGATTTTCAAAAATCTATAAAGATTACAAATTCAAATCTTTAAAAGAGGTTGCCGAGTTTATCAAAGCTAACAAACACTTACCAGGAATAACGCCAATTTCGGAAATCACCGTAGGAAAAAATGGCTATACTATAGATCTAACCCAACTTTCTATGCAACAATTAGAAAAATTGGAAGAATTGTATCTGCATGTCATCGAAATGAACGATACCTTAAGCCAAAAAGACAAGGAGATCAAGGCGCTTCAAAATAAAACGGATGAATTAGAAGAACGCTTGAAAAAGCTAGAAAGCTTATTAATTAAACAATAAGATAGCTCATCAGATTTTTCTGAAAACTTTCAATAGAAGTAAGCACTATCTGTCATTCAACATTTCCTTTCTGTTTTATCAGAAAAGGGATATTTAAAGCTTAAAATATGAAAAGCGCATTTTTACCATTTCTATCAATTCTTTCACCTGAATATAAAACATGCGGCCCTTTGAAACTGATTTTAATGTGGCCGTTACAACTTATTCGTAAAGCCTCATTATTAATATCAATATTAATATCAATATTAATATCTACAGGGTTGGCATCCAATGCGCAAGTAATTTCCAATCCGAGTTTCGAGCTGTTTACCGCTCCTTGCCCAACAGCACAATCTCAATTCAAAAATAAAGTAAGTAATTGGACTGTTCTTACAAACATAGCTGCTGGTACCCCCGATTATTTCAATACTTGTGGGTTGAATCTTTCTAGTTATACCCCGGCTATTAATCCCTATAGTGGGGTGGGTTTTGCTGGAATTTATACAGAGGTTAATAATACTTTTAGTGATTACAAAGAGTATATGACAAATCAGCTGTCTAGCCCTTTGGTGGCCGGTGTTACCTATACGTTTTCTTTCTACATCGCCCATATTTATGGGCCAAGCCCCGCTGGCTTTTCTCCAGTATTGACATATACAGATTTACCAGGTGCAGAACAAGGTTTTTTGGGTGCGGTATTTTCTACTGCAGCGCCTACTCAAACTAATACTGGGAATGGAACCGGTGGATCCCCTTATTATAATTCTATAAGGAACGATTTTGGAACAGGCAGAGCGTTAATACCTAAAGCTAATACAGCCGTTTATGGAGACGCTTCAAGAAATACTTGGGTTCCTGTTACTTTGAAATATACCGCAGTGGGAGGCGAAACACATATGACTATAGGTCAGTTTAGACCTGGAGGAACTAGCCTTGCAGCTGGAAACGCAGCATACTACTTATTTGATAATTTTTCGGCTTCTTTAACACCTGCTACAACTCTTACCAAAAGCGTATCACCTGCCAGTATTCCGTCAGGTGGAACAGCTACCTATACCTTTACATTAAATAACATTAATGCAGCTAGTGTAGCCCAAACCAACCTGTCATTTACAGATAATCTGCCCAGCGGCTTACGTTTGGCTGCCAATCCTAACGTAGTGGTTACTGGTTTAACGGGAGGTACGATAACCGCGGTAGGAGGTGGGAATTCTATTGTCGTATCGGGATATAATCAAACCGCAAATTCTACAGCAACCATTACCGTAGATGTGACCAATGCTCCAGGTCAGGGAAATGCGAGTTGCGGTAGCAATCCTGCAGCATTTACCAATACTGCAGCGAATATCACAAATGTAAGTGATAACATTAGCAATAATGTTGGTGATATTTGTTTAGTAGTATCCCCCTTTCCATTTAATTGTGATGCTCAGATGTATTTACTACAAAATGCAAATACAGGGCTGTATAATGTGGTCACTTCCACAAACCCTTTCACTTTCCCAATCATAGGTTCCCCAGCAGGATATCAATACAACGCTTCTGGTTTTAATCCAAACGACGGTTATATCTATGCGATGAAGACTTTTAGCAACAACCTTCTTAGAATTGATCCTTCGGGTGCAATTACAGATAAGGGAGCAATTACAGGTCTGCCTGCTGCAACAGGAACAACTAACTATAATAGTGGGGAGATAGATAACCTTGGAAACTACTATATTAAACTCGTAGGAGCTAATTCTAGCTTATATAAAGTAAATATCAATACACAGACAGCCACAGAAATCGTACTAAATCAATCTACGAATCCATCTGATTTGGCATATAGTGTACCTACAGGACTATTATATGGTGTAGGAACCGATGGTAGGTTGTTTTCTATTAACCCTACAAATGGAAATGTTACTTTTATAGGTACTTCTCCTGGAGCAGCCGTTTTTGGTGCGCTCTATGGATCAAGCACAGGACAAATTTATGGTATCAATAATGCCGGAGATTTTTTTCAATTTAATTTAACAACGGGAGCTAGGACACTTATTTCAAGTGCCCCATCAAGTGGTAATAACGATGGAGCCCACTGTGTTACTGCTCCTATTACTTTTAGTGCCGATCTTTCTGTTACCATAACAGATAATTCGACTACCTACACACCGGGAGCAAATAAGGTGTATACGGTAATAGTAACAAATAACGGCCCTTTTGGAGTGCTTAATGCAAATGTTTTAGATAATGTACCGGCAGGTATCCCCAACGCAAATGTGAGCTACACTGCGGTTGCTTCTATAGGTAGCGCTACAACAGTTACAGGTACTCAAATTGGAGCAATTAATGATTTGATATCCTTACCTGTAAATGGAACGATAACCTATACCATCACAGTTGCAGTTCCTGCGTCGTTTTCTGGAAACCTCGTTTATACTGCGAGCGTCACTCCTCCAGCTAACATTACAGATGCCAACTTAACTAATAACCAAGCTACAGATACGAATATTAATGGTTGTACGCAGCCCGGTGCTTTTGATCAACCAGGAGAAACCAGCAAAACCGGCATTTCTGATTTGGTTGGCTTTACCGGGGGAGCATCAGGTTGGCCAGCTAATGTATCTAATGGCCATATTGTGATAGAATCTAAAAATAAAGGTTTTGTAATTACACGAGTAAGTTCTTCCGCAGCAATTTCCAATCCTGTTGAAGGTATGCTCATTTATGATATTGCTGCTGCTTGCGTAAAACTGTACAATGGCACCACTTGGAAATGTTTAGCAAAAGATTGTTTGTAAATAAGATAAATCTAAAAATGATGAAAAGACTTTTAATGGCAGTGATACTAGTACTGGGAGGCTTTATTAATGCAATAGCACAAACAGCTATAGAAAAGAAAACGGTAGACGGATCTGCAGTATTAGATTTTGCAGCTGGTACTACTAAAGGTATCATTTTACCAGCTGTTGAAACATTACCTTCTGCACCTGCCAATGGTACTTTTTTATTTGATAAGGTTGCCAAAATAGTAAAAATGTACCAAAATGGTGCTTGGGTAGATCTTTCCGGTGTGGGCGATATTGCCGGCACAGTTCCTATTGTGCCATATAGCGGCACTGTTGATAATGGTAAACAAACGGTAATTGGATCGAGATTAACAACAGTAGATGGTGTGTTGGTGCTGGAATCTGCAGACAAAGCCTTGGTGTTGCCCAAGATTTCCAATCCGCACTTAAATGTAAAAAGCCCTTACCCAGGGATGATGTGCTACGACACCAATAGGAAAGCACTAGCAGTATTTGATGGTAAAGTTTGGAATTACTGGAAATAGAAACACGAGCGTTAATAGACCATTGGATTTAACGATAAAATTTTAGCTCATGAGAAAAGATATACATAAATTACTTCTTACAGTTGCAGGCTTACTGATCGTGTTTCAATCATTTGCCCAGACGGGTTTGGGGAGTATGACAGTGGATAATTCCTCCGTTACCATTTCTGTTGGAACAACTGAACAGCATTTCAGTGAAGGTACTTATTTTGGTCCTAACGCTGTCTGGCAAATTGACGGTATACTAGAAATTTATAGCAAGAATATTTGGATTGCACCAGGGGCTACTTTTAAAGGTTCTGGTAAGATTGTAATTTACAATCCCGGTAATAATCCATTTTACACTTCAATGGCATCAGGTCCAAGCCATATTGATGGAAACAATGCTGGTTTCATAAACCTTTTGCTTGAACATCATAACCCTGGTAATATCAAACTGGATGACGTTAGTGACCCAGGTTTTGGAACTACTAATCCGAGTGGAGCCTTATCGGCTGCCTTAAATATCGGAGGGACTTTGGAACTTGCTGTAAACGGTGCGGATATAATTTTGAATGGTAAGGATTTAGCTTTCAGTAATAGCGGAAAAATCACCAACTACAGTAAAGACCGTATGGTTGTTACCGGGAATAGTATTGCTGGCCATATGATCAAAGAATATGATGGCAAAGATACATTTGTTTTTCCAGTAGGTATTTCTGAAGGCGATTATACACCAGCAACATTAACTCCTCAAAATGCAAGTAGGCTATATGTAAGTGTACAGGATTATGTTGGTGCAGGTAAGGCAATTAAAAATCTGTCAACGGGTATGGATCGCGTGTGGCACATTTACGGTTTACCCGCAACACCAGTATCCATGACCTTGCAACATAACAGTATTACCAATGGTAATCTTTTTAAAGACGAAAATGCTGCAATTTCCCGCTATGTTACCACAGATAGGTGGGATTTCTTAAAAGGTTCCAACCCGTTCCCAGGGGTACATACCCGAAACAATGTAGAGATTTCTGCTGATTTTACAGCTAATGGAGGTTTCTTTACCAAACTGGCTGTTTCAGTAACATCATTATTTGTTCCAAATCTTTTCACACCTAATGGAGACGGGAACAATGATACTTTTGAAATACGAGGTTTAGAGCTGTTTGCCCAGAACGATCTGATTATTGTAAATCGTTGGGGCAATCAGGTTTATAGATCTGATAATTATCGGAATGATTGGACCGGAGAAGGATTGAATGAAGGTACCTACTATTACATCCTTCGTGTGAAAGAAGGTACTGGGAGTGACTGGCAGGTATTTAAAGGGTATATAACCTTAATCAAGGTTTTTAAAAAATAGTTTCAAGTGGTGAAAAACATCTTGTCGAAGCTAGTGGAGGATTATTGTTGAACGATCACAATTTTAAAACATGAAAAGAATATTACAGATATTTACCGCGCTCCTTTTATTCTCCAATTTAGTTAAAGGCCAGCAGGATGCACAGTTTAGTCAATATATGTTCAATGGAATTTATATTAACCCAGCTTATGCCGGGTATAAGGAACAGTTAAATATTCATGCATTTTACCGAAATCAATGGACCGGAATTACCGGGGGGCCCAAAACCATGTCGTTAGCAGTTGATGCTATTGCAAATGATGGAAATGTTGGGCTTGCACTACAAATTTCAAGCGACCGTTTAGGTGCCCAGCGCAATGAATCCGTGTTTGGTAATTACGCCTATAGAATACGTATGAATAATGAAGGCTCTGCAAGATTGGCGTTTGGCATTGGTGTTGGTGCTATTCAATTAGGGATTGATGGGGCCAGGTTAAATCCTAACGATCCTGAAGTGTATCAGCCAATAGGGGTTCAAAGTACCATTTTGCCGGACGCAAGAGTAGGTGTTTATTTTTCGAATGAGCGTTTTTATGCAGGTCTATCAGCAGATAATCTGATCTCTCAATATATTGATATTGATCGTTATGCGTTTATCCCAAAACCAAAGCCGCATTATTATTTAACTGCAGGGGTACTGCTAGCGTTAAACGAGGGTGTTTTATTGAAGCCATCTGTTCTGCTAAAAGATGACAGGGGAGGCCCCACCAGTTTAGATTTAAACGCATTCGTGATTTTAGCAAATAGGTTTTGGGTAGGAGGTTCATATCGTACCGGCGTGAAGTTGTACAATAAAGATTATCTGCAGAAAAATCTAAGCCAGCTGAATTCAGCGGTTGCTGCGGTACAATTTTTACCAACGGAAAACTTTAGGATAGGCTATGCGTATGATTTTTCCATAGGTCCACTTCAGGGTTATAGTGCAGGTACTCATGAAATCTCCATAAGCTATCTCTTCAATAGAAAATATACGAGAATGCTTACACCGAGGTATTTTTAGCTTCTGCTTACAGCAAATTGTAATTTAATTTAGTAAAGAGAAAAACATGGGAAAAAATATTTACAGACTAATTTTTGTCATCGCCATATTGTTCGCAAATCAAACAATGGTACGAGCTCAATATTCGCTGCTTGAGGCTGATAAAGAATATGAACTTTACAACTTCAATAAAGCGATTGATTTATATGAGCTGGCTTATAAAAAGAAACCGAGTTTACATGCGGCTGAAAGGCTGGCTCAGGCTTACAGCTATCAGAACGATTACAAACAAGCTGAGAGCTGGTATGCAATTGCTGCCGCAATGCCAAACACCAATCCAGATAATGTTCTCCATTACGCCAAAGCATTACAGCAAAATTCAAAATATGCTGAAGCGAAAGAACAGTATCAGAAGTATATAGGGGTAAACAAGGCCATTGATGCAAAACAACAAGCGCTCTGGATGCTGAGTTGTGATTCGGCTGGATTTTGGATGAAAAATCCCACAACGGTGACCATCACTAATGAAAAGATACTGAATGCTCCCCAGTCTGACTGGGGGGCGGCAGTGTATGGGAATAGTGTTGTTTTTTCATCGGATCGTGGAAATTCATCAGGCCATAAAGTATCCGGGAATCAACCGTTCTTAAAGTTTGATGGTGCTAAAAAACCCGATCGAACTGTTTATGGATGGACGGGAAACCATTATTTAAAACTTTACACAAAAGATAAAAATCAGGATAGCGTTTTTAGTTTCAATTTAAATGCAAATACAGATTATCATGTTGGACCGGCAAGTTTTAGTAAAGATGGGAATGAAGTTTTTTTCACCTTAAGTAAAATACCTAAAAAGCCTGTTTATGTTAAAGGAAAAACGGCTACTGTTAACGTTGAGATTTATTCGAGTAAAAAAGATGCGGAAGGCAAATGGGGAGGCCCTATTCCTTTTAAGTATAACAAAGTAGATGATTTCTCAGTTGGTGATCCTTTTATTACGGCTGATGGAAATAGTCTTTATTTTGCATCCAACATGCCGAATGGACTTGGCGGAACGGATATTTACGTATGTAAGCGTACTGATGGCGGTGATTGGGAATTGCCTGTAAATTTAAAGGAAATTAATACTAAGGGCAATGAACGGACGCCGATATTGGATAACGGGAAGGATCTTTATTTTAGTACAGATGGGCGGGTAGGACTGGGCGGATTGGATATTTTCAAAGTTCAGTTACTGGATGGTAAATTTGCCGAACCAAAAAACTTAGGTTACCCAACAAACTCTCCGCAAGATGATTTTGCTTATTTGAAAACTTCGCCATTAACTGGGTATTTTGCCTCAAATAGACCAGGTGGACTCGGCAGCGATGATATCTATAGTTTTGAAGAACAGCAAATCCTAACTCTTAAATTGATCGGCAGCGTATTTGATCGAAAAAATAACAGATTATTAGCAAATGCTATAGTTACGCTTTCTAAAATTAATGGTCAAACGCTCAAAGTTCAAACTGATGAAACTGGTAGTTTTAGGTTTAATCTCGAAAAGGAGTCTGATTATACCTTAACAGGAGAAAAAAGCAATTATAGAGCTGATGTTGCCTCACTTACAACAATTAATTTAACTGCTTCCACTGAGATTAAGAGAGATCTTTTTTTAGAGAAAATTGAATTGGAAAAAGCAATTAAGATAGAAAATATTTACTATGATTTTGATAAATCGAATATCCGGCCAGATGCAGCGGTTGAACTGGATAAGCTTGTTAAGATTATGAAAGACAACCCAACAATCTGGATCGAATTAGGATCGCATACTGACAGTAGGGGGAATGATCAATATAATCAGTGGCTGTCTCAGCGGCGGGCAAACTCAGCAGTTCAATACATCATTGATAATGGAATCGGGAAAAACAGAATCACTGCAAAAGGCTATGGCGAAAGCAAGTTGTTGAATAGCTGCTCAAATGGAGTAAAATGTCCAGAGTCTGCTCATCAGTTGAACAGAAGAACAGAGTTTAAAATAACTAAACAATAAATGGTTAATTTGTTGAATTTAAAATGGTTGTAATGATTAGGCGTATTTTTGGTTCAATATTAAAAGATTAGAATGGAAGTAACTGATGGAAATAAGTTCAGTACGGCACTACCATGGCGCTAATGGGATAGACACAGTTATTTCAGTACCTTTCGAATCTGAATGTATTTTAGTTTCACCATTTAGGGACTGAACCCGGCGACGAATGGATTGCAAGCCAATGCTTGATTTTTCATTGCTGGATTTTTTTTCATTTAACCCTATCCCATCGTCATTGATCGTTAAAATGAGATTACCTTCTTCCTCATAAATTAAAATCCCTACATTGTTTGCCCTGGCATGTTTGATGATATTGGTGATCGCCTCTTGGATGATACGGAGTAATGCAATTCGTGTATCCAAGTTAACGTTCATTAATGAACTATTGTCAATGTGAATATCCTTATTGTAGCGACTTTCGGGCAAGAAATTATCTGTAAGTAGTTTAATTTGTTCCTCAAAAATTTGTTCTTGTTGGTCGCTAGAAGAACTGAACCATTCGTGGCTTTTGCTTCGGGCTGCTTTGTAGGCGTTTCCTATTTCCTCCAGAAGCACATTCAGCTTGTTTTTTAAAGTAATATCAGAAGTATCCAACGACAATGCCTCTAATTGGTGCCTTACGGCAGCAATGGATGAGGCAAGACTGTCATGGAGGTCTTGTCCAAGCCGCTGTTGCTCTTCCCTAACGGCGTGATGTTTAGCTTCCTCCATCGCGATAATTTGCATATTGGCCGCGTTGTTAAGTTCGTCTATCTGAGCTTTCGATTTCTTACTCCTGCGGAGCATGATTAAATAGATGATCAGCACTGTGATGGCTGCAGAAGATGAGACAATCAGCAACCAAAAAGCTCTTCGCGCATTTTTAGCACTTAATAATTTGTTTTCGTCTTCTATGGTATTATACTTTACATAATCACTGATGAATTTTTTAGATCTTTCCCATTCTAATGACATTGCTTTTTCCAATTCAATATGAATCTTGATAATCTCGTCTTTGTCCCTTAATTGATTTGCAACTTCCAAAGCATTATTTAAGACATAGATTTCTATAGATCTGTTTCCACTTTTTTGTGCTATTTCGTAAGCCTGATAATAATAATCAAGTGCTATTTTAGGCTTGTCCTCGTAATATCCTGTCATTAAGAAGAGCGAATTAATCTCTAAATTTGGATCGTCAATATGCCTTGAATCTGATATTAATTGCTTTATAAGCGGTAACGTTTTCTGCTTTTTTTTATTTAAAATTAATAAACGCACCTCCCATAGCCGAATGTAAATTAGCATTCGATCGTCTTTATACCGACTTGCAATTTCTCTGGATTTGGCTATGTAGTAATACATACTATCTGTAGAAAGTTCAGAATTCCGGTTACAATAGTTCATATATACCTCTGCCATAATACTGTCCTTCTTTAACTGTTTTCCAGTTTGAATGGCCCTTTGCAAAAGCGATTTAATTTTTGGCCTATCAGAAATACCCTTGTTTAGTACTTCGACCATATCTAAATATACCCGAATAATTTTCTCGGCATCATCGAGTTCTTGATAATCTGGTAATATTTTACCTAACAATCCTAGTGATTCTGCATATAACCCTCTTTTAAAAAAAACGTAAGCAATCAATTGGTCTGCATCTGTTTGCCCTTGTAGGTAATGTAAATTAGTTGCCATACGCTTGGCCTTTACGCCATAGTAAAAGCAACTATCTATATTTCTGCTACGGTAAAGTGTTCCTAACCGGTTTAAACTGTTAACCATTTTAACACTATCCTTGATGAAAGGTAGTCCTTGTAGTTCTCGTTCAATTGGCTTCATCTGGCCTTTGGCAATGTTATTACAAAGGCAAAACAATAGGCCTAAGAGTAAGCAAAAGGTAGGTTTTATGCGTTGTATGATTGAGGTATAGCTAATATTTGTATGAAGTATTTTTTGCAAGTTTTCCATTTTTTATGCCTGAGGGGTTGATTTCATAGTAGCATCTTTTCTTAGGCTGATTACGAGAAAGAAGGCGTGTTTAGAGATTGTAATTGTTTGAAAAAAGCGAGATCTATTTTTAATATATCAGGTTTAGATTAATTTCTGATTTGCGTGCATACGATAATAATTTGGTAATGGAATTGATCTTTGACATCATGTTACGTCGGTGCGCCACAATGATGTGTTTGCTAAGATGCACCTTCTCCGCAGTTTGTGCAATGGTTGATCCATGTGCAAAATATTGTAAAATTTCCAATTCTCGCTCTATAAATGGTACTTTCCTTGGTATTATGAATCTTCCCAACAATTTCGCTGATGTTCTATCAATTCCGAAAAAGAATCTGCGAATAAAAGGTGGCCATCGAAGCCAATGGCTATAGCGTTAGTTTTCCTCATAAATTTATCTAAAGTAGTAAAAGTATAAGATTATTCTGAATTGAAGTTAAATAACTTTAATACATGACTGACTAAAACCTGTCTTTTGATCTTCCTACCAAAACCGTTGATCATTTAAGTCTTTTCGTTATCTGGAATTCCGCAAGGTTATCCCTTTAGTTTATATAGCAAATTATTGCTATACCATTAGATGTTATAGCATAATGTTGCTATAATGATAGTATGCGTATTTTTTTCTAATGATGTAGAATTACTTTTATGCAAAAACAAGACTTAATTTTTAATAAAATGCGTTTGATTATAAAAAATGCCACAGTTGTCCATGTTACGCCAAGCTCAGAAGCATATCATTTAGATCTTGATATTGAAGGAGTAGAAACGAACGATTTACTAACTCGTATTGATATTGTTACCGCTATCGAATATTATGGTATGACAGAACTGTTAGATACCATAAGAGAGCATTATGGTATAACAGCACTATTGGACACAATAGGAGAGGTACATTTGAAATAATCTTTGGAGGTTTTTAGTCTATAATAGATGAGGACTAAAATAAATATACTACATCAAGATGTAGAGGTGGATAGTTTTGAATAGCGGAGGACCTCCATACAGGTGGTTGAGCTGGAACTGACAAAAAATGGTTGGATGAGGGCAGAAAGAAACTTGCCGATGCAAGTAGCGCGCTCAGCGCCAGCTGCCCGTACGTGAGTGTTTTGGCATTTGGACGAATAATTTTGGTCCTTCAATAGATAGTTAATCATCAGTTATATTAATTATCCATTTTTTGAGTAAGACTTTTCTAGGCTTTCTTTTGGCTCTGATTTTTTTCTTTTTATCAACCACTTTCGGAATTAACGCTTCTGTCTAGTCCTTGAAAAAGTTGACTATTTTTTTTACTAAATTATAAAATTAAAAGAACCATTAAAATCTATTTTGATGGTTCTTTTTTCTTCCACCGTTTTACAAATATTTTGGGTTTTGAGTGCGCTTGCCTCGGCGTTAACATATTTACTGAGGAGTGTAATCTCATCTGGTTATATAATTCAATCGCCTGGTGCACTTGCTTATATAATTGGTCTTTTCCCTCAAAGACTGCATCCAATCCAAATTCATCCTTTAAAATCCCCTTGACCCTTTCTGCGACTGCATTTTCATATGGATCACCGTTTTCAGTCATACTGATTTTGATGTGGTTACTCGATAAAAGCCTGATGTAATCATAGCTGCAATATTGTAGCCCCCTGTCAGAATGGTGGATGAGCTGATGTCCATACTCCCTCTTGCCTATGGCCATCTCCAATGCCTTTTTCGTAGACACAGCCTTCATATCGCCACAGACTTCATACCCCATGATTAGCTTCGAGCCTGCGTCGGTAACCAGATGCAGATATTCATTTCCCGCAACCGTTTGTAAATACGTTATATCTGAAACCCATAGCTGTTCAGGCATGGTAAGTTCCAGGTCCTTAGTTAGGTTCGAGTATTTCCTCATCCAGTGCTTCGAATCAGTTGTTCTGGTATACTTGCGTTTCCGTTGAACCAACAGATGCTGGGATCTTAAGATCCCAAAAAGTTTGTCGCGTCCAACCATCATGTTCTTGAGGGACATGCTTTCCCGTAATATCACATGCAGCTTACGCACTCCGGTCCGCGGTAGCTTATGTCGAATCTTCAGCACCATCTCTTTGATCTCCTGCTCAGCAACAGTTTTTTTTGAGCTATTGCATCTTGCCTTATAGAAAGCCTGTTTCGTGTAGCCAAACAGCTTGCACAACTTAGTAATAGTGTTCTTACTGGATAAAAGTGCTATTTCTTGAACTGCTTGGCGCCAGACTTTTTTCGGATCTCGATGTTCAGTTCCCGCTCTGCGATCTCAACAAATTTCTTGTACATCGAAAGCTGATGTTCTGCTTCCCTCAACCTCTTCTCCAATGCCTTGTTCTCTTGCTTTAACTCGGACTCAAGCTCTTTGAGTCGCTGTTGATCTTTGTCGTTCATAGGCCTGCCAATGCTTTTATATCTTGGATAGGCTAATTTACTATATTTTCGCAACCAATTCTGAATGCACTGATTCCCGCGGATATCATATTTACGTTGCAACTGGTCTTTATTCAAATGACCCTTCTCGTATTCCTCTACCACTAAACGTTTGAAACTCTCACTGTAACTCCGGGGTGGACGTTGCAGTTTTTTTAAATTATTATTGACCATCTTGTTAGGATTTGGGGATCATGTTCAAAAGTTGTGGACTCAATGAATAAATAGGATATTTGTTGGATATTATTTTATCCCGTGCACGAATCCTTTAAAGCCCTTCTTCCATTGATCATCCCTGTTGGTGTATCTGA
>Ga0157370_10004929_pt1 | contig 15107 bp, 11 predicted proteins | sample C35metaG_FD_113463 | JGI IMG/M metagenome (GOLD analysis project Ga0157370, IMG submission 113463) | Corn rhizosphere microbial communities from Kellogg Biological Station, Michigan, USA - C3-5 metaG | ecosystem: Host-associated > Plants > Roots > Rhizosphere > Soil | place: USA: Michigan...
ACGCAATACCCCAATAGCGTAATGAAGACCACCGCGCTGGAAGTCCTCATGGGAACCTACCAGGCGGCGAACAATCCGACCAAGGTTGTTGACACTGCAAAGCGGTTGCTCACCGCCGAACCATGCAGCCTCTCAGCGCTGGCTCTGTTGACGTTCAACAGCCGCCAGGCAGTTGCTACAGGACAGAACCCGCAACAGAACCTGGCCGACCTCACGCAGTATTCAAATAAGGGCCTCGATTGTGTAAAGACCGCGCCCAAACCGGCCACTTTGCAGCAGGCGCAGTTTGACGACCTCAAGAAGAAAGTGAACCCAATTTTTGAGGCGGGTGCCGGCTTCGCGGCTCTGCAGAACAAGGACTACGAAAACGCAAAGACGCACCTGCGCAACGCGGTGGAAACACAGCCCGAAGATTTGCAGAACGTGTATCCTCTGGCGCTGGCGTACTTGACGCCGAATCCTCGGCCCGACGAAGACACTTTGAACGGCCTCTTTTTCACGGCGCGCGCCGTCAACCTCTCGAATGGCAATGCGCAGTTGATGCAGTATTTGACGAAGACGTACAAGAATTTCCATGGTTCGGATGAGGGTTTGCAGGACCTGCTGGCCTGCGCAAAAACCAATCCCATGCCAACCGCGGATTGCACCTCCAAGATCACGAAGTATGTTCCTCCCACACCGGCACAGCAGGCGCACGACCTGGTCAATGGCAAGACTCCCGAGCAGATTGCCCAATTGAGTTTCGGCGAATGGGAATTGGTTCTCTCCGCCGGCGCGCCTGAAGATCAGGACAAAGTTTGGAGCGTGATCAAAGGCAAGCCGCTGCAGATGCTTGGCCTCGTGGTCGAGGTGCCCAGTAATACGGAACTTCACATGGCGGCCAGCGCGGACGATATCGACGCCAAGCGGACCGACATCACCTTGACCATGACCGGCCCGATTCCAGCTGCGAAGCTGCCCAAGGGTGGTGAGACAGACTTTGCATTCGAAGGTGTGCCGGCATCCTACACGGCAACTCCTTTCATGTTGCAGATGACCGATGGCAAGCTTCTCAGGAAGCCCGGGGCAGCTCCGACCAAGCCACCGGCGCGGCGACGCCCGGCGGGCACTACGCGGCGCAAACCAGCCGCGCAGTAGCTTACGTCTAACTAAAAAAGTGAGGCAGCCCCCAAGGGCTGCCTTTCCTTTTTGCTCAGCGCCCGTTTACGAAAACCTTCATCACAGAGAACACAGAGTCCCACAGAGGAACGCCGCAGAGGAGTTCGAGAGTCTGTAGCTGCGGGAGGACTTCGGCTTCAAAACCAAAATTCCTCTGTGAGCTCCTCTGTGGGATTCTGTGTTCTCTGTGGTGAAGGTTTGTTTTTGCGTGGGAAGGCGATTACCGTGCCACTTTTTTGTCGTAGATCCCAGGGCGCGCGCTGCGCGGTGGACGTCTGCCGCCATCGCGAAATTCGCGAACATCGATCTTCAGTTCATCAATTGTGCGGCTCAGAGTATTGCGATGCATGCCGAGTTGCCGGGCCGCGCGGCACTGGTTCCCTTTGTTTTCTTCCAGGACTGTGGCAATAAAACATCGCTTAAACTCTCGTACCGCTTCTGAATAGAGAATATTGCTGCGATACATGTTCTGCACGAGGGTCAGTAGTTGATCTTTCACGAGTATCTCTTTTCAGCGCTTTCAGCCGTCTGCGGCGACTCGACTACTTGCCTGAGTGTTCAGCCTGCTGCGACTTGCGCACGTAGTCCAATCCTTTGTAAAACGCGTCTCGTAACTCGGCCGGTGCCACCCAGATCGCAGCGCGCCCTACCACCAGGAAATACGGCGCGAGCGATGAATTTTGTAGCCAGCGCGAAGTCGGCGTAAACGCCGTCATGCCCACCAGAACGATTGCGATCAGCAAACAACCACGTATCAATCCGAGCACACCGCCAAAAAAACGGTCGACAAAACTCAGCCCTGCTTCTTTCATCAACCAGCGCACGATCTTGCCACAAATCCCGGCAAGAACCATGATCCCAATAAAGATGGCAAGGAAGGCGACAATCTGCGCCAACCACTGCGAGCTCATGTGTTCTACAAAATGGGCCGCGAGCTGGCGGTACTCCCACGCCGCGATCAAATACCCAAACACCAGTCCCGCAATTCCGAACGCTTCTTGAAAGAATCCGGAACTTGCGGCCTGAATTACAGAAATCAGCAAAACCGCAACAATGATCCAATCCGCGATGTTCAAAGATCAGCCCCAGCCCACCGGTCTTACACGTCCAAATCGCGCCCGGTCAGCTTGCGATACGCTTCCACGTACTTCTCACTCGTCTTACGCGCCACCTCGGCGGGAAGCGCGGGAGCAGGCGGCTGCTTGTTCCAGCGGATCTCCTCGAGATAGTCGCGTACGTACTGCTTATCGAACGACTGCTGTGACATCCCCGGCGAGTACAACTCGGCAGGCCAGAAACGCGAAGAATCCGGCGTGAGCACCTCGTCGGCGAGCGTGATGCCGGCGGCAGTCTTACCAAATTCGAACTTGGTATCGGCGATAATGATGCCCTTGGTGCGCGCGTAATCGGCCGCCTTGGTGTAAATCGCAATACTCAGATCGCGGAGTTGCTTAGCTTCCGCCGGATCGACCAGCTTGCACATCTCTTCGAAAGAAATGTTCTCGTCGTGGCCAGTAGTGGCCTTGGTTGCCGGTGTGAAGATCGGTTCCGGCAGCTTGTCGGATTCTTTGAGTCCCGAGGGCAGCTTGATTCCGCAGACGCTGCCGCTTGCCTTGTACTCTTTCCAGCCCGATCCTGAGAGATATCCGCGCACCACGCACTCAACCGGGAACATGTCGGCTTTCTGGACCAGCATGGATCGTCCCCGAAGCTGGTCGGCGTATGGCTGAACCTCAGCCGGATACTTGCTGACGTCGGCTGTGACGAGATGGTTGGCTATCGTATCTTTCAGGTACTCGAACCAGAACATCGAAATCTGCGTGAGCACACGGCCCTTGTGCGGAATGCCGGTGGCGAGCACGTAGTCGAAAGCCGAAATGCGGTCGGTCGCTACAAAAAGGAGCCGGTCCTTGCCGACGTTATATACATCGCGCACCTTGCCACTGGCAAAGAGTTCCAGGTTGGGGAAGTCAGTCTTGAGGAGAACGGGATCGAGGGTCTGGGTAGTCATTTATAGATTCTAACAATCGGAATCGTCGCGTATTCTAGCGGCTCTGAATTTTTTGTCAACGGCGGAAATCATACTGGATTTTCCGGAATACTGCTTAACACTGAAGTGGCATTGACAAAGTCGCAATCGGCGAAAATCTGCGTAGGCGGGACAACTGCAAGGTCGGGCCTAGGGTAAGAATACTCACTTGGAAAGCATTCCAATGGTTGTGAGCCAGATGTCAACCAACTCTGGCCAGTGCGTTATAGGAAATTTCGTGGGTCGCAGGCCAAATGCGTGCCCGCCCTGAGCGTAGAGATGCATTTCGACAGGAACGCCGGCCTTTTTCAGACCAATGTAATAAGCCAGTGAGTCGTTCACGTTGTCGACGTGATCATCTTCCGCTTGCACCAGGAAGGTCGGCGGCGTTTCGCCGGTAATATGCAGGTCAGGATTTAACTCCAGACTTCTATCACCGCCTGACCGGTTGTCGAGACCGCGAATTACATACTTCTTTGTGCCGAAGTTCGCGTCATATTCGGCTGCGTCAAATGAGAGATGCCCGGGATAAATCGCGGCAGCGAAATCCGGTCGGCAGCTCAGCCTGTCGGCAGAGTCCACAGCGGGATATAAACGCTTATCAAAATGTGTGCTCATCGCGGCTGCAAGGTGTCCGCCGGCTGAAAAACCAAGCACGCCGATCTTGTGAGGATCAACATGCCACTCTGCTGCGTGGAAACGTAGTAGTCCGACTGTCCTTTGCGCATCTTCCAGCGCCATTGGCGATTCCGGATACGGACCTGATTTGGGATACTCGCCTACGTCGGTCACCCGATATTTCAGTAACACGCACGTGATCCCTTTCGGCGTGAGCCAATCGCAAACCTCCGTTCCTTCAAAATCGATAGCTAAACCTTGATATCCCCCGCCAGGAAAGACGACGATGGTTGCCCCCGTGTTCTTGCCTTCCGGCGAGTACACAGTCATCGTAGGCCGCGTCACATTGGTGACAGAAGTTACCGGTTTCCCGGCGAATAGTTTCTTGGATGTTGCAACATGTTCCGGCCCGGCTGCGGGCTGAGGGTCGGGCGGAGTACTCGGCCAGATGGAAATTTGTTTATGTCCTGGAGAGGGTTCCCATACCCCGGTCTGAGCAGGCAGCGTGACAGACGCAATGATTAAGAACAGCGCTGAAATGAAGCATTTCTTCATGAGGACAAGCCTACGCGTGGATGGATTCACACAAACTGCGGTGTACCCGCTCAGAACGCATCTATTCCTGTCACACTCTGCCCGATGATCAACGTGTGAATGTCGTGGGTGCCCTCGTAGGTCTTGACCGACTCCAGGTTGGCCATGTGGCGGAAGATGGGGTATTCGTCTGCCACGCCATTCGCGCCGAGAATGTCGCGCGACAAGCGCGCGCATTCCAGCGCCATCCAGACGTTATTCCGCTTCGCCATCGAAATGTGCTGGTGACCTACTTTTTCCTGATCTTTCAAACGTCCCACCTGCAGGATCAAAAGCTGGCCCTTGGTGATTTCATTAATCATCCATGCCAGCTTTTCCTGCACGAGTTGGTGGGAAGCGATAGGCGCGTCGTGGAACTGCTTGCGGAAGAGCGAATACTGCAGCGCGCAATCGTAGCACGCCATGGCTGCGCCGACGGCTCCCCACGCGATTCCATAGCGCGCCTGGTTCAGGCACATTAGCGGAGACTTCAAGCCGCCGGATTTCGGCAGCAGATTCGACGCAGGCACGCGCACGTCCTGTAACGACAGGGAAGAGGTCACTGAAGCGCGCAGCGACCACTTGCCGTGAATGTCCTCGGCGCGGAAGCCTGGCCGATCGGTCTCAACCAGGAAGCCGCGGACCTTGTTGTCCTCGTCTTCAACCTTCGCCCAGACCACAGCAACGTCGGCGATCGACCCTGAGGTGATCCACATCTTCTCGCCGTTGAGCACGTACTCGTTGCCGGACTTGCGTGCGCGGGTGCGCATGCCGCCGGGATTCGAACCGAAATCCGGTTCCGTCAGGCCAAAGCACTCAAGTTTCTCGCCGGATTGCATTGCGGGCAGCCACGTCTGCTTCTGCTCCTCGCTACCGAACTCGTAAATTGGATACATCACCAGCGCCGACTGCACGCTCACGAACGAACGCACGCCAGAGTCGCCGCGCTCGAGCTCCTGCATGACCAGGCCGTATTCGACGTTCGACATCTCCGCGCAGCCGTAGCCCTTCAGGCTAGCTCCGAAGAATCCCAATGCACCCATGGGCTTGACCAATTCGCGCGGAAAGCGGCCGGCGCGGTTGCATTCCTCGATGATGGGGATGAGATTGTCTTCGATGAACTGGCGTGCGGTATCGCGGACGAGGCGCTCTTCTTCAGAGAGCAGGGTATCGAACTCGATAAAATCCACTCCACGGAACTTGATGGCCATGGCAGAACTCGATTCTGTTTCCGAAGGCGTGGGCCGGACATTCGTGTCCGTCAAATGTTGGAGGAAAACCAAATGTCCGGAGTTGGCGGACAAGAATGTCCGCCCCACACGATCAAAGGAAACGTTAGACAGTAGCAGAGGGCCGGAAGCGGGTCAAACCCGGCACCGCAGGCAGAATTTCTACGGTACGGCTACGCTATCAAGAACCTCACGAACCGCCGCGGCGACTTGATCCGCGGTGAATGGCTTCTCGAGACAGTCAATGCGTTCGCCGGCCACCTCTTGGCTAGAAAGGATCTCTTCCGAGTGTCCAGACATGTACAACACGCGAATGCCGGGCCGTTTGGTGGATGCCTCAGCAGCGAGCAATCGCCCAGACATTTCCGGCATGACCACATCGGTCAGTAGTAGTTCAATCGAAACCGTGGTGTTCTCCAGGATGCTGAGTGCCTGCATCGGTCCAGGTGCTGAGATGACTCTGTACCCGTGTTTCTGAAGCGCGGTAGAAACCAGTTGTCGTACCGCAGTCTGGTCTTCGACAACAAGAATCGTTTCAGAACCGAGTTGCTTCTTTGAAGAAAGCTGGGGCTCTTGCATGCAAGGAACGGGGCGTTCGGCAGTCGGCAGGTAAATTCGAAAACGCGTGCCAAATCCGGGCTTGCTCTGTACCTGGATGTGGCCTTTGCTCTGTTTCACGATGCCGAACACCACAGCAAGGCCAAGTCCGGTGCCTCGTCCCGCTTCTTTCGTGGTGAAGAAAGGCTCGAAAATCCGCTCGCGGGTAGCGCGGTCCATCCCCTCACCGGTGTCGGAGACGGTCACGCAGGCGTATTTTCCCGGTTGCAAGCCGTATTCGGGGCGGACATCTCTGGGTCCAAGATCCATATTCATAGTCTCGAAGATGAGTGTTCCGCCGTTGGGCATTGCGTCTCGCGCGTTCACCGCAAGGTTGACCAAAACTTGCATGAACTGCGCTGGATCGATGTTCGCGTGGTCGACCGCACCGAGGCTCATCACGATCTCGATGTGTTCCCCGATTAGCGGCAGCAGGGTGGACTTAGCATTCGAAATAATCTCATTCAAATCCGAGGGCACCGGCTGCATCACCTGTTTACGACTGAAGGCCAGAAGTTGACGGGTCAGGGATGCAGTTTTCTCACCCACTTCGCGGATCGTATTCAGCTGGCTCCGAATGAGCCCGTTTTCTGGAAATTGGTCGAGCAGAAGTGACGTGTAGCCAAGCACAACGGTTAGATAGTTGTTGAAGTCGTGAGCGACGCCGCCGGCAAGGCGTCCGACGCTCTCCAGTTTTTGCGCATGCAGAAGTTGCTCTTCCAGGCTGGAGCGCCGCGCCATTTCGACGACGAGGTTGTGGCGCAACCTGACGACCCAGACGAGCACTATCACCAGCAATAGGGAAGCCGCCGAGGCCGCATACACCGCACGTCGCAGGTCCCACCATGGCGCACTTCGGACAAGGCTGATGTCCTGATCGTTTCGTAACCATAGGCTGGGGACGAGCGCTCCCCCGAGATGTTGTCCAGCTGCGGGCGCTGAGACTCCCGTCAATCTCAACAGCGCACCCGGGCGAATTTCGGGAAACGCATCACTCGAACCGGGCGCTTCCATATGCGCGGTGAAACGTGTTCGCCCGGAGATTAACTCGAGTTGCAGCTCACCGCCTGAGGTGTGTCTGTCTTCCAAGAAGGCTTCGATGGTCACGAGCCTTCCCTGTAACTCTGCCGAAGCGAGCGACTCCGCCAATGCCTGTCTGACCGCAGGCATTGGGCCACGCGTCGTGCTCAGCCATCGCACGTGTTCCATCCGAGGCATTCCGCTGTCGGGACTGAGGAAACCGTCGAGTGTTGCCCATGTATTCAGCGGAGGATCTCCACCTCCGGTACCCACGACCTGCAGGGCACTGCCTCCATCCTGAAGGTAAATTCGGCCCATACTGTCGCGATAGGTGACCGTCCCAGAAGTGCGGAAGCGATGTCGTGGGAGGCCGCGCACATCAAACTGTGAGAGTGACGCAATGCTGCGGAATTCTTCCTCGCTCGGCGGGGGTTCGATCACTTTCAACAACGAGGTGGAGGGCGTGAACAGGCGGAAGCCCGCCAAATCACCGGAAGCGGTGTACAACGGGCTGTAAACACCACGCACCAGAACTCGGGATCCAATTAACGAGTTCAGCGTCTGAACGGGAGTTGCTTCCGAAAACCAGATGAGCAGGCGCTTTGGGCCGGCAAACAATTCCAGTTGGTTGCTCATTCCATCGGACACAACCGCGGTCGCAAGCCCCTCAATCTCGGCCCATATGTTTTCCTCCCAACCCTGAAAAAGCTCGCCGGGGTCGATCCTCACGGGCCTCGGTAAGGAAGCGTTCCCCAATATCTGCAGAGAGCTTTGTCGAATTACCGGGGCAAATCCACCTTTTTCGCTCCTGCCTGTGATGCGCACCCGTTGTCCCGCTCGCAGCGCCTCTGCGCTGCCTCGCGACGCAAAAACACAAATGCCAGTAGCGCCTTCCTGCAGGAAGTACCCATCGTGTCGCGGATTGATAGGCGCGGTGACTACTCCTTCGACATTTACCGGATAGCCGCGAGCAGCTTCTGCGCGAGAGAGGCCCTTGACACCCTGCACCGATCTCATCTCCGGAAGTGCAGAGGATAGGTTTCCTGTACTGTCTGAGGCTGGCGGATCGAGCACGTCGACATCCGCATCGTCCTCGAACATCAAGCGGACCTGATCGACTGCTCCGGAGGGCGAATAAGAGACAATTGGCACGCCACGAACGCGCAGGCGATGGCCAGCGAGACTGGATGGCGAGTACCGACGCAGCAATCGACCGATCACCACCAGTTGATTGCACTGCTGGCGCGTAGTAAATAGCGCCGTGTGGGTGGCGTCTCCAATGGCTGCCTCGTCGGGGCTGAATTCGATCTGCACCACGCGCTCGGATATGTGGCCGCAGGCGAGGGAAGCGGCCGAGGTCACTTCTGGACGCGGGCGGGAGCCCTTGCCGAGTACGTGGACCGATGCCGTCACAATCGAAAGTACGTGATTGTCAATGGAAGTGGCCCCTTTCACTTCAATCTGGTCGCCGCTTTGAACGTTGGATTCGAGGGGAGGCCAGTCCACGAGCACCCCACCGGTGTCGTCCTGAATCGTCAGCAGTCTCCAACCTGGATCGAAAACAGTTACGACGCCTCGCAGCTCGACGCGCCGCCCACTTGCGATTGCGCGTTCGGGCAGACTCCTGATAGCTGCAATGGTTCGGACCGGCATGTCGGCGTCGTTTACCCTGGCGCATCCTGAAAAGCAGGCCAGACACAAGAGGGCAAACGTTTTCCCGAGGAGCCGCGCATACGCGCAGCAGCCAGAGGGGTAAACCGACTCAGTCCTCGTGGTATTCACTGATTGCTTCCCAACGGAGCAAGGCTAAGAGACCGGTAGGCGCTTTTCAGCCACTTAGCCTAGATTGCGCTGAATAATACTGTCAATGATTGCACGAAGGGGCAGTTTTGCCATGGTTACCAACGTTAGCAACCCGGAAAACTGAGGAAGCCTTCACGGATTCGCGGTCGTAAAGCGAATAAGAGCGTCGAGTTTCTGGGACGCGCTTCCGGAGTCAACTGATCTGGCGGCGATCCCGACCGCATCTTTCAGGTGCTCGGATTTGCCGGCTGCAACCAGGGCAGCTGCAGCGTTTACTAGAACGACATCCCGGCGTGGCGACTTTTCGCCGCCCAAGACTTCGCGAATGATGCGTGCGTTTTCTTGGGCATCTCCACCGGCTAAGGCGGAAATGGGTGCGGCCTTAAGCCCGAATTCCTGGGGCGTGATTTCGTAGGAATGAACATTTCCTTCTCGCACCTCAGCGATTCGGGTTGGACCCGTAATGGTGATCTCGTCGAGGCCATCGAGTCCGTGAACGACGAACGCGCGATGCGTGCCTAACATGCTGAGCGCTTCTGCGACCTTTTCGACCAGATCGATCGCATATACGCCAACCACCTGCGCCGAAGCACCCGCCGGATTGGTAAGCGGCCCGAGCAGGTTGAAAACCGTTCGTAATCGGGTTTCGCGGCGTGCTGGGGAAACATACTTGGCGGCGCTGTGGATGGAAGGCGCGAATAGAAAAGCGATGCCCACTTCCTCGATGCATTTTCCGATCCGCTCGGGCGAAAGCTGGATGTTTACTCCTAGAGCTTCCATCACGTCGGCCGCGCCGCATTTTGTCGCGAGCGCCGGCCCTTCCACTTTCGGCGTCGAACTGCGATTGCCGTGCTTAGCGACCCGTACGCCGCATCCCGCTACCACAAATGCAGTAGCGGTCGAGATGTTGAAGGTTCCCGCTGCATCGCCGCCGGTACCGCATGTATCAACCAAGGCCTCGCGCTCGGTCCCACTGGCGTCCAGAACAGAATCGTTCTGCACTCGAATAGAAGTGGCAGCAGAGCGAATGGCCTCGGCGAATCCGACGATCTCTTCGACGGTTTCGCCCTTCATATGAAGGCCGACCAGCAAGGCCGCAATCTGCGCATCGGTGCACTTGCCGGACAGAACTTCGCCCATGACGCAGCGGGCTTCTTCCCGCGAGAGCGGCTCGCGGTGATTCACAATTCGGTGCAGGGCTTCCACGATCATGGGTTTCTTCCAGCAGTAACAGAACTGCTCAGGAGACGCAAGGGAGCATTAAGGCCGCCGTTCCAGGGAGCCTCGGTGAATTAGTGGATGTACGTGACGCCGTTTGACATGCGGTTAAGGATCAGCGGCTGGCCCACCATCTCCACGTGAACCGTCCAGGTGCCAGTCGGAACGACCGAGGATAAGTCCAGAAAATTTGTCGTGACCGACAGGTTCGAAGCCGCGCTGTACAGGCTTCCCGCAGCGTCTTCGTAGTAGACGTTGAAGTGGTGAATCGTTGCCGTCGAGGCATACGAATCCGAAGCGGCGAGCGACCAAGTCAACTGCGAACCGGAGAGGGACGCGTTGACCGTGTAGCAGTTGTCGATGCCATCTTCAACCGCTGTGCCCTCCTCGTAATCATTCCAGGTGACCACCTGCACATAGGGCAATTGCGGGTTGGATCCACCAAAATATTTTGATATTTCCTTGGCTGTGTTAAGCAGGACTTGACCGCATTGCTCCGCTATCACGCGATTCCTGCCCCATGACGCGTTATTGTCGTCAAAGCCTTTCCACAACGCTCCGATCGTCAGTTGAGAAGGATGCGTCAGCCCCGCACTATAGAAGGTGTCGAGATACGTTGGAGAGGAACTGGTGCTCGAACCCCACCAGAACTGCTGCGTCGAAGAATAAGTCGGCGGCTGCACCCAACCGAAGCGGCCGTTGTCGTAGGTAGCTGTAGTGAATGAGCCGAACTGGTGGATGTACGTGAATGGTGCGGAGTACGCGTCGGTGTGCGCCTTTACAGCGGACCAGACCGTGTCCCAATCGGCCGCCGTCAGGATCGGCCATACCGACTTCGTCACAAATGAAAAGATGACGGGCTTGCCAGCATCGGTGAAATACACGCCGCTATTCGCGTAATGCGTGTTGATGTAATCCATGTCCGCAATGAGGGCATTTTCAAGGCAGGTTACGGTCGCAGCTTCGGTCTGGTTGGACGTCGGGCAACTCGAAATCAGCGCGCCTTTGTCTTCCATGATCCCAAACTTCAGCGGATATCCCGAGCGGGAGTTCAAGTCCGCAAACACAGCGTTCGTCGTGGCGAAATTGAAGCTTTGATTGGGATCGAGGGAGCCATAAAAATCCACCAGGTTGATGTCGCAGCCTTCGCGCAGCATGAAGGAATTTTGTGCCGCCACGGTCGCGGAATTATTCTCGTTGTACCCAACGCTCGCGTGACTGCTGAGTCCGAACCATGGCTGGTATTCGCAGATCACTTTCCCGCTCCAGCCGGAGTACAGAAGATTCCGAATGCTGAGACTGGAAATATGGCCGGCAGGCGCGTCTGGCACAAGCGTTTCGGCGCCGAGGTTATTTGCGTTGGTGTCGAAACCATTGAAGAAGGCAAAGCAGTATGAGAAATTGCCGCCCGGGTCGCTCGAAGATGAGCAGGAACTGGTGTTATTGGATAACTGTTGCAGCAGTGCGCCAACCGGTACTGGCGTTGGTCCACCGGTACCGCCGGTCAATGTTGCTCCGGAGGGCGTCGCCGTAAACGAGGCCTTCGCGAAATTGCTGTTGTGCGTCACCGCTGTCGATAACGGGTAGTTAGCCGCGGTACCCGTCGCCTTCGTTATCATTGTGATTTTTGATTTCGAAACCGCCGCAGTTACCGGTGAGGTAGACGCGTTCAGCTTGGCTGCCAGGGAATTCGCCAGCTGCGTGGCATTCTTCTGATTGGCGGACCGGCTGTAGTTCGTCGACACGGTGAAACTATTCACCGTGATCTGAATCGTCCCTGAGTCATAAATGCCGCAGGTGCCGTTGACGCAAATGGGGCCTTGCAGCGATCCGCTGATGGTGACGGAGCCGCTGGCGGATGTTTGAGCAAAAGCGCTCGAAATCAGCGACAGGAGCACAAGAAGAATGACGAGGGCGGACGCACGACTCATGACAAAAACTCCAAAATGTGGAAGGACTCGGGATCAGCAGACAGGCGCTCGCGGGAGCGCAAAACCCTGAGTAGTTGAACGTGAGTATCACCTAGTTCTGCTGCGGAAAAAAGGAAATTCGACAAATCCGGCGCGAAATCTCGCTGATTGCTTGTTCTTCTCAGGTGTTCTACTTAGACTTGGTGCGGTGAAGAACCATCTCGTTCGTCGTTGGGGAGCGGGAGTGAAAGCATGGCGACGTGATATATACGGTAAAGCTAGCCTATGTGAGACAACTCGGCGAAGATCGGATTGCAATGAAAAGGGGAGGAACGACTCGTGACCTTGCAGGTCAAGCCTGAAGAGAATTGCCGGTGGGATCTGGTCAGTCTCGGTGAAGTTATGCTGCGCCTGGATCCCGGCGACCGCCGCGTTTGGACCACCCGCACTTTTGAAGTTTCCGAAGGTGGCGGCGAATACAATGTCGCTCGCGGCCTAAAGCGGTGCTTCGGTTTGAACACCGCGATCATCACTGCGCTCGCAGATAACCCTGTTGGGCATCTGGTCGAAGATCTGATCTACCAAGGGGGCGTTGACCAGCAGTTCGTGCGCTGGGTGCCGTATGACGGCGTGGGGCGTGCGGTTCGCAACGGATTGAACTTTACCGAACGCGGCTTCGGGGTGCGGCCTGCGCTCGGATGCTCGGATCGCGGCCACACCGCAGCCTCGCAGCTCAAGGTGGGTGACATCGATTGGGACGAAATCTTCGGGAAACACGGCGCGCGCTGGTTCCATACCGGCGGCATTTTTTGCGCGCTGTCCGAGAGCACGCCTGCTGTCGCTAAGCAGGCGATGGAGGCCGCACGCAAACAAGGCACTATCGTTTCTTATGATCTGAATTACCGTGAGTCGTTGTGGAAGGCGGTCGGCGGCAAGAAGCGAGCGCGCGAAGTGAATCGCGAATTGGCTCCACTGGTCGATGTCATGCTGGGCAACGAGGAAGATTTTTCGGCGGCGCTCGGTTTTGAAGTCGAAGGGATGGACGAACACATTTCCAAGGTGGAAGCCGAATCGTTTAAGGCGATGATTGAAACCGTGGTGAAGGAATTTCCGTTCAAAGTGGTTGCGACCACGCTACGGCGCGCGATTACCGCGACACGGAATGACTGGGGCGCGATCTGCTACGACGATGGAGGCTTCTACCAGTCGCGCCAATACGAAGCGCTGGAGATTTTAGACCGCGTCGGTGGCGGAGACTCCTTCGCCTCGGGATTGATCTACGGATTCCTCTCGGGCCAGGGTGCGCAATGGGCGGTCGACTGCGGCGCTGCGCATGGGGCGCTGGCCATGACCACTCCGGGGGATACAACAATGGTGACGCTGAAGGAAGTGACGCAAGTGATGCGCGGTGTGGGTGCGCGCATCGCACGCTGAGAATTGAGATGACCAAAGAACAAGTTCGTCAGAAGGTACTCGAAATCGGTATCGTGCCAGTAGTTCGGGCCTCATCAGGGCAACAGGCAATTCAAGCCGCGGAAGCGGTGTGCGCGGGAGGGATTCCCATCGTCGAGTTGACGATGACGGTACCCGGTGCGATCGAGGTAATCGCGCAATTAGTAAAAAGCATGGGTACTGACGTCCTGATTGGTGCCGGCACGGTCCTGGATGCAGAAACTGCTCAGCGGTGCCTCGATGCGGGAGCACAATTTCTCGTCAGCCCAGGGACCGATGTTCCGACAATTCATCTCGCCAAGCAGAAGGGTGTTCTGATCATGGCGGGCGCGCTGACTCCAACGGAAGTGATCACTGCATGGAAGGCCGGCAGCGATTTCGTCAAAATTTTTCCTTGCGGAACGGTGGGCGGAGCGAAGTACATCAAGGCGCTCAAGGCTCCGTTGCCGCAGGTTCCCATGGTTCCGACCGGCGGAGTGGATTTGGAGACTGCGGCGGATTTCCTACGTGCCGGATCGTCAGCGTTGGGAATTGGTGGCGAGTTGATTTCGGCGGCCGCACTGAAGTCCGGCAACATGCAAGCCATTACGGACTCCGCGAAACAATACATTGCGATAGTGAAGAAGACACGGCAGGAAATGGCTGAACCCGTGCCGGCGTAACCTGTGGGATCGAAACGCGCGCAACTGCCTCAAGTGGGATCTCAATCTCCTCTCAATCAACTCGTCGTCGTGCTCGTATCCACGCGCAACCCGTTGAACATCGGAGCGGCGGCGCGTGCGATGAGCAACTTCGGGTTTTCGCAGCTTCGGGTAGTCAACCCATATGAACTCGCATTCCGTGAAGCGAAGTCCGCTGTCGGTGCTGCGGGCCTGCTCCGAAACGCCCAGGAGTTTTCATCCCTCGCGGAGGCTGTGGCTGATTGCACGCTGGTGGCGGGTACGACCGCCGCTCGCGACCGCAAACTCGATCATTCGTTAAGGCCTCTTCAACAGGGCGCAGCTTTGATTCGCCGAAAAGCACTCCGTGACAAGGTGGCACTGCTCTTCGGCTCGGAAAAGCGTGGTCTCTCCAACGAGGATTTCAGCCACTGTGACTTCCTGATTCGCATTCCCACCGAACCGCAGCAGCCGTCGATGAACCTCGGCCAGGCGGTTGCCGTTTGTCTCTACGAGATTTCGCGTGCTACGAAGGTTCCTACGGTCGGCGACCGCGAACAGACTGCGAGTTCCGCGGACTTGGAACGCATCACAGACCTGTTGCATGAGTCCCTAATCCTGTCGGGTTATGCGAAGAACAAAGATGACAAAGGCCCAATCCGCCGACTGATTCGCCGGTTGCAACTCTCCAGCACCGATGCGCAACTCCTGCAGGGAATGGTGCGGCAGATGTTGTGGAAAATGCGCAAACCATAGATTGACTTATCAGTCTGCACAAAACCGCAATTGCTATACTGACGCTTCAGTGAACATGCTCGCCCTTACTGGCAAGGCCCTTTTA
>Ga0157370_10004930_pt1 | contig 15105 bp, 8 predicted proteins | sample C35metaG_FD_113463 | JGI IMG/M metagenome (GOLD analysis project Ga0157370, IMG submission 113463) | Corn rhizosphere microbial communities from Kellogg Biological Station, Michigan, USA - C3-5 metaG | ecosystem: Host-associated > Plants > Roots > Rhizosphere > Soil | place: USA: Michigan...
AAATTCTGCTGCTTCCGCGGTCTCATGGTAGGTAATATCCAATCCCGTCTGACCGTTTAAGATCTCAATACCTGCCTGGGTTAAATCAAAGTAAGCAAAACCATCAAAGTTGTCCGCGCAAACGGTTAACGGAGTAGCATTTGATACTACAGGTGCATAGTTAATAGTCACAACAAAATCAGACTCATCACTACATGTGTTAGCAGGATCAACTATTGCAGCATAAATATATATAGTCTGGGTTGTAGTAATAATTGTACCTATCGGCAACTGTGTTCCTGTTCCTCCAGGGCCTGTATAATAGTCGCCAGTTGTAAGAGGTTGAAGCTCATAAGAATCACACGCCTGTATATCGGCTATCTCAGGAACTATAGGCGCCGGGTATACCGTTACTACAAAACTGGTCTGGTCTGTACAAAGATTAGGCGCTGTGCCTGACTGTGCATAAACATAAACTGTCTGGGTATCGATTAAAGGCGTAGCCGGGTTTAGCTGTGTTCCTGTTCCGCCCGCACCTGTAAAATAATTACCTACCGCCGGGGCAGTAAGCGTGTAAGAACCGCATGAAGCTACATTTGCATAAGTACCAACTACCGGTTGAGGATCTACAGTTAATGTAAGCGCCTCAACACCATAAATTGTAGCATCTGTTACGGATGCATCCTGGGCTCTAACCCATACTACTTCTGTAGTACCTGTGTAAGCATCAGGATTAGCAATAGGATTTATCCCTGCTTCAGCATCAGCCTGGCTGTTATGGAATGTATACACATATCCCGCAGGTATAGGATCAATAACAGTCATCTCATCTGTATAAGAAGTAAGGTCAAAAACCTCTTCATTATCATAAGGTGCAGGCTCACAAACATGAACTGCATAAGGTTCTAATTCTATATTACAATCGTAAATACGAAGTACAAATTGTCTTGATGTAAAACAAGCAAAATCATATCCTCTTGCAGCTACATATATAATTTCACCATCATGCCCAACATAATTATCCGCTGGAAATATAGAAGGAAGATCCTGATCTATTTCTTCCTGAGTATGATAGTAGAATACCTCATAAGCATCAGGATTAGGAAGCGGCGCCAGGACTACATCATCATTTGTAGTAAGATCAAAAACATGGGTTTGTGCAGGATCATCACATGCAATAAGATTTTCCGGCTGTGCTATTTCAATTTCAGGACGGTATTCAATTCTTATATCATCTGTAAGGAAACAGTCCGGAGAAGATGGGAAAGAAGCTTTAAGGGTATAAACACCAGGCTCTGTAACAAGTATACTTTCAGTATCTACCGGGTTACCGGTTACAGGATCTGTAATAAGAACCCCGTCTTTTTCCCAACGTAATATAAAGTCTGTACCGGGAGTAATTGTTGCCTCGATAAGGCGTTCTTCGTTAGGACACAATGCAAGACCGTTTCCTATCGTTAAATCATCCGGCACCTTAGGCTGCCCAATATTAAATGAACCGGCAGCAATAAATACAGCAGGATCGTATGCGGTATCTCCATAATCACCTACAGCCATCTTAATTTTGTAATGATGCCCGGGTATAACTGTAGATGACGCCTGCATAACTTTCGTACGCCCCATCATGTTAATTGCAGATGCCGCAGGGTTAGCCGGGTGATAAGCACCAAACCATTCTGGGTTTGCCGAAAGACATCCATTATTATATGCACTATCCCTAATATTCACAACTGAAACAGGAATTGAAGTTCCCGGCACCACCGCTAAATTTTGAACTACAGGTGGTCCCGGAGCATCTAAATCTGTAAGCATAAATGCAAATACATCAAAAAATGAACATTGATAAAAGCCATATTCATTAGCCGCAAACAGAAAGTCAAAACTCATTGTTGTAGATAGCGGTACAAATTCAAACTGTAAAAACGAAACATCGTTTATAGTACCGCTATTTCCCATACCCTGACTTACTGCCAATAGATCTGGATCTCCTAAATTTGAAGCTTCAGAACTAGATTGCCAAGTAGTTGGGTTATATTTACCTTCAGACAGTTTTATATCACCAGCCCTGATAATAATACCATCTTTTATAGGGAAACTAGTATCCGGTGCATTATTTCTTGTAAAATAACCTAAACCATAAATACCATTAATATTACCCGCCGATGAAATAATATTAGTTACATTGATACAATCTGTATTAATAAGCACATCATTTACTAATTCTTCTGTAGTATATGCATGCTGATCTACAGTTACCCAATCAACATTTGGAGTATCAGTATCTGTACAACCAGGACATGCAGGAACAGGATCAGGAGTACTGCTGGTAACATTTACTGTGTTAATAAGCGGTCCAACAAAAGCCGGGTGGTTAGGTTTTATAAATATTGTTATAGTATATTCAACACTTTGGCCTGCAGCAAGTACAGGAATCACATTATGTAATGTACCTGTTCCTCCGGCAGAATTCCCTTCCCAAGTCATTTCTGAAACATTGTAAGGTTTATTGTCATGAACCACAACGTTAAGAGCATCACTAGGGCCAGGGTTTGTTACCACTATTGTATAAACCGTTTGTTCATTTGCTGTATAGGTAGTTTGCCCGTTAGTTTTCCATGTTACAATATTAGCCTGAGGATTTGGCGTAGCCGTGTGGGTACAACCGGGACATGCAGGATTAGGATCCGGAGTATCGCTGGTTACCACAACCTGGTTAACAATGTTTGCCGTCGTGCTGTAGCTGCTGGGAACCGGAATTTTTAAAGTGTACGTAACCGTTTCACCAACTGCTAAAGAAGGTATAACATTGGCAAGGTTTCCTGTACCAACAGAACCATTACTACCAAACCATGATGCGTTTGCAGGATTAAGTCCCGCAGGAATAGCATCGGCAACCGATACATTCTGCGCAACGGTAGGCCCCTGATTTTTTACAGTAATTGTGTAAATGGCATCGGCACCGGCCGTGTAAGTAGTTCCCTGATTTAATGTTTTTGTAACAACAAGATCGGCAGAAGCAGTATTGCTGTCTACATCGGCAACAGTATTGTCAGCTGTAACCGGATCTAAAGTTGAAGAAGTAACCGTTGTAACACTTGACAGGTTCCCTGTTTGTCCTGCAGGAACACCAAGTGTTATTGTATAGGTTACGGTTTGACCTACTGCTAAAGTAGGTATTGTATTATTAAGGGCTCCTGTTCCCGAAGCAGCATTGCCTGTCCATGAAAAAGCAGTTACCCCTGCAGGGACCGGATTATTCACTACAACATTTGTAGCAGGGTAAGGACCATTATTAGTAACGGTCACTATGTATACAGAATTTGTACCCTGAGTATAAAGCTCAATACCATCAGTATTTGTAACTACAATATTAGCCGTTGGTGTAACACTCGTATCAATATCTGTACACTGAGTACAGCCGGGATTAGGATCATTACTGCTCTTTGTTGTTGCAGCAACAATAAGATCCCCCTGATATGTAGTTGGAACCTGTATAGTAATAATATAAGTAAGCGTTTGGCCCGAATTCATTATAACCTGGTTATGCACCATAGGAGTATTTGTTCCTGCCAGACCAGTCTGAACACCCTGCCAAGAAAATTGAGTAATCCCGGTTGGAAGAGGAACTGTTACATTTACATTCTGAGCAGGATTAGGACCATTATTTGTAATCGTAACAGTATATACTACCTGTGTTCCGGGCGTATAAGTTGTCTGGCCATCTGAGACCACAACAACAAGATCTGCTAAACTTGCAGGGCTTATATCAGTATCTGTACATTGAGCACATATTAATGATGGGTCTTTATCGCTGGTAACATCTGCCTGGCTTACAAAAGTAGGCGCGTTGTATCCTGCAGGCACACCTACAGTAAGTGTGTACGTAACCGAAGCATTTAAAGCCATGGTACCTATAGCATTATTTAAATTGCCGGTACCTGTTGCACCATTATCGCTTCTAACCCATGTAATCGTTGCTCCCGCAGGGAAAGTATCTGTAACTACTACATTTGTTGCAACAGCAGGCCCATTATTAGTAACCGTAAGGGTATAAACCGATGTACCTCCGGCTGTGTAAACAGTCTGAGGATTTGTATTTACAATAACAACATCTGCATCCAGCAGCGATGTATCTGTATCTGTACATTGTGTACATCCAGGTACAGGGTCTATCGTATTAGGAGATGTTACAGTTGCCTGCGTAGTTAGCGGACCTGTAAATGCTACAGGAACATCTAATGTTATAGTATATGTGACCGGCTGATTAACAGGAAGCACGCCTATAACATTTGCCAAAGCTGTATTTGTTCCTGAAGTACCATTACCTGTCCATGAGAAATTAGTAATTCCCGCCGGTATAGGCATAGCTATACTAACAGGATCAGCAACTTCAGGACCGTGATTTACCACACTAACATTATATGTTACCTGCGTACCCGGAGTATAATTTGCCTGGTTATTTGTATTTATTACTTCAATGTCAGCACTTTTAGCATACGTTACCTGTAATTCAGGTATAGTACCGGTGTATCCTGTTGGCACTTTTACATTCAGGGTATAGCTTATTGTCTGCCCTACTGCAAGCACCGGAGTTGTATTATCTAACGCCGCATTTGTACCTGAAGCGGTACTCCCATTATCCTTAAACCACCAGAATTTGGTAATTCCCGGAGGCAGCGGAAGCAAAAACGACGGCACTGCATAAAATGCGCGCACATTGTTAGCCGGAGACGGCCCGTTGTTTGTAATCATAACCGTCCAGGTAAGTGTTTCTCCATCAACATAGCTGTTATCAGGATTTGTACTGAAAACAGATAAAGTTGACTGTGCATAAGAACCTAAAGTTCCTAACAGCAATAACAGGGCGAGTAATAGTTTTCTCATATAACGAGTTTTAAAGAATGCTCTAAGTAAAAAAAATAACAATATTTTGTTAATATAAAAAGCCAAATATAAATATTCATTGATATTTTGTCTGTTAAATTCAGGAAAATCACAAAAAAGAAAAAAAATCTTATTTTAATCAACTAACAAACAGGCCTTATGGAGTACTAAACATTTATAATCTCTTTTACCCTACCTGCTTTTTAAGTTTTTTTTACACTAATTTTGCATAAAATTTAGAATCATGGAAAGTATCACGATAAGACCCACCCAAAACCCATCTATATTAAAATTCGAATTTAGCGACTTTGTAGCAAAAAGCAGTAATTACGAATTTAAAAATATAGACGAAACGACAAATTCGCCGCTTGCAAAAAAAATGTTCTACCTGCCGTTTATAAAAACGGTGTACATATCAGGTAACTTTATTGCTCTTGAAAAATATTCAATTGTTGAATGGGAAGATGTTCAGGATGATGTAGCCTCTCAGATAGAGCAACATGTAAACACCGGAGGCATAATTGTTATTGAAGAAGAAGCTAAAAAGAAACAGCCTTCTACAGTATATGTAGAGAGTACTCCTAACCCGGCGGTATTAAAGTTTGTTTCTAACAAACTGCTTACAAAAACATCTGCCGAATTTAAAAACATAGACGAGACAGCTGCCTCTCCCCTTGCTAAAGAGCTATTTAAATTTCCTTTTGTAAAAGAAGTATTTATTGATGAGAACTATATCTCTATCACTAAATATGCTGTTACCGAATGGGATGAGATCACTCCTGAGATAAGAAGCTTTATTAAAGTATATATTGAAAACGGAGGTACAGTAATTGATGAGTCGCTTATTCAAAAAATGCCTCAGGCCGAAAAACAGCAGGAAGCTTACTTTGATAAGCTGGATGTTACATCTCAACGCATTATTAATATTCTTGAGGAGTATGTAAAACCGGCAGTTCAGGCAGACGGTGGAAACATTGCTTTTGAATCGTATGATGAAAGCGACAAACGCGTTAAAGTAATTTTACAGGGTGCGTGCAGCGGATGCCCTTCTTCTACCTTTACCCTGAAAAGCGGTATTGAGAATATGCTGAAGGATATGCTAAACGACAACGATATCAAGGTTGAAGCTATAAACGCTTAAAACAAAAAACCCTCGCTAAGCGAGGGTTTTTTATTATTCTTTTTTCTTTTCATCTTTCTTGTCATCCGGCGGCGCTAACTTTTCTTCTTTAATCACCTGATTGGTCTTTTCGTTATATTGCGCTTCTTCAATTTTTTGCCCGCTTTTACTAAATATCTTTATTTTAGGATTTTCGTGCGTTCCCGTCACCACTATAGGAATACCTACAAGCCCTCCCGGAGGAAGCCCCAGCCTTACCCTGATATCAAGTAAACCGTCAAAGCTGGTTGTACCTTTTATAGTAGGCCTGAAAGTTGCCACTTTAAGCGTAAAAGGTTCAATACGGATAAGGTTATTATCAATTGTTGTTTTAATCTGAACATCCTTCATATCAGGATTACTTAAACCATCAACACCCGTTTTATCGCCCATACTACCAAACATTTTAAGTCCGGCCACCTTAACATCGCGCACGTTTATAGTTCCGCCACCTTTAAGTGAAGGATATATTGGGCTCATATTGCCATCTAAGTCACCATTAAGTTTATAATCCAGCGATATAATACCTTCCGCTTTTTCGGCTGCCGTTACAAGGTCATGAAATAATGGTATTTCTTTATAAGCTCTTTTTACACTAAAATTTTTAGCCTTAAAATGCACATTAAAGTTAGCCGATGTTGGCGATTCATCATCATAGCCTGCATCAATATTTACAAGACAATCTATTATATTAAAATTAGCGTTGTCAAGATAAATTTTTCCTTTAGATATACCCACCTTTCCCTTAAGCTGATTCAGCACCAGGCCTGTATATTCAACCTTATCTGCATCGGCAACGAGAGACACATCTAAATTCGTTGGCAGTACTACTACACCACTCATTTTAGGGTTCGCTTCTTTAGCAACTTCAACTTCGGGTTTTTTATCCTTATTTTCACCTTCCTGAAGCGCCATGAACTCATCTACATTTATAAGTTTCGATTTCACATTAAAATTACCATGCAGTGTGCCCTTAGATTCTAAGAAAAAATTAATAGTATTCAGCAAATAGCCTTTTATACCAAAATCAGACTTTCCATAGGTTGCATTAAATCTCTCAAACCACATTTTTTCATTCTGAAATCTAAAATGCCCTTCTGAAAGGTTGAATGGTTTTGGGAAGTTTTCTGATGTTGCCTTGATATCTTTCAATACAAGTGTACCCTTATTATCCAGTTTACTATACTGTCCTGTTGTGGCATAGCTCTGACGGCCTTTTAATGAAAGATCAGCTTTGGCATAACCCGTAACATCGAGCCCTTTTTGAGAGAATACTTTATATATCCTGCCAATGTTAAGTTCACCTTTTATCTTGGCATCATACAAAACGTCTTCAAAGTTTGAAACTGTTGCGTTCACATACACCGGATTCCCCTCAAAAACAAAAGACGCAGGTGTTACAGCAATTCTCACATCATCAAAAGTTCCTTTATCATTCTGAACATTGGTTACAAACTTAATATCAGTAATAGGGTTTGGATAATATTTTGTTTTTAGCCACCCGCTTTGAAGATTTACACCGCCGTGCGTTTTTGGAAATAGTTTTTTCTCCGCACTAAACACTCCATCAGCCGCTATATCTGCTTTGAGCAAACCTCTTATATCCATATTATCTATCCCCAATGATCTGTCCAGTGCTGCAAGATCAAGTGTTCCCTTAGCCTGAGCCTTTAATTTCATTTCGGTTAAACCTTTAGAAAAAAGGAATGCATGAAAATGATCTTTACCCAAATTAAAATCAAGCTTACTTAATTTTACATCGAGTTTCTCCGGGTCTAACGATGGCAGCATCATATTTACATTCATTTCAAAATCTGACATCGCAAGCGGAGCCTCTTTATAGTTTACAGCGCCATCCCAAATACGCATACCAAAGCTAAGGTCAGGCTTCTGGTTTGTAGCTGCATTATACCTTCCTTTAAATTTAAAGAGTATATCGCTCCTGCCTTTTATTTTGGTGTCTTCCATCCACGTTTTATATTGCGGAGGCAGTACCGAAAACACATCTCTCAGTTTGTTATTTTCAGAAACTGCATTGATATCAATATTATAACCGTCTTTCAGGATTGTGAAAATACCGGTAAATTCAAGCGGCAGTCTGTTGATACGCAATTCATTTTTAGTCAATATGAACGAAAGCGCGTTGGTATTGATTCGCGTTACAAGGTCGGCATGAATCTCTTTCTTTTCAAGATAAGGCACACCATCCAGATAAAAATCTATGAGATCAATATTCGCATCAGTCTGAAGGTCAAAAACATCTTCGCTAAGATTACCTTTACCTACATAATTAAAACCTTTAGCTTCAACTAACATCTTAGCGGAACGGTCGTTGTATTTTATATGGCAGTTTTTTAAGTCTACCCTGTCAAGGCGTATGGCAGGACCGGTACCCGAAGTATCTTTCGGCTGATCCTTTGGCGCAACATACACGTTATAGTTAGCCTCTCCTTTTTCATTAACCATTACATTTATAAAAGCATCGGAAACATATATTTCGTCAATTTTTATTTCGTTATCAAAAATCAGTCTTTTAAGATTGATACCAAACGCTACCTGATCGGCACTTAATAGTGTATCATTTTTAAAAGGCGTAGATCCCTTCAACGAAAGTTCGTCAAGTGAAACCGTAAGTGATGGGAAATGGGTAAAAAATGAAAGTTTAGACTTTGTAAAGTTTAGTTCACCGTCAAGGCTTTTATTAGCGAACACCTTTACCTGCTGGGCAATAGTACCCGGAAAAATAAGCGGGATAAGAAACATTAACAACAATATTGCTGCTACAGATATACCCGTCCATTTTAAGATCTTCAACATAATATTTTTTGGGGATGTACTCATAGCTTAGATATTTTAAGGACACACTAAAGGTAGTTTTTTCCTATTAATTGCCAGTATTATTTAACCTGACCTTAATATTCTTTGATATTCGCTAAGATTGCAATAAATTTACAAGTAAGACCACTTTACTATGATACTCAGATCAATTCTTACATTAACTATAAGCTGTACACTACTTATGTCTTGCGAACAAATAAATAAGACCGGAGCAATAGGCGAAGACAATCCGCTATTAGCTACTTACGATACCCCATTTCAGGCACCGCCTTTTGACCTGATAAAAAACCACCATTTTAAACCTGCAATACTGGAGGCAATCCGTATCAATCAAAAAGAGATTGAAGACATTACCGGCAACAAAGAGAAACCTACTTTTGAAAACGCAATAGTTGCTCTCGAAAATTCCGGCAGCCTGCTTAACCGTATAAACACAACATTAAGCAACCTTACTTCTGCCAATACAAACGACACCCTTCAGACGCTGGCACAGGAAATAGCACCCGAGCTATCCAAACACAGCGATAACATCTTTCTTAACGAAAAACTTTTTGCGCGTGTAAAAGCAGTATGGGATAAACAAATAGATTTTAAGCTGAATGCAGAGCAGGCAAAACTGTTAGAGAAAAAATACAAAGCTTTTGTGCGAAGTGGTGCTAACCTTGATGCTAAACAAAAAGAACGCCTTCGCAAGATCAATGAAGAGCTATCGGTATTGTCATTAAAATTTGGTGATAATGTACTGGCAGAAACAAATGCGTATCAGCTATTCATTGACAAAAAAGAAGATCTTGCCGGATTACCGCAGGAAGTAATAGCAGCCGCCGCAGATGATGCCCGGTCTGCCGGAAAAGAAGGTAAATGGTTGTTTACGCTACAGAATGCGAGTGTAATGCCATTCCTTCAATATGCAGATAAACGTGAGCTTAGAAAAAAAATATGGAACGCCTACCAAAATCGTGGTAATAATGGCAATACATCTGACAACCGCATCAATGTGGTGCAGATGAGTAACCTGCGAGCCGAAAAAGCAAAACTTTTAGGTTATAAAAGCCATGCTGCCTATATTCTTGAAGAGCGTATGGCAAAAACACCTGAAGCGGTATACGAACTGATGGACAAACTTTGGATCCCTGCCCTTGAAAAGGCAAAAGCCGAAGAAGCCGACATTAAAAAAATGATGGATGCCGATGGCATAAAAGATGATGTTCAACCGTATGACTGGAGGTATTATACCGAAAAGATACGCAAGCAGCGTTATGACCTCGATGAGCAGGAGATCAAACCTTACTTTAGCCTCGACAATGTGCGTGAGGGAATTTTTACGGTGACTAAAAACCTTTACGGGTTACAGTATCACGAGCTTAAAAACGTTCCTAAATACCATGAAGATGTTACCGTTTGGGAAGTAACCGATAAAGACAACAAACACATAGGTATTCTCTACATGGATTTCTTTCCGAGAGCCTCTAAAAAAGGTGGTGCATGGATGACATCGTTCCGCAAACAAAAAACTGAAGACGGCAAACGCATTGCCCCCATAATCTCTATTGTATGCAACTTCTCCAAGCCTACTGCAGGCAATCCTGCCCTGCTTACGTTTGACGAGACATCCACATTCTTCCATGAGTTTGGCCATGCGCTACACGGATTATTGAGTAATGTGACCTATGAAAGCCTTGCCGGAACCAGCGTAGCTACCGATTTTGTAGAGCTGCCGTCTCAGGTAATGGAGAACTGGGCCGCAGAGCCTGAAGTTTTAAAACTGTATGCCAAACATTATAAAACAGGAGAAGCAATACCCGATGCCCTTATTAAAAAACTACAGGAATCGGCAACCTTTGATCAGGGCTTTGCAACCGTAGAATATCTTGCGGCTGCGTACCTTGATCTTGATTTCCATAACCGCAGCGAACCATTAAACCAAAATGTAATTCCGTTTGAAGAAGCTGCCATGAAAAAACTGGGGCTGATACATTCCATTATCCCGAGATACAGGAGCACGTATTATAACCACATTTTTAACGGGGGATATTCGGCAGGCTATTACAGTTATATATGGTCGGGCATATTAGATACCGATGCCTTTGAAGCCTTTAAAACTACGTCATTGTTTGACCAGAAGAATGCAAAATCATTCCGTACTAATATTCTTGAAAAAGGTGGAACTTTGGATGCCATGCAGATGTATAAAAACTTCCGTGGCGCAGAGCCGTCTATTGAGCCTTTGTTGAGAAAGCGAGGATTAGAAAAAGTTTCTGAGTAGCTTAGTTACTAAGGTTCTAAGTTAGAAGTCCTAATTCTGTAAAATAAAGAGCCTGAAGAAATATCTTCAGGCTCTTTATTTTTTATCTCTGCAACTAAGTTTCTAAGAATCTAAGTAACTACTCCTACCCATGATACACACGGGAGAAAACAATCTTTCCTTCTTTAATTTCAAGTACTTCTGCAACAAGCATATCTTCTTCACCCTGAACGGTACGCACATATTCCATGAATACGCGGTAATCATTCGCCGTAAGACTGTTTACTTTATAGTATAATGTCGGGAGTCTGTCAAAAGCATCCTGCCACCATTCACGCAATGCGGCATGTCCTTTTACAAGTCCTTTAGTTTCCGGTTTATGTATCTTTAATTTCGGACTGAAATGTTCAGCGTCATCGGCATACAGATCCAATAGCTTATCAAGCTGTTTGGTATTGAAAGCTTCAAACCATTTAACAGCAATGTGTTCAATATCTCTTGGCTGCACCTTATATATTTTTAAGGTTTATGATTTCCTGTTCTGTTAAGAAACGGTAATTACCACGCGGAAGGTTCTTTTTAGTAAGCCCTGCAAAAGATACACGGTCTACCCTTAGTACATCATATTTAAAACTTTCAAATATAGCACGTACCACTTTTACGTTAGGCGTTCTAAGTTTTAGTCCGATTTCCGTTTTAGCTTCTCCTTCAATATAGGTTATTTCGTCAATAAACAGTTTATGACCATCTAAATGTACACCCGAAGATATTTTCTCAAGATCTTCATATTTCAGGTTTTTATCAAGCGACACCTGGTATATTTTGAATGACTTCTGATTAGGCTGAGCATATTTTCTTATGATCTCAGTATCATTAGTAAAGATAAGAAGACCTGTAGTGTTCTTATCCATCCTGCCCACCGGTTGAAGGTTTCCTTTACTTGCACCACGTATAAGCTCAAGTACGTTACGCATATCGTTTTCGCCTTCGCCCGATGTGGTAAAGTTCTTAGGCTTGTTAAGTAACAGGTATTCTTTCTTTTCGGGAGTAATGGTAACACCGTCAAAATTTACCGTATCTGTAATCTTAACGATATGACCCATCTCGGTAATCACCTGACCGTTTACTTTTACATTACCCGATTGGATATAGATATCAGCATCACGGCGTGAACACGCTCCAGAGTTGGCAATATATTTATTAAGACGCATCTCATCAGGATTTGCAACCCTTTTTACTTTAGGTTTTTTGTCTGCCGGTTTTTTGTCAACAGTTGGTTTTACTCTTGGATAACCGTCTTTTTTAGCAAAAGTTGCAGGCCCTTTTTTAGGCGCTGCCGGTTTTTTAGACTTTGCAGATGGCGCTGCTTTAGGACCTTCAGTTTCTGCCGCTGATGGTTTATCAAAAGATTTAGGTTTAGAAGATGTGCCCGGTTTCCTCGCTTTGTTTAATGGTTTGGAAGGACCGCTTTTCTTTCTGTCATTGCCGCCTCTCCTGCTATTGCCGTTGTTCATTTTGTCGAATATTTTTGCAAAGATAGCTTAAATCATCGATAAAAGTTTCCTGCCATGCACTAAAACCGACGGGTCAATCAGCACAATACAAAATACGCCTGCCACAATAAGGAATTTTAAAATATTATGAAGCCTTAAATATTCTTTCTGAGAATCAGCTTTCCAAAGCAAACCAAGGAACCATATTATAACAATCATGCCACTATATAAATAGATATCCATGTAACCTACATCATACACATCAATAAGCAGGTAAACAGGAATAACCGTTAAAAAGATAAGTGTTGTTATAATAATTTTAGAAGTTTTTTCGCCAAACATTACAGGTATGGTTCTGTAATCAGCCACAAGGTCACCTTTAATATTTTCAAGGTCTTTTATAAGTTCGCGGGTGAGGATAAGCAGGTATAGAAAGGTGGCATGCGCAAATATTACCTGATAGAAATTCTTAAAGTACATAAGAATACCAAAGAAAGGCAGCACAGCAAGAAAAGCTGCTGTAAGGTTACCTATAACAGGATATTTTTTAAGCTTATGTGAATAGAACCAAATAAGGAAGATATAACCTGAAAAGAAAAACACAGCACGCCACGACACCATAAACGCCAACAGTGTTACCAACAGGTTGAGTGCAAAGTACACATGCAGTTTAGTTTGCTGGCTTACCAGCCTGTCGAGCATGGACTTTTTAGGACGGTTGATAAGATCCTTTTGGGCGTCGTAAAAGTTGTTTATGATGTACCCTGAAGCTATAGTAAGCGAAGATGCCAGTACTATCAGGAACAGGTTCACATCAAAAAGCACCTGTAAGGCTCTTTTTTCGGGAGCTAATATAAAGATCGCCGAAAGGTATTGTGCCAGTACTATTATAGGAATATTGTAACCGCGAACCACAGAAAACAGGCTGAGAATTTTCATCAGAACCAAACGTGTTTTCCTTGTGGCCATAGTTATGCTTTTTTATCTTTTAACTTACCGCCAAGCAATACTATTGTAAAGGTTATAAAGAAAAATATAATAATACTGATGATAGTCTTTACTATTTCCTGCCAGCTAAATGCAGCCTTAAGTATAGGTGCAACATTTTCTGCCTGGGCAACTTTCAGGAATAAAGCTGAAGGAATTATAAGTAATAGTAACGGAAGCACTATTAACGCTTTCCTTTTCATATAAAGCTTTTTAAACCAGAAAAACTGTGTAATTAGCAGCGTCATTAACGGTGCAAATATTATTTGCATACCATAACCGTTCATATCAACTTTTACCGCACCTGCAGCGGCAGGACCGGTACTGAAAAACAATGGATAGACAGCCACAGCGCCTAATATAAAATAAATTATACCTGCTACCCTAACTAACTGTACAGCTGTAAGAATAAAAAGATTTTTAAACTCCAGTTTTTTTAAGTCAGAGGTTCTCATTACCGCAAGCAACGGAATAAGAATACCGAAACCTATAAAAACAGACCTCAGTAATACATTTAAAATATCGGTAACGCTATGCATAGTGTTTAAAATTGGTAAACTACTTCAAGTTTGTGTCCCTCTAGCGATTGTTTTGCTTTTTCTATATCTTCGGTAAAACCAAGAATATAGCCGCCACCGCCCGAACCACAAAGTTTAAGGTAGTAATCGTTAGTCTCAATACCTTTTTGCCATAATTCATGGAATTGCTCCGGAATCATAGGCTTAAAGTTGTTAAGTACAACTTTAGAAAGTTTTTTAGTATTAGAGAACAACGATTTTATGTCGCCGTGTAAAAAGTTGTCTACACAGGCATCAGTATATTTTGCAAATTCTTTTTTGAACATATCACGGAAACCTTTCTCTTTAAGGTTTTCCATGAAAATAGAAACCATAGGAGCGGTCTCGCCTACAATACCCGAATCTAAAAGGAATACAGCCCCTTTACCATCGGCACTTTGCATCGGTATACCTGTAGCCTCAATATTATCCTGAGAATTGATCAGGATAGGAATGCTAAGGTAGCTGTTAAGCGGATCTAGCCCAGAACTCTTTCCGTGAAAGAAAGATTCCATCTGGCCAAATATTTTTTTAAGCTGCAATAGTTTTTCGCGGGTAAGATTTTCCAGTACGGTAATTTTGTTGTTAGCATAACGGTCATAAATAGCCGCTACAAGTGCACCACTGCTTCCTACTCCATATCCCTGCGGAATGGTAGAATCAAAGTACATACCGTCCTGAACATGTTGTTTCAGGGTAACCATATCAAAAGTAACCAACTCAGGTTGTTCCTGCTGAAGGGTTTCAAGATAGGCAACAAAGCGTTTAAGGTGGCCGTTAGATTTAACAGCGTCCTCAGATGTATTGTGATCCCTTTTCAGGGCTCCGTTGTAAAAATTATAGGGAATAGATAATCCTTTAGAATCTTTAATGATTCCATACTCTCCGAAAAGTAGGATTTTAGAGTAAAATAACGGTCCTTTCATGGATGATATTTTTATTAAAGGTACGATAAAAACGTTA
>Ga0157370_10004934_pt1 | contig 15099 bp, 21 predicted proteins | sample C35metaG_FD_113463 | JGI IMG/M metagenome (GOLD analysis project Ga0157370, IMG submission 113463) | Corn rhizosphere microbial communities from Kellogg Biological Station, Michigan, USA - C3-5 metaG | ecosystem: Host-associated > Plants > Roots > Rhizosphere > Soil | place: USA: Michigan...
ACACCGCGCGACGTCTGCCGAACGCGGGGATTGGACATGTCGAAATCGTAAAGAGTGATTAGCGTATTTCGGTGAACACCGAACTGCTGTCGTCCTCGCATGCGGGGCCGCTTCAGATACATCCGTACTCTTCTGTCCCAAACGGCGCCGAGTGGGACAAGCACGCGGCACAGAGTCTCTCATGCAGACCCGCAAAGTGCTTGTTTCATTTGCGGTCGTGACTTTCCTCTCGCCCTGAGTCTCTGTCGCCCTGAGGCACGCGCCGCGGCGCTGTCGCGACGGCTCAGGCTGCTAATCAAGGGCCGCGGAGCGCAGGTCAGGAACAGGATCGAAACGCGGGGCGAGACGCTGCTGCCTGCACGCGCCGATTACTGGTTCAGGCGCTTACGCCGGCTTCGGCCAGATACTGGCGCATGGTTTTCGCGTAATGCGGAAATGAAACTTCCGGCTCATCGATCTCCGGATGCCAGCGCTTTTCCCACTCGAAGCAGTAATAGCCTTTGTACCCATTCGATGCCAGCACCCGAACCGTTTCTTTTACAGGAATCTCTCCCGTGCCGGTGAGCACGTACCGCCGGTCGTCTTTGCTCTTGCCGGGAACCGGCACGGAGTCCTTCAAGTGGGTGTGCCGCGTATACTTGCCCAGTTGCGCGTACGTGTCGGCCGGCTTTTCACCGTCGACGCACGTATGATGCGCGTCCCACAAAAATGCGACGTTCTTCGATTTCGCTCCTTCGATTACCGGCAGCAGGTTCTCAGCGCTGCGAAACTCGCCGTGGGATTCCAGAATTACCACCACGCCGGCGGGCCGCGCGTATTCGCCAAGCTGGTGAAGACCGTCGCTGATGCGCGCGAAGGTCACGTGCTTGTCCTCACCCGGAACAAACTGATTGGGAAATACCCGCACATAAGGAACGCGCATCTGATGCGCAAGATCGATAAAGCGCCGCGCCTCGTCCATGTATTTTGCGCGCTTGCCCGGATCGGGCTCATGCATCTGGGCGGACGAGCCGAGATCCGAGATGGCGAGACCGGCAGCCGAAAGATCCTGCAGGCTCGTTTTGAGGCGAGTGCCGCTAAACTCCGGGCATTTCGGCAGGTCCATCTGATTTTGAATGCCGCGCAGCTCAAGCGCGGCGAACCCCCAGGAGGACGTGTTCCTCACGATGGTGTTCCAATCCCACTTCGGGCATCCGAGCGTGGACACGGCGATCGGCAGTTTTCGCTCGGGCTTCGAAAAGCCTGGCGCGGGACCGGCCATCGCGCACGCAGCTGTTCGCAAGAGGTCACGGCGTGTCATAGTCAGATCTTAATCCGGAGCGGTCAGATCTTAATCCGAAGCGCGGAGTCCGCCAGCCGGGCAAACGTTGCGGCGCGGAAAGAAAAGCGCCGCCCAAAAACAGGGCCGGCATTTCGACTTCTCAAGTTTCGACGGCGCGCGCCCCGGGGACGGCAACCTCCGCGCTATCGCTGTTCAAGCAGTTCCGGCTGCCGTGGCGCGAAGGTTCTCTGCTTGAAGTCCGGGTAGAGGCTTTGAATGCGCTGCATTCCAGGCGAATACGCCGCGCCAGGTACAACTGGCGATGAAGCTGTACTTCTGAGAATGGCAAGCGCTGCGCTTATTTTCTGCGCAGCGCTTGCGCCATCCCGATCAGACCAGCGGTTCCATAGACGACAGACGGCAGCGCTGTCGGAATCGCCGTGAGAAGAGCCAGCATCACAGCCTTGATCATCGCCGATTCCGAATCGTCTCCGTACCATTTCATCTGCGCCCGGTAAGCGATGAAGCCAAGGACAATGCCGGCGAGCAATGAAAGAGGCCACAGCAGACCCATGGTGGCGAACTCTTCCGCATTCAACATCAGATCCACGATGAAGGCGAGGAAGGCGATGCGGGGATCGATGCCGAATACCTGGCCGAAACCTTTCGCGGCAATGGCATGAGAATTCGCCGGCGCGGGCGATGGTTTGTGGAAGGCGACAGCGGAGTTATTCGGCGCGCCGCAGGAGCTGCAGAATCCGGCCGAACTGTCAATGTCGCGGCTGCAGTAAGAACAGGCAGGCATAAGGGTACCCAGACTTTCAATTAGCCGGCGGTGGCCGCCGGTGCTGCTCGATCATACCAGCACGAAGCGCCGGGCCCGACGCGGACACATCCGACTCGAGGTTCGGTACTGGTTTCGGATTCCGACCGAACGCTTCCCGTTTCTCAATTCCGGCCGCGCCGTGAAACGAATGCCGGCATGATCACGCAGGGCCGTGGTTCAACGATGCTTGCAATAGAAAGCCGCCGGACCGACCATCGGGAACGCGGCCGAACGACGCCACTGACAAGCGAACGGCTGCTCGACTTTGCCGGGCGGTTCTGCTAATATTAATGAGGTTAATACCCACTCAGAACATTGTCCCCCAATCCCGCCGGGCAATTAATTTCTGCGTCGCCAGGCTGCAATTTAGTCGAGAACGGTAACCATGTGGCGTGCCGCTGATGTGGCTGTGCACGTAGATTGATACTCGCCGCTAACTCGCACGGAGTTCTTTCTTATATGAAGCAGAGTACGCCGCCGGTAGTCGGACAAGGTGAGCGCGGAAGCGCTCCCGGCAACGCGGACAAATGGGATTTCTATCGGAACTCTTTCCTGAAACTGATCGCGGAAGAGGCTCGGCTTCAGATCATCGCTGGTATGCCACTGGTCGATACGCCTGTGCGGGATGAAGACTCACTGGAGAATGCTGTTGTGCGCGTAGAATGCGCGCGCCTGGTCTACAACGATTCCCGGAACATATTAGCCGGCGCGCTCTTGCGCAGGGTCGATCTTTTCGAGCGTCAGCCGGGGCTTGATGCGCGAAGGCGTTGCATCGCGAGAGTAGCCGATCTTCTGAGCGAATTTCGCGGCGACAGCGCGGGCGTGTCTCCGGCGGATGAAACGGCGGCCGAGAAAATCGTGTTGGCCGCGCACGCGCGATTCCTGGAGCAGCAAAGCGCATGAGTCACGACAGCAGAAGCCCCGGCAGTATTTACAGCGAACTGGATGCCGCGTTCGCCACGGTTCAGAGGGCGAGCTTACGGCACGAAGCCGGCTACGGGGATGCGCAAAAACTGGCCCGCGAGTTCGTCACAGCGACGGTCGCGAGCATCAACAGACGCCTTTTGCAGTCGGCGCTCAGCCCGGCCGAAACCAGGCTCATCAAAGCCAAGGTCAATGCGTTGATCGGGGCTGCGGCGAGGATTCCTGGACCGAGCGCTGCTGCGCACGAACACCAGTCCGCAAAAGCGGCGCCAGGGAGGTAGACATCGTGCCCACAACACAGGCCGGGCCGCCAGTCGTGAAATCCGCGGATGCGATCGTTACGCCGGCGAGTGATCCGATCGTCCGTAGAATGCTGCTGATCTTGTTCACGATTGCAGTGACGATCGCCGTCGCCACCCTGCTCGCCCGCTGGTAAAGCGAAGCGGGTGAATTTTTCAGATCCAGCAGAACCGAGGCAGTGATTTCGACATGGAACATTCGCAGAGTGAAACGAAACTGGACGAGCAGGTTTGGCTCGCATGGGCTGCAAGGAATGCGCGCCGCGATCGTGAACGGGCTCGCGGAAGATGGAAGCTCTTCGGAGTAGTAATGATCTGCGTTGCGATCGTGGCTCTGATACTTCTTCTGCGTTCGTGAGCCGGCTGCCGGCATGTAGTCAGGGATCGGTGATGGTGATAAGCGGGGGAGCTGAATGAACGAGTATTTCGCCAGTTATGCTGGCACACAAAGCGGTAATCACGGGCGGAACGACGCGGGCGGGTGCACAGAGCCGACGGCAGTCGAACTGGCGAATGCAACCGTGCGGGTGAACGCGGGGTTCGATCACCTGGCGAGGTCCATAGCGACTGGCTCGGAATCGAATGAGGGTCTCGGGGCGAGCGAAATCGCGCTTTTGCTCGAGGTGCTCGAAGAAAAGCGCTCTCAGGAACTGAGCGCCGGGATGTCGATCAATCGGATCAGATCGTGGCAAGGGAACGGGCGGGCCAGGAGTATTTTGCTGACGGATCCACGCGCCGCCGGTGTGTATAACACGCTTAAGGCGCGCCGCCATGCCGACGCTGAGCCGCCCCTGCGGTATTTCGGATTTTCAGATACGGCGGGATTCCGGGTATTCGAGTTTGGCCCGCTGCCGCAGACGAAATCGTCGCGAAAATACCACGTGAGCGTCTCGCTGGCATTTTTTTCGCGCAACAAAATGGTTCTTCAGGACGGACCAGGGTTTTGCGCTGCTTTACTCTCACGGCGCGGCGAGCCGGACGACTGCGTGGCGAGCCACGAAGATCTCGATGAATTCCTTGCCAGGCGTATGTCGAAAGCGGCGGAGAAGAGCCGCCCGCGACCGCGATACGAAGCGAAATGATGGCCGGCAACAGCGGAAATATTCGCGCCAGCGGGCCGCCTTCCTCCAATCAGCACTTACTGGTTCGGGTTCCGAAGCAGTCTGACAATGAGCAATCTGTCAAACGCAACGAATTTCAAAGGACGGAACTATGACTAATATCTTCGTTGGAAATCTGAGTTTCGACGTTACCCAGGACGAACTTACTTCGGCTTTTGCGCAATACGGCAATGTTGAGCGCGTCAATATTATCACGCATCGCGACAGCGGAAATCCCCGGGGTTTCGCGTTTGTCGAGATGACGGAGCGCAACGATGCAAATAACGCGATCGCAGGACTGAACGGCTCGACCCTGAACGGGCGAACGTTGAACGTCAATGAAGCAGCTGAGCGGCCTGGCTATCCTCAGGGCCGCGGCGCGGGCGGAAATCAGGACGATCGGGGCCCGTCGCGCCGCTGGTAGATCGGCGGAGCGTCGCGGCCAGTAAGTGCTCCGTGGGATTGCGGGCCACACGGAAGTAATGACAGTTAGTCATACCGCAACGCCACCATAGGATCCACCTTCGTCGCGCGCCTTGCCGGCGCATAGCAGGCCATCACGCCTACTGCCATCAAGCCAAGCGCAACCGCGCCGAGCGTCCACGGATCCCATGTGCTGACTTCGAACAACAGGCTCTTCATCGTTCGCGTGAGCGCAAGCGCGCCGCAAATGCCGATCGCAAGGCCCGCCACAACCCGCATCATCCCGCCTCGAATGACCAGCTGAAGAATGGCTCCGGCGCTTGCCCCCAATGCGGCCCGAAGTCCCATCTCATGCGTTCGCTGCGCCACTGAATAAGAGATCACGCCGTAAATCCCGATGGCCGCGAGCAGCATCGCAATGGCGGCGAAGCCGGTCATGAGCGTGGTGCGGAGCCGAGTCGATCCCGTCGATTCGCGCTCGATACGGGCCATGGTCCGAACATTCGGAAGCGCCTGATCGGGATTGATCTGCTGCACCGCGGTCAGAATCGCCTGCTGCATCGCCTCGGGATTGGCGGCGCTCTTCACTGCCAGGCTGACGTACGGGGTGGGGCTCTGGCTATAGGGTACGTACATCGCGGGGCTGCGGTCGTCATCCAGACCGTTGAGCTTCTCGTCTGTAATCACGCCCACCACTTCCCACGGGATCTCCGGCCCGAGATTGGGCTTGCCATAGACGATCTCCTGCACGCTGATGCGCTTGCCGATGGGGTTGTCACTCTTGAAGAAGCGCCTGGCCATGGTTTCGTTGATTACTGTTACCGGCGGGCGCGTTTTTCGTGTCGCGCTCGTCGAGGCTGCGCCCGCGCTCCACCCGGATTCCAAGCGAACGGAAATAGGACGGGCTCACCATCTTGAAAGCGCAGGCGTCGCGGTTCGCGCGATCCCTGAACGGCGCACCCACAATCTGGAACGGCATCCCGGTGTGCCAGCCCTCGAGCGGCAGCGCCGAGGTGATCGCGGCATCGCGAATTCCCGGCAGGGCAGGCAGTTGCTTGCGCATTCCGACGACCCACTGTTTGCTGCTCGAACGGCGCGTCTGCAGTTCGATGTGACGGCCGATGTGGCGGCCGGGGGCACTCAAACGAAAGCGCCTGTTTCGGTGCTGCTCGAAATCGGGAGCGGGAACCGTTTTCATTATTCGGCGCGCGTGGGCGACAACGATGTTGTCATGGTTTCAACGGGACCAACGTATGGAGTTCTTCTTCGAAAGAAAAGACCTGGACGGTTGCGGCTTTCAAACCGGGGTCTGTGGCGCGGCATGTGGAGAACATTGTGTTCGGGCGCTCCGTCGCGAATATCCGCGACGCCAGAGTGGAGCGCAAAGAATCGATCGAGGTAAATGGACGCAGGATCGACTGCTATGTGGTGCGCGCCGAATACCCCAGGACGCCTGGTTTTCCAGGGAGCACCATCGGCATCCGAACGGTCTGGCTGGAGGTCGATCAGAATCTGATCTGGCGCGATACGTGGGAAGGGCAGGTCCCCGTCCCGAACGGCGCCAGCGCTGCTCACGTCCGGGTGGATTACTCGTATTCACAGCTGGAATTCGACAAGGAATTATCGGCGGATCTTTTCACTTTTCATCCGCCCGAAGGCAGCGTGCAGGCGACTTCCCCCGCGGCGCCCAAAATGTTTTACCCGCCCGGTGCGCCAAGCGGCGGTCCGCTGGTCAGCATGCCTGCCGGGTCCAACGGAAATCCGTTCGGAATCAGCCAGCCGGCGGTGATCCACAAGGTCGATCCGGAATATTCGGAGGAAGCGCGGAAGGCCCAGTACAGCGGAACCGTACTCCTCTCAGTCATTGTGGATACGCAGGGTAACCCTCGTGATATTCGCGTGATCAGGAAGTTGGGGATGGGTCTCGATGAGAAAGCCGTCGAGGCAGTTCAGAAGTGGAAGTTCCGCCCTGCGATGAAAGGCGCCACGCCTGTGAATGTTCGCGCCACGGTTGAAGTGAATTTTAAACTCTACGGCCCCGCGTGGGAAATTCAGCGGGTGAGATTCCAGCCTGCGGCCGGAATTCAGGGGCCTTCGCTGCGCTCCGATGCCGGTACGCCGTGGAACAGAAGCTGTACTCGCAAGGGAACGGTCACGGTTGGGTTGACCGTCGGAATCGATGGCCAGCCATCGAATCCAAAGGCGCTGCAAACGACGAATGTTTTGGCCAACGAATCCGCGCTGGACACCATCATGACGCTACGGTTTAGCCCGGCATTGCAGGACGGCAAAGCTGTGCCGGGCGAGGGCGAGGTCGAACTTTCCTGCGCAGACCGCGTACTCGAGCCAGCCCTGCGCGCGCCGCCACCGCCGCCAGCGATGACAGGTGGCATTTTGGGTGGGATGACCGGCAATGGGCCGGGCGCAAATGCGGGAGGGTCATTCGTTGCGCCGGAAGATTTCCAGCCTGGTCCCGGTCAGGTCTATGTTCCGGGGAATGTAATGCAGGCCAATCTGACCCATGAGGAAACTCCGGGCTATCCTCCTGCCGCGAAGGCGGCTCACGTCCAGGGAAACGTGATTATGAAAGCGATTATCGGGACGGACGGAACTGTGAAAGAGCTATCGCTGGTCAGCGGTCCCCCGTTACTGGTCCAGGCGGCTATGGATACGGTGAAGAAATGGGTTTACAAGCCGACGCTGCTGAACGGCCACGCGGTGGAAGTGATTACCCGGCTCGAATTGAAATTTGCGGTCACCGAATAACCGCCAGCGCCCTTTTGCTCGATACCAGCCGCCTTCGGGCAGTAAATTCCTGGGGCCGCGCGCAAAATTGCAATCGCGGTAAGCAGCTAAAAGTTTTCTTCGAACGCCGCGATTTTGGCGAGGCGTCGAACGTGGCGCTCCGCGCCCGAAAAATGCGCCCCGAGATACGCCCGCACGATTTCGATCGCCAGCTCTGGCCCGATCACGCGCGCGCCCAGGCAAAGCACGTTGGTGTTATCGTCTTCGACGCTCTGATGGGCCGAGAACGTGTCGTGACAGGTGCCGGCGCGGATGCCGCGGAATTTATTCGCAGCTACCGAGGCGCCTACGCCGCTGCCGCAAAGCAGAATGCCGCGCTCGGCTTTGCCGTTGAGGATGGCGTGCGCGATCGCCTCGGCGAAATCCGGATAATCGACCGGTTCGGTGGAACAGGTTCCAAGGTCGATCGACTCATGCCCGAGCGAGCGGGCGATTTCGATGATCCGTTCTTTAAGGGGAAAGCCAGCATGATCGCTGGCTACCGCAATGATCATGGGAACAGCCAGTTTAGCGCGGTGCTATGCTGTGGCACGAGTGGACGACCACGCGGAAGCTCTTGTCGATCTTCTGGCCAGACGACCCTCGCGCATCGAACTCGACCGGGCCGCGCTCGAAATTGCCCGTATTGAATACCCCGATTTCGACGCCGGGCCATACCTTGGCCAGCTGGATGATTTCGCCGCCGCCATCGCGGATCGAGCCGCGGATCTCAACGACGGCGAGAAATTCATTCGCGCAACCAATGAATTTCTGTTCGGCGAACTCGGTTTCGAGGGCAATGAGGCCGATTATTACAATCCGGACAACAGTTGCCTGAATCGCGTGCTGGAGACCCGGCTCGGAATTCCGATCAGCCTTTCGGTCATTTACATCGAAATCGCGAGGCGGCTCGCCAAGCCGGTGCGAGGAGTCGGGCTGCCGGGACATTTCATCGTGCTGTATGACGATGGGCGGTTCCGCGCCTGGATCGACCCGTTTCACGGGGGAGCGCTGGTGGATGAGGCGCGCTGCCGCGAGCTTGCGCAAATGGAGACGCTCGATCCGGAACTCCTGGCGCCCGTGGACAAGCGCTACATCGTGATGCGGATGATCAACAATCTGCGGCGGGTGTATTTCACGAACCGCGATGCGGAGAAGGCGATACGTATTCTGGAACTGCTGATCGCCGCCGACCCGGCGAGCGCGGAGGAGCATAAGCAGCTTGGCGTCGCGCTGCTGCAGCAGCACCGGATGAGCGGGGCGCTGGCGGAATTTCGACGGTATCTGGAGCTTTCGCCCAATGCGCCGGACTGTGAGCGCGTCGAGGAGCAGATTCGCGCGGTCGCATTCTGGCTGGCTTCGCAGAACTGACGCACTCCGGACCCGCAAAGGTTCGGACGTGCAGGAAAGAGCAATGAAGGCAGTTCACATCAGCGGAGCGGAGAAGATAAAACAAGCTGGCTCGCGGCGCGCCTGGGGGACGCAGGTCTGGATGGCAAACCGCGGATTAACGGGAAGCTCTTTAAGCCTGACGCGCATGATCGTTACTCCCGGACATTCCGGGGAGGCGCATCGCCACCCGAATGCGGACGAGGTAATTTACCTGATTAAAGGGAAAGTGGAAGTTCGCGCGGGCGCCGAAACATTTTCGCTCGACGCCACTGACGTTTTGGCGATTCCTGGCGGCTTGTCGCACCAAATCCACAATCCCGGTGTTGAGGACGCGGAGTTAATCATCGCTTATTCGACCGGTGACAGAGAATATGCGCCAGAATCAACCGTTACGAACGTTTAGTTTTTTGTTACGGCGGCCGGTATTCCTGTCTGCAGACGCGCGGTACGGTAGTACCGGGCTGTTTCGATCTGGCAGACCTGTATTAGGCCGATCACGATTTTCGTCGTACAATTGCGAGTTGGAGCGTTCCTGCGAAGCAGGTGGCGGCCCTTCATTTTTGATCCAACGCTCAAGAATGAGGGAGTTGACTCAAGCAGCGCCGGTGCGCTAGTCCCTGTCGGCTTCGGCCGGTCGCAAGCCGGCTGGAACGATGGATGACTCCTGATGGCGCTCGGTTGATTCCCACCCTGTACAAACGGGGGTCAAAAGCCGGGTTGGCTACGGCCGAGTGGTGCGCTCCAAACTCGAAACCCAAAACAAACGGGCGCTCCTGTGGGAGCGCCCGTTTGCGTTTCTGTCCTGATTCCGTTTGTTTTCAGCTCTGGGCGGGTGCTTCTTCGCCCGCCGGCAGCACTTTCACGCTGCTCGCCGCAATTTTGCCGTTTCGGTCCATACCCAGTTCGTAAGCGACCTTCGTACCCGGTACGAGATCGGTGGGCTGGCCCTGGTGCAGACGCGAAATATGGAAGAAGATATCCTTGCCGCCGTTGTCGGGCCGGAGGAACCCGAACCCCTTCTCTTCGAAGTAGGTCATGACAGAGCCGGTCTGGGCCGGCGCCGCTTCTTCGTTTTCGCCAGCCGGCGCGGTGGCCTGCTGCGGACGACTGGTTTTATCACCAACTCCCTGCTTCAAAAATGCCATGTCCTCTTCGGTCAGCTCGGTTGGCCGCTGATCCTCGGCTGGCATTTTGAGGTTGGGATTCTTTTTAAGCGACTCCTCAAACAGGCGCTTTTGTCTCGCGTTCAAACCGTTTTACCTTTTTACTCTCGAGCTATCCCCGCGCTGCGGCCGCCTTCGGTTTACGCGCACGTGAGGCACGTTTTTCGGCCGGCGGCTGACGATCGCTCTTCTTGAGAGAGCCAATGACCATCGGGGTCACGAATTTCTTTTCGCCATGATCGTCAAACTTGATAGTGATTCGTTCGTCGGTGCTGGACATTACCGTGCCGAGACCAAACTTCTGGTGCTCGACCTGAGCGCCCTGATTAAAATTCGCCATAACTTGTGTTGGGATCACTCCTTTGAGGTATTGCTTGCCGCCGTAAGATGGGGGATGGAGTTGCAAACCTTCCTCTTCATAGTAACATGGCAGAATCGGCGTTTTTGGACTATTGGCGGGCCCAATAGCCGGAGTTAAAGCTCGTCTTTGACTGATAAGGCAGCTAAAGCTGATCTTTGATTGCCAAGACAGCTAAAGCTGATCTTTGAATTGTTCCAAAGTCACTTTCACCAATTGTGAGCGGGTGCGGACGCCCAGTTTCCGGCAGACGTGGCGGAGTGAAGCTTTCACGGCGCCTTCGGAGATTTCGAGGAGTTCGGCGATTTCCCGGTTCGTCAGGCCCTCGAGCAGCGAGCGCAGCACAGTCCGGTCGCGCCCGGTGAGATTCGGGCCTTTCGCTTCCCTGGTCCGCTCTACCGTGCGGAAGAGGGAGCCGAGATAGCTGCTTTCGAGCCATGGTTCCCCGGCGGCGACCTGCCGGATAGCCAGTGAAAGAACTTCCATCGAGCGGCTTTTGTGAATGATGCCGCCAAGACCCGCCTGGATCAACTGCACCGCCTCCCTCTCGCCGAGACCCGCCGTGACCACCAGAATGCGCCCGGTAAAGCCGCGCTGGCGCGCGGTCGCAACGAAATCGGCGGCGCTCGCAGGGCCTCGATCGGCATCAAGCAGCACGACACCGGCGCCCCCGGATGCGGCGAGTTGCAGGGCTTCCGCTCCCGAACCGACCTGTCCCACGACCTCCATTCCAGGTTCTCTTTCGAGCATGCATGCAAGGCCTTCGCGGAACATCGCATGATCACCAACGATGAGCACGCGAATCGTGGAGGGCGAAGATGCGCCGGCAGATTCGTCAGCCCGTGATTGCATTTGCGGGTTCGCTTCTCAGAACATCGTCTGGCTTTCTTTTGAAAGGCTCATTCTATCTTTTGATCGCGGGATGTCGGAAATTCTCACTTCTTCATCAAAAAGATCGATTGGACAGAGTAGCTGAATGGCCGCTAGACTTCGATTTCCGGCGGCATTCAGAGACCGACCAGGTCCGTCGCAGCGCATTCGTCGCGCTGTTTCTCTGTTCCCCGCACACGCCGCGCTGGAAACCACGTCAAAACCCGTAGTCCGGATAAGGAGCAGACCGATGAGTGAGAAGTTGTCTTTTCCGCAGAAAATTCTGCGCCTGCGTTCGCGATTGCGCGAACCCGAATGGAGGAAATTCGGCGCCCTCCTGCTGAGCGGCAAACTGGCCGGGCTGGCAGTGCTGCTTGTGGGAATCATCTTCTTCAATCCGGACCAGCTGGGTTTCAGCGCGTTCGCGGCCGATCCCCAGCTCAAGGGCAACGACATCGTCAATCCCATCAACACCGTCTGGACCCTGGTGGCGGCATTTCTCGTGTTCGGCATGCAGGTGGGATTCACGATGCTCGAAGCGGGTTTTTGCCGCTCACGCGAGACGGTGAACGTGCTGATGGAGTGCATCGTGGATACCTGTTTGTGCGGCCTGCTGTTTTACGCGTGGGGCTTCGCGTTCATGTTCAGCCACGGCAACGGGTTCATCGGGATGCACTGGTTCTTCCTGCAGGGCGCGCCGGCGACGTACGAGAGCACGGGCGTGGCGTTTCTGGCGGTGTGGCTCTTCCAGTTCGCCTTCGCTGATACATGCTCGACGATTACCTCGGGCGCCATGATCGGGCGCACTTCGTGGATCGGCGATCTGCTCTACAGCGTCGCCGTTTCGGGTTTTATCTATCCGATCATCGGCCACTGGACGTGGGGACCCGATGGATTCCTCGCGAATATGGGCAGCGCAGGCAATTTTCTGCCCTGGCTGGGAACGAGCTTCCATGATTTCGCGGGATCCACGGTGGTGCATTCGATCGGCGGAATGATTGCGCTCGCGGGCGCGATCGTTCTTGGACCGCGCATCGGGCGCAGATTCAAGCGCGACGGCGGCGGGCCCATGCTGCCGCACGATCTGACGATTGCGGCTTCGGGCGGCCTGCTGCTGTGGTTCGGATGGTACGGATTCAATCCTGGCAGCACACTTTCGGCGATGGACTTCGCGGGCATCGGACGCGTCGCGGCCAATACGACGCTCGCGGCCTGCGCCGCCGGCCTGACTGCGATGTTCGCGGCATATTCGATGAGCAAAAAGTGGGATGTAAGTTTCACGGTGAATGGATTTCTCGCCGGACTGGTGGCGATTACCTGCCCGTGCTACTGGGTGAGCCCGACCGGGGCGATCCTGCTGGGCGGCGTGGCCGGAGTGGCCGTGGTAGCAGGCGTCGAGCTGTTGGAATACCTGCGAATCGACGACCCGATCGGCGCGGTTCCGGTGCACGGAATGTGCGGCATCTGGGGAACCATTTCGCTGGGCCTGTTCGCCTCGGGCGAATATGGCGCGACGGGCCCGTTCGCGGCCGACAACTCGGCGCCGCTCCGAGGCCTGTTCTACGGCGGCGGCACGCAGCTGCTGACGGCGCAGATTGTCGGCAGCGTTGTTACCTGTGTGGCGACGTTCACGGTAGCGATCGCGGTGATGTACGCCTTGAATGCGGTTAAACTGCTGCGCGTCTCGCCGGAAGGAGAGATGGAGGGACTCGATCTGCACGAGCATGGCATCTCGGCTTATCCCGAGTATGTGATCAGCTCGATCGTGAGCCCCGCGGCCGTGACGCTTGCGGCGGAGCGCACCTCAAGTGTGGCCGCTTCATCGATGCGGGTGAAGATGAGCGAGTCCGGAGACTGACGCCATGAAAAAGATTGAGGCGATTATCCAGCCTTTCAAGCTCGATGACGTGAAAGAGGCTCTTCGAGGCGCTGGAGTAGACGGGCTGACCATTTCCGAAGTGCACGGACATGGCAGACAGAAGGGTCACACGGAGGTCTATCGCGGGTCGGAATACAAAGTGGACGTCCGGCCCAAGGTAAAGCTGGAACTGGTCATTCCGAACGGTGAACTTGATCGCATTATCGGGGTGCTTTCGGAATCCGCCAGAACCGGAAAGATCGGCGATGGAAAGATTTTCGTTTCGACGGTCGATGAAGTCTTCCGGATCCGGAACGGCGAAAGAGGAGAGGGCGCGCTGTAAGAGGCCTGGAGTCAGGCGCATGGGTAAGAGGCTTTGCTCCGGGCTTGTGGTACGGCCCGGAGCGAAGCGGAGTTCTCGAGCGCACAGGCAGCCATTCGGGCGGACGTTGTGCGCGAACAACAGAGCTCGTCGAGTATGCGGACTCCAATTCTTTCCAAATCCGCCTCCACAGCGAAAAAGGGCAGTTCCGAAAGCTTACCTTGACAGTTCCGCCGGACGTTTACGAAAGGCTGATTCAGGGATCGGCCGCGTAAAAGATTGCCGGAGACTCGACCAGTCGATTTCCGCCCTTCTGAGGGAAGCGCTGAGCGACTATCTGGACCGAATCGAAGCCGGGAGCGCGGGTGAAGGTGCGGGTACACAGTATGCCGCGTGAGAAGCCGGCATCTGTCTTGAGAAGGCCCTGATCTTACGGTTGAATTCCCGGTGCGCCTGCGTTTCAAGCAGTTGACAGAAAAGCAGGATGTGCCCTACCGTGAATGCGTATGGAAGTGCATCTGCCCCGGCAGCAGGAATTGCAGCTGAATGACCTGGCCGCCCAGACGGGGCGGAGAACGGACGAGCTTGTGCAGGAAGCCGTCGCGCGGCTACTTGCGCACAACGAATGGTTCAAAGAGCAGGTGCAGTTGGGCATCGACCAGATAGCACGCGGCGAGTTCATCGAAGAAGATGAGATGGACGCGCGCGTTGAGCGTATGCTGCACCCTTGAAGCGCATACGCTGCTCACCCGCCGCCGCGGCGGACCTTCAGGACATCCGTGACTACCTGGAGAGGCGCATCACCCTTCATTCATGGAAGGGACGGTCCGCAAGCTTTATGATTCCGCGTGTTCGCTGAAGCGGATGCCGAACCGAGGTCGCCTCGGGCAGAAGGAGGGCACGCGCGAGCTGATCATGGCCCCACTGCCCTACATCATCGTGTACGGCGTCGATGCGGACATGGTCCACATCTTCCGCATCCTTCATGCCGCCGAAGAAGGGTAACGGCGGCGACGGGAAATTTTCAAAAAATCGGGTCATGAAAATTCCGGGCTTGACTTTCGCGTTCGCTAGTACTAATTAATTAGTGTGAGACGGAAGGCATCCACTCTGACGGAACAGGAACTCGAAATCATGAAAATCGTCTGGGAACGCGACCAGGCGACCGTGCGGGATGTGTACGAAAAGCTGCTCGAGAAGCGGAAAGTGGCGTACACCACCGTGATGACCATGATGAAGATTCTCGAAAGCAAGAAGTATCTGAAGAAGACGCAGGCGGACCGCGCGTACGTTTACCGGCCCACGCAGCCGAAGAACAAAGTGGTGGGCGCCATGGTGCGCGATTTCGTGAATCGCGTCTTCAACGGCGCAGCCGAGCCTCTGCTGGTTCATCTGGTGGAGGAGCACAATCTTTCGCGCGAGGATCTGGAAGAGATCGCGCGGCTGCGAGGCGCAAAATGAACGCGCAGCTGCTTTCGAACAACCTGCTCATCTACGCGGCTCAGATCGCGATAGTTGC
>Ga0157370_10004937_pt1 | contig 15098 bp, 14 predicted proteins | sample C35metaG_FD_113463 | JGI IMG/M metagenome (GOLD analysis project Ga0157370, IMG submission 113463) | Corn rhizosphere microbial communities from Kellogg Biological Station, Michigan, USA - C3-5 metaG | ecosystem: Host-associated > Plants > Roots > Rhizosphere > Soil | place: USA: Michigan...
ATCGCTGCGATCGCCGCAACCGTCGTCATCCTCGCGCTCAACGTCGTGCTGTTGCTGCAAACCTTCGACGCGATGCGTTGAAAACCGTCGTGGCCCGGGCTCAACCCAGGCTCGCCCCGGCCCCGGCTCGAACCATCGAACTGTGCAAGCCATGCGGCGGCGACCCGTGGCCGCTCGCCAATTCGGCCAGCAACGCCTTATTTCGTCACGCGATCCGCCGTGTTGCGCGTTTTTGCCGTGCGTCTCGACTTAGCGAGCAGCTTGACGAGCCGCACATCTGCCCGCGGTTCGTCGACTCTGTCCGCTTGGGGCCCGCGCGCCCCGTTGCGGTCGCTCGTACCGCTTGCGTGCTTTCCGTTTCGGGTCATCCGCTTTGCGGCAGCCTCGCGCTGTTTCTGCTCCCGTTTGGCGCGTCGGGCCTCGCGCGCCAATAATGCGGCGAACGAGGCCTCGTCGGCCTTCAATCCGCGTCGTGTCTTGACCTTCGGCAAATCATCTAGCTCGCCCGCTTCGAACGCCTCGATCACGGCGGGATGAATGTAGCAACGACGACAAACAGCCGGGGTATTGCGCAGCGTTGCCGCTACGTTTTTGATCGTTTCGACGAGATGCTTGTGCGCATGCGCCGCACTCCGCGCTTCGATGCCACGTAGTGCAGCGAGCGCAAAGACGCTGCCGGCCCAGGTGCGGTAGTCCTTTGCCGTGAAGTCCGCGCCGCTCGCCTCGCGCAGGTAGTCGTTGATATCGGACGAGCCCACGGGCCGGCGCGCGCCCTCCTCATCGACATACTGAAACAGCTCGCGCCCCGGCAACTCCATGCACTGCCGAACGATGCGCGCCACGCGCGGATCGTCGACTTCCACCTCGTGCTCGATGCCGCTCTTGCCGCGAAACCGGAAACGCAAATGGCCGGCCCGCACGGCAGCATGACGCTTGCGCAGCGTAGTGAGCCCGAACGATTGGTTCTCGCGCGCATACTCGACGCTGCCCACCCGCACGAGCGTAACGTCGAGCAAGCGCACCACGGTGGCGACGACCTTGTCCCACGGCATGCCGGGCAGCCGCAGATCGCGTGCGACCCGCGAACGGATTTTCGGCAGCGCATCAGCGAAGGCCGCCATCCGCTCGTATTTGGTTGCATCGCGGATTTCGCGCCAACGCACGTGATAGCGATACTGCTTGCGGTTGCGCGCATCGCGGCCCGTCGCCTGCAGGTGGCCTAGCGGGTCCGGGCATATCCAGACGTCCGTATAAGCCGGCGGGACGGCCAGCGCGTTGATGCGTTTAATCTCGTCTTCGTCGCGAATGCGCCGCCCTAGCGGATCGAAGTAGACGAAGTGCCCCCGCACCAGCTTGCGCGTGATGCCAGGGCAACGGTCGTCCACATAGCGCAAGTCCCGCGGCAACTCGACCGGCTCGGCGCCGGGCCTGGGCTCGTCGCCGCGCGCCGGCTCACGGCCGGCGAGAACCCGCCGCGATGCACGGCTGGAAGTACGAGGACTGGACATGGGCGGATGAACGCGAGATGCGATTGGCTGCGTGCCCGCAAGCGTTGTGCCACATCGTCGCCGGCTCGTTTCTCAGCAGCCACAGGATGAATCGGCGCGACGTCGCCGACGTCATGCGTGGGCAAACGCCGTCGCCCGAGGATCGCGCAAACAGTCATGCCGCGCCGCGGGCGCTTTGCGCACCGTGAGGCCATGAGCGCCGCACGATGACGCGGAACGCTCTTGGCCCGCGTGCGCGACAGTTCAACCCTGATGCCCTGCGCCGAAGCGATCGTTGAACAGATGGAATTGCTCCATGTACTTCTCGTATCCTTGCTCGGCGGCAAACCGCAACGGATGAACGCGCTTGACGAGTACTTCGCGCGCGGCCGGCTGCGTCTCCAGGATGTGCATGACTTCGTCGATGAACTCGGCCAGCGGCATCGCATTGGGATCGTTCGCCTGCTCCTCGCCCATGAGTTCGGTTCGTACATAAGGCGGCACGATCTCGATCACATCGACGGACGTCTCACGCAATTGATAACGCAGCGCATCGCTGAATGCGTGCATCGCGGCTTTCGTTGCGCTATACGTCGGCGTATGGGCGAGCGTCAGAAAAGCCAAGCCCGATGACACCGTGAGCACCGTCGACTTCGGCTGACGCTTCAATTGCGGCAGCAACGCCGCCGTCAAGCGAATCGGAGCGAGCAGGTTCGTCGTAATCGTGGCCTGCGCCGTAGACAGATCCACGGTATCGGTGCGCCAATCTTCCCGCTGCATGATGCCGGCATTGTTGACCACCGCATTGAGCTTGGGGAACGCCTCGGCCATGTGCGCGGCGAAGCGCTCGATCGCCCCGGGGTCCTGTACGTCGAGCACGGCCGTTTTCATCCCCGGATTGGCATCGGCGACCTTGCGCAGCGTGTCCTCGCGCCGGCCCGCGATAATGACCTCGTTGCCGCGGCGGTGGAACGCCTCCGCCAACGCGCGACCGATGCCGGAGCCGCCGCCCGTGATGAGTACGGTGTTTCCTGTCACTTGCATGATGTCCCTCCTATGGGTTGACGGGCTCAAGAATAAAACCAATACTCTCATTTAGGAAGTAGGCACTAATTTGTGCTGTACGCACCTATCGGTAAGTAACCTATCCGGAATGCAGCCGTGGCAATACAAAGCAAAAAGCAAAAGCAGAAACCGACCGGGCGCGCCGTTGTCTTCGAATCGCCGACGGGAAAGCCGTCGACGCCGGAGATCGATGATGTCGTGATGCAAGTCATCGGCCGCGTCGCGGACAAATGGACGATGTGCGTACTCGAGGTCCTCTCGCAAAAGGGCGTGCTGCGCTTCACGCGTATCGGCGAGCTCGTCGGTGGGATCAGCCAGCGCATGTTGACCAAGACGCTGCGGCAGATGGAGGAGGACGGCTTCGTGACGCGCACGGTCTATCCCGAAGTGCCGCCGCGCGTGGAGTATCAGCTTACGGAACTCGGCCATAGCCTGTGTGCCGCGTTCTGTGGCGTTTGGCTCTGGGCCGAAAAGCACTACACGCAGTTGCAATCGCTGCCGAAGCGAGAAAAGCCGGCGCCATGAACGGCGTGCGGCGGCGGTCATGGCGATCCAGTCGAACATCGGCGTCAGAATCGCCGCGCATAGTGGTCCTTGACGACACGGCTGATAAACGTCGACAGCCCCCGGCCGGCTTGGGCCAACTGTTGCATTCTGGCGATGTTATCGGCGCCGGCGCTGGCTGCCGTGTAGAGATAAGTGCGGCCATCGACGAACTCGATGGCGATTGAATCGGTGCCGACTTCGTAGGCGACTACGCCCGATTCACCGGACAAATTTCGGTAGCGCTTCATGACGTAGGCACAACGATTAAAGGTCTGGACGATGGGTCTGCGTTACATGCTGCAAAGAACGGGCCGTGATCCGCTGTCCGATGCGCTCGCGTATGGGCGCTTTTCCGATTTAGCCCGTGAATAGGTCCTGTTTTAACTGAATAGGCGCCCAAGCCCCCGCACATAACGAAGATCGACCTGCTCGCCGTGGATCGGCGAGCGGTGATTCGCATCGATCAATCAAACGGGGCAAACCATGAATCTACCGTTCAGTATTCGGCCATCGTCGCACGCCGCGATCGCGGCATCGGCCTTTTCCGCCGTGACGGCTTTATCGCTCTTCTGTCTACCGTTCGGCGCGCGCGCGTTGCCAATCATGCCTGCGCCACAGGTGCTCGTCGAAGGCGGTGAAGTCGCGGGCGATCGCTCGATGAGCGGCATCCATCCCATCCATGTGTTCCGCGGGATACCGTACGCTGCGCCACCGACAGGCGCGAACCGCTGGCGCGAGCCGCAGCGGCTGGCGCCGTGGGCGGGCACGCGCGAGGTGAAGCTGTTTGGGCCGCGCTGTATGCAAACGGACGCGCCCGGCATGGCGTTCCGCTCGCTGAGCATGAGCGAAGACTGCCTTTATCTCAATGTATGGGCGCCGGCAGCGAGCCCGGCGAACGGCAAGCTCCCCGTACTCGTGTATTTCCACGGCGGCGGCTTTGCGTCCGGCGACGGCTCGGAGCCCCGCTATGACGGCTCGCATTTGGCCGCGCGCGGCCTAATCGTCGTGACCGTCAACTATCGCCTCGGCGCGTTCGGTTTCATGATGCACGCCGAAGCGGCGCGCGAGAGCGCGAACGGTGCCGCCGGCAACTACGGCCTACTCGATCAGCAAGCGGCCTTGCGCTGGGTGCGTGCGAACATCGCAGGCTTTGGCGGCGATCCGAAACAGGTCACGATCGGCGGTGAAACGACTGGGGCGATAGCCGTCAGCGCGCACATGGCGTCCCGCTCTTCGCGGGGTCTCTTTGCGCGTGCGATAGGCGAGAGCGGTGGGGCATTCGCACCGAACGCGTTCTGGAAACGCGAGAAAGCGGAAAGCGTCGCGCAATCCTTCGCGACTCGTGTCGGTGCGGGCTCGCTTCAGGCACTGCGGGCGATCTCCGCGGACACACTGCAGCACGCGATGGACAGCGGGGAGCCTCGCGCACCGTCCTTCTGGCCGAGCATCGACGGTCATTTCCTGACCGAGACGCCGGCCGCCGTGTTCGAGGCTGGAGGACAAGCGCCTGTTCCATTGCTGGTCGGCGCCAATTCGCAAGAGCGCCACTTCCGAACCGTGTACGGTCCGTTAGCCCCGACGCCAGCGAACTGGACCGTCATCCTCAGCGCCATCTTCCGCAATGAGTTGGCCGAAGCACGCCGGTTTTATCCCGGGGAGAACGCGGAGGAAATCACGCGGTCGGCATCGTTGCTGGCAACGGATATCACGATGGGCCACAGCGCCTGGCGTTGGATGGATTTGCACCGGCACAGCGGGCGTGCTCCCGTCTACTTCTATCTGTTCACGCGTCGCCGGCCGCCCGCCGTGCCGGGCGCGCGCGAAGCGACGGCAGCCGAAAATCCCCAACCCGCCACGGGCGCGCCGCATCGGTCTCAGATCGCTTATGTCTTCGGCAATTTAGACCTGGATCGGCGCTATCAGTGGACGAACGACGATCACACCGTCTCCGAGGTCTTTTCCGGATATATCGAACAGTTCGTCAAAACCGGCAACCCAAACGGCGTGACCGACAGGCAATCGATGTTCCGCAGTATCGGGCGCGCGTCGGGCATTCGCCCGTTGCCGCACTGGCCGGCGGTGCGGCAAGAGCGCGATGGACTGGCTCGGCAAATCATCGATACGCAAACGCACACCCTCTTCGATACGAGCGGGCAGCGCCAAGCACTCGTCCAGCGAATCATGGATGCGCGACCGGGCAATTGAATTAGCGCGCAAGTTCGTTCGTTGCCTCGGCCGCGTGGCCGTCCCCATCCGTGCGGCGTGCTTGCCGGCGCCGGCAGCCCGCTCGCCGCGCCACGGTCACTCGGCCGACGCGTCGCCGGTGGGCGATCTGCCGCCGGCCGATACGCCGCGTGCGGGGCGGCGTACGACCCTCACTTTTCCGCTATTTCCGCCGCCGCAAAAGAACCGCTCCGCGCCGTCGGATTCAAGCCCCGAAACGCCGACACCGAGCGGCATCACAAGCGCTTCGAGCACTTCGCCCGTGTTCGCATCGACATGCCTGATTTCGCTTTCGTCATTTTCCCAGGTGCCGTGCCACAGCTCGCCGTCGACCCATGTCACGCCGGTGACGAACCGATTCGATTCGATCGTGCGCAGCACCGTGCCCGTGGCGGGATCGAGTTGCAAGATCTTGCGCTCACGATAGCGTCCTAGCCACAGCGAGCCTTCGGCCCATGCCAAGCCCGAGTTTCCCTCGCCGGGTGGGGCGGCAATCGTGCCGAGTACACGGCCCGTCTCGCTGTCGATCTTTTGAATCAGGTCGTCGGCGACCTGGTAGAAATGCTTGCCGTCGAACGCGGTACCTGCCTGCCCCGGAACGTAAATCGTTCGTTGCACCAGCCCGCTGTCAACATCGAGCGCGCATAGCTTGCCGCCCGCGGCACACCACACATGCCTGCCGTCATACGTCACGCCGCCGACACTGGCGACACCCGGCAGGGGCCCATATTCGCAGAGGATTTCGGCATCGGATCGATTCATAGCTTGCCATCCTAGTCGTTTGGCAACGGTGAGGGGAGTAACAGCGTCGTCGTGAATCCGACGATAGGCGGCATCATCCACCGACGCGCTCGGCCGCCGCCCACTGACTGGATCTTGCCTGTGCGGGCGAGCGAATCCAGCGCGCGCTGCACCGATCGTTGGCTCGCGCCTAACGCGAGGGCCAAAGCGGAGCTCGACCATGACTCGCCGTCGGCCAGCAGCGCGAGCACCGCCGCATGCTTTTCTTCGAGCGGACGCGCAAGGACGACGACATCGTGCGCGCCGAGCGGCATGAGCGCGAAGCCGCGCTGCGTTGCCGTAACATCGGCAAGCATCCGCAGCTGTGCGCGTAGGCGGCCTATCTCGACGCGCAACCGCACGCGGTGCGATTCGTCGATGACTTTGCCACGGAACGCTCGGGCGATCAGCACTTCTCTCGGGACATCCTCGGGCCATGCTTCGGCCAAGATGCGGACAAGCGCAAACAGCACCGGACGGGTGGCGAGCGAAACGGCCGCACCCGCACCGCGTACGGCGTGACGGCAGGCGTCGACGATCAGCCGCTTCGGCGACGATAATGCCTGCACTTCCTCCAGCGTCAGCAATCGTTCTTCGCCCCGCGACCGCAAACGCGCCGCCGGCGCGATCAGCGCATGCGCGGCGGTCTCGACTTCCGCCGTCAATGAGGCGATGCCCGATTCATGCGCGGCTTGTGCCGCCCGGATCAAGGCGGCGCGCGCCGCCTTTGCGTCCAGGCGCCGGATGGCAATGCCCGCTACCAGTAAGTCACGCGAAGCGCGTAACGCGGGGGGAAGCGCAACCGGCAACAGGTGCGCGTGCGCAGCGATCCGGTGCTCCGCTTCCTCCACACGCCCCATCAACAGCAGACGCCTCGCCGCAAGAGCCCGCGCGTGCACGGCGTTCAGTCTATCGCCGTGCGCCTCGAGCGTCGCGCATGCCGCATCGAACGACTTCTCGGGCCAACGTAGATCGCGCGCCGCCAACGCAACTTCGGCTTCGGCCACGAAGCAGCGTGCGCGCGCCAGTGCCTGCTTCGGCCCGAACGCACGCGCCGCGCTCCGTAGCAGCGCCTTCGCGCGAACGAGATCGCCCAGTTGCGCCATGGCGATGCCGCGCAGCGCGAGCGCGGGTGCGTCCTCGCGCAACGACACGCAATTGAGCGCGCCGATCGGATCACCGGCGGCGAGTGCGCGCGCCGCCGCCGCGATCAGCGAGTCCGTTGCCAATCCCGCCACACTTGTCACTCCCACCGTTGGATGCCGGTGGTTAATCTAGCACGTGACATGTCACGACATGTGGCCGCTCGCCGGTGCTCGGTGCAGTGCAACACAACGCAACGCCGGTACGACGAACGAGCGCCGAATCGAACCGATCCAATGGAGGGCATCATGACGACACACGCAACCGGAACCCGCGACGAATGGTTGGCCGCACGATTGGACCTGCTTGCGGCGGAAAAGGCACTGACGCGGCGCAGCGACGAACTCGCGCGGCAACGGCAAGCACTGCCGTGGGTACGTGTCGACAAAGACTATCGGTTCGAGACGGAGCAAGGGACCGTATCGCTCGCCGATCTGTTCGACGGACGCTCGCAACTGATCGTGTATCACTTCATGTTCGGCCCGGATTACAAGGCGGGATGCCCGTCTTGCTCGTCGATCGCGGACGCGTTCAACGGCTTTCACGTTCATCTCGCGAATCACGATGTCACGCTGATGGCCGTGTCACGCGCATCGCTCGATAAGCTGCAAGCGTATAAGCGCCGGATGGGCTGGTCGTTTCCTTGGGCTTCGTCGCACGGCAGCGACTTCAATTTCGATTTCAACGTTTCGTTCACCGAGACGCAGCAGCGCGACGGCGAAATCGAATACAACTACCAGCGCGGCAAACATGCGATGGATACCGAACCGCCACGCGAACCCCTCAAGCAATTTGCGCAGACGTGCGGGACCGATGCGAAAACCTATGCGCGCGATCGGCCGGGCATGAGTGCGTTCGTGCTCGAAGACGGCGTCGTTTATCACACGTACTCCACCTACGCGCGCGGCCTCGATGCACTGTGGGGGATGTATCAATGGCTCGATCGTGCGCCGCTCGGCCGTCACGAGATGGGCATCTGGTGGAAACGGCACGACGAGTACGAGACGCGCTGAGGGTTGCCATGGCGACCCTGGCCGACATACCGATGCCCGGCGGCTGGTCGCTGTCCGCGATGTGGATGCCCATGTGCGGCCAAACGTGGCTCGAGGCGGCGGCCGCATTCACGGGCATGTGGACGTGCATGATGGTGCCGATGATGCTGCCGTCGCTGATGCCGGCCCTGTGGGCGCATTGGAAAAGGAAAAGCACGCGCCGCGTCGCCGGCGAGCGATATGGCCGGACCACGATGCTGGTGAGCGCGAGTTACCTTGCCGCATGGGCACTACTGGGCGCGTTGGTGTTTCCTGCCGGTGCGGCGCTGGCCGTAAGCGCGATGCGGTCCACGGCGTTCGCGCGTGCCATGCCCCTCTGTTCGGGCATCGTGGTGATGGTCGCCGGTGCCGTGCAGTTCACCGAATGGAAGGCGCGGCGCGTCGCTTGCTGCAGAAACGCGCCTCAGCATGGCCTCGTATCCGCGGCTGGCGCCGGCACAGCCGCGGCAATCAAGCACGGACTTCGGCTCGCACTTCATTGCGGCTGTTGCTGTGCCAACTTAATGGCTGCGCTGTTCGCGCTAGGCGTAATGGATTTGCGCGCGATGGCGGCGGCGACCGTGGCGATGACCATCGAACAGTGGACGCCATGGGGCGGGCGTACCCTGCAAGGTATTGGGGCGACCGTGATGGCTACGGGCCTCTTCCTCATCATTTTTCATGTTGCGCACTGAGGGTCTTCACTAGCACGTCGATGGCCGCTTAGGGACGCTACGTAATTCCACGTAGCACCCCTAAGTAGTTATGCGCTTGCGGCCATCATAGGGAGCGCAAATACTACGGCCGTCAAACGCACACCGATTGCACACCGATTTGCGCGAGACAGTAAGCCCGCTTTGTGCAAGCAAACATCGCGTTTGGCCCGATTCATCTCACGATAGTTCAATAAAGACAGAGCGTGGGTGCCTGCTCCGTGCGGGACACTCATCACCTCATCGTCGGCCCCTAAGGAGCATCATGGAGACGTCACCTCCGCCACGCCGCTCGTGGCTACCGCTGATTTTGGTTTTGCCTTATCTCGCGTTGCTGTGGCTGCCGTTCTATAGCGGCGCGCAACCGTCGCTGCTCGGCTTTCCATTCTTCTACTGGTACCAGTTCCTTTGGGTACCGATTACCTCACTGCTGATGTACGCCGTCTACCGGAGCGCTAAATGACCCAGCCGACTCCGCTCAATACGACTGCTCTGGCGATCTTCATCGCTTTCTTTGCATTTATCACTGTGCTTGGCTTCGTCGCAGCGCGCTGGAAACGCGGCGACCTCACGCAATTGCATGAATGGGGACTCGGCGGACGCCAATTCGGCACCGTCATCTCCTGGTTCTTGGTGGGTGGCGATTTCTATACCGCCTATACCGTTATCGCCGTGCCGGCGCTCGTTTATTCGGTCGGCGCCTACGGCTTTTTTGCATTGCCGTACACGATCATCGTCTATCCGTTCGTGTTTGCCGTCATGCCCAAGCTCTGGGAAGCCTGCAATCGCGGCAATCACATCACCGCAGCCGATTATGTACAAGGCGTGTTCGGCGGCAAGTGGCTGGCCGCCGCGATCGCGATTACGGGCATCGTCGCTACCATGCCCTATATCGCGCTTCAACTCGTCGGCATGCAGGTGGTGATCAAGAGCCTCGGGGTCACCGGCGAGCTTCCGCTGATCGTCGCGTTCGTGATCCTCGCGCTTTACACTTATGCGAGTGGCCTGCGCGCGCCTGCCATGATCGCGTTCGTCAAAGACATCATGATCTACATCGTGGTGATCGTGGCAGTGTGCTGGATCCCCGCCAAGCTGGGCGGCTACGGGCCGCTGTTCGACACGGCCGACAAGTACTTCGCGGCCAAGGGCGGTGCCACCGGCATCCTCCTGAAGCCGTCGCAGTTCACAGCCTATGCGACGCTCGCACTCGGCTCCGCGCTCGCGGCGTTCATGTATCCGCATACGATGACAGGGGTGCTCTCGTCACGCTCGGCCGCCACCGTCAAGAAGAACGCCATTTTCCTGCCGGCCTACACGATCCTGCTCGGTTTGATCGCGCTGCTCGGCTATATGGCGATTGCCGCAGGGGTCCATGTGAAGTCGGCGTCCGACGTCGTGCCGACGCTGTTTCTCACGCTGTTCCCATCGTGGTTCGTTGGATTCGCGGCGGCAGCGATTGCGATCAGCGCGCTGGTGCCGGCGGCCATCATGTCGATCGGCGCTGCGAATCTATTTACGCGCAATCTTTATAAGCCTCTGATTTCGCCGAATGCCACGCCCGAGAAAGAAGCGGCGAACGCCAAGCTGGTGTCGCTCGTCGTGAAGTTCGGCGCGCTGCTGTTCATCATCGCTCTGCCGACGCAGTACGCGATCGACATGCAGTTGCTGGGCGGTGTGTGGATTCTGCAGATCTTCCCGGCGGTGGTATTCACGCTGTACACGCGGCGCCTGACGACGCAGGGGGTCTTCCTCGGGTGGCTCGTAGGAATCGTAGTGGGCACGGGGCTCGCCGCGGCGCAAGGATTGAAGCCGGTGTATGCGCTGCATTTCGGCGGAGCGACCTATCCGACTTATATCGGTTTGATCGCGTTGGTGCTCAACATCGTCGTGACGGTCGTAGTATCGGCGGTGACGGCAAAGAGCCGAGCTGTGCAAGCGAAGGTAGCGGTACGATAGGCAGTATCTCGTTGCTATTTCGTTGCATCGAGGCGGCCATCGGTCAACGATGGCCGCTTTCCCTCCGATAAGGGCAATGCTTTCGCGGTCGGACGAATTCAGCGAAGGTCGCGCTATCGAAGGCGAGACCTTTGCTGCCCGTCGATCTGACGGATACAGGTGAGCCCACATCAGTTACTTCGCTGCTATCGGGGACTTCGATGCTATCGGGGGCCTCACCGTGACTCAGACCTTCGCCGCACCGCGTCTATCATCCTGCCGTGCGGCGCGTCGCGCGAACAGCACGCGATCGAGCACCCACACCGCAACGAGCGTCGCACCCATGAGCGGGAACACCGCGCCCAGCACGACGAGCGCCGCACCCCATGCTCGCATCGGCGGCGGAGCGCGCTCGCGGCTCGGCGCACCTAACGCACCGGCAGGCCGACGCTTCCACCACATCACGAACCCGGTTATCGCCGTTGCCGCAAGCCCCAGCGAAATCAACGAACAAACGATCTGATTGGCAATGCCGAAATAGCGGCCCATGTGCAGCGCCGTGCCGTACGACACCGCCTTAGCCACCGCACCATAGTCGCGATAGCCGATGTCTTTCAACACCGCCCCGCTGTATTGATTGAGGTACAGCGTGCGCTCGCCGCGCGGATCATCCGGAAAATGGCTGACGGTATAGACGCCGTCCGCACCCTGTGGAAACGCGATCTCATAGTTGCTGTCCAGGCCGAGCGAACGCAGTTCGTCGACGACGTGCCCGAGCGGAACCCGCACAGCGGCATCATGTGGCGGCGCCTTGGGTACCGGCACCGCACCCACCGCCCACGGGACGTTAGCGAGCGGCATGTCGTCCATCACCATGCCCGGCATCGAATCGGATTCGGCTTGAGATTGAGTTGGGGCCGGCATCGGTGCCGGTATTTTCATCGCACCGTGCTGCGCTCCCGCGTTGGCGGGCGCCTTATCGGCAACCGGTTTCGCCGAATGAAGCCGCAAGCCGCCCCACGCGCCCGGTGGTGAACCGAGATTCACGCTCGTCGCCAGCGACTTGAAATGCTTGCCCCATGACCCTGTCCACGGCAGCCCCGTCACGACGAATGCGGCCGCGCCGATGGCGAGCCAAATACCCATCGCGGCATGCAAACTCTTCCACCACGGCCGACCGCTCAACCCGAACTTCGGCCAGAACATCTCGCGCATGCGCATCGTCTCTCGGGGCCACCATAGCGCGATGCCGGTGCCGATCATGACGAGCGTCCAGCATGCCGCCAACTCCATCAACAATTCCCCGGGTTTGCCTAGCAATAACTTCCGATGGAGCATGCGATCGACTTGCATGAAGCGGTGCTCGACGCTCAACGTACCCAGCACCGTGCCCGTATAGGGATCGACGTACACGCTTTCATGTTCTCCGCCCGGTAGCCGAAAGACGAATTCAGCACTGCGTGCCGGGTCGTCGGTGATGGGCGCGCTGCTCGGGGTTGCCCCCTTCGGCATGGCGGTCATCGCCTGCGATAGCAGAGATTCCTCGGAGAGTCTGGGCGTTGCCTGCGGCTCCACGATCAAGCGGTGCGGGTATAGCAGCGGCTCGATCTGCGGTTGAAAACAATACAGCGTGCCGGTGATGGCCAGCACGATCAGCAACGGCATCACGAACAGGCCGGCATAGAAATGCCAGCGCCACAGCGTACGGTAACCTGTGTTTTGCATGGTCACATCCTCAATTTCGCATCGACATAAAAGGTGCGGCCCGGATAGGGGTGATAGACGAAATAGCGCGTGTCGAAAAGGTTATCGACGCCTATGCCGATCTCGCTGCGCCGGGTCGGCTTGAACGTGACACGCGCGTCCGCGATCAGGTATGTGCTGGTGCCGCCGAATACATCGGGGTTCGTGTCGGTATTGGTGAGCGTGTTGTATTGGCGGCCCGAATAGCGGGCGGCGAGCGTCACGGCCGCCCGCGGATCGAAGCGATAAGTCGCTGCCAGATCGGCACGCCATAGCGGAATGCGATAGAAGTACTTGCCGATCGTGGCGGGGTTCTGCGCGTTCGCCAAAATGCGCGATTGCGTGTACGCAACGCTCGCGAGCAAATCGAGCCCGCGCACCCCGACGTCCTCACCCGAATAACTCATTTCCACCCCGCGCGAGCGGACCTTGCCGATGTTTTGGAAGTTCGTGACGTTGGGAATGACGGTGGTATCGGTCTGACTGAAGATCGTGTTTTTGACGTCGTCCTGGAACAGCGATAGACGCCATAGGCCATTCCAATGCGCCCACTCGGCCGTCAATTCCTTCGATAGATCGCTTTCCGGTTCGAGATTCGGATTATTGTTGACGATCGATGAACCATTGATCTGTCCTTGGAACAGCTCGCTCACAGTCGGAAAACGGTAAGCGCGCCCAATCGACGCGCGCAGCGTGAGATCGTCGGTGACATCGAACGACAGCGAAGCCTTCGGGGACATCCCATGCCGATTGGATTGCGCATACGGCAACGTGGCAGCCCCGACAGACTGATGACCCTCGTCGGCATTCCAATCTTCATAACGAGCGCCGTAGACAAACTTCCAGCGCGGCAGGAAACGCCATGCGTCTTGCACGTATAGCGCTTGCGTTTGAGTCTTGCCCCCGAACGCATTAGCGAAGGTACCGGGCGCACCGCCTTGCCAATTCACCGTGTTGTACGTCTGGCTGCCGATGCGGTAGTCGTCGTAGTGATAGCCGAATGTCAGCCAGTGACCGCCCCAACCCGCCCTACGCGATTCAGGCGTCCACGTCGCCTTCAAGTCGAGCGTCTTCCAACCGGTGCCGTCGCCGAATGTCACGATGCCCGGGCCGTTGCCGGGGCCACCGGCGTTTGCCGTGCGGGCCACGCTGTTCGTCACGTCGTAGTACGACGCGATCGCCTCGGCGTTCCAGCCGGTGGCTTGGTGCGTGCGCAATGAAAGACCATAAAGCCAGTTCTCATTGGCGCCTCGGCTGGGCGCCAGGGCGGCAGCGGGAATCGTGTACGCGTAGCCGCCCATGGCGACGTTGCCGCTATAGACCGGATTGCCGTTCGCATCGGCGAGAAACGTCGACGTTTGGCTGTTGTAGGTCTGATGCCAGTAGCCGAGCGTGAATGCGCCCTGCACCGTCGGCGTGAAATCGTATTGCGCCTTGAGAGTCAATTGATCTTGAATCGTGCGCTCGACGCCTTCGCCATTCACGCCGAGCACCGCCGTAGGCGTAGTCGTCTGGTTGTTGTAGAAGTACGCGCCCGTGACCGGCACGTCGCCGGCCTTCGCGGGCGTAGACGACTTCGCAAGCGTCGCGAACGACAATGGCTGGCTCGTATTCTCGAGATGATTGACGCCGAGCCGGAACGAGAGCTTGCCGATCTTGTCGCCGATCGTGGCCGTCGCCTCGCTACCGTTGAAGTTTTGGTTGACGCCGTAAAGGCTGAAATGCTGCGTGAAGGCCTTGACGTCGGCTTCGGCTTCGAACCGCTGGGGCATGCGGGTCGAGATCAGCACCGTCGCACCGAGCGAATTGCCTGGATACAGCGCCGAAAACGGCCCATAAATCACGTCGATGCGCTGGATCTCGTCCGGGCCCACCATCGACCAGCGCGGCGGAAACGAATAGCTGTTGCCGAGCAGATTGCTCAGCAAGAGGCCATCGACATAAACGAGGCCGCGCGCGCTTTGGGTATTGCTCGTGCCGCGCATGGCGATGATCGAATTCAAATCGCCAATGAAGCGCTTGCGCACTGCGAGATTCGGCAGATATTTCAGCGCGTCCTCGGTATTGACGACGTTCCATTGAGAAAGTTGGCCGCGCGTGACCGTTTCCACGGTCGCCGGCACATTCGGGTCGATCGCTCCAGCGGAGGACGAGCGCGCGCCGTCGGCGGTTGCCGTCACCACGACCGGAGGCAGCGTGACCGTAGCAGCGGGATCGTCCGCGTACGCGAGACGCGGCAATCCGGACAATGAAACGGGCAAAAGAATCAACGTGGCCTGGCAAACCTGCCTGCGACGGCAAGCAAGCGCACGGCCCAATGCGAACGGACGCATCGGCATTTCCTGAAAGCGTTGGGAATACGACCGCTGGCGCCTTCGATGGGCGCGCGTTTTAAACAGTTAGGCGGTCAGGCGAACGGCGATCAGGCTGCG
>Ga0157370_10004938_pt1 | contig 15098 bp, 10 predicted proteins | sample C35metaG_FD_113463 | JGI IMG/M metagenome (GOLD analysis project Ga0157370, IMG submission 113463) | Corn rhizosphere microbial communities from Kellogg Biological Station, Michigan, USA - C3-5 metaG | ecosystem: Host-associated > Plants > Roots > Rhizosphere > Soil | place: USA: Michigan...
TTTGAAGCCGGTGACCACGCCCTGAATAACCCGCTGCGGCTGCTGCACCGCCACGCCGAAGGCCTCCATCACGGGGGCCTGCAGGGTCAGCGAGGCGTCCTTCAGCAGCAGGGTGGCCGGGTCGATGTTTTGGTCGCCGCTGGTGAACGTGATGTCATAGCTGAACGGCAGGCTCAGGCTCTCGTTGCCGACAAAGCCTTCCACGTCAACCGGCGTGTCGCAGTCGCGCACGGCGAGCTTGTGGTGGCTGTGGTCGAAAAAGGGTATTTTAGACATGGTACTCATCTCTCTGCTCCTTCAAACTCCAACAGAATCCCTTCATCATCATCCCAGCCCAGCGTCAGCGACGTTGTGCGCTGCTGTTCGCTCATACGGCTGAGAAGCTGTTGACTCAGCACCGGCAGAATTTGTTGGTTGAGCAAGCTGTCGATGTTGCGCGCGCCTGTGTCCGGCAGCAGACAGGCGGCGACTAGCTGGTCGTAAAAACTCTCTTGGATGGTGCATTTCAGGCCGTAATGTCGGTTGAGGCGTTTTGCGACCTGAGCCAGCTTCATCTCGACGATTTTTCTAAGCGCTTCGGCATCCAGCGGGCGATAAATCAGCGTTTGGAAGCGGGCCAGCAGGGCAGGCTGGAAATGATCGCGCAGGATAGGGCGCAGCAGTTCATGCATCTCGCCATTGCTGGCCTGCGGCTGTTCATCCAACAGTTGCATCAGGTGGTCACTGCCGAGGTTGGCGGTCATCAAAATGACCGTGTTGCGAAAATCAATCTCGCGGCCTTCACCGTCGCGCATAAAGCCACGATCAAACACCTGATAGAACAGGTTAATCACGTCGCGGTGGGCCTTTTCCACTTCGTCGAGCAGCACTACGCTGTACGGGCGTTTGCGCACGGCTTCGGTCAAAATGCCGCCCTGGCCGTAGCCCACGTAGCCCGGAGGTGAGCCTTTGAGCTGGGAAACCGTGTGGGCTTCTTGATACTCGGACATATTGATAGTGATCAGCGATTTTTCACCGCCAAACAGGGTGTCGGCCAGCGCCAGCGCGGTCTCGGTTTTCCCCACGCCGCTTGGGCCGACCAGCAGAAAGACGCCGAGCGGGCCGTTTTCTGACGTCAGGCCAGTCTTCGCCGCACGCAGCCGCTGGGCCATGTCCACCAAGGCGGCATCTTGCCCCACCACCCGCGTGGCGAGATGTTTCTCCAGCTGCAGCAGGTCAGTTTGTTCATCTTTTAACAGGCTGCTCAGCGGCACGCCGGTCCAGTCGGCAATGACGGTGGCGACGGTGCGGGCATCGACGTCCAGAGAGAGCAGCGGAGCGTTGCCTTGAACCAAACTGAGCTCTTGCTGCAAGGCTGCCAGTTGGGCCACGTCGGCAATCTCCCGACGGGCTTCGACAATCAACTGGGTCAGGCGCTGCTCTTCTTTATACTGCTGATCGAGTTTTTGCTGCTCGACGGAAAGCTGTTCGCGGCGCTGTTCAATGTCGTGCAGGCGGGTCGACGCGGTATCCGGGATCAGCAGCAGGTCCTGCTCAATAGCCTGTTGTTCGACCGCCAGCGCCGCCAGTTCGGCATTGATCTCCATCAAAGCCTCCGGCTGCGTGTCGATGCTCATGCGAACACGGGCACCGGCGGTATCGAGCAGGTCAACGGCTTTGTCCGGCAGTTGGCGGCCGGTCAGGAAGCGGCGCGAAAGAGTGACGGCGGCGGTGATCGCGGCGTCAAGAATGTGCACGCCGTGGTGCTGGGCGTAACGGCCTTTGAGACCGCGTAGCATCAGGCTGGCTTTGGCATCATCCGGCTCGTCGACTTTGACCATCTGGAAGCGGCGTTCTAGCGCGGCATCGCGTTCAAAATACTGTTTGTACTCAGACCAGGTGGTCGCCGCGATAGTGCGCAGCTCGCCACGGGCCAGAGCCGGTTTAAGTAGGTTAGCGGCATCTGCGCCACCGGCCTGATTGCCTGCGCCGACGATGGTGTGGGCTTCGTCGATAAACAGTAAAACGGGGGTGGGCGACTGGTGAACGGCTTCAATCACGTTTTTCAAACGCTGCTCAAACTCGCCTTTAACTCCGGCTCCGGCCTGAAGCAGGCCGAGATCTAAGGTGCGCAGGCTGACAGTTTTCAGGCTGTCCGGCACATTGCCTTCGCTGATGCGTAATGCCAGACCTTCAACTAATGCGGTTTTCCCCACGCCCGGCTCGCCCACCAGAATCGGGTTGTTTTTACGGCGGCGCGAGAGGATGTCGATCATCTGGCGGATCTCGGTGTCACGGCCAAAGATCGGGTCAATCTGTCCAGCCTTGGCTTTAGCCGTCACGTCCAGCGTAAATTTATCCAGCGCGGCCTGTAGCGCTTCACTTAATGTCTGACCGGAAAGGGCGTCAGCGCCGGGTTGACGGGCTGGCTCATTCAGCGACGAAGCAGGCATATTGAGACTGGCCTGCTGCTGCAACTCAGGGCGCTCGTCGGATTGGACATTCAACAAGGGCTTTAGGCGAGATATATGGGTCGTGCTCAGGCTAAACAGCGGCCAGGCTCCGTCACAACGCAGCAAATGAGGGTGCATATTAAGGGCTTCGAGCAGGTGAATACTACGAATGCGGTCATCGCCGTCTTGCAGGGATGCAATCAGCCAGGCGCTCTGCATCAGCTCGGTCAGCGAGTCCGATAACACCGGGCGGGCATGCACCGAGCGTGGCAGGGTATCAAGGTGCGCCAGCAGGCTCTGCCACAGGCTGTCCATGTCCCACTCGTAGCGGCGGGCCAGCACGGTGATGTCGCCTTCGCCCAATTCCAGTAATTTTAGTAGCCAGTGTTCTAGCGTTATCTCAGCGTGGGCGCGGGTCTGGCACAGCGTTGCAGCGGCTTCCAGCGCCTGTGCGCAGTAAGGATTAAGGCGACGAAGTAGGGTGGCTGATTGATGTTCCATGCTGAAATTCCTTGTGTTTTGGGTACGCTACCGCCCATAGCCTTCCTTTGCAGGAACCCAGGCCCATTAGGTCGATGTTCGAATTGTTTGCTGTTTGCGAAACTGCCACTGACTCTCAATAAGCAGTTTTGAAAACCACAAAAACAGCAGACGGCGAACCGCCTGCTTGGGGTTTACCCTAAATAATTCGTGTCGCGGGAAGGCGGCAAGTTCGCAAGTCCTCGGGAGCATAGATAACTATGTGACTGGGGCGAGGGAACGTAGCCAACGCACCAACGGCGCGAAGAATGACGGGTAACTAAGCGGTGGTACGCTCATTCCATGAATCGGAATGAATGATGTTGCCGTCTTTGTAAGTCCAGGTGATTTTTTCGTAACGCAGCTCAATCTCTTCGAGGTGATTGTGTTTCTCGAAAGAGGCGTCTTTGATGTCGTGCATTTTCGGCGCGACTTTGACCAACTTGACGTTCTCAAGCTTGGTGTTGAAATACTCCACTTCCTGACCTGCATCGTTGATGCGATACCATTTGAACTCGGCAGATTTCAGCGTCTGGCCGGTGGTCACCGCTTTGTAGAGATACGGGCTGGAGGAGTCGATTTCCTTGGTGAACAGGAACGGAGTATGAATGCGGGTCCCCGTCAGTTTGCCGGTGTTATTGTCGGTAGGGATGTAGACGTTATGCTCCTGAGCCACGACTTCGATGCTGCCTTCGCGATCTTTCACATCAACGGCACCTTTAATGTCCGCGCCGCCGTCGTCTTTCAGCCATAAGTAAACGGGAATTGCCATGGTTAGTTCTCCTTGCTTGGTGTTGTAACCACTTCAGATCCTGAAGTGGATTGAGATGCTGTTGCCTGACATGCATTCGCCTGCGGCACCAGACTAATTTCGACACGACGATTGGCTGCTCGGCCTTCTGCTGTGTCGTTTGTTGCAATCGGGCGTGTCGCACCGTAGCCCTGAACGGCAAAGCAGGTTGGCGAGACATCGCTGGTTGAGAGCATCCAGTCGCGTAAGGCCTCCGCGCGTTTGAGTGATAGGATCTGGTTGGCGCGTGCGTCGCCGGTGATGTCGGTATGTCCTGCCACCACGATGAGCCAGCCGGGCTTGGCTTTGATGCCAATCAGCGCATTAACCAGCATTTTCGTGCTGTTGGCTTTGAGCTGATATTTACCGGTATCAAAGAGCGACAGGGCGTCGAGCCGCACGGTTTTCGGGGCAGTTTCCACGACCTTTGCCGGTGGCGGCGGAGGCAGATAGTTTTTGATGGCGGTTAGCAGAGGTAAGCGCAGACGCTCCCCTTGATACAGCCCTAACCCAAGGCGAAGCGGCTCGCCGTTACGGAACCAGTCATCAAGCTGGGCGGCATCGTCGCGCAGGACGGCCACGGCTTTGGCTTTCGGGGCGTAGTTGTGCATATCAATGCTTTCATAATGACGGATATCAAAAGCCACGCGATGCAGCAGTTGCCGGTTGTGCCATGCGCTACAGCACAGCGCCACGACCGCAGCCAAGACGAGTAGGGTGAAACCTTGGCGCAGCGCGCGTTGACAGGCTGATTTTCCATAGCCCAGAGGAAGGGTGGAAAAGAGAAAATCTGGGAAAGGCAGGCGGCTTGGTTCAGACTCGGGTGCGGGCTGCCAGCCAGATACTGTGTTCAGCGCTGTCAGTGAGGATAGCCAGCGCAACCACAGAGAAGCTGGCTCGAGGTCTGGCAAACTGGCGACTTGATGCAGAATCACCTGCTGGGGTTGTACGCAGTTGACGTCATCATTGCGTTGTACAAAAGCAGGTAAGACTTTTTCTTTTAGCCATTCATCGTGCTTAAAGAAAATCACGGCTTGTTTGAGACGAACGGCTCGTTCCTCATTATCTTGAGTAAATTGCCAATCACTTAGGGTTTCCGGCATCGTGACGCTTGGCCAGACTGTCGAGGGCGGCGACTGCTGTTGTGACAGCCAAACTGGCGTTTCAACCAGACTGCTTGCCACCGTGCTATAAGCCACCAGCGGCGCAGCGCAACGACTGTCTCGACGAAGTTGCACCAGCTGCCAGCGAAGCTCGAATAAATGGGTGGAAAGTGTTTGTTCATCCCCCTGCTGCTGTGGATTGACGGAGAACATGACGCTCAGTTGTCTGGCCCACTCAGGACGCTGTTCCAACAATTTCTGCGCGAATTGCCGAAGCGCTGTGATCTCATTGACGCGAAGCCAGCAGCCCTGCGCCGATTGATGAATAGTGTCGGCACCAAACAGCGCAGGCAGCGCATCGCCGCAAACCAGTACCACCGGCAAGCGATAGCTTTCCGGCGGCAGGCTGTCGAGGTTTATCACTTCCAATTCGAGCAGGGATTTACGTCCGGCCAGCCAGAGGCCAGTCAGGCATATCACCATGACCAGCGCAAAACTGACCCAGCGAACGGTCGGTGAAAAAGGCAGAAAGACCAGACATATTATTCCGGCTAAGATCCCCGCCCATAACCACAATCCTCGTTGCCAGAACTTACTCATCGCAATGACCCCGGTAACAAGGTCGACAGTAGCCCTGACAGCCAGTGATCAAGACCTAACCACAGTAGCGCCACTAATAGCGCAGCTAAGCCAAGGCGTAACGGCCAATAACGTAGCCATAACCCAATGCGGTGACGCGACGGGGCGATCGCCAGCACGGGATTGGTTGGTGCAGAGTTAAAGGCGGGAACTCGAGCAGAGAGTTGGTCGACCAATTGCTGGCGCTCGACACCCGCCTGTGGGCCTAGACCCCCTTGAAAACCTAGCATCAGCACGCGATGAAAACAGATTAAAACGGCTGAATCCGGCGCCGGTTCTCGCAACACCTGCCTGACGCGCTCGTAAAGCTGGCTTCCTGCATCCAAAGTTTTGAAAAAATGTGCCTGAAGCGGAGAATCACACCATACGAAATAGATATCATCATGGGTGCTGCGGCCTTTTACCGTCTCATCCAGCACCGCGCACTGGGCATACATGATGTGCTGGCAGCTTGGCTCACTGATATGGGCGGCCTTCAACGCCTGCTGAACATGCTCGATATCATCTACGCAGCGCTGCCAAAAAGTGCGACCTTCACCTTCGCTGCAGGTCATTCCTTGACGCAGGCTGATGATTTGCAGCCAGGTGTTAGCGAGCAGCGCATCGATATCTATGGGTTGTGTAGATACTGTTATTGATTGATTCATGCGCGTAACACCGCAAAGAGTTCAAGCTGGATCTCACCTAAAGTGCCCGGCACATAGAACACGCAGGCCCCGGCTTCCATCATCTGTTTCGCCGCCGGATGGTTGAGATCAAGAGAGAAATATTGGTTTTCGAGGCGCAGTGGTATGGCGGCAGGGACATGGGTTAGCGCGCGCAGCGGAATACCACTCAATGCCACGTTGACCACATTCCCGACATCATCAGGTGCGCCAACCTTACACAGCTGAGGGAACTGAGTTTGCAACTGAGCCGACGAGAGCGTGGAGCGAACGGAGAGATAGAAATCCACCTCTTCGCGCAGCCGTGGGTCATGTAAGTCAGCACGCCACTGGTTAATCCGCGCATCGTGAACCAGTTCAACAGCCACCAGGCGCGAAGGCAGGCTTGCCTCGAGCAAGATATTCAGTAATGCAAAAAGCGGCGGGAAAACGGCAGTTAGGCGGTCGTGCTGGTAAACGGGAATAGCCGTGCTGTCATGCTCTAAAGAGAATGTCAGCAAGCTGCCAGCCAGCCTTGCCAGCTCCTGATATAAACGCTCCGGGTGAACTTGCGGGTAGCGCTGGAAATTCCCCAGCACGGGTTCTGCGCTGTTGAGGGCGTTAAGCAGCCAGAACAGGGAAACGTCGGCCACCGCGAAGTCAGCCATGCGGGCATTGCTTTCACGACGCATGCCCATCAGCCGTTGCAGGCGCGCCCGCAGTTGAACCATCAATATTTCCAATTGCTCACTACACCAGTGGCTCGCTTGCAGGCTGAGCAACGGCGGAATAAAGCTCTTGTCCTGAGTCCAGCGACCTTGCTGGTCACGGCGCAGAAGGGCAACCGGGCAGGTCTGATAATCCCCGTTCTCCTGGGTGCTTAGACGCAGGGAGAGTTCATGCGTCATGACGGCGATCTGCTTTTTATCGTCGCCATAATGATTTTGCACATCCCGCCAAGCCTGACGATAACGTACCGGGCGTTCCGCCAGCTCGTCAGGTTGCAGACAGTTACCCCCATTGGCATAGGTTTGAGGTATCGCCAGCATGACGGTCGCTTCATTGGCCTGCGCTGGCAGGTTGGCGGCAAGCGTTAAGGTGGGTGGCAGCAAATCAGCACAGCCGGTATCCACCAAAGTGCCATCCTGAAAGCGGACGTGTAAGCGTTCCGCTTTCAGGCGACCCTGAGCCAGCGCGTCTTGCTCGAAACTGGCATGCAGCACTCCCCACGGATGCAAAACGCCCATTTGCGCAATGCATTCGTTAGTCCAGGCCTCCAGAGAGGCCTGTTGTTGAAATTGCTGTGGAGAAACCAGAATTCCGCGTGTCCATAGCGGACGTTCAATCTTCATCCTGCCTCCGGGCTTCAAGCTTTCGCTTTAGGCATCTGAGAAACCAACGACAAGTTGACGTCCATGCCTTCCACCTGGAAGTGCGGAACGGCGTAGAGTTTCACGCGGAAGAAGCCAGGGTTGTCCTCGATATCTTCGACGGTCACTTTTGCGTCGCGCAGGGGGTGAGAGGCCTGCAGGTCGTCGCCCGGATCGGTCATTTCAGTTACCAGCGAACGCACCCAGGTATTCAATTCCAGCTCTAACAAGCGGCGGTCTTTGGTGGTGCCGATATTCTCGCGCTGGATCAACTTCAAGTAATGCGCGATGCGCGACAGCAGGAAGATGTAAGGCAGGCGGGCGTTAATACGGCTGTTGGCCGTGGCGTCAGCGGTGTCATACAGAGCCGGCTTCTGCGTGGAGTTAGCCGAGAAGAAGCAGGAGTAGTCGCGATTTTTGTAGTAAGAGAGCGGAATGAACCCCAGATTGGCGAACTCAAACTCGCGGGTTTCAGGGATCATCACCTCTGACGGGATTTTCACCTGATTGCCGGTACCCAAGTCGTACAAGTGGATTGGCAAGTCTGTTACTGCGCCACCGGCCTGCGGGCCACGGATCTGCACGCACCAGCCGTTCTTAATAAAGCTTTTCACCATATTGGCGGCAAAAGCAAAAGAGGCGTTGGTCCACAGGTATTTCTCGTGGTCCGGGCCTTTGACTTCTTCCACATAGTTGAAGCTGCGAACCGGCACGGTGTCTGGGCCATAAGGCAGACGACCCAGTACGCGCGGCATGGTCAGGCCGATGTAGCGGGAGTCATCGGAGTCGCGGAAGGATTTCCACTTGATGTACTCGGCGCGGTCGAAGTAGTTACCAATGTCTTTGATTGCCGCGACCTCTTCCATAGAGTCTTTCAGGAAGAATTTCGGGCCGACGGAGCCTACAAATGGCATATGCGCCGAGGCTGATACTTTAGAAATGTTACGCAGCAGGGCCACGTCTTGCGCACTTGCGTCAAACTCATAGTTAGAGATGATAGAGCCAATCGGCTCGCCGCCCGGTGTGTCGTATTCTTGAATATAGGTGTGGTGATACAGGCCGCTTTGAATGATTTCCGGGCAGTCTTCGAAGTCTTGGCGCAGGTCTTCTTTGGAGACATCCAGTAGTTCGATTTTGACATTTTGGCGGAAGTCGGTGCGATCAATCAGGAACTTCAGGCCACGCCAGCCGGACTCTACGCGCTGGAAGTCAGGATGGTGCATGACCACGTCCAACTGACGGCTGATCTGCTCGTCGAGCATGGCGATATGGCCGTCGAGCAGCGTTTTATCCAGACGCTCAACTTTCTGCCCGGATGCCTTTAGGCGTTGCAGGAACACTTGCACAGCGGCGGTCACGCGCTCGTCGGTGGTGACATCAGACATCGCCTGATTGTCCTGGAAGAGGTTGACGTCGCCTAACGAGGAGACTGGCGTCAGGTTGATTTTGTCAAACAGGGACGCGTAAACACTTCCTGCGTCGGAATGTGCCAGCACGGTTGTGCGGCTTTCATGAGTATTTTCTGTATTTGCAGACATAAGCATAATCTCAGGTTGGTCCGATTCAGGAAGGGTTAAGCGTCTTTAGGGGCCAGCGCGGCCAGCTCGTTGCGCAAGTCATTGCTCAAGGTTTCATCCTTAAGGATGGTTTCGAGCTCTTTGCGGAAAGTGGCGTTGTCTAGCAGATTAGATTTGAGGTCGCGCAATAAATTACGCATTGCCAGCATGGCGCGAAGTTGGGGGATTTGACGGGCAACTTGTTCAGGCTCGAAGTCTTTCATATCGCCAAACGAGAGCTTAACGCTCTCTTCGCTGCGATCGCCGGCCAGCGTGTTTTCCACGGTCAGGTTGAGCGAAGGGCCATACTCGGCCAGTACGCTATTGAAATTGTTTTTGTTGATATTGATTTTTTCGCGCTCGGATAACGGGCGAGTTTCCTTCCCATTACTGTAGTCACCCATCACCACCAGCTTTAATGGCAGTTCGACTTTCTTCTGTGCGCCGCCGGTATGGAGATCAAGTTTTATATTAACGCGAGCTTTAGGTATTTCATTTTGAAAGCTATTAGACATGGTTATTTTCCCTGCTTGTGATTCGGGGTGTGATTTTTATGCGACAAGCAGAAACGAAGAGCTTTGCTTCCTGCAAGGCCACAAACGATATTACGTCAAGATTCACTCATATCTATGAGTTAAAAACCGGGAATCTATTGGTTGATAATATTGAATACTTTGAATTAATCAATGCTTTCACTTGCTGGCTAATATATTTGTGAACTTTTCCAATTAAATGACTAAGTAAATATAAGAAAATGTTTCTCTTATATCCAATTGTTTTATATTGATTTTGTTTGTTTTTTCTAGTGTCGGGCTGAGGGTGGTAAATTGATCCGCGCGAGAGATATTTATTTTTATAATTTAACATTTAGTGGGTATTTCTAAGATTTTTCTTTAAGAGTTTTCTCGTGATGCAGGAGTATTCGTTCAAGTCCGTAGGATTTCCATGTCATATTTTTACTTAAGAATTTTCGTGTGCAAAGATTAATCAATCAGTTAATTTGTTTTTTTTGCTCATAATAAAGTTCTTAGAATAAATAACCGGAAGTGAAAATAACGGCCGTTAAAACTCACGTAAGCCAATAATAGTTATAACCTGTTTTGGGGATAGCTGTCGGCAGAGGAGGTTAAGGATAGGAAGTGCGGCCTGATTGTTGGGGTATCAGGCCGGAATGTGGCGAGTATTTATTACTGGGTGACGGGGGTGGCTTCGATGACCAGGGTTTGTAACGGTTTTAACGTCACGATAACAGGATGGCGGTAATCGGCGGGCAGGGTGGAATGAGTGCCATAGATATTTTTAAGGGTAAATTGGCGCGTTTCACCCTGCGGAATTTCAAAGCTTTTGCTGAGGTCCAGATAGTAACTCTGTGCTTGGTCCGACGGATTGCGCAGCCCTAGAATGGCTTTCTCTTTGCTCCAGGATGCCCAGCCGTAGACCTCCAATGCAGTCGGATCGCCGCCAATCCAGTGGGTATCGACCAGCACGTCACTGTTATTGCGTGACCATTTTGCCGCCGCTGCCAGCGTGTCCCACTTATTGCTGTTTAACATTGACGGCGTGATGTACAGCTCTTGCAGCTGGGTCCCTGTCGCAAAATAGCTCCACACCTGATCGGCAAAGTCACCGTCGGTCTGCACTTTCTCCAGTCCAAAATAGGCGTGTTCCGCGCTGACAATCCCGTGATACATCAATGAATTTATTGGGAAGAGCGGGCCTTTGCGCACGATGGAGCGATAGGTTTCGGCATCGTGATAAGTCATCCACTGTTGAACCGGCGAGCCTTTGCCAAACACATTAATGTCATCCCCCTGACGCCAGATAGAGTCGGCGTAGAACAGCCATGACGGGCTGGCGTCGGTACCGGTAGTCAGGTTGATAAACAGATCAGGATTGGCCAGACGCATATTTTTAATCAACTCGATTGAGGCATCAAAGTCAGAGGCGAACTGACTGCCTGGTATATACGAGTTGGCGTTGCCCATGCCGTCTAGTTTGAAAGAGGTAATGTGCTCATTTTTAATAAGTTTGATGATTTGTTCATTAAAATTGCGGAAGTAATTAGGGCCAGAAAGAGCGAACTTGCCATCGACGGTTTCGAAACCATTTTCTTTGGCGTGCGAAACGCGGATGTCGCGCGGCTTGTTATAGCCCCCCCAGGGTGAGAGCCACAGCCCGACCGAAGTGTGCAGGCTATCGGCTTTCTTCTTCACCGTGCCAAACCCTTTGCTGAATGCCGGGCCAAACAGCCATTTCCCAGTGCGATCGTCCCAGCCGTCATCCAGTAAAAAACCATCCAGCTTCACGCCGCGCTTTTTAATCAGCTCGTCGGCGTAGGTGTCCATGCGATTCAGCACCTCTTGTCCGGTATAGGTGGTGAAGAAGCCGATATCCATCCAGCTGTTATAGTGCAGATAGGGTTGATAAGGGCGCGCCCGCACGGCGTTGATGAACTGGTTAAAGCTGCGGCGCAGCTGATTGCTTTCTTCAAAAGTCCCAAAGTAGGTGGTGAAGGTGACGGGGGTATCCGTGCCAATCGGCGTTTTCAGCTCAACGTTTAAATTGGTTGTGGTTTCATAGGCATAGGTATTAACGATAGGTTTTTCCGGCAGAATAAAAAAGCTGTCGGCGATGATCGGCGAGCTGTTTATGGCGCCATCAACGTAGGGGGCTTGAGCCTGACCTTTGGTTGGGAAGAAGGTGATTTTTGCTACTTTCTGCGGCTGGCCTTTGGCCTGAATACTGTAGTCGATGCTGGCGTATTTGCCTTTCAGGCTATGCAACGCGACGCTGACGCTGAAGTCTTGGTGCTCATAATCAATGAGGATCGCGTCATCTTTTTTCTGCACGCTCTTAATTTTAAAATCGGCAGCGTGAATCACCTTTTCATCAGGTAATGTCAGGAAAAACAATTCAATAGGCGCTAGCTGGTGGCCCGAAAGCTTATCTTTTAACACCACGGCGGAGTGGGTGTCGTCAAAAGAGAAAGCCAAGTTATCGTTGTTTAACTGGTACTCGGAGGCGAGAGCGCCATTGCTGATCAGCAATAATAATAGAGAACTTTTTATGAGGGTTTTCATAGGATGTCCTGATATCTCAGAGTAAAAAAGGGATGGGTGCTGAGATGGAAAAGGTTACCCGATAAGTGACAGGGTAACCTATATAAGAGATTTAATGTGACGCAACGGCTTCAGGGATGAGCTTATTCGCCGAGCCGCAGACCGTGACTTTGCTGCGCACCACGTCTTTCATGGCGTCCATACCGACGCGCATGTAATAGCGCGGGTCGTTGCCTTCGGGGTTGTCGCCAAACCATTTTTTAACCGCCGCCGCAAAGGCAATTTTCAGCTCGGTGGCGACATTCACTTTGCAAACGCCCAATTCAATGGCGCGACGCACATAGTCGTCAGGCACATCGCTCGCGCCATGCAAAACCAGCGGAATGTCCACTGTTTCGCGAATTTCTCCCAAACGCTGGAAATCAATTTTTGGCCGCTTGGTGTATAAGCCGTGTGCCGTACCAATGGCGACGGCAAGGCTATCAATGCCGGTTAACTCGACAAATCGGCGGGCTTCCTGTGGGTCAGTGAGAAAAGCGCTCTCTTCGTCGACGTCCATGTCATCTTCAACGCCGCCTAGTCGGCCTAATTCAGCCTCAACGCTACAATCGTTGCGATGGCAAAAATCCACCACGCTTTTCACCAGACGGGCGTTCTCAGCAAACGGGAAGTGGCTGCCGTCAATCATCGCGCTGCGCACCCCGGCATTGACCTTGCGGGTAATATCTTCCAGTGACTCATGGTGGTCGAGATGCAGAGCCAGCGGCATGCCGTAGCTGGCAGAATAGGCTTCGCACAGGGCGTAGATCTCTTCAAAAGCGATATGTTTGAAGGTGCCCGGCGTACCGGCAAGGATCACCGGAGACTGCATCTCTTTGCAGACTTCGAGGATCGCCTGAATGGTTTCTGCGTTATGGATATTAAAAGCGGGAACGGCGTAACGCCGCGCCTGAGCGTCCTGTAAAAGATATTTGGTCGAAATAATGCTCATGTGGTGATCCTCTCAGCTTTTCCATGGATGAATAATGACGCCTTTCACCACGCGATTAACCGTGCCGCTGGCGGAAGGGGTGTCAGGGGTAATACCCGCTTTGATTGATTCACCGAGGGCGAAAATTTGGGTGTACATCAGGAAACAGAAAGCCTGTTCGATATCGATAAAATCTCGGGAGGCGGGTAACAAGATGTGTGGCCCGGCAACGATTTCAGGGCTGCTGGTGGCCGAGATTGCCACCACGCGCATCGCCTGCTGGTCGCGGCGCAGCTCGTTGAGCAAGTCGAGATCGTATTGGCGGGTGTACTGATGGCTCGACACAAACAGCACGACCAGGGTTTCATCATTGACCAAGGATTTTGGCCCGTGGCGAAAACCTGTCGGCGAGTCATAAAATGCCGCCAGTTTTCCCGCCGTCAGCTCCAGCACTTTTAAGGCGGATTCCCGCGCCACGCCCTGCAAGCCGCCACTGCCGAGATAAACAATGCGTTTGAATGGCAAGCTGCCAAATACCGGCTCGCTGAAGTCACCTTGAGAATCGATGATCTGTTCGCAGCGCGTCGCCACGTCCTGAAAACTCTGGCTGTTGATGATTTCAGGTGCAAAAACTGCCAGACAGCTGGTCATCATGGTGCTGATGCTGCTGGTCATGGCGAACCCGCGATCGTGCGTTTGCGCAGGCATCAGCAGGGCTAGCGCGTTGTTACTGCTGACAGCATTTTGATACAGGCTGCCCGCTTCATTGCAGGTAATAACCAAATGGTGGCACTGGCCGACTAGCTGATTGGCTAAATCCACTGCCGCGACGCTCTCCGGACTGTTGCCCGAGCGGGCAAAAGAGACCAGCAGCATCGGGCGATGGGAGGATAAATAATCAGCAGGGTTAGTCACGAGATCGGTGGTCGGCACGGCGACGAAATTTTTACCCGTCTGGCGCGCAAGCCAAGGCGCAATAATATCGCCGATAAATGCCGAGGTTCCCGCGCCGGTCAGGACGATATGCAGATCAGATTTTTGCAGCAGAGGGCTGAGAAAAGTCTCTATCTCGCGGCGTTGGCTTTCAATGTTTTTTAAGGATTGGATCCAGCATCCCGGTTGCTGGCGGATCTCTTTTTCGGTCCAGGTTGCCGTACCTGAAATACTGGCAAATTCGGTTTCGCTCATCACTTAGTCCTTAGTCGTACCTTTCAGTGAGCCAATACAAATCATGCATGGCTATCTTTCGTTTCGTTTCATTTGGCTTGTTTTGTGGTTAAATGAAATCTATACAAAAGAAAGTGAAAGATCAACGAAAGAAAGGAAATAAAACTAAAACTGTGATCTAAAGATGGAATGAATTTATTCAACTGATTGTTTTATATGAATAAGGCTATTTCTTGAGGAAGAAGACTTGCTACAGTCGAAAGGAAAGGAAAGGTTTGTGACCACGGAGGTCACAAACCAAAGTGTTGTGCAGTGAAAGGATTAGATCTCGACAGACTGACCATCAACCCATATTTTTTGCACCCTAAGCTGTGAGTCTAGCGCGATGATGTTGGCCATTTTCCCCTCTGAGAGTGAACCGTAACTCTGTTCAAGGCCGAGCATTTTGGCCGGATGCAGTGACGCCATATGAATGGCATCCGCCTCAGATATCTCGAGGTTATTGACCAGATTGCGCACCCCGGCATCCAGCGACAGGGTGCTTCCGGCAAGTCCGCCCGCAGCCGTGCGCACCATGCCTTGCTGTAGGGTGACGGGTTGCCCGCAAATTGAATACTCGCCGTCGGGCATGCCAGCAGCGCGCATGGCGTCAGTGATTAGCACTACCCGATGCGCCGCGCAGTTGCAGCACAGCGTCATCGCCGCCGGATGCACGTGGTAGCCGTCTGCGATTAACTCCAGCCAGGCTCGCTTATCCGTTAAGCCCGCGCCAACCATGCCCGGATCACGGTGATGAAGCCCCGTCATGCCGTTAAAGCAGTGCACCAGCCCATCGGCTCCGACGTCAAA
>Ga0157370_10004940_pt1 | contig 15093 bp, 14 predicted proteins | sample C35metaG_FD_113463 | JGI IMG/M metagenome (GOLD analysis project Ga0157370, IMG submission 113463) | Corn rhizosphere microbial communities from Kellogg Biological Station, Michigan, USA - C3-5 metaG | ecosystem: Host-associated > Plants > Roots > Rhizosphere > Soil | place: USA: Michigan...
GGGCCGACTGGCCGTGCGCGCCATCGTGCGGTCGATGTCCCGGTCGATCGCGTGGTTGATCGCTCCGGCCCCGCCGGCGGAGAGGGCGCCGCCGAGGCAGGTGAGCAGGACGAGCCCGAGCGAGGGGTCGCCGGCCACGTACATCGTCGTCACCGTCGTGAAGAGCAGCAGCGACTGCACCTTCGGCTTGGTCAGCGTGAGGAGATCGCGCCACAGCGACGGCACGGCGTGGCGCTGCGGGATTGCAGCAGTCTGGGCGCCGCTCATGGCCGGCTAGGCTACCGGCTGGCGCTCAGGGGCCGGCTGCTCCGCGCGGGCGCTGCGGTGCGCGATCGCCTCGCGGATGTCGCGCATCGGCCTGGGGCTGCGCACGTCGGGCAGGACGTCGAAGTTATGCGGCTCCGGCGGCGAGAGCGCGAACCACTCGAGCGAGTCGCCCCCCCACGCGTCGTGCCCGGTGGGGACGCCGCCCTCGCGACTGAGGATCGCGTTGACCAGCGTCATCACGATGCCGGCGGCGAGGATGAAGGTGCCGATCGTGGCTATGAGGTTGTAGGCGTCGACCCCGCTCCCCCCGAAGAACTTGTAGGCGTCGACCACCTGGCCGTCTTCGGTGCCGGCGAGCATCAAGGGGACGAAGGCGACGAGGGTTCCCAACAGCATCGTCCAGAAGGAGAAACGAGCCAGGGTCTCGCCCATGGTGCGCCCCGTCATCTTCGGGAACCACCAGTGCAGAGCCGCGAAGCCCCCGAAGACCGCGCCCCCGACGAGCGCGAAGTGGGTTGCCGCGGTGCTGTCGGTGGTGTGCTGGAGGCGCCAGCCGAGCGCAACCATCGAGTGGTTCATCTCGGTTGCCAGGCCGATCGCGATCGCGACGATCGCGCCGGCGGCGAAGAGCAGCGGCGCCCGCATCTTCACCGCGCCACCCGCGAGCGTGGCGATCAGGTTGAAGAAGATCAGGCCGAAAGGCACGATCAGTGCCAACGACATGACCATCGCGAAGTACATCCAGCCGATCCCGATCGGCGCGGTGTACATGTTCTGCATCCAGGCGAGGGTGCCGATGACGGCGACCGCCACCAGCGAGCCGATCACCGCGCCGCGGTTGAAGAGGGGCTTGCGGGCCAGGGCCGGGACGATCTCGGCGATCGCGCCCAGCGCGAAGATCAGGATAAGCATGTAGGCGCCGGTGTAGAAGATCCAGCTCAGGTGCTGCCAGAGCAGCGGCGAGCCGCCGGCATCCCCGGCAAAGAAGATCCCGTCGAAGTTGCGGTCGATCAGCAGCATCGTGATTGCCGCCAGCATCACCGAGCCGATCACGATCAGCAGCCAGGAGCCGATCGCAGCCGCCCAGGAGAAGACCGGGAGCCGGCGCCAGGCCATGCCCGGCGCGCGCAGGCGACGCATCGTCGCCGCCAGGTCGACGGCGATCAGGACGAAGCCAAGCGTCGCCAGGCCGGTCGCCGCGGCCCAGGCGTCGACGCCGTTGTTGGGCAGGAAGGCGATGCCCGAGAGCGGCGGCAGCGGGTTGACGCCGGCCTCGGTCGGGGTGAAGAGAAAGCCCGAGTAGAGCACCGTGGCACCGGCGATGAAGAGCCACGTGCCGATCTGGCCGAGGCGGGGCAGCGCCGTTCCGCGGGCGCCGATCTGCAGTGGCGCCACGTAGTAGAAGAAGCCGAGCGCGAACGGCACGGCGAAGAAGAAGATCGCGGTCGCGCCGTAGAGCGAGAGCATGCGGTTGAAGGTGACCGGCGTGAGGAAGGTGTTCTCGGGGACCGCGAGCTGCAGGCGCATCAGCAGCATCTCGACCACGGCGATGAAAAGGAAGCCGAGGGCGCCGGTGAGCAGGACGCGGCCGAGGTCCTTGTGGTCGGCGCTGGTTGCGATCTCGACCCAGCGCGCGCGCCGTGGCGGGAAGCCGTCGACTACGAGCTCGGGGTTCCTTGCGGGCGCGCTCATGGCGTTTCTCCATTTTCGATCAAGCCGACGACCCGGTCCTGGGCCGCCTGGATGTCCTTCTTCTGGGTCTTTATGAAGGCTTCGTATTCCTGCGGTGAGACGACTTCGACTTCGGTCCGCATCGCTGCGTAGGCCTGGCCGGAGAGGGTCGCCGCCTGGCCGGAGTAAGTGCCTTCTTCGTCGGCGCGGAAGACGACGCGATTGGTCTTGCCGGGCACGGCGTCGCGCTTGCCGGCCAGGTCGGGGACGTCCCAGGTGTGGACGACGTCGGTGGAGACGAGGTCGAGCTCGACCGTGGTGTCGACCGGGACGACGAGCTTGTAGTAGGAGAAGGCTTCGTTCGGGTAGTCGTAGCGCCAGAGCCACTGCTGCCCCGTGGTCTGGATCTTCAGCGGTTCGGAGTGGGCGACCTGAACGCCCGCGGGGCCCGTGAGCGGCGTCTCCCGTGCCTTGTCGGTGTAGACGATGCTGAGCACGAGGATCACGGCGGCGAAAGCTCCCAGCGCCGCCCCGACGCGGAGCTGGATGCGACGGCCGCCGGTTACCTGCCGCGGCTCGGCGCCACGCTCGACCCTGTAGCGGCGCAGCACGTAGAGCAGACCGGCGACGACCGCGACGACGAGGATCGCCGCGGCGACGAAGCCAATCCAAAGCAGAGTGTCGATCTGGTCGGTGCCAGGAGAGTGGGACGCCAAAGCGCGGCCATTCTAATCACGCAAGGCGGCGCTCGGCGGTGCGCACGTCGCCCGGCTACCGGCGAGCTGCTCCTATACTCGCCGACCTCATGCGGACCCGTTCCAGGTCATCTCCGGCGCTGCGCAGGGCGGTGCGCGCCGGGGCGGCGGCGGCGATCGGCGCCGCGATTGCGGTTCCGCTGCTGCGCCGTCGGGCGCGCATCCCCGCTCCGGTGACCGTCGCTGCCTGCGCTGGAGGCCCGCTCGGGCTAGCCGTCCTGTCTCCCCGTTCCAACAAGCGCGACGTGGCCATGTACGCCCTGCAGATGTGGGCCTTCACGATGGTCCACGAGTTGCCCTACGACGACGCCGAGCGGCTTCGGGCCCGCCTGCGGATCCGCTACCCGATCGTCGCCGACCGGGTCATCGGCTTTGGCCGGCTCCCCAACGTGCGCTTGCAGCGCGGCCTCGCGCGTCTGCGCGGCGTGGGGGCGCTCAACCGTTTTCTCACCTGGGTGCACTGGCTGTGGTTTCTCGAGCCCTATGTGGCGCTGGCGTTCATCCTGCTTCGCCATCCCGATCGCTTTCCGCGCGCGGCCCGCCGGCTCGCGGCGGTCTTCGACATCGGCTGCGCCGCCTACTTCGCCGTTCCGACCGCGCCGCCGTGGTGGGCGTCGGAGCAGGGCCATACCGGTGAGGAGGTGCGACGGATCATGGTCGAGGTCGGCGAGGAAACCTGGAAGTCGGCCTGGCCGGGGATGTACTCGGCGCTCGGCGGCAACCCCTGGGCGGCGATGCCCTCGCTGCACTTCGCCACTTCGGTGACGGCGGCGATCTCACTGGCCGAGACGGGGCGGACTGCCGGCGCCGCCGGCTGGGCCTACGCGCTGACGCTCGGCTTTGCCCTCGTCTACCTGGGCGAGCACTACGTCACCGATCTCGTCGCCGGGGCCGGGCTGGTCGCCTCGGTGCGCGGTGGGGAGCACCTGGCGGAACCGGCCATCGTGGCGGTGAATCGACGCCTGCAGAGCCTGGAGCACCTCGCCAACGACCGATGATCGACCAGTCGGGCACGAGCGCCCCCCAGTCGCACGTGCCCGACTGGCCGATCATCTAGCGTCTCCAGCGTGTCTCCTGAGCAGCCGGCGAACGGAAACGGCGGCTATGAGCTGCCGCTGTTCACGCGGCGGCGGGTGGCGCAGACGCTGCTCGTCGTCCTCGCGCTGCTGATCTGCATCTACTTCCTCTTCCCGAAGCTGGTCGGGTTGGGGGACGCGCTGAGCAAGCTCAGCGAAGCGGACCTGGGCTGGATCGCCATCGCGATCGGCTTCAACGTGATCGCGATCGCCACCTATATCGCCCTCTTCAAGGCGGTGGTCGGGGGCGACACGTTGCGCCTGCGCTGGTCGGAGACCTACGAGATCAACATGGCCGGGGTCGCGGCGACGCTGCTCTTCTCGGCCGCCGGCGCCGGCGGCATCGCCCTCACCTACTGGGCGCTGCGCAAGGCCGGGATGCGGCGGCGTGACGTCGGGCGGCGGATGGTGGCCTTTCTCGCCCTGCATTACGTCTTCTATCCGGTGGCCCTGATCGTCTTCGGCATCCTGCTGCGGACCGGGGTCCTCCCTGGCAAGCACTCGGTCGAGCTGACCGTCGTCCCGGCGGCGGTCGCGGGCGTTCTGCTGATCCTCGGGGTGCTGTTGGCGCTCATACCGTCGGACCTGGGGCGGCGGGTCGCCGCTCACGCTCGGGGGGAGCGGGCCCAGTCGATTGCCGCCAACGTCGCCAAAGTGCCGGCGATCGCCGCCGAAGGGTTCCGGTTCGCGCTCAGCCTCTTCGCCCATCCCTCGCGCGGCGGCCTCGCGGTGATCGGCGCGGCGGGCTTCTGGGCGGCGAACATAGGCATCCTCTGGGCCTCCTTTCAGGCCTTCGGGGTGGAAGTGCCGATCGCCGTTGTCGTGCAGGGCTTCTTCCTCGGCATGGTCGCCAACCTCTTTCCGCTCGCGCCGGCGGGAGTGGGCGCGGTCGACGCCGGCATGATCGGCGCCTTCGTCCTCTTCGGCATTCCTGAGGAGACGGTCTTCCCGGCGATCCTGGTCTACCGCCTGGTCGCCTTCTGGCTGCCGATCCCGCCCGGCATCGTCGCCTTCTTCCAGTTGCGCAAACGGGTCGCGCAGTGGGAAGAGGAGGGCCTGCCGGTCAACCGCGGACGACATCTGGAGGAGGCGCCGATGCCTGCCGATACCGGCAAAGTGGCGTGACCGAGTGTTACTATAAAAAGTAAAGTATTAGACTTCCGGGCGGCAGAAATGACTGAGAAGAAGATCGAGAACGTGATCGTCGTCGGCGGCGGGCCGGCTGGCTACACCGCCGCCCTATACACCGCGCGGGCCAACCTCGAGCCGCTCGTCTTCGAGGGCTTCCAGTGGGGCGGCCAGCTGCAGAATACGACCGACGTCGAGAACTATCCGGGCTATCCCGACGGGATCATGGGGCCGGAGATGATGAGTCAGTTCCGCGCTCAGGCGGAGCGCTTCGGCACCCGCTTCGTCACCGACGACGTCGACCGGGTCGAGCTCAGCGAGGACGGCGGGGTGCACAGGGTCTTCCTCGGCAACGAGGAGCACATCGCCAAGACCGTGATCCTGGCGATGGGGGCGGAGCCGCGCCGGCTCGGCATCCCCGGCGAGATGGAGCTGAGCGGTTGCGGCGTCTCCACCTGCGGCGTCTGCGACGGCGCTTTCTTCAAGGGCAAAAAGGTGATCGTGATCGGCGGCGGCGACTCGGCGATGGAGGATGCGATCTTCGTCTCCAAGTTCGCCAGCGAGCTGACCATCGTCAACCGCCGCGACGAGTTCCGCGCCTCAAACATCATGCGCGAGCGCGCCGCCGAGCGGCCCAACATCGAGTTCAAGACCCCCTTCGTGCCCGAGGAGTTCGTCGGCGGCGATGCGGGCAACCTCGACCACGTGCGGCTGCGCAACGCGGAGACGGGGGAGACCGAGGACTTCGGCACCGAAGGCGCCTTCGTCGCCATCGGCCACATCCCGAAATCGGAGATCGTCGTCGGCCAGATCGATACGGACGAGGATGGCTACATCCGCACCGAGCCCGGCTCGACCAAGACCAACCTGGCCGGCGTCTTTGCCGTCGGCGACGTCGTCGACCACACCTACCGCCAAGCGGTCACCGCGGCCGGCACCGGCTGCATGGGCGCCCTCGACGCCGAGTGGTACCTGCGCGACACGCCTCCCAGTCCCGAGGCCCACTGGTTGCCCGGCGGCGCGACCACCGAGATCGCCCCGACGCCTGGCAGCTAGCCCGTCGGCTCGTCTTCTATTTCGAAGTAGCCCAAGTCCAGGCGCTTGAGCTCATAGTGGTGCGACGTCGTCACTCCGACGCCGTGTTCGATCATCAGCTGAGCGAGCTGACTGCCGTCTACCAGGATCACTCTGGGGCTTACGCGAGACGCATACTCGCTGGCCTCTGGGCTGAACGAGGAGGTTGAGAGGAAAACCCCCTTCGCCGCCTGCTGGCCCTGTAGCGCTCCAACGAATTTTTGAATCTCCGGCCGGCCGACGGTGTCGGACCATTTCTTGGCTTGGATGTAGATCATGTCGAGGCCGAGGCGGTCTTCCCGGATAACTCCGTCAACGCCTTCATCGCCGGTGCGCCCGAGGCGTTCGGAATCCCACTCACCCAACCCCCCGTAGCCCATCGCTCGCAACACATCGAGGACGAGCTGCTCGAAGAAGGAGGCGCTCTGCTCCCTGATTCGTTCAAGCAATTGGTCGGCTAACGCCGACTGAAGCTCCTTGTAGGCGCCCTGGATGCGTTCCTCGGGAGTCTGGTCCCCGCTTGCCTCGACACTGTCTTTCGTCGGTCTCTCGTTGCGCTTGTTCCTGAACTCTTCGAATTGCTCGAACTGGGATAGGACCCCGAGATCGACGCGACGTGGGTTGGCTTCGAGAACTTCATGGCCCCGCTTGGTGACGCGGTAGACCGCGCGACGCGGTCGTTCGATCAATCCGGCCCGGAAGAGATAGGTGGTGGCCCAGCCGACCCGATTTTGGAACGTCGTCACCCGGCCACTTGGAATGCGCTCTTCGATATCTGCTTCGGTGAGCGAGAAGTGCGAGGCAAGGGCTTGCCGGAGGGACCTGATCGAGTGGTCACCGTCGTCGGACAAGATCTCGAGCAGCGGCCGCATCAGCGACTGGAAGTCTGGGACGGCCACTAGTCCAGCAGCTTCTCGACGACGAAGGTCTTGCTGCCCCGCGGAGTCTGGACCTCGACCGGCACGCCCGGCTCGGCGTTCATCAGGGCCTGGCCGATCGGCGACTCGGCTGAGAGGCGGCCCGCGGCCAGGTCGGCTTCGGTCGAGCCGACCAGGGTCCAGATGTTGACGGCGCCTTTCTCCTCGTCGAGAACCTCGGCGGTGCGACCGAAGCTGAAGCAGTCCGCGCCGCCGTCGACCTCGACCACGACCGCCGTGCGCAGGCGCTCGCGCAGCCGCTTGATCTTGGTCTCGAGATGCGCCTGGTCTTCCTTGGCGATGTGGTACTCGGCGTTCTCCTTGAGGTCGCCTTCCTCGCGCGCGACCTTGATCCGGGCTGCCATCGCGGTCCGCCCAGGGCCTTCCAGCTGCTCGATTTCCTCGCGCAGGGCAACGATCCCCTCCTCGGTGATCGGCTCCCCGCCTCCGTTGGCGCCGCTCATCGTGGGCACCATTGCAGATGGGCGGGCGGCCCGCGATCAAAGCGGCCGGTCGATCTGGTCAGAGATTGGTGAGCAGCACGCCGATGACGCCTGCAAGCAGCGTGATTGCCGCGGACCAGGCGATTCGGGTCATCGCCTGATGGAGCCCGAGAATCGCGGTATTCATCTGCCGCACGTCTTCGTGTATCTGCCGCATGTCCTTGTGTGCCCTGTCCAGCTGTTCTCGGACTTCAGCGCGGTGTTCGCTCGCCTGGGCACGCAGTCTCGCCTCGACACCGGCGATCTCGCGGCGCAGGTTCGTGTCGACACTCGAGATCTCCGCCCGAAGTTCTTGTCCCTGTGCCTTGATCTCCGCCCGCAGTTCAGCGGCGGTCTCCTTGAGCTCCGCTCGGAGTCCGTTGATTTCGCCGTCGACACGCTCGAATCCCGCCTTCATTTCGCTGTCGACCCGCTCGAAGCCGGCCTTCATCTCGCCTTCGACGCGCTCGAAGCGTTGATTCATCTCCGCTTCGACATGGTCGAAGCGTTCGTCCATCCGGTGGGATAGATCGTCGAGGCGGTCGTCTGTCCAGCTCTGTCGCATTGCCTCCATATCTCCAGGCTAGGGAGTCAGGTGTGACCTGTGGCGCGCAGATTGTAACTCTTTGTCACAGTAGACGGATGTCTGAGTTTGCCGAGGACAGATCGGCCATGGTCTAAGGTCGGGATTTGGATGGCGACCTGCACGCACATCGACTCGATCGAGTACTTCGATCCCCCGGGAGAGATCTCCGGCTGCGAGGAGTGCCTGAAGCTCGGGATGAGCTGGGTGCACCTGCGCATGTGCCAGGAGTGCGGCCATGTCGGCTGCTGCGACAACTCCGAAGGCAAGCACGCCACGGCCCATTTCGAGCAGACCGGCCACCCGCTGATCCGCTCCGCCGAGCCGGGTGAGGACTGGAGTTGGTGCTACGTGGACGAGGCGATGTTTCGCCTCAGGCGTCCCTGAGGGCAGCGCGGTCCTTCAGGGCGTCGAGACTGCCCTGGGAGTGACGATCGGGAAGCCCGGATCCGGTTCGTCGAGCAGGCCCAGCAGCTCGCCGATCTTCTCTCCATCTCCCTCGAACCGCAGGCGGCCGCTCTCGATCAGCTCGGCGATGTCGGCGGTTTTGAGCAGCTGGTCGAGCGCCCCGCGGTCGACCAGCATTGCTGCGTCGCCGGGTGGGTCGTGGCGGCCGGCCCGGTGGCGGAGGACGCCGTTGCGGACCGTCAGCGCGTGCTCCTCGTCTGGGTCGGCGATCACCCAGTCGATCCGTAGCCGGGCGTCCCAGGCGCGGGGCCCGTCGAGCCGGATCGCCATCGCATCTAGCAACTGCTCCACTGAGAGGTTTGCGACGATGTCGGGCGGGGCGGCAGAGGTCGGCGTCCCGGCGATGCCCTCGCGCAGCTCCTTCGCGCCCATCAGGAAGAAGTTGCGCCAGGTCGCGTTCTCGGCGCCAAAGGCGAGTCGTTCCAGCGTCTCGGCCTGCAGCTCTCGCGCCGTCTCGTTCTCCGGCTCGGCGAAGACGACGTGGTTGACGACCTCGGCGACCCAGCGGTAGTCGGCCTGCTCGAAGGAGCGGCGCGCCTTCTCCAGCACCGCCTCGGCACCGCCCATGAACTCGACGTAGCGGCTGGCCTGCTCCCGGGGTGGGTGCTCCCACAGGTGTGCCGGATTGCCGTCGAACCAGCCCATGTAGCGTTGGTAGATCGCCTTGGTGTTGTGGCTGACCGAGCCGTAGAACTCGCGGCAGTGCCACTCCTCGGCGAGGCTCGGCGGCAGCTCGACCATCTCGGCGATCTCGGGCCCGGTATGGCCCTTGTTGAGCAGGCGCAGGGTCTGGTCGTGCAGGTAGGTGTAGAGGTCGCGCTGCTTTTCGAGCAGGTCGACGATCCGCTCGCCGCCCCAGCAGGGCCAGTGGTGACCGCCGAAGAGCACCTCGGAGCGGGTGCCGAACAGCTCGACCGCCTCGTCCAGGTACTGGGCCCAGATGCGCGGGTCGCGGACCAGGGCGCCGCGGGGGGTGAGGATGTTGTGCATCGAGCGCGCGACGTTGTCGGCGACGCAGAGCGCTTCCGCCTCGGGGAAGTGGATGTTCATCTCGGCCGGTGCCTCGCTGCCGGGCGTCAGCTGGAAGGTCATCTCGACCCCGTCGACGGTCTCGGTCTGCCCGGTCGCGCCGATCTCGACCGTAGGCGGGATCAGCGTGATCGTTCCCAGCGAGGTCGTCTGGCCGAGGCCGGAGCCGACCTGGCCTTCGGGCCCGCGCTGGAGCAGCGCCCCGTACATGTAGCCAGCGCGGCGGGCCATGGCGGTGCCGGCGAAGATGTTCTCGCTGACCGCGTGGTGAAGGAAGCCCGTCGGAGCGAGGACCGGGACCCGACCCGCCTCGACCTCCTCCGCAGAGACGATGCCCCTGGCGCCGCCGAAGTGGTCGACGTGGCTGTGGGTGTAGATCAGCCCGGTGACAGGACGCTCGCCGCGGTGCTCGCGGTAGAGGGTCAGGGCGGCGGCTGCCGTCTCGGCGGAAACCAGCGGGTCGATCACGACGATCCCCTCGTCCCCCTCGACCACGTGCATGTTCGAGAGGTCGAAGCCGCGCAGCTGGTAGACGCCGGGCGCCAGCTCGAAGAGGCCGGCGATCCGGGTCAGCCGGCTCTGCCGCCAGAGGTTCGGATGGGCGGTATCCGGCGACTCGCCGTCGAGAAAGTCGTAGGAACGCAAATCCCAGACGACGCGGCCCCGTGCGTTCTCGACCACCGGTGGGTCGAAGGGGGCGACGAGGCCGCGGCGCGCCTCCTCGACGTCCTGGCTACTCACCGGGCTCGCGCTCGGCGAGATGGCCGCGCTTGATCTCCTCGGCCTTCCGGTGCCTTCTCTCGATCCCGGCGAAGAGCTCGGGCGCCGGCGCGTAGGCGTCGCCATGCTCCTCCTGGAGCTTCTCCAGCACGCCGATGACCCCTTCGCGGCTCATCAGGAGGGTCATCTCGATTGGGCCAAGGGGCCAGTTGAAGCCGAGTCGCATGGCCGTGTCCATGTCCTCGGGCGAGCCGATCTCCTCTTCCAGGGCGAACGCGGCCTCGTTGGCGATCTGGGCGACGAGGCGATAGAGGATCTCGGGAGCCGCGGGGTCGATGCGGGTGAGGTCTTCCTTGACGAGGGTGGGGGTGTCGAACCCCAGGTCCGGGTCCTTTTCACGGTGCGGGGCGTCCCGGTATTCGTAGAAGCCGCGGCCGCTCTTACGCCCCAGCAGGCCTTCGTTGACCATCCGCTCTTGAATCGTGCTCGGGCGCCAGCGCTCGGGCTCGCCGCCCTGTGCATAGAAGGAGCGCGCAACGCTGAGGTTGACGTCGAGGCCGATCAGGTCGATCAGCTCGAAGGGTCCCATCCGGAAGCCGCCGCCGAGCCGGACGACGCGATCGATCGTCGGCGCGTCCGCGATCCCCTCGGCGAGCATGCGAAGGGACTCGAGGCTGAAGGGCCGGGCGAGGCGGTTGGCGATGAACCCCGGGCTGTCCTTGGCGCGTATCGGCGTTCGCCCCATGCGGCGGCCGACCTCGGCGGTCGCGTCGAGGGCGGCCTCTTCGGAGTCGGCGGTGGCGACAACCTCGACCAGCTTCATCAGCGCCGGTGGGTTGAAGAAGTGCATGCCGACGACGCGCTCGGGGTGGGGGGTCTCCGCGGCGATCGCGGTGACCGGCAGCGAGGAGGTGTTGCTGGCGAGGATCGCGTCCGGGCCGCAGGCGGCGGCCAATGCCGCGAACAGCTCGCGCTTCAGCCCCATGTCCTCTGGTGCCGCCTCGACGACCAGGTCGCAGCCGGCGAGATCGCCGAGACTCGCGGCGCCGCCGACCCGGCTGCTGGCAGCTTCGGCGTCGTCTTCGCTCCAGCGGCCTCGCTGGGCGCCTTTTGTCAGGTCGCCGCGCAGCCGCTCGATGCCCGCCTCCAGTGCAGCGGAGACCGGGTCGTGCAGGCGGGTCTCGTAGCCGCCGAGCGCGGCGATCTGGGCGATTCCAGCCCCCATCGTGCCGGCGCCGACGACGCCGACTCGCTCGACCCCCGCCGATGGGCCTAAAACGGGATCCGGAGTCACGTTTTCGGCCCGTCGGCAGTCATCTGCCCTCGAACTTCGGCTCTCGCTTGTCGAGGAAGGCCCGCATCCCCTCGACCCGGTCCTCGGTCGCCATCGCCAGCTCGTAGAGGCGGCGCTCGGTCTCGAGCCCGGCGGAGAGGGCGGTCTCCTCGGCTGCCAGCACCGCCTGCTTGCCGAGGCGGGCGGCGATCGGCGGCCGTTCCGCGACGGTGGCGGCGAGCGCCATCGCCTCCGCCAGCCAGCGGTCTTTCCCGACGACCTCGTTGACGAGGCCGAGCTGCTGCGCCGTAGCGGCATCGAATCGTTGCCCGGTCAGCACGTACTCCATCGCCCGCTGCTTGCCCAGGACCCGCGCCAGGCGTTGCGTGCCACCGCCGCCGGGGATGATCCCGAGGCGGATCTCGGGCTGGCCGAAGACCGCCGTCTCGGAGGCGACGATCATGTCGCAGGCAAGTGCCAGCTCGCAGCCGCCACCGAGGGCGTAGCCGGACACCGCCGCGATCAGCGGCGTCTTTATCGCCGCCAGTCGGCGCCAGAACGAAGCGGCGGGATGGCGCAGTGCCTCCTCGAAGCTGCGCTCGGCCATCGCCTTGATGTCGGCGCCGGCGGCGAAGACGTCGTCGGAGCCGGCGACGACGACGCAGCGTGCCTCGGGGTCGAGGTCCAGTCGCTCGAGCTCGCCGGCGAGCTCCTCCATCAGCTCGGGCGAGAGCGCGTTGCGCGCCCCGGGTCGGTTGAGGCGCAGCAGGGCGACGTGGCCGTCGCGTGAGCTCTCGACCAGCTCGCCCATCACTACTCCCTGCCGGCCTCCAGCGGGGTCATCGCGTTGATCCCGGTTGCGGCGCGGCCGATGATCAGCTTCTGGATCTGCGAGGTGCCCTCGTAGAGGGTCGTCACGCGGGCGTCGCGCAGGTAGCGCTCTACCGGGTAGTCGTCGACGTAGCCGGCGCCGCCGTGGACCTGGATCGCCAGGTTGGCGCATTCGACCGCCGCCTCGGTCGCGTGCAGCTTTGCCACCGAGGTCTCCATCGTGTTCGGCTTCTTTTCGTCCTTGAGCATGCCGGCGCGGTAGACCAGCATCCGCGAGGCGTCGCGCTTGACGATCATGTCGGCGATCATCTCCTGGACCAGCTGGAAGCGGGCAAGGGGAACGCCGAACTGCTTGCGCTCCTTGGCGTAGGCGACCGAGGCTTCGACGCAGCCGTCGCAGATGCCGACGCAGCCGGCGGCGACGCTGTAGCGGCCGTTGTCGAGGGCACTCATCGCGACTTTGAAGCCGTCGCCGATCTCGCCCAGCATCGCGTCCTCCCCGACCTCGACGCCGTCGAGCGAGAGCTCGGCGGTGTCGGAGGAGCGCAGGCCGAGCTTGCCGTGGATCTCCTGCGTGGTGAAGCCGTCGCTAGCCGTGGGGACGAGGAAGCAGGCGAGGCCGCGGTGCTTCTTCGCCGGGTCGGTTTGGGCGAAGATCAGCGCCACCTCGGAGAAGTTGCCCAGCGAGATCCACATCTTCTGGCCGCTGATCGACCAGCCGGAGTCGGTCTTGGTCGCACGAGTGCGGAGGTTGGCGGCGTCTGAGCCGGTGTCCGGCTCGGTCAGTCCGAAGCAACCGAGCGCCTCGCCCGAGCAGAGGCGTGGCAGCCACTTCTGCTTCTGCTCCTCCGTGCCCCACTTCTCGATCGAGCCGGCGACGAGCGACGTCTGAACAGAGACGACGGTGCGGGCGGAGGAGTCGGCGCGTCCGACCTGCTCGACGATCAGTCCGTAGCCGATGTAGTCGAGGCCGCGGCCGCCGTACTGCTCGGCGACCGGCGCTCCGAGGTAACCGACCTCGCCCAGCTTGCTCGCCAGCTCGCGGTCGAAGCGGGCGGCGCGATCGTTCTCTTTCACCCGTGGGACGATCTCCTTGTCGGCGAATTCACGCGCGGTTTCGGAGATCAGGCGCTGCTCGTCGCTCAGCTGGAAGTCCATCTCACCATCGCTTTCTCGTTTGCGGCGTCGGGTTCAAAGCTCTTGTTCCAGGGTTGCCCTGAAGGCCTCCTGGGCTTCCCGGGTGCGGGGGCCGGGAGCCTCAGGCAGGGCGTTGCCGTCGATCGCGGAGACAGCCTGGATCTCACGCGTCGTCGAGGCGAGGAAGGCCTCGCGGGCGGCGCGCAGGTCGGCAATCGGCCAGGTGCCCTCCTCGACGTGCAGCGCCTTGATCAGGCGATCGCGGGTGATCGACTCGAGCACGCCGACATCGAGAGCGGGGGTGCGCAGTCCGCCCTCCGGCGAGACCCAGAAGATCGCCGAGGTCGGCGGCTCCAGGCCCGTTCCGTCAGGCGTCACCAGGACGGCCTCGTCTGCACCCTGCTCCTTCGCCAATCGCGTGGCCTGCATGTTGGCCACGTAGGAGAGCGACTTGATGCCGGTGAGGATCACGGACGGGCGGTATGCGACGGTGGCGAGGCTCAGCGCCTCGGCGTGCGCGGGGATCGGCTCGATCGCGGCGATGCGGCGACCGCCGCGGGTAACGATCAGCCGCAGCTGGCCGTCGGGCCCGCCCGCCTCGGTCAGCAGCGCGTCGATCTCCCGCTCCAGCGCCTCCCGGTCGAACTCGAGCCGGATCGCGGCGGAGGAGCGCTCCAGCCGGTCGACGTGGTCGGCGAGCGCGAAGGGCCGCCCCTCGTAGAGCCGGATCACCTCGAAGGCTCCGTCGCCGCGATAGAGCCCGTCGTCCTTCATCGGCACCGCCGCCTCGGCAGTCGGCGTCACCTGCCCGTCAACGCTCGCCAGCTCTCTCAGCATCTCAGCCATCGCCGCGCGAGGCTACTAAGCCATTCGTTCCGGTGCGCCTTGTGGGTCACGTGGACATATAAGGCGCACCGGAAGCTTCAGACGGCTTCGAAGACCGTCGCCAAGCCCTGGCCTACACCCACGCACATGGTCGCGATCCCGTAGCGGCCCTTGCGGCGCCGCAGCTCGCGGACGAGGGTGCCGGCGAGGCGGGCGCCGGAGCAGCCGAGCGGGTGGCCGAGGGCGATCGCGCCGCCGTTGACGTTGAGGCGGTCTTCTTCGATGCCGAGCTCGCGGGCGCAGGCGAGCACCTGCGAGGCGAAGGCCTCGTTCAGCTCGATCAGCTCGATCTGGTCGAGGGTGAGGCCGGCGGCGGCGAGGGCGCGAGGGACGGCGACCGCGGGACCGATCCCCATGTAGGCGGGGTCGACGCCGGCTACGCCGCTGGTGAGGACCCGGGCGAGCGGTTCGAGGCCGAGCTTCCCCACCCCGGCCTCGGAGGCCACGAGTAGGCAGGCGGCGCCATCGTTAAGGGTCGAGGCGTTGCCGGCGGTGACCGTGCCCCCCTCGCGAAATGCGGGGCGGAGCTTGGCCATCTTCTCCGGCGAGGCGTCGGGGCGCGGTCCCTCGTCTGCCTCGACCTGGATCGTCTCGGGCCGCCCCTTGGGTGCCTCGATCGGCACGATCTCCTCGGCAAACAGGCCGGTCTCGGCGGCGGCGACCGCGCGCTGGTGGCTGCGCAAGGCGAAGGCGTCCTGGTCCTCGCGGCTGATCCCGTAGCGTTCGGCGACGTTCTCGCCGGTCTCGCCCATCGATTCGGTCGAGATGCCGAGCTCGGCCATGCGCGGGTTGACGAA
>Ga0157370_10004941_pt1 | contig 15093 bp, 15 predicted proteins | sample C35metaG_FD_113463 | JGI IMG/M metagenome (GOLD analysis project Ga0157370, IMG submission 113463) | Corn rhizosphere microbial communities from Kellogg Biological Station, Michigan, USA - C3-5 metaG | ecosystem: Host-associated > Plants > Roots > Rhizosphere > Soil | place: USA: Michigan...
ACGGTAGGAAGCCGGGCCCCCTCCACGCCGGAATGAGAAATTTATCGAGCTTTGTTCAAAGCTCACTTTCCCTGGCGGGTTGATTGTCGGGGAAGAGTATTGACAACCATTGCAGTGTTATGCAAAAACGGGGCGCCGGACCGGCGGCGTCGCGGCCATGAGCCTGAGATCTACAGGTGCCGGAGTGATGGGCTTCAGTAACAATTTCCTGCCAACCGGTGCGGGTTGCCTGGCTGGCGCCTGCACAGGCAGGGTTTCTGTTTGCACGTCCTCGGCAAGTTTCCGCAGGTACGAGAATGATCCGAATCTGGATGCGCATGCGAGGAATGATCGGGGTGGGTCACTTCCTGACGGCTAATCCAGGATTTTGAATGGATCGGACTGTTCACAACGCCGGTGTGGCGGCCGGCGTACCTGCCGAGCCTTTGCGCGAATTCACAGGCTGAAGAATTGACGCCAGGAGAGATTCGGTTGCAATCCGATCTCCAGTAGCAAGCCGCTGCAATCCGTGCTGATTTTCATCTCGCAAACATGAAAAGGGCTTTATGAGAATAAGTTTCTTTACTCAACTGTTCGCTGCGATCCTGATGCTGCTTCTCTTCGCCATCGGCATAATGGTTTTCCAGGCATTCGGCATCCGGGAGGACATTTCCGCCAGCGAGCATCATCGCTACCGTTCGCTGTTGCTTGCCAATCAGCTATTGCAGAGTTCCGAAGATCTCACTCGCATGGCGCGCACCTACGTGATCACGGGCAATACGGTTTACAAGCACCGGTTTTTCGAGATACTCGACATCCGCGAAGGCCTCAAGCCGCGTCCGGAAAACTATAACGCCACCTATTGGCATTTTGTGGACGCGGGTAAAATTTCCATGGTTGATCAGGGAAGTCTCCTCTCGCTGCTGGGGATGATGCGCAGCGAAGGTTTTAGCGAGCCGGAGATTGCCCTGATGCATGAAGCCAAAACAAATTCCGACGAATTGACTGGGCTGGAAAGGAAGGCGTTTGCGGCGCTGGAAGGTCTATACGACGGCCAGGGAAATTTTACCGGCTACGGTACGCCCGATCGGGAATTCGCTATCGGCCTGTTGTTCGGGGAGCACTATATCGCCAGCAAAGCCGGTATCATGGCGCCGATTCAGCAATTCGCCGATTTACTGAACATGCGTACGCAAGCGCAGGTCAATGACGAACTCGGCCGCCTGCACCGCCAGATTATGTGGGTAATGACGCTCATTGCCATTGCGCAATTCGTGCTTGCGGTGACTATTTTTCATATGCGTCGCAGCATATTGCGGCCGCTGGCTCAGCTGCGCGGGCAGGCAATTCGCCTCACATCGGGCGATTACGCTACCCGCTGCGCTATCGATACGCGCAATGAACTGGCCGAGCTCGGTACGACATTCAATGCCATGGCCTCGGCCATCGGGCAGGATATTGCTGCACGCAAGGCGGCTGAAGAATCCATGCGCCAGGCCGCAATGATATTCGAGAATAGCAGCGAGGCAATGATGGTGACCGATGCGGGCAACCGGATCATCAGCGTAAACCCGGCTTTTATCCGGGTGACCGGCTATACGCTCGATGAAATAGGGGGACAGAACCCCGATTTTCTCTATACCGACCTTCAGGAAGAATCCTTTTTCGGAGCAATGCGAGCGGCCCTTGAGGCCACCGGCCGCTGGCAGGGCGAGTTGACGGGCCGGCGCAAGAATGGAGAGATCTATTCGGAATGGCGCAAGATGAATGCCATCTACAATGAGGATGGCTCCGTGCATAGATGGGTTACCCTGTTCTCCGATATCACCCCGAAAAAGAAATCCGATGAATTGATCTGGCAGCAGGCCAATTTCGATTCCCTGACCCGTCTGCCTAATCGCCATATGTTCCATAATCGCCTGGAGCAGGAAATCAAGAAAGCCGATCGTTCAGGCGCGTCGATCGCCCTGCTTCTTCTTGATCTCGACCATTTCCGGGAAGTCAACGATAGCCTTGGGCATAACATCGGCGATCTCCTGCTCAAGGAAGCGGCGTGGCGCCTGAGCAGCTGCGTGCGCGGCATCGACACCGTGGCACGCCTGGGTGGAGATGAATTTACCGTGATCCTGAGCGGATTGGATAACGCTGTCAGCATCAACCGCGTTATTCGCGACATCCTGCACAAAATGGTTGAGCCGTTCCGGCTTAGAGAGGCAGAGGTCCATATATCCGCCAGTATCGGCGTCACGTTTTACCCGCGGGATGCCGCCTGCATGGAAGAACTGGTGAGAAACGGCGATCAGGCAATGTATGCGGCCAAGAAACAGGGCCGGAACTGCTTCAGCTATTTTACCCCCACGCTGCAGGAAGCCGCTCAAATTCGCATGCGGCTGGCCAGCGACTTGCGCAGCGCCCTTGCCGGCGAGCAGTTGCAATTGTACTACCAGCCCATCGTCGAGCTTCCGACCGGCCTGATTCACAAGGCGGAAGCGCTGCTGCGCTGGAATCATCCAAAACTTGGCCTGATAAATCCCGCCGATTTCATTTCGATTGCCGAAGAAACTCGCATGATCATCGATATTGGCGATTGGGTATTCCGTACGGCGGCACAGAAAGCGAAGCATTGGCGCGCATCGCATTGCGCCCGGTTCCAGATCAGCATCAATACGTCCCCGGTGCAGTTCCGCAGGGATATCGACCTTCACAAGACATGGCTGGGTTTCCTGCAGGAGCTGGAATTGCCTGGGCAAAGCATCGTCATCGAGATTACCGAAGGCCTGCTGCTGGATGCCAGCTCAGGCGTTATATCCCGGCTGCGCAGCTTCCGCGAGGCAGGCATCCAGATTTCCATGGATGATTTCGGAACCGGCTATTCCTCTTTGGGGTATCTCAGGAAATTCGAAATCGACCACCTCAAGATAGATCAATCCTTTGTGCAGAGCCTGGCCCCCGATTCCAACGATCTGGCACTGTGCGAGGCCATTATTGTGATGGCGCACAAGCTTGGCATCAGCGTGATCGCGGAAGGAATAGAAACGAAAACGCAGCGCGACCTGCTTGCCCTTGCCGGATGCGATTATGGACAAGGCAACCTGTTCTCGAAACCGGTACCGCCCGATGAGTTCGAGAAACTGATGGGCAAGCGCGCCACATGACAAGTCCGCATCAGATCGGGCGCTCCCTGTTTTCCGTCGCAAGGCCCGGTCGAGGCCTACAGCCTTGACCCTTATATTTCGATAACGGCTTTCAGCGGCAAGTGGTCGGATGCCACGCGTGCAAGGCCGCTGGCGTGAACCTCCACCCTGGCAAGCCGCCTGCGCGGGTGCACCCAAAGGCGCGCAAGCGCCATCAAAGGCCAGCGCGCGGGAAAGGTCGCATAGTGCGGCGTGCGCTTGAAATGCGCGTGGAGCCAGCGCAGGGGCCGGCCCCAGAGGAACCATTCATTCAGGTCGCCCATCAGCACATAAATATTTGCGGGACCGATTTCGAACAGCTTGAGCAACCGGCGTACCTGCTGACGCCGTTCCCAAGGCTTGAGCCCCAGGTGCGTAGCCACGACTTGCACGCGTCTCCCGTTGCCGTCGAGCGTGACATCGAGCGCCCCGCGCGCCTCGTGTCCGGGCAGCGTCAGGTCGACCCGGTCTACCCGTAGGATGGGAAGCCGCGTCAATATGGCATTGCCATAGTGCCGGCTTTCGCGCAGCAGGGTAGGGCCGGCAATGGCCGTCAAACCGGTTTTTGCGGCCAGGTAATCCAGCAGGTCGCAGCCGCCGATGTCATGGTGCTCCACTTCCTGCAGCGCCACGACATCCGCATTCAGCTCCCGCAGCACATGGACGGTGCGTTCGGGCTCGAAGTGCCCATCCCCGCCGACACAGGCGTGTATGTTGTAGGTTGCGAGCGTCAGGTTTTCCATTTTGTATAAGGGTTGCCTACCAGGTTGGCATTGTAGTAGCGGGGATCGTCTGTGACTTCCGCGCCCGCCCAGGGGGGTTTGTCGAACGCCTGCCGCGCGCTTTCCAGTTCGACTTCCGCGATGATAAGACCGTCGTTGTCCCCATAAAATTCATCCACTTCCCATATGAGTCCGGCGTATTCGACGCGGTGCCTCCGTTTTTCGATCAGCGGCTGCAGGCAAAGCGTGTCCAGCATCTCCCCGGCATCGGCGACAGGAATGGGGTATTCGTATTCGGCGCGCGTTGCGCCTTCGGTAATGCCCTTGATGGTCAGGTAAGCGGCATCGCCCGCCGTGCGCACGCGCACCGTGCGGTGTTTGTCTGTGCTCAGGTAGCCCTGGCGGATCTCGCTATACCCGGTACTCCGCCAGCTGCCGCTTCGATCGTCTACGAGAAACTTGCGCTCTATTTCCTTATTGGCTTCCTTATTCATAGTCTTCCGCATCGGGCAGGGGACGGATCCCCAGAATGCGGGCGATAGCCAGGGGGTAGGCGATATTTTCGAATTCCTCCAGTCCCAGCGCGGATCGTACCGCGATTACCTGCAATGCGTGCTGCGATTCGATGGCAATGGATTCGATAGCCGCACCGTTGACCCGTACACGGTCTATTTCCACCGGGCATCCCTCCAAGGTGAAGTGGGAGCGCCGCTTGAAAACGTTGGCGCGATAAAGCGGGGTGTCGCACGGGCTGATGTGGGCAACGTGGTGGAGAAATTCTTTTTCGGACACCTTTTCGGTCAACGAGACGGGAAAGGACGAAGTCCGTTCCAGCGCGGCGACGGAGAACAGCCTGCCGGGAATGGCCCTGCGTTCGACGGGAAATGCCCATGCACCCGCGGGTTTCCAGCGTTCCAGGCCGCGGTCGCGTTCGATCAGGCATTTGAGTTCCAGTTTGCCCCCGCGAATTTTGACATTGCGGTCGCAGTTCTTGCCATCGAGAATATAAATTTCCCTGCTTTCAATAAGCGATTCACAAAGCGCTACTTTGCGGATGCGTTGTTCCACGCTGTTGAGGTCTTGGCCGAAGATCCGGAATTCGAAACGCGGCACGACCTCGCTTACCGGGGCCAGCCGGAGAGCCGGCGCATCCATCGGCGAAGCGTTTCGTGAGCCGAACATATTTCCGGGCATATCGGCAGGTTGTGTATTCATTTTTTTCGGCTCCCTATAAAAATAAAGTTGAATGCATTAATCCGCCGGAACTCCCGGCCGGGAGTTCCGGTGCCGTTCTTCCCATCGCCAGAACGACCAGCCGCTGACGACAATGACCCCGATGATTGCCGCCAGCAGGGCAAAGGCCGGCAGATCGGGTTTCCGGAGGGTGGCGGCAAGCTGGTCAATGAACAGCGAGATGCCGAGTATTCCCGGGAGCAGCCCAATGGCGCTGCCGACGATAAAATCCCGAAAGCGGATATTCGAGGCGCCGGCAGCCATGTTGATGAGGGTGAACGATGCAAGCGGCACGATCCGTACGATGATCAGGGTGAGCAGGTCGCGGCTGGCCAGCCGGCCGTTCAGTTTGTTGAGTTTTTTGCCCGCCAGCCGGCGTACTGCGCCGGAGCCCAGGAAGTGACCGAGCGCGTAGGTGACCATCGCGCTCACCAGCGCATCGAACAGCGAATAGAGAAAACCGTGCCAGGGTCCGAATACCAGTATGCAGACAATGACAAGCACGGTGAGGGGGAATCCCACCAGGCCCCCGGCGACGAAAATGCCCAGCGCCAGCAGCGGCGCGCCGGGCGCATGCTCGAAGTCGGCGGCGAGGCCGGCCAGCGCATCGACATTCATCCACTCCCGCAGCGGCGACCCGTACAAGGCGGCCAACCCCAGGACGGACGCAAATACCGCTGCGATCATGGCGACAACAGCACGGCGGCGGCCCGGTTCACGTTGTGCCGCGGCAACGGGCGCCAGTAATTCCGCACTGATGGGCTGGCTCGGGTCGACGATCTGGTTATCCGGCACCAGCGCATCCATATTCGGCGTTATATGCAATGTCAGCGGGTTCACCGTGCGCCCTGCACTGCGAAGCGATTCGATGGCGCGGACCAGGGACCCTTCGCGCAACAAGCGGGCTCCGACCTCATCGTGCTCCACTCCCAGCTGCTCCCCCAGCAGGCGGTTGCGGAAAGCTTCTATGGCGTCGCGTATGCGCGGATCGCCGCCTGCCTCGAGCACAAGGTCGCATTCGGTATCGAGACCCATCGAGCGGTTATTCAGGTTGGCGGAGCCCACGCGGACCAGCTCATTGTCGATGATGGTCATTTTGGAGTGCAGGTTCACCCACTGTCCGTCGAGCCCGGGCACATGGGGACAATACAGCCGCAAACGGTTGTAGCGGTCCGCCTTCTGCAATTGCCTGCACAGGCGCTCCCGCAGCACATTCATGGTATTTTGCGGCAGCCAGCCGTTGGTCTGTTCCGGGAGCAGCACGATAATTTCCGGCCCGTCATACTCTTTCAGCCGCTTCGCCAGTGCCGCGCCTATCTTCTGTGCCGTGAAATATTGCGCTTCGATGTAGATCGAGTCCTGGGCCACGGCGATTGCATCCAGCAGGAGCTGCTCCACTTCACGCACTTCCGCCTGGTCGTTGTGATGGGGAACCGTGCGGGCAATGGCAACCTGGACGTTTTCCAGATCCGGCGCCAGGTAATCGGGCCAGTAGCCGGCGCCGGAGCTATGAGGGGCAGTCGCGGTATCAGGGAAGGAGGGCTCCCCGGCGCATAACACCTCGCCCGTCGCATGGCGCCAGCGCTCACGTGCGAGCTCATCCAGCGTGGCCGCAATGGGGCCGCTGACCATCATCTGGATATCGTGATGGGGCCGCGGGACCGCTTCCGCTGCTTTTTCCTCGCGCCGCCGCGGATCGCCGGGCTGGTGCGCGGACGTATCCCAGCGGCCGCGCGTCAGATCCAGCCCTCCGGCAAAAGCCACCTGGCCATCGACCACGACGATTTTCTGATGATGGCACGCTCCCGCCGGGTGCCGGTTATCCAGGTGAAAATGCAGGCGCGGGTGGGTCGCGTAGTCTTTCTTATAGAGCGGCATCCATTCCCGGGCCGGGGTGAAGATCATGTTGTGGTCCCAATCCAGGATATGGATATGAAGCCGGTCGTTGCGCTTGAGCAGGCTGTCGAGGAAATCGCCCAGGCGGGTCGGCAGGCCGTCGGGTTTTTCTTCCTGTACGTTTTCCGGTTTATATTCCCGTACCAGTTCGACCTGGCTATCGATATCCCAGCCGACGATCAATACCGAATGCTGCGCTTTTTTGACCGTTTCCCGGAACGCGTAAAAGTAGTCGGCTCCATCCACGAGAAAAGCGAGGCGCTCGGCCTGTTCCATCCGCCAATAGTTTCTGCCCTGCTTCAGGATCGGGGAATGTGCCATCTGCCTATCATGCTTGACGATTCGCGGCAGCGCGCGAAATGATGACTTGCGGCGGGCTGACGACTTGCACCGTGGCTCCGGCTGTGGTCAGCGCTTCGGTGAGCGCAGCAAATCCCTCCAGCCCGGCGATGGCTGCAATCTCCGCCAGGAGCTCCGGTCCGCCTGATCTATCGATATTTTCCACTCCGGCTGTGTGCGCTTGTGGATGTAGCCGGCGAAACAAGGCATGGTTATAGTTGACAGGCAAATCGATTCCTATCTGTTCCGTTTGTTCCAGCAGCACAGGCAGGGATGCGATGGTTTCGTGGCCATGCCAGATCAACCTGATCCACGGTTCTTTTTCCATTAAGGGCGGTTCCTGATTCGCTTCTTGAAGCACCGCAAAGCAGAATGCGCTTTCCCGCGATGGACTTCCGTTCGCTTTCGAACAGATGGACAAAAGAAATTGGAGGAGAAAAGGTAATCGGGCGCTGTCCTTTAGCGCCATGGGTTCGCTAGCGTACAGAATAGCGGCATTTGCCGTGCCATACTTAAATCGCCCGCATTGGGAAGGGGCAAAATGAATGAATAAAAACCTTCCGGCTTTGCCACGGGTCAACCTATTTCTGGAGGTCCAATGATGAAAAGGCACGTAGCCATGGTTTCCGTGGCGGCAAGCACGTTTCTGGGATTGATGCTGGCCGGTTGCGAAACCCGCAAAATGGAAGAAGAGGTCCGGTCTGTTGACTGGTACCAGGCAAACAATGCCGAACGCGCGGCAAAGCTGACCCAGTGCATATCCGATCCGGACAAATACGACGCAACGCCGAATTGCATCAACGCCAGCCGCGCGGAAAACAATGCAAAAGCCGGTACGAAATGGGGCGATGGAAAGGAGAACATCAGGACTGAACCAAAGGTACCCTGACGGAAAGCTGCGCTGCAAACCTGAAATGAGTGAGCTATTGATCCGGCAGCACATCCGAGCGGTGGAAAGAAATGGTGCATCGCATCGAGCATGCAAAATCCGTTTAACTTACATTAAGATAAGATAATAATAATATGATTTTATGGTTTGTTTTAATTATTGGCTCATTCGCCGCACACGGTATAGAGGCTGCGGAGATCAATGGTTGTACGATCGCGTCAGCCACGCTTTGCACCGAAATGGATTTTAGGGGCACAGATTTGCGCGGTGCCCATCTCGCGCGCGCGGCGCTTCGGCAGTCCAATTTCAGCGGTGCCGATATGCGGGAGGCGAATTTGTTCAATGCCAACATGGTCCTGGTCAATCTCACCAGCGCAAATCTTGCCGGGGCCATACTGAATGAGGCGAATCTCAGAAACGCCAAGCTGCTTGACACGAAGCTCAATCAGGCGCGTCTGAATAATGCAAACCTTGAAAGCGCCAATTTAACGGGGGCTGATCTCACCGGCGCCGAGCTCAAAGGCGCCAATTTGAGCGGCGCAGACCTCACCGGGACGAAACTCGGCAATGCCCAGCTTCAACGAGCGGATCTGTCGGGCTCCATGCTGACGCAGGCAGACTTTCGGGGTGCCAACATGAGCGGGGTAAATCTGGATAACGCAACGCTGCAGGGTGCCAACCTCACAGGCGCCATCCTGGATGGCGTCGATTTTTCAAATGCGGACACAAATGGGTGTACCGGATGCCCGCAAGCGACCACGAATATTCAATCAAGCAAGCGGCATGATGAGTGAAGCCCCGGCATCTGGAATATGCGGCCCCGCTTGGTGCAGTGGATGCGGGGATGCCCGGTTGCATCATGGAAGTGATTGGCATGTCGGACGGATTCAAAATCCGGGTTGAAAATCCATGCTTCTCCTATCCAGCCAAGGATACGGGATTTGCCGGGCAGCGCAATGGATGTGTTGTTTTCATGCAATCCGTCCCTTTCCATTTGCCGCCCCTATGGGCGGCGATCATTTCATTACTTTTTCAAGGAGAACGTCATGAATATTCTGATCAGAAACCCTCGCAATCTCGCGGCTGCGGCTGCGGCTGCGATGCTATTTGGCGTGTGTGCTGCAACGGGTGTGTATGCGGAAGAGCCTGCCAATAAATCGAAGGCAAATGAAAAGTCGAAGTCGGCGAGCAAGAGCAAGCCGGGGGAAAAGGACGACGTGATCGTCGAGGTGCCGGTACTCATGATGGTCCCGGTGGAGGTTTCGAAAGATATGGTGACGAACAAGGGTTGCTGGGTGAAGCTGTATGACAAGAAAAATTATCAGGGCGACAGCCTGGTGATAACCGGCCCCATCGATCTGCCGCAGATGATCGGTCCTTTTGGTTTCAGCTGGGAGAACAAAGTCCGCAGCCTGGAAATTGGGCCTAACTCCAACCTCACCATTTATGACAACCGGGATTTCCGCGACGAGGACAAGTTTATCGATGCAAACGCGAAAGTGCCTGATATATCGAAAAAAATGGGATTCTTCGATGATTTTCGTTCGATGCAGCTCAGCTGCATATAGCGTTATGCAATCCTGCCATGCAACCGCTGGATCCCACAACAGGATTTGCAATGGGCGTTATGCTATATTGATTCCACGCTAGTAGGGCAATGCAATGCGCGCCTCGTCTGGCGGGCGGCGCTTCAGGTCCGGTGGAAGCGGTAATCCGGACGGGGGAGCATCAATGGGAACGATTAAAAACGAGGCAAATCATGTTTGATTCCGCTTACTACCATATCGGCATAGTCGTCCACGATTGCGAGGAAGCCGTCGCACACTACTCGGATGTATTAAATATAGCATTTACCGAACGGTCGGACAGCGTATTGTGGATCGAGAACCCGCAGACGCAACAAACCGAGCGCACACCATTTGTCGCCGCATACTCCAGGACGCGGCCACCCTATGTGGAATTGATCCAGGCCAGCGGCGAGGGGATATTTTCGGAGAAAAATGTGGGCCGTATTCTTTACTTTGGCATATGGGAAGCGGATCTGGAAGGCAGGATACAGAAATTGAAGCAGCAGGGCATCGGCGTCGAGGCGCTGATAAGCCCGGAATCCGGCAGCGCCCCCACCGCCTTCATTACCCTGCCCGACAAGATGGGCATCCGCATGGAATACCTGAGCACGTCATTGCGCCTGGGCACCGAGGCCTGGGTGCTTACCGGGAAATTTCCCGTGTCGCGGAAAATGTAGAAGGCAGCAGGTCGGGCTAGCGCACGTACCCGGCAATTTATTACTGTCAAGCGCTGTCCGGCATCACTTCCGGCTTGCGCGGGCGCCGATTGCGCGGGGCAGGTTTCCGCGCCGGCTTGGGGGCTGGTTCTTCTGGCGGTGGCTGAACCGGCTCTTCGGTCGTAAGGATCGTCGTCTGCGCCACGGGTGACGCGGGCACCTCTTGTGCCGCCTGTGTTTCCAGTGCTGCTGCATCTGCGGCTTGCGGCAGGGTGGTTCCTGTCTTTTTTTCCGTCGACTTCTGGCTTCCGCGTCTTCTGCGGCGCGTGTCATGCTTGCCGCCGGTGTCGTCGGACGCTACCGGTCCGGCCCCGCTTCCAGGCGTGACCGGCGAAACCAGCATAGCCTCTTCCGGCCGCTCGGCCGCCGGCTGTCCAGCCGCTGCCTCCCTGCCAGCCGGTTCACTGCCGCCGCGATAAATGTAAGTGCCCGATTTCTCGTCCCGGCCCAATTCCAGCAGCCCGCGTGCCTGCGCCTCTTCGAGCAGATTGCCGAAGGCGCGAAAGCCGTAGTAGGACTCGTTGAAATCGGGCTTGCGGCGCTTGATTGCCTGCTTCAGCGTGGATGCCCAGATCTTGCCGCTGTCGCCCCGTTCGGATACCAGGGCATCGAAGGTTTCCACCGCCATCTCGATCGCGAGGCTCTTGTGCGCTTCCAGCTTTTCCTTGCGAAGTTTCTCCTCATCGGGCGAGCGCTTGGCCGCAGGCTGCGCTTCCCGCTTATCGCGCTGGGCTGCCGCGCGCTGGCTCTCCCGCACCAGGTCGTCGTAAAAAATGAATTCGTCGCAGTTGGCAATCAGCAGGTCCGAGGTCGATTGCTTGACGCCGACGCCGATTACCTGTTTGGCGTTCTCGCGCAGCTTGGAGACGAGCGGCGAGAAATCGGAGTCGCCGCTGATGATCACAAAGGTATTGACGTGCGATTTCGTGTAGCAAAGGTCAAGTGCGTCCACGACCAGGCGGATATCGGCCGAGTTCTTGCCAGACTGGCGAACATGCGGAATTTCGATCAGCTCGAAATTGGCCTCGTGCATCGTGGCTTTGAAGGTCTTGTAACGATCCCAGTCGCAATAGGCTTTCTTGACGACGATGCTGCCCTTGAGCAGGAGACGTTCGAGTACCGGCTTGATATCGAATTTCTCGTAATTGGCGTCGCGTACGCCGAGGGCGACGTTTTCGAAATCGCAGAATACCGCCATGCTGATGTTTTCGTGGGAGGAAGCCATGAATATTATTTTTCTCCAATGATGAATGGTCGTTATTGTCACATGGAATAGGGGCTGCGGGACATCGATTCACGCTGCTTTGAATCTGCCCGATTATGCTTTACCAATTCGATCCGAAATAAAAGGACCTCGTCCTGCTAAATTTTTGGGATGCGCAGCGTCTTGCTGATCATCAACGTTCCGGAAACGACGAACAGCAGGGCCAAGGGGTGCAGTTCCCAGGGTCCGAGCGTCCATACGCCCCAGTAAAGATTGTCACCGAGCCGCCCGCTCCAGGCAGCGATGGCCAATACGGCGGCCAGGATAATGCTGGTGGGAATCGGCGTGCCTTCGAAATAGGCAACCTTGTCGGTCCCTGCCGAAAGGCTCTCCGCGGTAATGTTGAATCGTGCCAGCCGGCTTACCCCGCAGCATACGAAGTAAATCAGTGCCACCCAATCCCAGCCGCCGCGCAGTCCGGCCGCGAAGCCAAGGGCCGCGGGGGCGATGCCGAAAGAAAGGATATCCGCCAGGGAGTCGAGTTCCCGCCCCAGCGGCGAATGCTGCTGCCGCCAGCGCGCTATCCGTCCATCGAGCACGTCGAATACGAAAGCCGCGGCCATCATGGCAGCCGAAGCAAAGAAATGGGCCGCCGATTTGCTGTCGACATAGCTCATGGCAAATAGCACGGCCGCCACCCCGCAGCCCGCGTTGCCCAACGTGAAGAAATCCGCCAGCTGGAACCCGCGAATCATCGAGAAATGCCTGTGGGGATCGGGAGAGGGGGGCATTGGGCTTCCGCTTTATCTTCCAGGGGATGAATTTGGCCTGTCGGGATGGGTTGCCATGACTATCATCACAGTGAGCTCCCCCGATTCGTGCTCGTATCGGCTGTATCGGTGGACGGGCTCCCGCCGTATCACGCTTCGCCAGTCCGACTTCGGACTACTTGAACCTAAATCCGGTAGTTGACCGCTCATCTAATAGATCAGTGTTATGATTAATAACAATATTTTGTATTATTTGACTCTCACCTTCCGGGTGAGGCCCGCTACGGGGCGAATTGCACACTTCACCTCGTCCAGCTACCGGATTTAGGTTGAAGCGTAGCAATAATCAGGCATGGCATCGGGACCGCCATACGGTGCAATACGCCTTATTGCACCCTGCGTCTCTATGCCTCAGCTATGCCGTGATGGGTGTTGAATCTGCCAGGGCTTCCTGAAGCTTTTTCTCCTGCTCGGGAGATAGGGACGTTCGCAGGACCTTGCCTTTAACGCCGGAGAGCTCCGCCAGAACTTTTTCCGGTTGCGCCTTGCGCACGAGGATGAAAAGCGCCGACGAGTTGACGGGAATGGTCTCACCCAACGACTTGATGAAATCATCGTTGATGCCATAGTCCACGAGAGAGCCGGACAGCGCCTCTGCCCCGACGCCGATTGCGCCGCCCAACATAAAGCCGGCAAACGGATGCATGAACAGCAGTCCGACCAGAGCCCCCCATAAGCTGCTGGAAGTGAAAATGAAACCGGTCGTCGCTCCTTCAATGGTGGGATTAATGCTCTGCTTGAGGTGGACCCTGCCGGCCTCGTCGCGGATGACGACAACGGCATCCTCAAGATCTATCAGGTGTTCCTTTTTTAATTTGGCAAGTCTAAGCAAAACTCGATCGGCTTCCTCGGCATCTTTAAAGCCCACTACCACCAGTTCAGACATATATTTCTCGCGCCATAAGGTTATTGCCAGCCGGAACGCATGAAACTATCCGGTCGCATTCCTGAAAAAAGTTTATTGGGAATCTTTTGTATTCTTCTCTCCATCGGCGCGCGATGGTTTCACAAGATGCAACTTGCTTCCACCTGAGCCGGGAGTCAGATGGTTCCTGGCCTGCAGCCGCAAGGGGATAATACAACAATTATCGGTTTCATTGCGCCGGTCTTCGGTTCAGCGCCGTACATAAAAAAGGGTGAGCATCGGGTATGGAATGAGCTCCTTGCATATAGGGCGTCAATAAGCGCAGCGCATTGCGCCGGACATGAATTCCCTTAACCTGTTTGCCTATCCGGCAGATTGGCAGAAGGTGAAGATGCACCGGAATATGAAGATTGGCATACGGCGCAATGCGCTTGTTGATCCCCAAGGTTTATGCGCGTTGCTTGAAGCGTAGCGATAATCAGGCATGGCATTGGGACCGCCATACGGTGCAATACGCTTTGCTTATTGCACCCTGCGTCTCTATGCCTCAGCTATGCCGTGATGGGAGGTGTTGAATCTGCCAGGGCTTCCTGAAGTTTTTTCTCCTGCTCGGGAGACAGGGACGTTCGCAGGACCTTGCCTTTAACGCCGGAGAGCTCCGCCAGAACTTTTTCTGGTTGCGCCTTGCGCACGAGGATGAAAAGCGCCGACGAGTTGACGGGAATGGTCTCACCCAACGACTTGATAAAATCATCGTTGATGCCGTAGTCGGAGAGAGAGCCGGACAGCGCGCCGGCCCCGACGCCGATGGCGCCGCCCAGTACAAATCCGGCAAACGGATTCATGAACAGCAGTCCGACCAGTGCCCCCCATAAGCTGCCGGAAATGAAACCGGTCGTAGCTCCGGCCGTGGTGAGGTTAATGCTCTGCTTGAGGTGGACCTTGCCGGCCTCGTCGCGGATGACGACAACGGCATCCTCAAGATCTATCAGGTATTCCTTTTTTAATTTGGCAAGCCTGAACAAAACACGATCGGCTTCTTCGGCATCTTTAAAACCCACTGCCACCAGTTCAGACATATTTTTCTCCTGTCATAAAGTTTTTATTTACCGGAATGCATGAAACTATCCGGTCACGTTCTCGAAAAAAAGTTCATGGGTGTCTTCCGTATTCTTCCCTCGGCGCGCGATGGGTTCACGAGATGCAAGTACTCCCACCTGAGCCGGGATTCGGACGATTCCTGGCCCGCAGCTGCAATGGGAATAGAAGGGAGATTATCGGTCTCATTGCGCCGGTCTTCCGTTCGGTGCCGTACATAAAAGATGGCATACGGTATGGAATGCGTTCCTGGCATAAGGTGTAGGGGCGTCAATAAGCGCAGCGCATTGCACCGGACGTGAATTCCCTTAACCTGTTTTCTTATCCGGCAGATTAGGCTTGTATTTAATGACGAAGGAGGTATTTTATCGGGTGGCGCGTTTGCATTCGACCCCGACTTCAATAATTTCGTTTATTCGAATTATGTTAATTGGTGCGGCAGGTGGCGAGGCCGCAAGAGGCTGTGGCGCGTCTGTACGGGAGAGCACTGTGCGCTTGGTTATGGAATCTGTTTCCAGCGCCGCTTTGCCGAACCTGTAGCCGGTAGCTGCAACGCATCCGGTGCGGCAATCCCATTCCTA
>Ga0157370_10004943_pt1 | contig 15090 bp, 11 predicted proteins | sample C35metaG_FD_113463 | JGI IMG/M metagenome (GOLD analysis project Ga0157370, IMG submission 113463) | Corn rhizosphere microbial communities from Kellogg Biological Station, Michigan, USA - C3-5 metaG | ecosystem: Host-associated > Plants > Roots > Rhizosphere > Soil | place: USA: Michigan...
CATGTACATGCGGCGCTATGAACTAGGACCTAAAAAGTAAACCATGTTTAAAAATTATTTCAAAACTGCGTGGAGGAACTTAGTTAAAGACGTGCAATTCACTTTTTTGAATTTGCTGGGACTTTCCGCGGGCCTCGCGTGCACATTGATGATTTATTTGTGGGTGCATGATGAAATGAGCGTTGATAAATTCTTCGCTCAGGATAACCAAATTTACCAATTGATGGAGCATAGAAAGTCGGGAGGAGCAATGACAATCTCCGATGAATCCTCGGGAATGCTTGGTGAAGCTTTGGCAGTGCGGATGCCGCAAATAAAATACGCTGCTGCTGTGGCGCCACCAGATTGGTTTCAAAAATTTACTCTTTCCAATGGAGAGAAAAATATTAAAGCAAGCGGCCAATATGCCGGTAAAGATTATTTTAATATTTTTTCATTCAGGTTGCTCGATGGCCAAAGCAATAAAGTATTAGAAGATAAAAACTCCATCGTTATTTCTGATGAATTAGCGGAAAAGTTATTTGGAACAACTCAAAACCTGGTTGGCAGGACAATCCGTTTTCAGCACGACCATGATTTTTTTATTTCAGGCGTTTTCGAAAAACCTTCCCCGCATTCTTCACAGCAATTTGATTTTGTTCTTTCATTTGACTATATGAAAGATATATACCCCTGGGTAAAAACATGGACCAATACAGGGCCGCACAATTTTGTATTGCTGAAAAAAGGAACGGATATAAGCACTTTCAATAAACAGATTGCCGGCATTGTAACAGAGAATACGGGTGATACTACGCGCACTGCTTTTGCAATGAAGTTTGCCGGTAGCTACCTTCTCAACACATTCGCGCATGGTTCACGAACCGGTGGCAAAATTGAATATGTGCGCCTGTTTTCCCTGATTGCCATTTTTATTCTTTTAATTGCCTGTATTAATTTTATGAACCTTTCAACCGCAAAGGCTTCAGGGCGATTAAAAGAAATAGGGATTAAAAAAGTAATGGGCGTAAGACGTATTCAATTAATTTTTCAATTTCTAACCGAATCCATGCTGCTTGCAGTTTTTGCCGCGATCATAGCAATTGTAATTGTATGGGGTCTGCTTCCGCAATTCAACCAACTCACGGGTAAGGAAATCAGGCCGGAATACCAAACGGGCCTGATTCTTAATTTAGTGATTATTATTTTAATTACCGGTATGGTTTCAGGAAGCTATCCGGCAATTTATCTTTCCGGTTTTAAACCAATCAGCATTTTGAAAGGAAAATTCAGATCTTCTTTTGCTGATGTATTTTCCCGGAAAAGCCTGATTGTTTTTCAGTTTGTGCTTTCTACATTATTAATTGTTGCGGTGCTTATTGTTTATCAGCAAATTCACTTTATACAAACAACTGATCCGGGTTATAATAAGGATAATGTCATCCGGTTTAACTCAGAAGGAAGAATCCAGACTTCAGAAGAGGCATTTGTAGCAGCACTTAAAAAAGTTCCCGGTGTTATCAATACAACTTATACGGCGCATAATATGACCGGAAGAAATTATGGCGATTACGGATTAAGCTGGGAAGGAAAAGATCCGGATGAAGCAGATTATTTTGAAGGATTTGGAGTAGGTTATGATTTTACTGAAACGATGGGTATGCAAATGGTGCAGGGAAGAAGTTTCTCGCGCAGTTTTGGTAATGAAGATTCAAATATCATATTGAATGAAGCAGCTGTTAAGCTGATGCATCTTAAAAATCCTGTCGGGAAAACAGTTAAGTATTTTGGCCAAAACCGGCAGATTATCGGTGTAGTAAAAGATTTTCATTTTGAATCATTTCACGAACCTGTAAAACCTTGCTTTATCATTCATGAAAGCCCGGGGAATGTTTGGGATAAGATCATGGTGAGAATAAAAGCTGGAGATCAGGCAAAGACTATTGCATCCATCACCCATTTATATCAACTTTATAATCCGGGATTTCCTTTTGACTACAATTTTTTGGATGAGTCATACCAGAAACAATACCTTGCCGAAACAAGAGTAGGTATTTTGTCAAAATACTTTGCCGGCCTTGCTATTCTGATATCTTGTCTCGGACTTTTTGGTCTTGCTGCTTTTACCGCCCGAAAAAGGCAAAAGGAGATTGGTATTCGCAAAGTAGTGGGTGCATCTGTACGTGATATTGCTTTAATGCTGTCAAAAGAATTTTTTAAGCTAACGCTGATCGCTGTTTTCATTGCATTTCCATTGGCATGGTGGGCAATGAATAATTGGCTTGAAAGCTTTGCCTACCGCATAAAAATTTCACCACTCGTGTTTTTGATTACAGGCTTTTCTGTCATTCTGATTACTTTACTTACGATAGGTTTCCAGGCAATAAAAGCAGCGATATCCAATCCGGTGAAGAGTTTGAGAAGTGAATAATGTTTGTATGGGAAAAGTAGGTATCTGAAAAATGATTTTCGAAAAGATGCATTATAACGGTGATGGATACAAGAAAAAAAAAGTACAGCCTTTAACAACTACAAGCTTTTATCTGCAAAAGGCAGTAAGATTTCAGCAATTACAAAACGTCTTAACCCTTTAACTACCAGCTTTCCGATGAAGCAGGAATAGAAAAATAAAAAGTCGAACCCTTATTCAGCTCACTGACAGCCCATATTTTTCCCCCATGCCTGCTGATAATTTGTGAAGCGATATAAAGGCCGATCCCTGACCCGGCGAAGGTAGAGGTAAGGCCGCTTACCCTGTAAAAACGGGAAAAAATATTTGTAAGTTCTTCCTTTGGAATACCAATGCCTTTATCCTGAATACTCACTATGATCGCATCATCTGATTTAAATGCCTGGACCTTTATTTTTTTGGAACCGGGAGCATACTTTATCGCATTACCCAGCAGATTAATTATGACAAGACTTATCCTGTCCCTATCTCCATATGCCAGCAGGTTGCCGCTGTACTCATTCAGGATGATCTGAATAGAAGTTGTAGACTGGATATTCCGTATCAATTCTTTTAATAAAACATTCATATCAAAATCTGCAAGTTTTAATTCCAGTTTTCCTGCCTGAATTTTTGAAATGTCGAGCAGGTCATTCATTAGTTTGTCTAATTTTTCAACCTGCTTTAGGGTTTTTTCAACAAACGGGCTGTTATCATCATTCTGTAATTTCAGAGCCAGTATATCAAGGTTAGCCTTAATAACTGTGAGGGGTGTTTTTAATTCATGACTGGCCATCGCCATAAATTCGTCCTTATATTTATTAAGCTGTTTTAATTTTTCAGTATAAAGAAGCCTTTGTTTTTCAGTCTGAATTTTTTCTGTTATATCCCTGGCAATCTTTGAAGCGCCGATAATTTTGCCGGCTTTATCTCTTATGGGTGAAACAGTTAAAGAAATATTTATTTTCTTTCCGTCTTTAGCGACCCTAACTGTTTCAAAGTGCTTAATTTTTTTGCCGCTGCGAATATTTTCTATTATCATGGTCTCTTCATCCATCCTGTCTGGTGGAATAATAATAGAAATATGATGTCCGATTACTTCGTCTTCCTTATAACCAAACATTTTGGATGCTGCGTGATTCCAACTGGTAATAATACCGAAAAGCGTTTTACTAACAATTGCATCATCAGACGAACTTACAATTGCGGCGAGTGTTGCCTGTTTTTCTTCTGCCACTTTCTGATCGGATATATCCCTGGCAATTTTTGATGCGCCAATGATATTCCCTGCTTTGTCTTTTATGGGTGAAATAGTTAAAGAAATATTTATTTTCCTTTTATTTTTAGCCACTCTGACGGTAGTGAAATGATCAATCTTTATACCTTTTCTGATATTTTCAAGTATCATGGATTCTTCGTGTAGCCTCTCCGGTGGAATAATGATAGAAATATTCTTACCTAAAGCCTCGCTTTCTGTGAAGCCAAACATTTTATGGGCTGCGGGATTCCAGCTCGTTATAGTTCCATCAAGTGTTTTACTTATAATCGCATCGTTCGACGAATTCACAATTGCAGAAAGAACTGCCTGTTTCTCATTAGCTAATTTTTGCTCAGAAATGTCTCTTGCTATACTTGATACGCCCATAACATTCCCGTTTTTATCTTTTATCAGAGAAATTGTAAGGGCAATAGGAATTTTAATGCCGTCTTTTGTTTTGCGGATCGTTTCATAATGTTTTATTATTTCTCCGGTTCTTACTTTGTTAATGATTCCTTCTTCCTCGGCATATAGTTCCTCGGGAACAATAATTGAACTATTATTATTAATAGCCTCAGCGGCGGTATATCCAAAAATCTGTTCAGCCGCCTCGTTCCAGCTGGTGATAGTGCCATCAAATTTTTTGCTGATGATCGCATCATCTGAAGATTCAGCTATAGCTGACAATCTTGCCGCAATTATATTCTCTGAATCCAATATTTTTTATTTTTAATTTTAACCTTCAAAGTGATTCATTCAATTTTGAGTCCGAAAATAATTTATGGCATTAGAAATCCTTTTGATTAATTTTCAGGATTGCCTGGGGCACCAATATCTGCTGCCGTCCAGGACTTTTGAAAAGATTGAATCTGAACTAATGCTTAATCTTCCCCAGTAGTTTTATTGAAGGCGATTATTTTAAAACCAGAAGCGGTTATTCTATTTTAAGTCTTTCATTTCTTTTTCAGAATAGAGACAAATTTTTTGAACGCAAGGGTTGGTAGATAACTCTGTATCAAAACCGAACCATAACTGTATCAAAACCGAACACTTCATTTTTCCTATTATCATAATTTATTGATTTACAATGGGAAAAGAAATGGCATAAATTTCCGTCAGTTAATAAACCAAGGTTGTAACTTTTAAGATGTTGATTGCTCATTTACCCTGACTTTAAAATGGTTATTAAAAGTTGGCTAACGGTAATGCACGCACGAAAAGTATGGGGGTGATTTTGAGCTTAACCTTAATAAAATCATCCACCGCTAAATTATACCAGACATGTTTAAAAACCATTTTAAAACCGCATGGAGAAATATAATCCGTAACAAGGTGCATACTGTTATTAATGTTGCGGGGCTGGCGCTTGGGCTAACATGCTGCATGTTTATATATTTATGGGTGCAGGATGAAAAAAGCGTTGATAATTTTAATACAAATGGGAAAAATTTGTACGCTGTTTATACGAGCACAATTGCAAACGGAAAAACAGACGGTACTTATGCGACTCCGATGCGTTTCGATAGCGGAAATATTTCTCCTGATTTTCTCTTAGAAGGTGTGCCTTCTGCTGTTCCTGAAGTAAAGCATTTAACATTTTATGCAACCGGCTACGAGCTTCCATGGGGGCATCCCGAAACTTTTCGCGTAGGTGAAAAGATCATTAAGATGAAAGGTTCACGGGCAGGAAAGGATTTTTTTAAAATGTTCAGTTACCCGCTTATCGAAGGCAACGCTAGTAATGCGCTGGCTGATATGCATGGCATTGCCATTTCTCGGAAAATGGCAGAAATATTTTTCGGGTCGCCTGCTAATGCAATGGGTAAAAGCATGCGGTATGAAAACAGGCTTAATTTTATTGTTACTGCTGTTTTTGAAAACGTACCTGAACAAAGTTCCCTTCACTTTGATTTTTTATTAAACATGGATGCGCAAAAGCATTTACTCGAATGGGCAAGCCCTAATTTGCTGGCTTATGTAGAACTTGCCAATAATTCCAACCCTGAAAAAATTGAAACAGAGATAAACTCGTACTTGAAACCTCTTTTAGCCAAAGAAGGCAATATCAAAACTACTATCGGCCTACAGTTGCTGGGCAAACAATATCTTCACAACCTATTTGTAAATGGGAAACCCACTGCCGGAAGAATTGAGTATATACGCATCTTTAATTTGATAGCAATATTTATATTGATTATTGCCTGCATAAATTTTATGAATCTTGCTACTGCAAGATCAGTAAAGCGTGCAAAGGAAATAGGGTTGAGAAAAGTAGTTGGTTCCAAACGCAGCAATCTTATAGGACAGTTTTTCGGAGAAGCGTTGCTCTTTGCTTTTTTAGCGATGTTGTTTTCAATCTGTTTACTTTATCTTTTATTGCCGGCATTTAATTCTTTTACTGGAAAACATATTGCTTCACCAGGCCCGCAACCTTCTTTCTGGATTTTTTTAATTACAATCGTATTCATCACTGGCCTGCTTTCAGGAAGCTATCCGGCGCTCTATCTTTCATCGCTAAATCCTGTTAGTGTTTTAAAGGGCAAACTGCAGTTTACACAGAATTCAGTCCTATTCCGTAAAGGCCTTACTGTATTTCAGTTTGTTCTTTCTATCGTTCTTATTATTTCTACTATCGTTATCACAAGGCAAATGAATTATATCCAGAGTTCTCATTTGGGTTTTGACCGCGAAAATCTTTTGTATGTACAGATTGAAGGGAAACTATCGGAGAAACAGAATTATTTATTGTTTAAAAATAAAGCATTGCAAATGCCTGGTATTGCAATGGTTGACCGCAGCACCGAAACGCCGCATGATATGAACTTTGTAGCAGGTAATGATGCGATCAACTGGGAGGGTAAAACAATAAATGATCACGTTGGGTTTTTGCCTGCTTCCGTAGGATTTGATTTTCTTAAACTCATGAAGCTGCAGGTGGCAGAAGGCAGAGGATTTTCAAAAGATATTGCTACCGATTCATCGGATGCATTTATGGTGAATGAAGAAGCTGTGAAAGAAATGGGTTTAAAAAATCCTATTGGCAAATGGATTTCCGCCTGGAAAAAGAAGGGGCATATTATTGGTGTACTGAAAGATTATAACACCCAGTCCATACGGGAAAAGATAAAACCTGTGGTGCTCGATGTAAAAGAAGGTGAATATTTTGGTGTGATAATGATACGCACCAAACCCGGTGAGACAAAGAAGGCGATAGCCAGCCTGGGAAAGATTTATAAAAGCATTAATCCCGATTATGCGTTTGCTTACCAGTTTGTGGAAGAAGAATATCAGAAATTATACAGCAATGAAATAATTATTTCCAGGCTGTCTGTTTTGTTTGCAGCGCTTGCCATTTTTATTTCTTGCCTTGGTTTATTAGGGCTGGCTATGTTTTCCGCGGAACAGCGTGTTAAAGAAATCGGCATACGAAAAGTTTTAGGCGCTTCAGTAAACCAGGTGGTCTCTTTATTCTCAACAGAATTTATAAAGCTTGTATTAATTGCATTTTTAATTGCTGCGCCTGTTGCATGGTATTTCATGAATAACTGGTTGCAGGGCTTTGCCTATAAGGTAAATATTTCGTGGTGGATGTTTTTTATGGCCGGTGCTATTGCTGTTTTGATTGCATTAATTACGGTTAGTTTCCAGGCTATAAAAGCGGCAATGTCAAATCCCGTGAAGAGTTTGAGAAGTGAGTGAGTAATGTGATAATGTGAAATTGTAATATTTTTTAAATTAGAGTATCTAACAGTTATGCGCAAACGAAAATAAATTATGTTTAAAAATTTTTTCAAAGCAACCTTCAGAAGCCTTCAAAAAAATAAAGGTTATAGTTTTCTCAACATCTTTGGTTTGGCAATCGGTATCACCTGTGCGGGATTAATTTTTTTGTGGGTGGAAGATGAATTGAGCTTTGATCAGTTCAATACAAAAAAGGGCCAGCTATATTTTATCCGTGAAAATCAAAAATACGATACATACACCGCAACATTTGGTTCAACACCTGCACCAATGGCCCCGGTAATTAAGGAAGAAATTCCGGGAATTGCCAATACCTGCCGCATTAATGGCCTCGATACAAAATTGATGACCATTGGCAATAAATCAATGTATGCAGCCGGAAGTTATGTGGATGCTTCGTTGTTCAGCATGTTTACTTTTCCTTTTGTGAAGGGCAATGCAGAAACGGCTTTTAAAGAATTGCATTCTATGGTTATTACGCAGTCAACTGCAAAAAAATTCTTTGGCAATGAAAAAAATGTTATTGGCAAAACTGTGCGTGTTGATAATAAACAGGATTATGTTGTAACGGGTGTTATAAAAGATATTCCTAAAAACTCAACCGTACAGTTTGAATGGGCTTCGCCTTTCCAGGTCTGGTATGATGAAAATAAATCGTGGGCAAAAGAATGGGGCAATAACGACCTCTCAACGTATGTTGAGCTGAAGCCTGATGTTAATGCAGCTTCAGTAAATAAAGTTCTTTATGATTTTATACAGAAACGCGAACCAAAATCTATTGCGCGACCTTTTTTATGGAGCGCACATGACTGGCATCTGCGGGATGAATTTGATAACGGTGTGCAAACGGGTGGGGGAAGAATCACCTATGTGCATCTCTTTTCTTTTATTGCATGGATTATTTTATTAATTGCGTGCATCAATTTTATGAATCTTGCAACGGCAAGAAGCGAAAAACGCGCCAGAGAAGTAGGGGTAAGAAAAGTGCTGGGTTCAGGAAAACGAATGCTCATTTTTCAGTTTATGGGAGAAGCCCTGTTTATGGCATTATTATCTGCGGTGATTGCGGTAATTATTATGATGCTTTTATTGCCCGCGTTTAATTTGCTGGTTCAAAAAAATCTGGTGTTAGGTTTAAACAAACCGCTTCACTTAACTGCATTAATTATAATTACACTTATCTGCGGTTTAGTTGCAGGCAGTTATCCTTCCTTGTATTTATCATCATTCAATCCTGTACTTGTTTTAAAGGGAATGAAGATGAAAGGCAGCAGCGCCGCCGTTATTCGAAAAGGCCTGGTGATATTGCAATTTAGTATTTCTATTATACTTATCATAAGCACCATCATTATTTATCAGCAAATACAGCATGTAAAAAGCAGGAGTCTTGGTTTTAATAAAAACAATCTTTTGCAGGTTGATATGAATAGTGAAATGACAAAAAATTACCAGGCTGTTCACCAGGATTTATTGAGTACCGGTGTGATTGAAAATGTTGCTATTTCAAATTACAATACTTTATATAACGGCAATAATACGGGTGGTTTGGTTTGGGAGGGAAAGAAATCCAACAATCAAATTTTAATTTCTATGCGATATGTATCGCCGGGCTATATGAAAACATCAGGCATAAAAATTTTAGAAGGAAGAGATCTTGTGGAAACAGATAGCGTGCAGTCGAAAAATTTAAATGTTTTAATTACACAATCATTGGAAAAATTAATGGGCAAAAACAGTGCTGTTGGCAAAACATTGCATTGGGATGGCGATACCAGCGGCACCGTTGTAAATATTGTGGGCGTAGTGAATGATTATGTGTATGGCGATATGTACAGCAAGCCTGATCCTGTAATGTTCTTTTGTGTCAACACACCTGATGCATCAAACATGTATGTGCGTTTAAAACAAAACGCGAGTATTGAAAAGGCCGTGCAACAAATTGCAACCGTATTAAAAAAAGATAACCCATCTTATCCTTTTACTTATCATTTTGTTGATGAGCAGTTTAACCAGATGTTTCAGAATGAACAATTGATAAGCAAGCTTTCACGGGTATTTGCCATGTTGGCTATCATCATTTCGTGTTTGGGATTATTTGGATTAGCAGCTTACACGGCAGAACGCAGGATAAAAGAAATAGGTGTTAGAAAAGTGTTGGGTGCTAGCATCACCAACATCACCACGTTATTATCAAAAGATTTTTTGCTATTGGTATTTGCTTCATGCCTTGTTGCATTTCCAGTCGCATGGTGGATGATGCATAGCTGGCTGCAGAATTATAAATACCGGATTGAAATAAGCTGGTCGATATTTTTAATTGCAGGTATTGCTGCGGTCCTGATCGCATTGTTAACGGTGAGCTTCCAGGCAATAAAGGCAGCGGTTGCAAATCCTGTGAAGAGTTTGAGAAGTGAATAATAATTTTGTTAATGTGCTGATTGGCTAATGTGCTAATGAAATAAAAAAACGAAGTATTTGTTGCTTCACTTTATATACCGGTTATGCATAAACGAAAATAAATGATAAAAATCTATTTCAAATCCGCGTGGCGGCAATTAGTAAAAAATAAACTTTTTACCGCTGTAAATATTATTGGCTTATCAACCGGGCTGGCAAGCATTATGGCTTTGTCACTATTGATTTACCAATATGTAACTACCAATGATAATCTGAAAGGTATTGACCAGATGTATTACCTGAAAACGGATTTTAAAGGTAACCAATACTCAAAGACTGTTTATCCTCTGCTGGGAGAAATAGTAAAGAAATGCCCGGAAGTAGAAGCCGCCACGCATATCCAAAGCTGGTACTATCCGTGGCTGAAATATGATAATAAAGAATTCCAGGAGACTACTGATTTTGTTGACACCGGCTATTTTAAAGTATTTCAATTACCCTTCAAATATGGCAATCCTCCTACTGCTTTAAAAGATAAATTCTCAATTGTTTTATCAGATGAAATGGCACAAAAGTTTTTTGGAGATATGAATCCTGTTGGCAAAATTATCATCGCAGATGATACGATGCAACTCACTGTTACCGGGGTTTTGAAGCATGTTCCTTCAAACTGCACTGTCAATCCAAAAATATTATTACCCACAGCCATACTCGAATCAAACCCTAATTTCAAACAAGGCGCTAACTGGTATAATACTTTTGCATCAAATTATTTAAGATTACAAAAGAACAGTGATGTCAATAAGCTGGATGCGCAAATTGTGTCAATTGTAAAACTGAATTATGCGCAGGAACAAAAGAGTAATAAAGTTTATGCCGTTCCTTTTAGTAAAATTTTGCAGGAACAATCCAACTTAATTGGTTTAATAATAAAAGGCGCAATCGGCGCAGGAGTTTTTATTTTATTAATCATCCTGGTTAATCTTATCAACCTGAATACTGCGGGTATGTATGCCCGTGGTAAAGAAATCGCTGTGAGGCAAATGTTAGGCGGAAGCAGGAAAAATATCATTACCCAATTTTGTTTCGAAAATGGACTGGTGGTATTGATATCTGTATTGTTTGCATGGATTCTGTTTTCATTGCTTCTTTTGCCGGAAGTAAATAATATAGTAAAAGATAAGTATGGTGAAATAGAAACCGGCATGGCAAAAGATTATCCGCTTATTATCCTGTTTGCAGGCATCGGAATTTTATTTACGATAGTCGCTGCCACCTTGCCCGCGGCTAAATTAGCAACAGTAAAAGTGACCGATGCGGTAAAAGGAAAAATCACTTCAAATAATTATAAAGGAAGCACACTTCGCAATATTTTTATCACCATTCAATTTGTATTGGCCATCACACTTATTAGTGTTGCCATCATTTTTAACCGGCAAATGAGCTATATGAAATCTTCGGCGCTTGGATTTAATAAGGACAATGTAGCAGTCGTAAAATTAGACCTCGCGTTTCGCGATCAAAAATCGGCAGTTACAAGGTTTGAAAGTATTTTAAATGACCTGAAAAATAATCCGCGTGTAAAATCGGTTTCTACCAACAGCGATATACCTACTGCTTATGATCAGAATTATAATAGCTATATAGATCCTGCAACAAACAACGAGGTGAGTTTGCGCCAGGAGCCTGCCGATGCGGGTTACGTGCCCACATACCAGATTCCAATTATACAGGGAAAAAATTTTAATGATAACCTGGCCGCATCTGAAAAAAATGCTGTATTAATCAATCGTTCTGCAATGGATGCCTTTGGATGGAAAAATGCAGTGGGCAAACAAATAAAAGCAAAAGGTGGAGATGGTTCCGCTTACACCGTTATTGGCGTATTGGAAAATTTTCATTACCAGGATTTGCAAAATAATATTGAACCACTCGTACAATGGTATGGAGGAAAAGCCAATCTCAGAAACCGTTACCTGAGTGTAAGAACGGATCCTGGCTATATTAATCCGGTAATGAATAAACTGGAACAGGATTTTAAAACAATGCCAAGTCGCAGGGATTTCAATTATGAATTAATGAGCAGCCGCGTTGATGAACAATATGCTTTGCTTGATGGAATTTTAAAAGTGACCAACTACATTGCGCTGTTGACGATTTTGATTGCAGCAATGGGCATGTTTGGTTTGATATCCTTATTTGCAAAGCAGCGCGTAAAAGAGATCGGCATTCGAAAGGTACTGGGAGCAAGTGTTTCAGGCATTGTGAAATTATTATCAAAAGATTTTTTATTGCTGATTGGCGCAGCCATTATTATCGCCACACCGATTGCGTGGTATATCATGAAAAACTGGCTCCAGGATTTTGCTTACAGAATTAATATAAGCTGGTGGATGTTTTTTATGGCCGGAATTTTTGCTGTTTTAATTGCATTGATAACGATAAGTTTCCAGGCAATAAAAGCAGCAATAACCAATCCGGTAAAGAGTTTAAGAACGGAATAATTTGCAAATGTGATAAAGTGATAAGGGGTTCCGATTGGTGTCATAAGGAAAGAGACCGGTAATATTCTTATGAAAACAAATAAAACCCTGTAACTTTTTTGAATGACGAACGTATTATAAAAATTGAAGTCCGGAAAGATTACGGCTTGAGACTATTAACCCGTATAAATTTTTTTGAGGATTATTCTAAACAATAAATATAAAAAGATGAAAAAGTATCTCATGCTCTTGATTATTGCTGCTGGTTCATTTACTGTAATGGCACAAAATAAAACAGAGAAACAACCTTATTTAACCAGGTCTTTTACCAATGAAAATATAAGCCAAGTAGTTTCTCAAACAAGTGGTGGCAATATAATCGTAGAGCCTTCCTCTTCACCTCATGTAGATGTTTTTGTTAGCGCAAACGGCAAGAACAGGAATCTTTCCAACGACGAAATCAAATCAAGGGTTGAAAATGATTATGATCTTACTGTTGCGGTAAACAAAGGCACTTTAACAGCAATCGCCAAACCCAAACATACGTTTACCAGCCGGGACAACGCCTTAAGCTTTTCGTTCCACATTTATTCACCCTCGAATGTTTCAACAAAATTAAATACCAGTGGCGGCAATATTCAATTGTCCGGACTTTCGGGCAATCAGGATTTTGCGACAAGCGGCGGAAATCTTGAACTGAATGAACTGAGCGGAAAAATTAAAGGCAAAACTTCCGGTGGAAATATCTATCTGAAAAACTGTAAAGATGAAATGGATCTTTCGACAAGTGGCGGTACTATAATGGGAAAAAGTTCTTCTGGCCAGATGCGTTTGTCCACTTCCGGTGGTTCCATTCAGTTAAAGGATCTTAATGGTAATATTGATGCTTCAACAAGTGGAGGAAATGTTGAAGCAGAATCCATTAAAGGTCAATTGTCAGCAAGTACTTCAGGAGGAAATGTTTATGTACAAAAGCTGAGTTGCAGTGTAAAAACATCAACAAGCGGAGGCAATATCGATGTAGTGATTCAAACTCCTGGAAAATATATATCAATCAATAATTCGGGAGGCCAAGTGCATTTGACTATTCCAAAAAATATCGGCCTGAATCTGCAATTAAGCGCTATGAAAATCTCAACACAGAATCTACAAAACTTTAGCGGTACTAATAATAAAGATCAAATAAAAGGAACCGTAAATGGCGGTGGAATCCCGGTAACAGTAGATGCAGGTGGAGGAAGACTGGACGTGGTTTTTGATTAAGAAATTTGACTAAATATCATTAGCGTTGTCTCCCTTCAGACAGCGCTTTTTTATTTAACCAAAATTAAATTTATTATTATTTCCTTGCCTGCTGGCAGCTAACCGTTTCATTTTTAATTTTGTTTTGAAATAGCGAAACCTTTAATTTCAAACAAAAGAAATTTTGAAATACATCACACGAACCGTTTGGATTTTATCACTGGTTAGTTTGTTTACTGATACAGCAAGCGAAATGCTTTACCCCGTGATGCCTGTTTATTTAAAATCTATCGGTTTCTCCGTGGTTTTGATCGGGATGTTAGAAGGTGTTGCGGAAGCAACCGCGGGGCTAAGCAAAGGTTATTTTGGAAAAAGATCAGATCTATCAGGAAAACGTGTTCCGTTTGTACAAGCCGGGTACGCATTTAGCGCCATATCAAAACCGATGCTGGCATTATTTGTTTACCCTGTGTGGATTTTTTTTTCAAGAACCATTGATCGTTTTGGAAAAGGTTTAAGAACCGGCGCCAGAGACGCTATTCTTTCCGATGAAGCTACTGCAGAAACGAAAGGGAAAGTATTTGGCTTTCATCGTTCAATGGATACTTTAGGAGCCGTTCTCGGGCCTTTATTTGCTTTGCTTTATTTATATTATCATCCGGAAAATTATAAGCCTCTGTTTTTAATTGCGTTTATCCCCGGACTGTTAGCTGTATCAGCATCGTTTTTTTTGAAAAGAAAAAAACGAATTACGAAAACAGAAAAAGTTTCCGTTCCCTTTTTCTCCTTTTTAAAATATTGGAAAGTTAGTCCCCCCGAATACAGGAAACTGGTTGTGGGACTTTTGATCTTCACTTTATTCAACAGCTCTGATGTTTTTCTTTTGCTCAAAATAAAACAATCAGGTTTTAGTGATACGATGGTGATCGGTGTTTATATTTTTTATAATCTCGTTTACGCGCTCTTTGCTTTTCCCGTCGGAATAATAGCGGATAATATCGGCTTGAAAAAGATTTTTGTTGGCGGCCTTGGGATGTTTGCAATTGTATATTTCGGCATGGCGTTAAATAATCATCTCTATTTATTTTTTGTCTTCTTCTTTTTATATGGTGTCTATGCTTCGGCAACAGAAGGCATTTCGAAAGCGTGGATATCGAATATCAGCAGCAAAAAAGATACAGCAACGGCTATTGGTACTTATTCAGGACTTCAAAGCATTTGTGCTATGGTGGCAAGTACGCTTACAGGTGTGCTCTGGTACAGTTTCGGCGCTGCTACTGCGTTTATTATAACCGGAGTAGTTACAGTTCTTGTAATATTTTATTTCCTTTTTATATTACGAATCAATTGATCGGAATATTTAAACATTCGTAAAATAAATTGGAGTTTTATTCGTTACGAGGTCAAACAAATTAATTTTCAAATCAAAACTGTCTTATGAAAAAAGACCTTTGGTTATTTATCATTATTTCATCTCTGGCCTTCTTTTCCTGTAAGAAAGAAGATCCTGCTACTCCGAATAATAACGTCGATAAAGTAAA
>Ga0157370_10004945_pt1 | contig 15086 bp, 9 predicted proteins | sample C35metaG_FD_113463 | JGI IMG/M metagenome (GOLD analysis project Ga0157370, IMG submission 113463) | Corn rhizosphere microbial communities from Kellogg Biological Station, Michigan, USA - C3-5 metaG | ecosystem: Host-associated > Plants > Roots > Rhizosphere > Soil | place: USA: Michigan...
AAGTGCCTTCCGCGAAAACAAGGGAGAAGGAACCATTTGGATTGGCGGCGAAAAACTGGAGCAGGTAAGCATTACCGGCAGTGGTGTAATTGATGGCAACGGAATTTCTTTTATGGGCGAAGAGCTCAGCGATTCTTACGTATTGAAACCTTTTAACGTTGTAGATCCGCGCCCGCACCTGCTCACTTTAATCGACTGTAAAAAACTGAATATAGATGGGGTTACTTTTCAAAATTCGGCCTATTGGACCGTGCATCTGGTGGGTTGCAATGATGTTTCCATTTCGAACATTACCCTTTTAAACAGCATCAAAATCAGAAACAGTGATGGCATTGATTTAGACCACAGTAAAAATGTGAGGATAAATAACTGTTATATCGAATCGGGCGATGATTGCATCTGCCTTAAAAATCGTCGCGAATATGAAGAATATGGTGCCTGCGAAAATATTGTGATTAGCAATTGTACCATGACTTCGAGCTCTTGTGCCATTAAAATAGGTTCTGAAAATATGGACCGCATTAGCCACGTGCTCATCAATAACTGTAACATCCGCAATAGCAACCGGGGGCTGGGTATCCAAAACCGCGACGAAGGAACCGTAAGCGATGTGGTTTTCTCGAATATCCTGGTCGAATCGAGGCTTTTTACTGATGTTTGGTGGGGCAAAGCAGAACCCATCTACATCACAGCTTATCCGCGTGCTACCGCCAATAATAAAGATGCGGGCTGGCGCTTACCTAAGGGGCAAACCAAAGGTAAGGTAGGGGCAGTTAGCAATATCTATTTCAGCAATATCCGTTGTACCGGCGAAAGTGGCGTATACATTAGCGGAGAAAGCAAGGATAAGATTTCGAACATTTATTTCGATCAGGTAAGTGTGCTCCTGAATAAAACCACTAAAGAAACTGGCGGGGTGTACGATCGCCGGCCAAGCAATGTACAGGGACTGGTAAAAAGCTCAATAGCTGGCTTTTACTTCGAGAACACCGGATACGTGAGTTTAATGAACAGTGCGGTAACCTGGGGCGCAAATAAACCTGCCTATGCCGGTAAAGCCATCGAACAGAAAAATACCGCAGAAACCCGGGTGGTGAACTTCCAGGAAAATAAAAACGGCCAGTAATTGCTTTCGTAAAGAAAAAGTGACAAAAGAGGAGCGAATTTACTTAAACGCTTTAGTAAGTATTTAATCGAATAACTTAAACGTTTACGCAAATAAATAGCAGTATATTGGATTTAACAACCCGATTTTTTTAACAACTTAGCCTAACAGTAGTCCTGTTTTAACCGTTTCTATTGTGTATTTATAGGTTTGAGATGAAAAAAAGTATAAACGTGTTGGTCGATTTATTTGGGCAGTCGATTATTGAACTGCCGGTTACCTACACCATTAGCACAGATGAAACCAGACCCACCGAAGCAATGGTGAGCTGTAAAATTACACTGGCCGATGATGATATTCCCGGCTGGCTTTACTCCAGGAATTTCAGTTTCTTTTTCTCACGAACCAATAGCGCCCAAGCCTCTACACTCTCTGTTTGCCGGGCTGCCGGAAAACAAAATGTTTATTACGAACAAATGCTCAATGTAGTTTCCGATTATATCTGGCTAAAGGAATTTTATTCCGAAAAACAGAAAAGCGAAGTAATATACTAAAACAGGCAGCCGACAGCGTTAACCCGCCATCGAAATTGATATGACAACCAAATATAAAAAATTAGAACAAACCTGGCGCTGGTATGGCCCCAACGATCCCGTAAGCTTACAAGATGTAAAACAAGCTGGCGCTACTGGTATAGTTAGCGCTTTGCACCATGTTCCGCATGGCGAAGTATGGACTGTGGCTGATATTATGGAACGCAAACGGATTATCGAAGCTGCAGGCCTAACCTGGTCGGTGGTAGAAAGTGTACCCGTACACGAAGCCATTAAAACCCGCAGGGCAGATGCTGGTGTATATATCGAAAACTATAAAATCTCGCTTCAGAACCTGGCCGCTTGTGGCTTAAAAACCATCTGTTATAACTTTATGCCAGTGTTAGACTGGACACGTACGCAACTCGACCTCGAAATGACCGATGGTTCGAAAGCGCTGTATTTTAACTGGATAGACCTGGCTGTTTTTGATCTGTATATACTCAAAAGACCAAATGCCGAAGCCGATTACCCCGCTTCGGTTTTAACACGTGCAAAAGAACGTTTCGGCACACTCGATCAGCAAGCACTGGATGCATTGCGGATTAATGTGCTGATGGGCATTCCGAATGAAAAAGAGATCGAACTCGAAACCCTGCAAAATAGCATTCAGGAGTACCAGGCTATCGGCTTTGATGGCTTAAGAGCAAATCTGGTATATTTCCTTTCGGCTATTGCCGGGGTTTGCGAAAAAGAAGGCATTAAAATGACCATCCATCCCGATGATCCTCCTTATCCCATTTTGGGCTTACCCCGCATTGCCAGCACAGCCGATGATTTTGAATTTATACTGAAAAGTGTAGACCAGCCTTTTAATGGCGTATGCTTTTGTACAGGTTCGCTGGGGGCAGGTGTAGACAATAACGTGCTCGAAATTTTTAATGTGGTAAAATCGCGTACTTACTTTGCACACCTTCGTAATGTAACCAAAGATAGCGACGGTAGTTTTTACGAAGCCGACCATTTAGGTGGCGATGTAAATATGTACGAGATCATGAAAGCCCTGTCAGCAGAAAATGCCTTAAGAGATATTGCTATTCCTTTCAGGCCCGACCACGGTCACCAGATGCTCGATGACCTGGGCAAACAGAGTAATCCGGGTTATTCTGCCATTGGAAGGTTAAGAGGACTTGCTGAGCTTCGCGGCCTCGAGGTGGGTGTAACAGGAAACTATTAAGGAGCCAATTGTAATTCACCATTTATGCAGCAAAAGATATCGATAAAAGACATTGCAAACCACGTAGGAACATCTATTACAGCAGTGTCGTTTGTGATCAATGGTAAAGCCAAAGAGAAACACATTAGCGATAAATTAGCTGCAAAAATACGCAAGGCAATAGAGGAGCTGGGTTACCAGCCCAATTTACTGGCGCGGAGTTTAAGAACCGGAAAGTCGAACATTATCGGCTTTCTGGTCGATGATATTTCTAAACCCTTTTTCTCTGGCCTTGCCAGGGCAATAGATGAAAAGGCCGCCGTTCATGGCTATAAAATTATCTTTAGCAGTACAGGAAACGACCGGGAAAGAACAAACGAAATTCTGAATATTTACCAGGAAAGGCGTGTTGATGCATATGTTGCAGCCCTTGCCGAGGGTTTAGAGATCGAAATAGGTGGGCTTATTGGTGGCGAAACACCCGTTGTGCTTTTCGACCGTTACCTGCCCGGACTTGATGCCGATTACGTATTAACCGATAATTTTTGGTCGACCGCTGCCGCCACACAGCACCTGATCGATAATGGCTTCGAAAAAATTGGCTTCATTACCATCGATACCCAGCAGCAACAAATGCTCGATCGCCTTCGCGGATACAGCGAAGTACTGGATCGTACCGGTAAGGCGCAGGAGGTTTTGAAAATCAAATATCAGGATTCGGAAGGTGCGACCCAACTAATTAAATCCTTTTTACAAAACCACCCCCATTTAGATGCGGTAATTTTTGCGGCCAATTACCTCACCATGGATGGACTAAAATTATCGCGTACCGGAGATGAAGAGCTGCTTCAAACCAAAGGGCTAATCTCTTTCGATGATTTCGAATTGCTTGAGTTTATCAGGCCATCTATTACCGCGGTAGAACAACCCATTGAAGCCATTGCCGAAAATATTATTCAGCTCCTGCTTAAAAAACTAGCTGACGGGGCTGGCAGCAAAGCAGCCAAGCCTGTGGTTATTAACCTGCAGGCCAAACTAAATGTAAGGCAATCGAGCAAGCCTTTAAATGCGTAATGCTGTTCTCCATTAATTAGCGATCCTGTTCCCTTAAAGAGTTAGCCAGATTCAAGCTAACAATCTATTGCCCCTGCATTAAAGGATTTTGCTATACTATTAAGCTAATTTGTCAAACAAAAGATTTCTCCGCAGAGATCATTATCTTTAATTGCGGGGAGATGATTGAATGTGCTCTCTAATTACCATCATCCCGAATTAAATTTTAACCAAATAGAAAGATTTAGCATCCGCATTTAACCAAAGCCTGTTTCGGTTTTAGTGTTGGGTTGCCAGATATTGGGGAGCATTTTGTGCATCTCCGGCGCAGCAAAGCAAAATAATCACATGGAAGAACAATCATCCGAACGCCGCGCGTACATTAAAAAAGCTGGTATACTGGGCATAGGGATCATGGCTGCCAGATTTCCGGTGTGGGGCAACAGCATATTCGCCGCTGGCTATCCAAAACACAATATTCCCGAAGAAAAAAATATTGATCCTAAATGGCTGGCTTCCTTGTACAAAAGGGGCACAGCCACCGCATATAAAAAAAGCAGAAATGAGCTGCGGTATATCGGTATGCCTGTGGGCGGTTTGCATGCTGGTACAGTATACGTTGGTGGCGACGGACGTTTATGGCTGTGGCAGATTTACAACGAAACTTTTGAAGGTGCACAGGAAGGCATAGACCCAAAAACAGTAAACTGGAACGATGGTACTACAATGCGTAAAATAAGGCCCAGAGATGGATCAGCTTATATAGAACCTGCCATTGCCGATAATAAGCGGATCCTTGATCAGGGGTTCGCACTTAAAACTGTTGTTGCAGGCAAAACCATTATCAAAGAATTGAATGCCGACCATTGGGATGAAGTAATATTTACGGGTTCTTATCCGGTTGCCGATATTGTGTACACCAGTAAGGATTTTCCTTTGGAGGCGAGGTTGAAAGTTTACGCTCCTTTTATTCCGCTTGATGCAGAGAAATCTGCCTTACCCACAACCATACTGCGTATTGAGGTGCAGAATAAAAGTACTAAAGCACTTGCTGTGGATGTGATTGGCTGGATGGAAAACGGCGTAAACAAAGTTAGTGGCAAGCCTGGTTCAGGGAATAAAACCAATACGGTAAATGCCGGAACTGCATCCGTTGATATTGTTTCGGAATTTATAACTACCGATGCCAATCAAATAAATGCCAGCGACCACGGGAGCATGTGTTTTACCTATCATGGCAACAATGGCAAAGCCAATCCGGCACTCGATCCATGGCCTGTTGAAACTGCCGGTTTTAATCCCCCGAAAGCAGTTAGTGCAAAGGTTGGTGGAGATGAAAAAATTGTTGGGGGGATCAGCGTATCGCAGGAGCTATTGCCTGGAAAAACCATGCAGGCAGATTATTCGATAAGCTGGCATTTTAACAACGTCAATCCCAAGCTTAAAAAACTGGTGAAGGATGCAGAACAAGGCTATTACTATGCCAGTCGCTTTAAGGATGCCAGAGCAGTATCAGATTTTATCAAAACCAATTTTAACCAGCTTACTACCGGAACAGAATTGTGGAGTAGTACCTGGAAAGCATCAACATTGCCACACTGGTTTTTAGAGCGTACATTTCTAAACATCGGCACACTGGCAACAGCCAATACCTACCGTTTTGCCAGCGGCCGTTTCTGGAGCTGGGAGGGCGTGGGGGCCTGTGCCGGTACCTGTACCCACGTTTGGCAGTATGCCCATGCAGTGGCCAGGATTTTTCCATCGCTCGAACGCGATTTGCGCGAAAGGGTAGATCTGGGAGTAGGTTTTATAAAAGATACCGGTGCCATTATTTTTCGTGCCGAGAACGAATCGCGCCCTGCTATTGATGGGCAGGCAGGTACTATTTTACGTTTCTACCGCGAACACCAGATGAGCCGCGATAATACCTTCTTAAAAACTAACTGGACAAAAATAAAGCTGGCGGTACAATTTATGCTGGCACAGGATAAAAACGGCGATGGCATGACCGATACTCCAATGGAAAATACACTGGATGCGGTATGGGAAGGTGAAATTGCCTGGATAGTTGGTTTGTGCATTGCTGCAGCCAGTGCTGCGCAAGCCATGGCTACAGAAGCTGGCGATACGGCCTTTGCCGCAATATGTAAAGACTATGTAGAAAAGGGTAAGCAGAATATGGAACGCGAGCTGTTTAACGGTGAATACTTTATCCACAGGCCAGATGCCGTACAGGGCCGGAAAAAACTGGGCTCTTATAATACCTGTCATATCGATCAGGTATATGGGCAGAGTTGGGCCTTTCAGGTGGGGCTTCCGCGGGTGCTTGATGAAAAGAAGACACTGAGTGCACTTAGGTCGCTCTGGAAATATAATTTTACCATGGATGTTGGCCCTTACATTAAAACCCATGTTGGTGGCCGGCCCTATGCGCTGAGCGGAGAGGGTGGTATGGTTATGAATACCAATCCGCATAACGAAGAAGCACCTTTTGGCGAAGATGTGAGCTGGCAGCTCGGCTATTTTCATGAGTGTATGAGCGGGTTTGAACATCAGGTGGCCGCCCACATGATGGCTGAAGGCATGCATGCAGAAAGCCTTATCCTCACCAACAGGATCCACGACCGTCACCATGCCGCCAAACGTAACCCCTTTAACGAGATCGAATGCAGCGATCATTATGCCCGTGCCATGGCCAGCTATGGTACCTATCTCAGCGCCTGCGGTTTTAGCTACCACGGCCCGAAAGGCATAATTGGTTTTGGTCCAAAGTGGAATAAAGAAAACTTCTCGGCTGCATTTACCGCTGCCGAAGGATGGGGGACTTATGTGCAGAAATTAGAAGGGACTATCCAGACACATCAGCTCCAGTTGAAATATGGAACTTTAAACCTAAAAGAAATCAGATTGGAAAAGATAGGCAGGCAGGAACCAGGGCGGGTAAAGATAAGCCTGATGGGAAAGAACATAAATGCCGTTATGGATACTGTTGCAGGCAAGCTGAATATCAGGTTTGCAGAGGAGCTTTCCATTCAAAAAAATCAAACACTCCAAATTTCAATTTTTAGTTAGGGATGATATGAACGCTTGTACAAAAATAAAATATCACAGTTTGTTAGGTTTGCTTGGCTATTTCATCTGGCTATCTGCCTGCACCAATAAACCGGAAGAAAATAAAAATAAACAATCAACAGATTGGAAAATGGAGTTTAAACAGAAACTGCCGCTGTTAGGGCACCGGAACTGGATCCTGGTTGTTGATAAGGCTTTCCCTTTGCAGCAATCTGCAGGTATGGAGTATATTTACGCTCCCGAAGGCATGGAGGCTGTATTGAATGAGGTCATTTCAGGGATCAAATCTTCCGATCACGTGTCGCCTATAATTTATCGCGATAGTGAGCTGGATTATGTTAAACCACTGGTAGGAGCAAAGGCCGATCAGTTAATTAAAGCAACTCAGGCCATATTAAAAGGAACAACTGTGAACACCATGCTGCACGATTCCGTTTTTAAACAGCTCGATCGTGAAGCAGGACTTTTTAAGGTTCTGGTGATTAAAACCAACGAAACAGTGCCATATAGCTCAACCTTTATCAGATTAGATTGTGGTTACTGGAATGCAGCTAAAGAAGCAGAATTGCGCAGACAGATGGCTAAATAAAGACCGGTTTGCTAACCTTGATTTCCCAGCTTTTGATTTGTTGTTGATCGACTAACTAGAGCTGGCTCTTTCCATCCTATTAACATCATAACATTTACGGAATTCAAACGGAGTTTGGTCGCTTAAATGCGACTGAAATCCGAGGAAAATCCGAATAAATTCCGAAGAAAGGATAAATAAAGTCAGTTTTAGTGCAGACCCTGGCATTAAAAGAAACATTCGGAAAAAGGAGCGTTCCGACCTGATAAATTAGTCAGATCTTTCCTTATTTTTAATGCAGATCAACCAGGTCTGTAATTTAGCTCCGCCGATGTCATTAACGCCCGAAACCCTAACTGTAAAAAATGCAGGATTAGTCTTGCTGAACAATTATTTGCCCATGCTTTTTGAAAGGCTTGGCTTGTTGACCGAACACCGGGTTTTTACGGGTCTTAGCAGCCAGTGTAAAGCGGTGCAGTACGCGGAATATGCTGTTACTGGCTTATCTGCCACTCCCGAAACCATGCTTCAGCTCAATAAAGTGCTTTGTGGTTTACCACTGGTACAACCCGTGCCCGAAGCAATTGATATTTCCGAAGATCAGATATTGTTGGTTAACGGGCTGCTCGAGGCAATGATTGGTTATTGGCCGGCTACAGGCAGCAGTTCAATTGAAGGTTTCAGGGGCAACTGGCTGGTGCGCGAGGGGCTGTTAACTGAACTGGAAGCACATTGGGAACTGGTTGTTGAAAAGCGGGCATACGATTTATTACTGAATCAATCGCCCTTTTCGTTTTCAGTGATTAAGTATCCATGGATGCCTAAGCCCCTCCATGTAACCTGGCTTTAAGACTATAGCAGAGCGGTATGACAAAAGTGTATACCATCATTTTTAAATAAAGTATTAAATTAGAAAACGATGAGGAAGAAAAAAGCTGCAAAATTAAAGGAAGAAGAGTTTTGGTCGAATTTCTTTTATTTCAATATCCCGAGCCACATTAACGAAGTACCTGCACGTCTCGAACGAGCCAATTTTCGGCGCTACCATGTAGATGATGAGGAAATTGGATGGATGATCGAATACGTACGCAGCATTTATCAGCTTGATTTGGACGGTACCGAAATTACCAATGCAGGGATTACTTTGTTGAGCACTTTGGATGCTGTTAACGAACTCAGGCTTAAAAACTGCCCTAATATTGATGCGGGCTGTTTAGAAGATTTGCAGCAGATTAAAGAACTTGAGTTACTGCACCTTGGCGGAACCAGTATTGGTGTAGATGACCTGATTGCTACTCCCCTTAAGTTTAAAAGCTTAAAATTCCTCTTGCTGGATGATGATGAACTCAATGAAGAAAAACTGCAGCAGCTTTATGTTTCTTTACCGGTTGGCTGCGAACTTAATATTAACCATCGGGTTTATCCTTTTTAGATTGCTGAGTATTTTTTACCATTTAAGACATATAAGGGCAATTAAGACGTGTTTGTTATATGTACTTGGATGCCCTATATGGTTTATTACGGCTTTAATTTTTTTACCACCTAAGACGTATAAGGACTATTTGCAATATGTACTTAGATGTCTATATGGTTCACTATGCGCTTATTTTTTGCCATTTAGACATATAAGACATTTAAGGGCTTTTTGCTTATCGTGGTGTCAGATGTTACTATCTGACACAAAGTACAACCTCACATTTGTCTGATCAAATAACAGCTTCTGCTAATAAATAAGTGGATACTTTTCCCTTTTAATGGTGTTCACCGTGGCCTCAGCTGTCGCTATCTTAGACCACTCCAGGTATCAGTTTCACTTATTAAAAAACAACCATTCACAGGTAAATAAAGGCATTTACTCCTTTGTGCGGCCTTTAAGGCTCGTTTAAGCCTCTTTTTAACCGATTTTCTACCCTTTTCTTTTCAATTTTCATCTTTTTTTAAGGGTAAATACCACAGCTTTGGTTTAAGCAAACAAACACTCTCGCTACAGCAAATACTATAGTGATTAAACTAACCAAATAAGCGCAATAATATTGCCGCTTATCAACAAAACCAAAGACTAATGATGATCAAAGAACAGTTACTCCCCAAGGATGGCTTCTTGCCGGTTCCTCAAAAGTGGCCTTTACTGCTTTTGTGTTGCCTACTTTCCTTTAACTTCTCGTTTGCCAGTGCGGTGCTGCCCGCCTCAAACCGAACGGTTAAGATAACCAAAAGCTTCACTGTAAAAGGTACAGTAAAAGATAATAACGGACAGCCGCTACCTGGAGTTAGCGTACTGGAGAAAGGAACAAAAAACGGAACTTCAACCAATGGCAATGGTGAATTTTCGATTACAGTAAGTGCCAAAGGCGCAATATTGGTTTTTTCGAATATCGGCTACATCACAAAAGAAGTTGCCAGCAGTGGCCCGTTATTAAATTTAGTGCTCGAAGAAGATAAGAAAACCCTCGATGATGTGATCGTAGTGGGGTATGGTACGCAAAAAAAGGCGAACCTTACCGGTTCGGTAAGCCAGATCGATTCTAAAATGCTCGAAAACCGCCCAACGGGAAACCTGGGCCAGGCACTACAAGGTTTAATGCCAAACTTTAATGTTAATATTTCAAATGGTAGTCCGAATACAACAGCTACCTATAACGTAAGGGGAGGAACCTCATTTTTTAAAGATGCCAACGATGGTAATAAGATCAAGTTCTCTGCCGGTTCGCCTTTTATTTTGGTAGATGGTATTGAGATGGATCCCAACTTGCTAAACCCAGAAGATATTGAATCTGTAACCTTATTAAAAGATGCAGCTTCGGCAGCCATTTACGGTGCCCGCGGTGCTTTTGGGGTTTTGTTAATTAAAACCAAATCGGGCAAAAAAGGGAAATCTACAGTTAACTATTCCAACTCTTTTCAGTGGAGTACACCTACAGCCATTCCTGATATTTTAGATGCTTACAGTATTCAGGAAGCGATTGTAAAAGCAGCAGCACTCGAAAACACCTCTGCTGGTACCAGCGAATTAATTAAACTGCAAAAGATTAAAGAATATATGGACGATCCTGAACACCAGGAGCCTTATTATTTTGCCGATAATGATGCAGCGAAAAACAACATCATTTGGCGTGGAAATGTAAATCCATATAAAGAGGCCTTGCTTGATTACTCACCAATGCAAAAACACAACCTGGCTATTTCGGGAGCTAACGAGAAAAACAGCTATTATGGTTCGTTTGGTTACCAGAATCAGGATGGGTTATACCGCATCAATACCGATGTACTTAAACGCTACAATGCTTTGCTTAATGTATCATCGCAGGTAAACGATTGGTTTAAAATCGACTTTAAAACCGGTTTTAATACCTCTACCTATACTGAGCCCGTTAACCCGGCAGGTAAAGGCGGTTGGTGGACGGCCATGTCGCAGGAACCTTCGCGCAACGTAAGTATGCCGATGCTGGTACCGGCATCGCTTGGGGTAAAAGCCAAATACACCGATAATATTTTATCGTTTATGGATTACGGTTCTTCGAATAAAGAAACCAATTCCAATTTAATTTTAACAGCTTCGCCAACCTTTACACTTACCAAGGCATGGTCAATTAAAGGCGATATTTCATATCTGAATAATGCTTCCGTACAAAAAACTATTCTGCCAACTTTAGAGCGCTTAGAAACTACACGGAATGCTACCACCACAGTGCAAACCAATCCCGATTACATTTACCGTTATAATTTTAACTCCAATAAATATACCCTTAACCTGTATTCAGATTATACCAAAAGCTTTGGGAAACATAATTTAACCGGTTTGGTGGGCTATAATCAGGAGTGGTATACAGATCAGTCGGTATCGGCCCAACGCAATGGCATTAATGTAAACGTACCAACCTTAGGTCAGGCTCAGGGCGAAAGAACAGTGGGTGATAGCGAATCGCATTGGGCGGTACAAGGTTTATTTTATCGCTTAACCTACAACTATGATGGTAAGTATCTGTTCGAATCGAACGGGCGTTACGATGGAACGTCTAAATTCCCTTCAGCTACACGCTTTAAGTTTTTCCCGTCTTTCTCGGCTGGCTGGCGCTTAAGCGAAGAATCATTCGCTCAATGGATGAAGCCTGTAGTGAACGATTTCAAACTACGTGCTTCTTATGGTAGCCTGGGTAACCAGAACGTGAGGAACTACCTGTATATCTCTAACTATGGTACCTCTTCGCAGCTGCAATACCTGCTTAACGGAGTCAGGCCTGTTGGTACAACACCACCAAACCTGATCGACCCTAACTTAACCTGGGAAACGGCGACAACGATTGATTTTGGTTTCGATTTGGTTACGCTTAAAAACTTCGAAATCAATTTCGATTGGTACAGAAGAAGAACCACCGATATTTTAACTGATGGTTTAAAATTTCCTTCTGTGCTGGGCGCGCCTTCACCACAAGTGAATTCGGGTACGATAGATACCAGGGGCTGGGAGTTGATCATGAAATATAGAAATACAACCAATTTCGGTCTGGGTTATGATGTTGCGGTAACGCTGGGCGATTACCAGTCGAAGGTGGTTAAATTCGATAACAACCCGAATAATCTGATCAGCGATGCGACGCTTTACGAGGGACAAAAAATGGGTGAAATATGGGGATACGAAACCTATGGTATCTTCCAGAATCAGGCAGAAATTACTGCTGCTCCTTCACAAAGCTTAATTTCATCGGGACTTTGGTTCCCAGGCGATGTGCGTTATGCTGATATAGATGGCGATGGCAAAATCGGTTTTGGCAATAATACAGTAGGGAATTCGGGCGATAGAAGGATTATTGGTAACAGTACACCAAGGTACCAATACGGCATCAACACCAACCTGCGTTACGAAAATTTCGACCTTAACTTTTTTATCCAGGGTGTGGGCAAACGCGATTTATGGATTGGCAACAACCTGTACTGGGGTGCTGGTACTACTGGTACTTACGAAACCTACAACAACTCGTGGACACCTGAACGTACCGATGCTTTTTACCCAGCCTATAAAAATGCTGCCCGTAACCGCAACGTTCAAACCCGTTATCTGGCTAATGGTGCTTACCTGCGTTTGAAAAACGTGGCCCTTGGTTATAATTTACCAAACAGATGGGTAAATAAAATCGGCTTCCAGAAAATCAGGCTAAATGCTTCGGCTTACAACCTGTTCGAGTTTAAACATCTGCCCGATACTTTCGATCCGGAAGTGGTTAGCATGTCGTACCCGATTATCCGCTCTTACGCTTTTGGAGTACAAGCCATCTTTTAATTGCCAAATGTGAAAAAGATTAATTTTTAAAATTGAAGGAAATGAAAAATACAATAAAAATATACCTGGCAGGCCTTTTATGCGCAGTAAGCTTATTTGCCTGTAAGAAAGATTTTTTGGATAGGTATCCACTCGATAATATTGTTGACCAGAATTACTGGAAAAACGAAAACGACCTGAAGTTGTATACCAATAGTTTTTACCCCCGCTATATTGTAGGATTTGGTACCGATTTTGCAGATGGTACAGTGCAACCCTGGGGTGTAAATGTGAATACACTGGTGTATGGTGATGTAATTACCGATAATGCTGCGCCCTTAACCTATTCGAAAGTAGGTACAAACGAATACAATGCTTACCTCTCAGCCGCGAGCGGATCAGGCGGGTGGAATTTTGAAGGCATTAAACAGCTTAATTTTTTTATAGATAATTATAAAAGGGCAGAAATATCGGCCGATGTAGCCAACAAATACCTGGGAGAGGTTTACTTTTTCAAGGCCATGGATTATTTCACAAAGGTGAAACTTTTTGGAGATGTGCCCTGGTTAAGTCACGCGTTGAATATCAATTCTCCTGAGCTTTATGCGCCAAGAACCCCAAGAGCACAGGTAATGGATTCGATTATCAACATCCTCGACAAAGCCATTGCTTATCTGCCAGCCAAAGGGAGCGAAGAGAGTAACCGTATCAATAAAGATATGGCGCAGTTCTTAAAGTCGAGAATTGGTCTTTTTGAAGGTACTTACCGTAAATACCATACTGAACTGGCCCTTGATCCGGTTAAATTCCTGAGATATTCGGTTGATGCTTCGGAAGCATTAATGCCCAAATATGCTTTGGTACAAGGCGATAAAAATACGGTTTACAACAGCCTGTTTGCTACCGAAAGTTATAGAGGAAATACCGAAATCATTATGTGGCGCGAATACTCCGCTGCTTTAACTTACGGCGCGGCCTTTAGCCGTTATTTTGCACAGAACCTGAGACATCAGTTTGGTGCAACAAGAAGTTTGGTTGACGAATACCTGTGCAACGACGGACAGACCATTTCTACCAGTCCGGTGTTTCAGGGTAAGGGTTCTATTCAGACTGAGCTGCAAAACCGCGATCCGCGTTTAACCCAAACCATTTGCAACTTTGGTACCTATGCTTTAGCCAGCACTACCATTCAGGGTGCTAACAATGCGCCGCTGCCTAACCTGCCGGGTTTAAGCGGCAATAAATGCCCTACGGGTTATCGCCTTGGCAAATGGTTTTACAATAGTCCTGCTGATTGGGATCGCGTAACCAGTGGCCAGCAGGCTGCACCGGTATTCCGCTTTGCCGAAATATTGCTGAACTATGCCGAAGCCAAATACGAACTGGGTGAGGCTACACAGGCGGTAATCGATCAAACCATTAACAAATTGCGCGATCGTGTTAATATGCCTCGCTTAACTGTAGGTAGTGAGCCATTAGATCCAAGGTTGGATGCCATTTACCTCACTTATGCAGGTAAAACAATTGCGCCATTACTTAGAGAGATCAGACGTGAGCGCCGTATAGAGATGGCCTTCGAAAATACCCGTTGGGATGATTTGATGCGCTGGAAAACTGGTAGGTTTATTGATGTACCGGTAGAAGGAATTAAGTTTGTGCAGTCGCAGTTTCCAACCGTGGTGGTGAATAAGGATATTTACCTTAGCGCTGAAGGTTATATTTTGCCGTACTTTAAAACCATCCCTGCAGGAAGGAAATTTGATGAAAGCAAGGCTTATTTGTTCCCAATACCAAACGAAGATATTTTGCTGAATAACAATCTGAAGCAAAATCCGAACTGGTAGGTATCGTCATTTCGACTGAAGGACAGCGAAATGGAGAAATCTTTAAGTTATTAAATATGGATTAACTTCCGAGTCCTTTGTGGCTCTACAATTATAATAAAAAATCGAAAGTTAAAACCGTGGTTCCCTGATATTGGGAATCACGTTTTTTTAGTTACACAGTTACTATTCCAATACCTTAACAGCAGTAAGGCCATCAGGTCTTCCCACTTCTAGTTTCTTAATCACTTTTCTGCTGGTTAGATCAATCACTGATACATAATTATTTGGTGTACAAGAAATAAACATGCGGTTGCTTTCCTCATCTATAAAAATTCCGGCACCCTGGCCGAGGACACTGAAAAAGTCCTCGTAAAAAATTGTCGGATTAAACATTGATAAAAAACGGCAGATAAGGTCTTTTAGAATCGTCTAATTGCAAAATAAAATTTAGAAGAT